>Ga0210243_101193_pt1 | contig 19889 bp, 16 predicted proteins | sample ChrtobMeP5a_32mM_FD_155461 | JGI IMG/M metagenome (GOLD analysis project Ga0210243, IMG submission 155461) | Chrysochromulina tobin associated microbial communities from unialgal haptophyte culture, Seattle, Washington, United States - P5a_32mM | ecosystem: Host-associated > Algae > Haptophytes >...
ATCCTAAATGTATCTTAAATGTATCTTAAAGAAGGATACATATCCCTAGGTAAGATACATTTCCTATGATGGCCAAAGTCAAGATACAAATGTATCTCGATGTATCTTGATGTATCTTGATGTATATGAACGGAACACATCAAGATACATGCGGGATACATGCACGATACATGCGCGATACATGGGATACGTATCCTGATAACAAACCCCCCCAAACTCGATAACAAACCCCACGTCACCCGGGTTCAGTGCACTTTCTAACCCGCGCCCGACGACCCCCGATTTGCTCGAAAGGATACACCGAACCGTCTGCTCCTGTCTGCGCAGGCCCTGTAGACCGGACTCGCCGCGCCGCCGCGCGGCGCGCGCGATCGGGTCGTCCTTACGTTGCGTTAGAGGCCAGGGTATACGATTAACGATTACACGTAGATGCCGTCGTGTACGCCGAAGTACGCCGGGAAGGCCGGGCGGGTACCAGCGGTTGAGGCATGAGGATGAGCGGGTAAATATGAAAAAAAATTAAAAAATCGGTAGTTATTACAACGGTTAGAAATAACGGTAGAACGGAAGTTACGGCGAGTTTAAAGAGACAGTGACTCAAATCGTCAGTTAACGGCGTATGACCTCTAGTAATGTAACTTATGCTATCAATGATTGCTGAAAATCACGCTTTCATCTCCTGCAAGATGTTGCCGCCATCAACGACGAGACTCGCGCCGTTGACGTAGCTCGCCGCGCCCGAAGCGAGAAAGGCGACCGCTGCCGCCACCTCCTCCGGCCGGCCGGCGCGTCCGGGCGGAGTGGCGCGCGCCGCCGTTAGTTCTGCCCCGCTGCTTGCCCCGGTCGCGATCCAGCCGGGAAGCACGGCGTTCACCGTCACCCCTGCCCCGCCGACTTCGAGCGCCAGTGCATGGGTCAGCCCGATCATCCCGGCCTTCGCCGCAGCATATCCGGCCTCGCCCGGAATAGCGACGCGCGGCCCGGTGACAGAAGCGACCATCACTACCCTGCCCCATCCGGCCCCGATCATGCCGGGAAGGCAGGCACGGGTGACGAGTGCAGCGCTCGTCAAGCTCACCTCCAACGCACGGGTCCAGTCGGTTGGAGACTGGTCCACGAAGGCGCGGGGCACCGAGGGCGCGCCGATAGATCCCATGCCAGCGTTGTTCACCAGCACGTCAACCGGCCCGCAGGCCGCAAATAGCGCGGCGACCGCCGCCGGATCGGTCAAGTCTGCCACGTGGCCGCGGGCGGTGATCCCTTCCGCCGCCAGTTCCGCCGCCCGGTCGTAGATGCGCTCGGTGGTCGACACGATCTCAACTGTCATACCAGCCTGTCCGAGCGCACGGGCACAGGCGAAGCCGATCCCCTCTGCAGATCCCGCGCCCGTCACGAGCACGCGGTGTCGCGCGTCTTCTCGACATAGCATGTCTTGAAATAAGGTCGCGATGAAGTTTGAGAAAGGTCAGTTCGTTTAGTTTGCGAAAGAAAAGGTCAGCTCTCCCGACACATGCAAGCCGACTCGGCCTCTAACACGAAACACAGACCTCAGAGGGCGATGCGGCGCGGAGATTCTCTCGTCTTGCGGACCTTGTTGACAAGTTTTTTGGTCCATTCGCGGGATGGGCGTACTCATGTTGGTCGCGTGTTGGCCACGTAGGCGCCAAAAAGATCCCAGCGAGCCGCGAATCATGACCGTGCCACTCACCAGGGAGTGGCTTCACGCGCTCGACCAGCTCCACGCTGGGGATCCACCCACTACCCTTGCGCAGCGCGTCACAAAAGCGCTGCTCCCCACAGAGCAGTTGGTCGACAAGGAACAGCAGCAGCGGCCCCGCGAAACGCTGGCGTCCAAGTCCATGCCAGGGACCAAGTTACTCTCCTACAGGATACCGACAGCGGCCACCGTCAAAGCATCACGTGATGCCAAATCTGCGCCAGGAGCGACTCTGGGCGGTGGCTGCGCGAGCAAGCCAGTGGGTGAGCAGCGCACGATCTCGCAAGAGTTCTCCACCTCGGAGGTGAGCGCGCATGATCACACCGGGTCGCCGTCACCACATTGCCCGGCCTCGCCGCCGACGACGCAGCAGCAGCGCGCCCGCTTAGCAGCAGCTGTCTACTCTCGCCACACGAGTGCTGCCAGTGACGGGAATCGTGAGGATGACCGTCATCAGCAGAGGAGCGTCTCTACTCCCAAGGGTTCACACACACAGCAGAGGAATAATAGGGAGAATGGACAGCAGGACGGCTACCGGTACATGTGGTCCGACGTGCCCGGCCGCGTGCGCCAGCAGGAGACGTTGGAAACGGCGCCGTTGGATCCAGTGAGTCCACCTCGTGTGCTTCACCTCGTATGAGTCAAGAGAGCTCGACGAGATCTCATCTCCGAGGAGCCCAAAGAGCTCGGCGAGTGTGGGCTTGCCGATGATCTCGCTCAAGCGTGCAAGCGGCGACAGAGTACGTGGATAATGCGCTCGGCCGTCTTCTTAGCAGTTTGTTTAGGATACGAGTCATCCGTTGTCATCCGTGGCAAGTGGGTACTAGAGTGTCTAGTACGCAAAGTACGTAGCTTAATGTGAATCAAAGTACACGTTCAACACGTTGTTCGTAATATGAATTTCGTCGTTGTCTTCAATTCATATATTCATAAAACTAGCGCGTAAAATTAGCTCGTGGGTCGAACCGGGAAACGCCACCGCAGCCATATACCTCATACGGAACGAACGCCGCTCCTGCGACCCCCCTGCCCCCCCTCCTGCTGGCCGCCGTCGTCCATGCTCGTCTGATGCTCGTGCGGCTGCTCGTGCGACCGCCTCCGACAGTGCAGATAGATACAGTATGATATAGCTCACCTTCATCAGCTGGCCACCCGCGCTATCACATCAAGACGCAATCTTGTCATGCAGTTGTAGTACAGTGCTGTCGCCCGGATTCAGTTGCAACGATACGAGCAGATCGGCTTGCCATTGGCACGGGTCATGGACTCGAAGCCCGCAAAGGATGCGAGCGGGCGCAGGGGCGAGAAGCTTGCCTCGGCGACCGGCCGCAACCGAGGGTACAGAGCCTCGCCGTGCCACGTGGGGCCGCCGATGCATCGGTTGAAGGCGGTCCCAGGCGGTCCGTCCGAAGGAAATTGCCGATTGCGCGCATCGCCCGCGTTGACCTGGCGCATCGCCGCTTGCGTGCTGGTGACGAGGTCAGGCGGCTTCATGGGCCACTTCATCGGGATGGTCGACGCGTACGAGGGGTGTTTCCCAGGGTCCTTGAGCTCTCTCTGGCCGCCCGAACGCATTGCCTCCTGCATGCGCTTCTCGAGGCTCTCCGCCCCGTGGCGCGCTGCTGCCTCCTCGATCGCCTTCAGCTTCGCCTCCATCTTTAACTGGACAGCGGAGACGATGGGCGCGGTCGTCGGCCGGCCAAGCGAGCCCTCGGCCGCGACATGGGTGAACTTGGGCGGGATGGACTTAGGCATGTACTTGATCTTGGTCTCCGAGAGGAGTGCCGACCCGCCTGTGGCCAAGTAGTCGGAAAAGAGGAGCATGATGTTGGACAGCGCCGCTCGCTGCTTCTCGGAGCAGCGCCTCGACCATGCCTCGATGATGTGCATGGCACCCGGCTTGAGCAACGCCTCCGCATGCGCGAGCTTGATCATCGAAAGCCAGACCTCGATCGAGTTGAACGACGTTGGGCTCTCTTTCGGGGCCGGTGGTACCTTATTCATCGACAGGTTGGTCGACAGAAGGCAGAAAGCGTTCCAGTCCGCAGCCGCTTTGGGGCCGACACTGAAGACGCCTGCTGTCTTATGGTGTGGAGGCTGCACCTCTTCCATTGCCTCCATGGACAGCTGCTCTGCCTCGTCCCAGTTGGCCACAGAGTCCATGATCTCATTCCTGGCACGCTGCCGAGGGTAGTCCACGCCATCGTCTGGCTCCGGGAAGCACCAGCGCCACCGCGCGCGCTGTATGGTACCAAGCTTGTTCTTGAAGAAGGGCCCTAGCTGGCTGAGCGGCTTGTCCTTGAAGATGGCCTCGGGCGAAAGCAACATGTTGTCGAGAGTGTCGAGAGTGTCGAGAGTGCGCCCCCGGAAGCGAGGCAAAGTCACGTAACGATTTTTTGGTTTCTGTTTGTTCGCATGCAAGTCTAAAGTACATCAGACACCTCCAAGACATGCCTAGACGAAACCAAAGAATACCCTCTGTGATGTCCGCTGATTTCAATCGGACTCAAGCACTTACGGTCTTCGGATCTCAAGAGGCAAGTTGCCAAGTTCATGCGAGTCCGTGGACTGCATGAAAGGTCGGAGGACGACCTAGACGCGATGGCCGTGCAGGTCCCTGATAGGCGCGGAGACGATGGGCGAAAGCGGTACGATATTCTCTCCCTCGTCGGGCTCAGAGGTGTTGTCGCGCAAGCTCTTGACGAGTGAGTCGGTCTCTTCGTGGGACAATTGCCTTCGGTGGTGCGAAGCTGGAAGCCGGTCTTTCATGTCATGCCACATGCGCTCGGACGTATCCATGCTCTCAAGCCACTCCTTAGGCAGATTGTACTGCATGGTGGACGTGGCGACGAGCACGACCGCGAGCAAGAGCTGCGGCGTGATCGGCGCATGGAAGAGCTGCGTCGACACCGCCATCGTCACCATCATCGCGATCGCGTGCGCGTACACGCGCGCGATGTTGTCTGCGTACTTGAGGACGGCAGAGATGGCGAGGCCGTTGAGAGCGTTGCACACGACCACGATCCACGCGGAGTGATCGAAGCCGTGGAGGAGGCCGTTTCTCGCCATCGAGACGCCGTCCTTTTGCCATGCCGCAATCGCGTTGAAGCCCACGCCCCAAACATACCTGCGCAGCGTGGCGTGTGGCGTGTGGCGTGTGGCGGGAAGTCAAAGGGGATGTCCGTGTGAGCGAGCAGTGTGAGGAGAGCAGGGAAGGGGGGTGGGCTTTGGGAGAGGGGTGGGGATGGGCGGTGACAGCGGCCGTAGGGCACTTGGCGAGCGCTGCAGCCACGCCCGGCGGGCCGCGGCGCACATTTGGATGTTCTGCCAGTGTATCGAGGCCGTCGGTCGTCCCTTGAGCAATCGCTCATTGTAGATGCCTCCAAGCGCCGAGAGCAGCGACGAGAGGACGGAGAGGAGCCCACCGACGAGCGGATTGGCCGACTGGCTTTCCCGGAAGCCGTGCTTGCCGCTCGGCAACTGCGAGCACGCCGTGCCGCACGCGAGCGTCACCAGCGCCAGGTACTGCACTGCGGTGAGCCGTCGCTTGAGGAAGATGCGGAAGAGCAGCCCAGTGAAGATCGTCTTCATCTGCGAAAGCAGCTGGAACGTGGTCGGGTCGACCGCCTGGAGGATGAAAAAGATGCAGTTGTTGTTGACAAAGTAGATGGCCGCGGGAAGCATGTACGAGAAGAACTCGGCGAGCGAATCCTCGTTGAGCACGGCGCCCACTTGCCCACGCAGGATGGAGGCCCCGAGCAGCACGCCCGAGATTACGAGCTTGAGCCCCTCGCTCAACATCGTGGACGAAGGCACCGAGTAGTCAAAGCCGCCGTGCGGGTTCTTCGACGCGGTCACGAGGATCGGCTGCAGCGACATGAGCAGCGCTGCTGTGCAGGTGTAGCTCGCAACACTCCTATCAAACATGCCCGGCGCGGGCTTTAGGACTTCTGCCATCTCGCGCAGCGTGCGGTCCGACGCGAAGAGCGGTGGTCTGCGACTGACGTCCCTCACACTTCCTACCGGTAAAAAGACACCGGGGGGAGCCGGGACACACACGGGACACACGGTAAAAAGGTACCGGGGGGAGCCGGGACACTTTGGAATTGATTTTCCATTTCCGCTCGCGAGAAAGTAAGATTTGTTCAAACGTGCCGAGTTCCTACATTGTAGGCGCGTTCTCTTCACGGCTCTGTTGCTCTTGTGTTGTGTGTATTAACATGAACTCCACATTTCTGGCGATGATGCTTCAAGCCCTCGCTCTTATGGCCGACGCGAGACCCACTTTCCCAACCGCTTTGGCGATCGCAGATGGAGGGTCCGCGGTCGCCGAGGCGCTGAGAGCACACGGCGTCGTGCGCGTTACCCGAGCCCTCTCCAAAAGCGGCATTGATGGAAGCTGTGGATTTGTCACTTGCTGACGCACTGCAGGCGACAGAAGGGAATGAAATAGACAGCGAGCAGTGGCAGAGTCGCTTTGGTGACATTATGAGTCCGCGCAATCGCCACGATGTGAAGCTCAGCTTGGAGGCGCCGCCGGTGCGGGCAGCACTCGCATCATTGCTTGGCACGCTGGGGCCGGCCTTGTCCGCCTCCTTGGGCGAAGACGCCCTGCTGCATGAGCTCGCTGCGCTCATCTCTTTGCCGGGCGCTAGGCGACAGCCCATCCATCCCGACACACCGATCAAAAAGGGAAGCGGCACCGATCAGGGTCCAGTCATCCTCACCGGCTTCTGTGCTTTGCAGGACGTCGATGCGTCGATGGGCCCAACCCTCTTCCTACCGTCAACACACACTGCTGAGGCGCACGCGGCGTTCTTCACGTACGAGAACTTCGACCTCTACATTAGTTCCACCTCCGACGAGGACGAGGACGAGCGGGACGCCGAGCACGAGACGCGCGTGTCGGCGCAGCTTGAAAGCCTTCAGCCCTGGCGTAGCGAGCTGTGCACAGGCGACGTGAGTCTCTTTGATTCCCGCTGCTTGCACGCCGGCGACGCCAACACGTCGCAGCGGCGGCGGTACCTCTTTTACTTCTCCTTCATCAAGGCTGCACACGCGGAAGCCACGACAACCTACGCCACTATGTTGGAGAGCCTCCGTGGCAAGCTCAAGCTCGGCGAGTGGCGTCAGTGGCTCCGCGTCCCGTCTGCGTCCGGCGCCGCGACGCCGGGCCGGGCGCCGACGAGCGAAGTCGCCTCCGCTGAGGGTGCACCGTTGTAGCGTGTCGCTCCGCTCCAGTGCCGCCGAGCAAGGACCAAGGTTCTTGACAGCTCACGAGTCCTTGCTACACTTAGTCAAATAAACGTCCTACTCCGGCAGATGCCGAAACCTTGATACACGCGGGAGTCTCACGCGCCGCGGCCGCTGTGCGTACACCTCGACGCCTGTCCCCGCCTCACTTGTCGTTGTCCCCTGTCTCGACGCAGCTCGGCACCGCCTCTATTCCCGGCTCGCGAGCGTCGGGGCCATGGCGCCATGCACGGCACATGCTCACACTACACACACCACGCCGCCGCACACAGACACGATGCAGCAAACAGTGCACACACGATGCCTCTGTGCCAACACCATCCACGACGATCTCATCCGTGCGACGACAGTGCCGGCACATTCCGGCGATAGGACACTACACCCTCGCGAGGAAGATTGCAAGCGGCACTGCTCACATCTCTCACCGAGCGCTCAAATGCAGAGAGCCGTTGACGCTCGGCGGCCGTGACGCTCTTGGCCTGCGGCTCTCTCGCCGCACGCGCTCAGCTCATCGGCCGGGGCGCCGTGCACTCGCGCTGCACGACGACGCTCACGACGACGCTCACGCCAACTGCATCGGCGTGCCTGGGCGTACGTCGCCCTCGCTCTTGATCGTGGGCACCTTGGGACTGTCGGGGCTGTCGACCGCGGTCGGACTGCGCTGCTGCTCGTGCTCGAAGCGCTCGCACGCACGCGCCAGGTGGCTGTCGCCGATGAGCTGCGCGCACCGGCAGACCTCTCTGACCACGTGCCCGTTGAGGCGCTCCACCAACCGACGCGAACACTTTTGCTCGAGCCGCAGCACCCCGTACGCGTTGGCGAGCATCATGCATTCAAGCAGGCTCTCGGGCGAGAGGCCCTCGGCGAGCTCGTCGCACAGCAGGTAGTCGAGCAGCGCGCGGTACACGGCGTACCCCGTCTCGCTCACCACGACACTCTCGCCTCGGCTCTCCCTCATGCCCGACCCGAACATGGCGCGAAAGTGCGGGCAGCGGGCGCACAGGAGCGCCTTGGGCGCACGCAGCTGACGTCCCTCGACCTCAAAGACCGCCTCGCCCTGCAAAGAGTCGCTCTGGCCGTCGAGCAGCGCGCGCAGGTCCTCGCGCATCGTCGACGGCGCGAGCAGCGGCGGTGGTGAGGCCTCGATCGGGAGAACACGCACGCACGAGTTGGAACGATCAGCGATCAAGAGTGACGCACCGCGCCCGGGCAGCCGGCAGACGCACAGGCCGCACGGCGAGTTGAGCCCATGGCGCACAATCGTGCCCACCTCGCCCTGGGCACTCACGCGCCGTATGCAGTGGTTGCCCGAGTCGGCCACGTATAGGACGCCATCCGCGTCGATCGAGAGCCCATTGGGTGCGTGGAACGCGGCGGAGGAGCCGTAACCGTCCCGATGGAGTGGGGCACCGCAGCCGGCGAGGATGGACACCTTACCCTCGGGGGAGATGCGCGCGAGCGAGTGCGAGTGGTACGACGACACGTACACCGTCGCCTCCGTGCCGCATGCCGGAGCCGCGAGGACCTCCACGTGGACGGCGATCCCGTATGGAGAGTCGAGCGGCGTGTCTGCCTCCTTGGCGAGGGTGGACACGAGGCCCGAGCGCGAGACGGCACGCACGCAATTGTTTGAGTAGTCGGCCACGTACAGCACGTCGTTCGACAGGTAGTCGATCGCGACACCGCACGGGTTGTAGAAGCACGCGTGCCGGCCGTGCCCGTCCCTGTGTGCAGGCTGGCCGCTGCCGGCGAGCGTGCTCACGCTGCCATCGGGCGCGATCTGCCGGATGCGGTGGTTGCCGCAGTCCTGCGAGCACGGCGCGCAGTCGGTGGCACGCGAGAGTCAGCAAGCAAGAGGATGGTGGCCACTCACAAGTCCACATCTTTCAACAGGTTCCGTTGCGCGCGGGCGTGCGTGCAAGCTCACCGCGACGAAGAGGTAGCCCTCTGAGCTGATCGCCAGGCCGCACGGGTGCGCGAACATCGCCGAAGCGCCGGGGCCATCGGCACAGCCGCGGGCGCCCGTGCCCGCAAGCACATAGAGCACGCCGTCCTCCACCATGCAGATTCGGTGATGGCCGGTGTCCGCAATGTAGACGCGCCCGTCCATACCGACGGCCAGACCACATGGGTTGAAGAGGGCGACGCCGCTGCTGCTGCCGGCGCACGCCATGAACTCGGGGCTCGGCGGCATCGTGCCAGTGAGCACCTCGAGAGGCGGTTGTTCCGTCGAAGTATCCATTGTGCACGCAATTGTAGGGATTCGGCTGGAAGACAGCCGAAGATCCGATGCAGGGCTTCTTCTTGCCTTTTTCTGATCCCCGAGCGTCTGCGGACTTGAAAAAGTAACGCAAACGGAATTCTTGTTCGTCCTCGTTGTCAGAGAGTCCTCGTTGTCAGTGAGTGCATGAGAGCTCGAAGGGTTACTTACTTCAAGTATCCAATGGGGTTGTTTTCGAATATTCATACGTATCTTGATCTACAAATTATGTACAATTTAGGCATTCATGTAACATGTATATCCCTGCTGCGGCGACTGTCAGAAAAACGAGGCCGCATGAATCTTGAACAGATTGCAGTTCTCGAGCCTCAGGTCAATTCACGTGTGAAGTAGTGAAGTACAAGTAGTTTCTGTAGCCTGACATCCGACGAGCGGAGATCACATCGTCGGCGAAGGCTCCTCGTTCGTGGGCCATGTCATCGGCCGCGTTTGCGATTGTCACGCTCGTCGCCCACGCGCTCTCATGCTCGCCGGTGCCATACAAGGTCACGCGCCGTGTCTCTGGCCCGGTGGCCTCAGCGACCTCTTTCACCCGCCGCGACCTCGCTCTCGGCACCGCGGCGATCGCGACAGCTCTCGGCTATGACCGGCCAGCCATTGCAGCCGACGAAGCATTGAAGACGGTGGTCGTCGCCGGCGCGACCGGCCAGACGGGGCGGCGGTGCCTGTCTCGCCTCGGTGCGATGAAGGGTGTGAAGGCAATCGGTGGCGTTCGCGATCCGACCAAGGCCGCCCAGAAGCTGGCCGAGAGCAAGATTGAAATCCGCGGGGCGATGATCGAGAAGGGTGCGAGCATCGATGCGAGCAGCATCGAGCTCAAGGCACTCGACGTCGAGAAATCAAGCGTGGCCGACATGAGCGCGACGCTCAAGGGTGCTGACAGCCTCATCATCGCCGTTGGCTTCGTCCCTGGCAACCCCTTCAAGATGGATGCTGCGGCGGTTTGAGAACACGGGGCACCGAACACGTTGGGTCGTCTGCTGCGCGCGCGCGCTTTCGCTTGCTCGCCATGTCTCCGCCGCGCATCTGACACTCGCTGTACAACGAGTCCCGTTCCTGCCCAGCACGCCGTCGACAACGTCGGCACGTGCGCGCTAATCGACGCGGCAAAGGCCGCTGGCGTGCGCAAAGTGGTTCTCGTGAGCAGCATCCTCACCGATGGTGGCGCGTGGGGGCAGCTCAACTCGCCGGGCTATCAGATTGTAAGACACCCGCTATGGCGTGCCTCGCAGGCCCCGAACCGCCCCACGGCGTTTTGGACTCACGCCCGACCATCGATTCTCACGCCGCCACGTCAGACAAACGCCTTCGGACACGTGCTCGAGGAGAAGCTGGTGGCCGAGAAGTACCTGCGCGCCTCCGGGCTCGACTGGACGATCGTGAGGCCCGGTGGTCTCAAGGCGGACCCGCCTACCGGCGCGCTCTTCGTCTCGGGCGAGAACACGCTCAACAGCGGCGAGATCTCCCGCGACCTCGTCGCCGACGTGTCGGTCGCAGCGCTCTTCGACCCGAAGGCAAGCAACCAAGTGGTTGAGATTGTAGAGTCCGACAAGGATGGCAACGCCAAGACGGGCATCTTCAATGGGCTCAAGATGTAAATATAGGTGCGTGGGGACCACAATTGAAGGCATGATTGAAGGGTGGGGTTTTACCTAGGTCGCGGGCTCCACGCTCTCGGCGTCTCGGGCCGGCCCGTGGGCGTACCCGAGGAATGGGCTCATAGATGTAGAGAGTTGTAGGCGCGGCCTCCTGCATCTGTTCGAAGAATGAATCTCCAGCGCTCCACACGAGCACCACACATTGAGCCGACACAAGTCGACCAGCCAATTGGTGCCAGCAAGCGACAGGCCCTTCTCCGGTCTTTAATGAGCGTGAGAATTTTTGGCTTTCGCCTGTGTGATTGGTACCGGTAACACCCCAGTGCTTGTCGGTACCATACGTCCATTATTCACTGAATCACACCAGTATGTTTATCCTGGAGTTTTATCGACGCCGCGCGCGCGCGCGCACGCTCCGTGTCTCGCATGGGGTCATGTAAGGTGTGTGTATTCTGAGCGGGCAGTAACAGTGCCGGAGCACCCCTTGTCTCGTGCGTCGTGTTCTAGTTCAAGTCAAGTCTATACATAAACAACAGACAACCTTGACTTGACTTGACTTGTTCTAGTTCACACCCGTGTTCATTTTTTATGCTTCGTGGGTTCAGCTTGGAGACCCTCCTGGGCACGCAGCGCGCCGGAGCACTCCAACGCTCGATAGCACACGTGGCGAACTGCGCTTGCGGCTGCGTACCCAATATAATGAGCCTCCATGAGCAGGCTAATGAGCGCGCCCGGCGACGCGAGGCCGCAGCAGTGAGAAAGCCCACCGTGGGCGAGGTGCTGCTGATGCGAGAGCAGGCGCTGCTGCATCGTGCTGAAGTTGTGCGGCAGCAGTCACGAGCAGGCGATGCCGAGATGCTAGCGACTGAGTGTGATGATGACGACGACGATGATCAGGCTGAGGAGGACACCACCTCTGTTGCACTTCCCTCTCCTAGTGTGGCACTTGCAGTGCCGCAAGCAGCTGCGGCAGAGTCAGTTGCACAATCATCCTTAGCGCAGGGCGAATTGCTATGAGACGACGCGCGCGGCTCGTAAAATTACCGAGGGAAACTTGAACGACGGCTGTGACGTATAGGAAACGGGACGATATCCGTATATCCGCGAAGACTTATCCGTGGAAGGGCCGGATGACCGGGCGCTAAACAAAAAACACCGCGCGCGTGCAGCCGTGAACACGACATCGCGGCACACGACAACGCGCGCGTTGCACCGCGCACGGCCCGGTCTAGGCTCTACCGCATTGGCTCTTCAGCCAGAGGCATATGCGCCATAGCGGGCTCGCACGAGAGATGCGGCAGCATATCCTCAGAGCGGCGGCAGGTCGCCGCGCACGCGCAGGGTGCGCACAAGCGACGCGAACTCAGGAAAGGTGCACGCGGCGTCATGCCCGGCGTCCAGCCCGGGCGCTGTGGCGGGCGAACCGTATGCGGCAACGAGATCGATCGTGTCGAAGAGTGTCAGGCGGACCGCGCCGAGGAAGCTCAGCGCGGCATGCAAGCTCGTCGCACTCAGCAGACCTCGCCGTTCGAGATCGTGCATCTCGAAGACCTCGCCGAGGGTGAGAGAGTGGTCGGGCTTGCCGAGCGGGCCGGCACGTGCGGCATGCACATTCACGTATGGCCGCGCGTGGTTGTACAGCAGGGCCGGCCGCGGCGAGTAGTACGGCGGCGGCGCGTACGCTGACGGCGGCATATAGTGGTGCGCCGGCACGGCGCCAGAGTATGGCGGCAGCGCGACTGGTGTGTACGGCGGCGGCGGCGGCGGCGGCGGCGGCGGCGGCGGCGGCGGCGGCGGCGGCGGCGGCGATTGCAGTTGCAGTTGCGGCGGCAGCGGGGGCGTCTCAGACCACAGGGACTCCACCGGCGGAAGGTAGAGCCACCGGCGGCGGTGTTCAGGCGACGGTTTTGGCGACGGCTCACGCGCCAGGTACACACGCTGCTGCGGCTGCGTCTCCTGCTGCGTCTCCTGTTGCGCGTACTCCCAGCCGACGGTATGGTCGTGGATGAGCTTGGCAAACGCGGCAAGGTCAAGATTTTTGCCATTTGGATGGTCGTACTGATGCAGCAGGTCGATCGCGCCCGCCATGGTCGTCTCGACCCCGAAGTAGCGCAGCGCATGGGCGAGCTCGTGATAGTTGAGGGAGCCAGAAGCGTCGCGATCAAAGTACTCAAAGGCGGCGAGGACATCGGGCGGGACGGGATCGTCGGGCGGGACGGGATCGTTGGAGGGCGGCTCTGCTGTGTGGTAGGAGCTCGAGCGATAGTATGTTTGCGCGAGAGGATCCGGCCACGTGTGCAGCGGTGGAGGCGTGTGCGGTGGCGGCGGAGGAGGCAGCCGGCGAATGATGTGAAACGAGGGCTCGGCGGCAAAGGAGAGGTGGCGCGGCGGCGGCGACAAGGCGGCTGGGAAGCGGCGGCGCCGGTGGGTGGGCGACGGCGTGCGAGGCGAGACGTACGTGGGCCATGGAGAGTCCCACCGGCGCATTACTGTGGATCCTATACATGCATGTACATTAGGGGCACACAAGGGGCCGTGTCGTCGATGCTCTTTTTGTCAAGTTTTGGATTGTACCGGTAATTGAGGGGATTGGGGGGAATGGGGAAAATATCAAAATGGTTCCATTTTGCTTCGTGACGAGCAGGTCGTTGAATGTCTGCGTATAAGCGTCCGCAAGTACTGTCCTGGGCATAAACATGACACCCAAGGGGACACCAAGGATGACACCCACGCCATAGACACGGTGTGAGTGCATGGCCAGATACACGCGTTCCGCATCTCTCGGCTCTCGGCGCTCATCTGCGTACTTTTTTGGCCTTCCTCTTCGCAGCCGCTCGCTTCCGCTTCTCCTTCTTCTTGTCCGCCGTCGGAGCATCGCATGTACCAACTTTGTGGCCCGCATGAGCTGCCCAACCAGGTCCTTGTACACCAACGTGAGAGCGCCACGTACTTGTAGGACCTCTTCTGCCGTGAGAGAGAGAGACATTGTCTTTTGGGTCCCGCGGTACATGTATTCATAGTTGAGCCCCTTGTTGCCCTCGAGGCGGGGGTCATCTCCTGCAGACGCGCGAACAGTCGAGGCGACTGCGAAAGGAAGCCCTCCTGCGTCACACCAAGCCCCTCACTCTCCACTGGCCATGACTGCGTCGCCGGAGCATGATGGTCCATGCATTTGCCACTGAGCTTCGAGGTAAGCGACATCACAGTGCTCGATCGTGGAGATGGATGCAATGTCCATCGGCGCATCTGATGCCATCGGGTACCTGGGCGCATGATGGGGGGCGATGGAGGTGTGGGCGTTGACGATGTCGAGGAGGTGGTGGATGAAGTGGGGGTAGCGCTCGGTGATGAGCTGCATGTGGTGGACGGCGATGTCGCAGCCTGCGGGCGAGGTGCCAAATTGGCCCAAGGATTCGAGGAGGGATCGGCGGTGGCGGGTGATGTCGCGGGCGATGCGGCGGGCAAGATGGCGGCGGAGGATGCTGTGGCGGCAGAGGGGCCGGACAGCCTCAATTGGTGTGTTTTTTTGTGTGGGTTTTTTTGGATGTGCCGGAGCACCTCTCGGAGCCTGAGGATGCCACTGGCGCCACAGACCTTCATCCAGCCCCGCCAGGAGCGTAGTGGGCCTGTGGGCCCGCACGGCGGCCCATGAGCGCGTGGTAGTGGGCCTGTGGGCCCGCACGGCGGCCCATGAGCGCGCGCACGCTCAGGACGCTGCGCAGCCAGATGGCAACTAGCTCGCCAGCGTCTCCAGGCTCGCCGAGGCGCACCCCAATGACTGGAGCCTCTGCGAAGCCTGCTTTGGCCAGAGCCAACCTGTTGCACACACGGAGCATGCATCGTGGTGAAAAGAGTGCCTTGAGAGCAGTGCAGACTGCGGGCATTGTGTGAGTCTGGGGAGCACACTTCACGTCGCGCGCCGGCTTGCACCACTCCTTGGGCTTGATGAAGCACTTGAGGAGCGCCTCCTGCTCGTCTGTGGTCAGGCACAGGAGGCCTTACCTGTGAAGACGACCGGGAAGGGCTTCACACAAAAACACAAAAAAAACCCCAAGGGATGACACCAAGGATGACACCCACGTCATAGACACGGTGTGAGTGCATGGCCAGATACACGCGTTCCGCATCTCTCGGCTCTCGGCGCTCATCTGCGTACTTTTTTGGCCTTCCTCTTCGCAGCCGCTGCCTAGAGCTCGAGGTTTGGCCCTTCGAGGATTGCCAGGCCAGCGGGGACCGAAATCTTGTAGCATGTTGGGCGAAAGATCTGGCGCAAATTTCAAAGTGCTGTCGAAGGTGTGCAGCAAATGTGCCCACCTGGAGGTGTCCTAGTCGTCAAAGTAGCTGCGGACCGCTCGTGTGGTCGCCGTGACACGAGGCCCGGGCGCGAGGTCGAAAAAGAGCAGAGACGTCCGGATCCGGTGCGGTGCGTTCACAGAAATCTGCGCGTAGGGCGCGGTCTCCGTGGAGACGAGGCCCCGATCACGCGACCATGGATGTGGATGATGTCGTCGATTCCGTGAGCGCGCGCACGTGGACGCCGGGTTCCTGGCGCAACTACGAGGCGCTGCAAATGGCCACCTACGACGACAAAGCCCTCTACGAGACTACCATGGCCAAGCTCTCCTCGCTACCGCCGCTCGTGACAGCGTACGAGGTTGACAATTTGACCTCGCTCCTCGCGCAGTGCGCCCGCGGCGACAAGTTCATCATCCAGGGCGGTGACTGCGCCGAGCGCTTCGTCGACTGCAACGCCGATTACACCACGGCGCAGATCAAGCTCGTCGTGCAGATGGGAGCGGTGTTCGAGACGGCAACGGGCGTGCCGCCGGTGCGCGTGTGCCGCATCGCCGGCCAGTACGGCAAGCCGCGCTCGAGCCCCGTCGAGAAGCATCCCACCCTCGGCGAGATCAAGTCCTTCAAGGGCGAAAACATCAACGGATTTGAGCCCACGGAGCGCGCGTGGGACCCGAGGCGGCTGCTCGAGGGCTATTGGCACTCGGCGGCGTGCCAAAACTTCATGCGCGGGCTGCAGATGGACCCCGAGTTCGCGCCCAAGATGCTCTCGGGCCTCGACGCCGCGGCATACAAGGCGAGCCCCAAGTACGCCTCGTACGCCAAGACGGTCAGCGAGATCCAGTCGGCGCCGCCCAATGTGGCCGGCCCGATGTTCACGGCGCACGAGGCGATGCAGCTCGACCTCGAGGAAGCACTCACACGCGAGGTGCCGGGCAAGGGCTTCTACAACCTGTCGGCGCACATGGTGTGGATCGGTGACCGCACGCGCCAGCTCACCGGCGGGCACGTCGAGTACTTTCGCGGCATCAAGAACCCAATCGGGTGCAAGGTCGGCCCTAGCATGGCGGCTGACGAGCTTCAGCGTCTCGTCAAGATCCTCAACCCAGACAAGGTCGAGGGGCGGCTGGTGCTGATCACGCGCTACGGCAACGACAAGGTCGAGGCGATGCTGCCCGCCCACATCCGCGCCGTCCAGGCGAGCGGCGTGCCCGTCGTCTGGCAGGTGGATGGCGTGCACGGCAACACGGTCACTGCCGCGAACAAGCTCAAGACGCGCAAGTTTGACGACGTGCTCGGCGAGTGCACGAAGGCGCTTGCAATCCACCGCGAGCTCGGCTCCGTGCTTGCGGGCATGCACCTCGAGATGACCGGCCAGCCCCACGTCACAGAGTGCACGGGCGGCTCCATCAATGTGCTCGAGGAGATGCTGGGGAACCACTACGAGACGCTGTGCGATCCGCGCTTCAATTACTCGCAGGGCCTCGAGGCGGCCTTTGTCATGTCGCATGCGTTCCGCGGGGCTGATGTCGCGTGAAGCTCGTCAACTCCTCTTAAATGAGGCCGCCTTTGCCATACCGCATGCCTTCCGCGGGGCTGATGTCACGTGAAAAACGACGTTATTAATCACGGCCGGGCGGCAGCGAGTCTCCAGGCCGCGAGCTCGGGAGCTCTGAGGTCCGACCATTCATGTCCTATTTTGGCGCGGCGGGCGGCGCGCACGCGCATTGCATGTCGTCCATGAGGCTCACATGTGGCTCACATGTGGCGAGAGTGGAGTTGAAGATAGTGTGGCTGGCGGACGCGTGCTCTATGTTTTGGAGGATGGAGCGGACGGCCTGCCGGCTCGTGCCCCGTGTCGCGTGTGCCAGATGTTGTCAAGATGTCTTAAGTTTGTTGAATTCGTCATCACCTCATGTGCCATAGACAGTTCACAGATGCACCCACAGATGTCCACACAATTTGTCTGTACATCCACGCTACAACTCCTACCGACCCGCGCGAGTCGCACCACGCAAAAAGCGTTCGATCTGTGCCTCAATTTGTATCATCACCGTCTTGGCGTCCTACAACAAGCTGCCAGCTCCAGCCTCAGATTCGGCCGCCTCCCCCTCGATTCTCTGGGCCAGCTCATGCACCCACGGCGGCAGCGCCATGGGCTCCTCATCCTTAGGCCATCGAGCAAGGTAGCGCGCAAGCAGCATGTCAGCTGGCTTCAAGGGGCGCAACGCGCGGCGCGCTTCGTCCGCCGCCCCGGGCACGATACGCCGGAACCCAAAGCGCCAAAGGAACTCAGTATCGGCCAATGTGAGCTGGTCTACGTCGGCGGCCGTGAGGCAAGGTTCGTCAACCTCCTCGCGCGTGGTCAGTGGAAGCCTCATTTTGCACTCAAACTCGCTGCTGTCGCCCATCGAGACTGATCCCATGAACCATGAGAAAGCTCCCGAGATCTGACTGAACCAGCCGCGGCGCTTCCTCTTGCCCTCCGCACCGCTCCTGGTATGAGCCCCCTTGCCACCACGCATCCCCTTGGCCCTTCGGAGACGCTCCTGCTCGAGCTCGCGCTGCTGCTTTCGAGAGGAGCCCTTGAGAGATCGCACTGTGACGGCGCGCTGCAATTGGGTGCGCAACTCCCGAAAGAGCTCGCGACGGCGCGGGTGCTGCACCGCGCCCGTCAGGTTGAGGACGTCGGATGCCACGCGCCGCATGCAGTTGGCATGCCACCACGGCTGCCCTACGTCCGCGCTCCAAGCAGCCTCCAGCGTCGCTGCCGCCGCCGCACGCCGGCGCGCGCGTTGATCCGCTGGCCGGCCGCCGGCTGCCTTGGTCAGCGCGTCCGGTGAGGACGTCGACGATGAGGGCATGTTCGACGGCTGCACCAGCGGCTGCGCCAGCAGAGTGTCCACGAGCTCGACCTTACGTTCGGGGGCCAGCTCCGGCGGCTGCGGCGGCCGCTGCGGCTGCTGCGGCTGCGGCGGCTGCGGCGGCTGCGGCGGCTGCGGCGGCTGCTGCGCGGTCCGGTATGGGTCGAAGCGTCGGTCGAGTGGCAACTCGGGGCTCGGGTCGACCGAGAGGATGGTCGGAGTGAGCGCCTCATCTAAGCTGAGTCGCACCTGAGGAGAGAGGCAATCAAGTGCAATCAATTGCAATTAGTGGCCATCCAGAGGCAATCAAGAGCTGAGCGGAGTCGTACCGAGAGCAGCTGGAACGCCCCAGCGTATCCGCGCGCCGCCGCGGCTGCTGGCGTGAGAGGCTCGCCATAGCCCATCATCGAACGGTAGAGGTGACTGCCAGGGAAGCCGCTGCCCGTGCGTGGATGGCGGTAGCCCGATCCCGTTTGACGTGAGAGGCTCGCAACCGCCGCCGCACCACTCGCGCGCTCGAGAGATCCCCATAGCGTTGCCGCTGCCGTCACCGATGCGTTCGCGCTGCCGTCTGCACGCTTCAGCTTCGCCTGGCCATCCGTGTCGGCGGTGGAGTCCGGAGAGGCTTCGGTGTCCTCGAGCCGGCGCAGCAGGGACGTTAGTGGCCACAGCTCGCCAGGTACTAGCCGTGTCGCAAAGTCGCGAGCGCCCGACTGCCAAGCAGACGTTGAGAATCGGCGAGGACCTTTCGCGTACGTCTCCGGCGGGCCGACCGGAGCATGCCACGCGCGCGCCGCTCGCCAGACAATTCCCTCGCTGTGCACGTACACGCGCAGCGGCTCCGTCGCAACCAGCACGAAGAGCTGGACGCAGAATCGCCGACCCCCGAGGAGATGCGGTCGCTCGTCGAGACGGCGAACGGCCCACGAGCCACGCTGTGGCAGCGCGTCCGGGTTGTTCGTCAGGGACGGGATGGGCCGGCCGGCAGCCTCGGCGCTGTCGAGCATCATGTAGGCGGTGGCATCGGCCGGTTCGAGCTCCCACATCGCGCGCCCGCCGTCGCGCACGATCGCCGTTCGCACCTCATCGGCTTGTTGCGGGAGCACGAGGCATTCCGCCACGCGGACGATCCGATCAAGGGGAGCACGTGCTTCGGCGAGGGCGCGGCACGCTGCGTCCGGCCGCGCGGGCACCATGCCCGGGAGCGTATTCACGCGCTGCGTACGCACCGCCGACGTGGTGAGCGTCTGGTGGACTGCCGCATCGGTCCACAGAACAGACGCCTGTTCTGGCGCGGCGACCTCTTTGTGCCCCGCCGCGAGCAACACGCTGCGCAGCGCGTTCGCGGCCAGCGTTGGCGTCACATGGAAGGTGTGCACTTCGTAGTCGCGCATCAGGACCAAGGCGCAGATGAGCAGCAGCGTGATCGGCATCCCATACCAGAGCATCGCGCGCTGCACCCGCTTCAAGCGGATGTACCATGTGGGGTAGACTCTTGCAGTTGGCTCTTGCGAGCGCGCGGCGCGCGGCAATGCCCGCTTGGGCGCAACTCGACCAAGGCCACTGGCCGAAGCCTCTGGCCCTGTGAGCCCTTCGAGCCCCTTGCGGAGACGTGCAACTTCCGCAGCGAGCGCGGCATGGCCCTCCTTGCGTGCATTGGCCAGCTGCGCCTCCGTCCCCTTGAGCTGCATCTCTGCACTTGCAGGCGCTGGCGGCGCTGGCTCAGGCACCGCCTCATTGTCAGCGTGGTGCGACGCGCGGGATGGGTACTGGCTTGACTCATCCTCGTCACTGTCCTCTTCCGCCATCCGCACCCCTTCCGCCATCCGCATGTGCTCGTCGTCATCGTCATCAAGATCTAGCTCGTCACTGTCCTCTTCCGC
>Ga0210243_101194_pt1 | contig 19887 bp, 15 predicted proteins | sample ChrtobMeP5a_32mM_FD_155461 | JGI IMG/M metagenome (GOLD analysis project Ga0210243, IMG submission 155461) | Chrysochromulina tobin associated microbial communities from unialgal haptophyte culture, Seattle, Washington, United States - P5a_32mM | ecosystem: Host-associated > Algae > Haptophytes >...
CGCTCCTTGCAAACCCAGGATTCCGAAATTCCCGATTCCACTTCCGGCCCCCAGCGCTCCTTGCAAACCCAGGATTCCGAAATTCCCGATTCCACTTCCGGCCCCCAGCGCTTATTTGCAAACTCGCGATACCTATACCTTGGCTCAGATTCCAAATTCCAATCCTGGCCCCAAGGCCCCCAAGGCCAAGATGTGTAGGATTCCGAGAGTCCGAAGCTTGAAATTACATTTCCCCCCCTGTAATGTCACACAACCCATAAGCGACAACATTAACTATTGTATTCACAAGATATTCACAAACTTACATGTATGGTCTATGGATACCCGCCGCTTTCACCGCCTTATGTTTCCCTTTCGATCATACCCATTAGCCGATTTGGCTTTCAGAATCAGGTCATGCTCACAGCCCAGTGAATGCACCAGGCTCTTCTCCTTCTTGCCAAATGCTTGGCATGTGTCAGCGCAGAGCTTGCCAGTCGTCAGATTGTGCTGGAGCTGTCTAGTCTTTCCCCAATGGTAGGTGCGGTGATGAGGCATGATGCCAGCCAGATCAGGCTCACGGTACCCCTGCTCGTTGCACTGACGCTGCTCGTTGCACTGACGCTTGCTGCTCGAGTTGTTGGACTGCTCGCTCGGTCGCTTGCTGGGCGGGGCGTGCACCAGTGGCTGCATGTACTCGGTGGCGGCAGCCTCTGCTGCTGACAAACGTGCTGCCCAGGTGAAGGGGTTGCCGCTGCTGCTGCTCTGACTGACCTGTCTGGGCACAGCGACTGCCACATTCGCGTCCTCCATTGGCACCTTAAGCACTCTGACTCTCACAGCAGTATGACTAGAGGACCCACACATAAACCACCAAGCACCAACCAGTGAACCGCCCCCGCGACGCTGCTGGCTGACGCCCTCATCCACGTACAGCGCCTCGGGGTGGCTTTCGAGCGCTGCATCCTCGGGGGGCTTGACACGTCGCCCTGCAGCCTGCACGCCGTCGGTCGCACCTCGGGCGAGAGTCAAGCAGGCGGGGATGCGCCTCTTCCTGCTTGACCCCGCTCCGTTCCTGGTCATGGCGGCGGACCTATACCCGGTCACTCAGACGCCCCGGGCTCAATACCGTACCTGTACGAGAAGGGAGCACGCGCACGCGAAAGCGAGACCGTGCTGCTCCCGCGCGTGCTGCCTGCTGAGCGCGTGGCCCATCGCACAAGATGCATTCACATGCATTATTTGTATGTTGCATTCTATACATGCCGCATCTTAACGCATTCCAACACATTCCAACACATTCTCAGCTTGGTGCATTTTGAATGTGCTGCATTCTACCTGTGATGCATTTATGTGCATTCTTGTGTATTTGGCTGCAAACTCGCGCGCCGCCAAGCCACTATTGACCCAAGAAGGCATTTCCTGGGTCAATATTGTTTGTCCTCGTGGTCGCTTTCGCGTGCGCGTGCTCAGGTATGCGGCGCCGCTTGCGTCGCCGCCCGCGCATGCCCAGTATCTGTAGCGCGAGCATGTGGTCAATATCGGCCAGCGGCTCGAAAGTCCCGTCGCCCGAGACGAACCATAGCAGGCATGCAACGGCCGCCTCGGGCGGTACGCACACGCACGTCACAGCCTGGGAGCCCGGCGCCACGACCGAGCCCGACCGTCAGTCGTCTGTCTCTCCGCTCCCTCAGGCCGGGAACGGGCTTCAGGCTTCCAGGGGCTGTCCATAAACGCTGTCCATCAGCCTGAGCCTCCAGGGCCTCCACCCTCTCGGCGTGGCACACTCTCGGCGCTGGCCCTGGTGGAACAGGAGGAAACCAGGAGGGCCGGCAGGCCCTGGGGGTCCTGAGGTCACTCGGGGTCGCTGGTGGTCACTGGTCTGGCCGTCTGGGTGAATAAGGGCACATTGAGGGATACGCAGGCCGTTAAAGTTGGTGGCGAAGTTTTCGTTTCTGTTGTCCCGTGTGTCGTGTGTGTGTGTGTCGCGGCTCCCCCCGGTGTTTTTGAACCGATCACGTCAAGTCAAGTCTATACAGAAACAACAGACAACCATACGGAAGCCTATCAATGTGCTCCGGAAGCCAGCAGGGGAGGTCGACTTGACGCTTGACTTGACTCGAATTTTGAACCGATACGGCGCTAGGGCCTCATTTCGTTCGCCTCTCCAACATGCTGCACATTAGGGCCTCAGCGCGCTCCGGCCCAGACTCGCCTGCAGACGCCCCCTCAGGCTCACTCTTAAAGCTCACTCTCTCATTTCAGATGGGCCGGGCGGACAACGCCCGCGCCCTTGCGCTCGATGTCGTTGACCCAGGTTGGCAGCTTGCCGAGGCTGGTGCAGCCTCGGAGGCTGAGCCCGGTCAGGTTGCTCAGCTTGCGGCTGAAACCCTCCTCGAGCTCGGTGAGCGCGGAGCACCCATCGAGGCTTAGCGATTCGAGCTGGCTGGGGATGAGCGGGAACTGCACCTTGATCCTGGACAGCCTCTTGCAGTCGGAGACGTTGAGCGTGCGGAGCGAGGTCATCTCGAAGAGGTTCCACGGGATCTCCTCGAGAGTAGGCCAGCCCTGGAGGTCGACCGTCTCGAGCTGCTCCGCACGGAAGAGCGCCGACTCGTGCGCGTACCCGACGAGCCGGCCAATCACCATCTCGGGCGACTGCAGATGGCGCGCCAACTGGGACAACTTCTCGGTCTCCTCATCCGAGAGCGCGCGCTGGCGGAGCTTGAGATGGGTCATGTCGGGGAAGACTTTGACATTATCCCACGAGGAAGCATCTGCCTCGTCGCGCTTCTTCGGCTTCACCTTGTACAACACGTCGGGGAGCTCAAGCTCGAGGATGCGCAACGTCTCTGGCAGGCACTTGAGCGCCTCCTCGAACTGCGCCGTGTTCTTGGCGTCGCGCATCGAGATACGTAGGACCGTCAGGGGCGCCGTGCGCACCTCCTTGATCACCTTCTCGAGTGTCGACTGTCCTTCGCGGAACGCTCGCTGCAGCGCCTCGGCAGCGAGCCTCGCCTGCAGCAACCCATTGTACACGTCATACCCCTCGTGCTCCGCCGGCGGTTCCGCACTGAGGGCCTCCATAGTAATGCTGATACTCCTCACGTCGAGGAGTGAGGCTGTGCGCTTCAAGTGCCACGCGCCCGCCGCGACCGCGCCCGCTACCCGGGCCTGCGACTGCGTGTACAGGTTCACGAGCGCGTTGAGGATGTGCTTGCGATCGGCGTCGATGGTGGCCTCCGCCTTCTGTAGTTTGGATGAGAGCCCCGCGATGAGAGCATTGCTAGGGAAGAAGGTCTGCCGATAGTCGCGCTGCTCCTCGCTTTCGTAATGCTTGTAGTCACGCGTCGACACGGGGAGCTCGAGCGGCGCGGACGGATCGGTCATGCCTACCGCCTGCCGCTTCTCGTAACCGTCGCCCTTTGGATGGACGATGAAGAGGGGAGGCTCGTCCAGGCCGAATGCCGGGTACACGAGGTTGCCAGTGATGTTGTGGCTGCGCGCCGTGTACATGTCGAAGATGTACCCCTTCTCGACGGCTCTCTGGAGAGCGACTGCGATCTCGAAGCACACCCACAGCCTGCTGAACGCCTTCGCGCCCTTGTACGGCGCATTCGTGTCCAGGCTCTGCTTCGAGCGGTCGCGGTCGACGACGACGACACAACCCTTGGTGGCCTCGAGGGCGCGGAAAAAGGGCGAGCTGAACGGGTCGGCGGCGAGATGCTCTGAAACGTCCCATGGCGACATGGCGAGTGCACTCACCCAGTAGGTCGTCGTGTTCAGGTCGAGATTCCGGTCCTTTGCATGGCGCTCAAGGCACGCGAGGGTATCCACAAGCGGCTCGCCCCATCGATGCACCACATACCATTCCGGCCGCTGCGCGTCCTTGGCAACGAGCTCTACAAACGAGCAGCGGCGCGCGCGCGTCGCCGGCTGGACGACATACGCGAGCACATCGTACATGGAGCACCTGTCCCACTCAAGCGGCGTGGACGTACCGGTCTCGAGGCCAAGCTCGGCATTGACCTCCTCGTCGGTGGTGACCCAGCCCTCACTATTGCATCGGCGCTTGAGATGCACGATCAGCGAGCGCAGTTGCTGCAGCTGGATGCCGCGCATCGTCTGGTCTTGGATGGTGCACCCCTCGGGAGCCACCTTGGCTGCCTGTGCCATTGCGGACCGAGAACTCTGGTAGGGCACCTTGCCATCCGGCCCGATCCAAGTGGGGTGGAGAGCATCGACGAAGAGGTCCGAATGGGGCGCGTCGATGGGTTCCGTCAGTGCGAGGAGGGGCGATGCGCCTGAAGCCGACTCGAACGACTCCGCGAGCTTGCTCACGCCCGCCTTCCACTCGTCCTCCGTCAGAGTACCGTCGCCGTCCTTGTCGAGGATCTTCATGAGCTCGTCTACCGCTGCGGCGTCGTAGCCCTCGGCGAGGAGGAAAGCAAGCACCTCCTTGATGCTAGCCGAGCCGTCACCGTCCGTGTCGATGGCCTTGAGGCGTGCGAGGGCGCCTTCCATCTGCATGTGGCCCTTGCGGGTGTAGCTGGCCTTGTGATCGGCCTTGGTGTAGCCGGTGACCGCACCCACCTGCATCTTCGTGCCCAGCTGCGAAGGGCCGCGGCCCGCCTTGATCATGGTCGCAAGCTCATCCATATCTAGTGATCCAGACGAGTCCGCGTCGTACGACTCAAAGACCTTTCGCGCCTCGAAGCGAGGGACGTCGTGGAGACCGAGCTCGACGAGCGCCGCCTCGAACTCGAACTGATCAATTGCTCCCGAGCCGTCCGAGTCGAACTTTTTGAACACGTCCATCATCTTGAGGTGGTTCTTGGCGGCCATCTGCTGCAGCAGGCGCGGGATGCGGAACTCCCAAGACAGATCCTCTACAGCGACCTCCTCGACCTCGGCCTTCTTCTTGCGCAGCTTCTTGCGCACGGGCTTCTTCTTGGGCGGGCGCGGGGGAGGCTCGGCGGGCCCCGTGAGCCGCCGCCAGATCTCCATCTGAAAGTGCCCCCACACCTCCTCATGAGACACGGTCACGTATGGCACCGACCGCGCCGGTAACTCCTCGGCGAGTGGCTCCTCGGCGGATAGCCCGGGCGGCGACAGCCTCCCTGTGAGTGCCCGTCGGGTGTAACGTCGGGTGCCGTTGGGCGCCATCACATTTCTGATGCCTTGACTCGCCGGCCGCGGCGCGCCGGCAGAAGCTAAGCTCGCGCCGGGCATCATCGGCGGCATCGCGTGAGCCTGCATGATCTGCACAAGCTCCGCGCAGGGCACCTCGCGCGCCGCCCGCACACGGTGCGAACCCGGCCGAGGAGACGGAGGCACCGGCACAAAGGTGCTCGGGTGCAGGTGCTCGAGCAGCGGCCGCGGCGCCGGCGGCGGCACGTTGGCCAGGATGGCTGTGACTGGACGTGGCGGGTGCGCATCGATGAGGGCGGCGGTCGCGATGCGCACCTGGGCGGCGCTCATCATCATCGGGATGAGCGGCGGTGGCGGGTGCGACCCACGAGCGGCCTGAGAGGAGGCCGTGCGCGGCAACAGCGTGCGCGGCGGTAGCAATGATCCGGCATGCCCTCGTGCAGAGGCCGGCGATGATTGACTGCTCGGCGATGAGACAGGATGCTGCTGATGCTGGTGCTGCTGCCGGCTGTAAGCTTCTGCGTATTGGCGAGCAGCGCTGGGTCCAAACGTCGAAGTCAGACTGGTGAATGGTCGGTCGACGTCGTGGCGCTCGCGGCCCCAATCCGCTTTATAGATCATATTCTTGGATCTCAGGAACGCCATCTAGCAGATGGCCGTCCGCTTGTGCGGCACCATGCGTTGCTTGCAGGCACTGTAACGGGAGCTTCAAGTTTGACGGGCAAATCAGCATGCAATTTGTTTGATGATTTCTCGAACCGCGTTCACCACCCAAAACGTCATCTCCTCCACTCCTACACAGCAAAAAAGTTTGACGAGTGTTTGCTAACAATTTGACTGCAATATGAAAAAAATTCGTTTGAAAATTTGTCTGTCGCGCATAACAGACGGTTACAGACGGTTCAGCAACGGTTCAGCGGCAACGACTATAGCTCATCGCGCGTTTGCCGCGGATCGCGCGGCGTGTCCCTAACCACGTGGCGCGAGCGTCAGCCGACCGTCGCTCGAGCGTTTTCCATGCGTTCGCCGCGGGCTGCGCGGCAATCCCCATCCGTGGCGCGAGCGTCAGCCGACCGTCGCTCGAGCGTTTTCCATGCGTTCGCCGCGGGCTGCGCGGCAATCCCAATCCGTGGCGCGAGCGTCAGCCGACCGTCGCTCGAGCGTTTTCCATGCGTTCGCCGCGGGCTGCGCGGCAATCCCCATCCGTGGCGCGAGCGTCAGCCGACCGTCGCTCGCGCGTTTGCCATGCGTTTGCCGCGGGCCGCGCGGCAATCCCAATCCGTGGCGCGAGCGTCAGCCGACCGTCGCTCGAGCGTTTTCCATGCGTTCGCCGCGGGCTGCGCGGCAATCCCCATCCGTGGCGCGAGCGTCAGCCGACCATCGCTCGAGCGTTTTCCATGCGTTTGCCGCGGGCCGCGCGGCATCCCTAACCCCCCCCATCCGTGGCGCGAGCGTCAGCCGACCGTCGCTCGAGCGTTTGCCATGCGTTTGCCGCGGGCCGCGCGGCATCCCCAACCCCCCCCATCCGTGGCGCGAGCGTCAGCCGACCGTCGCTCGAGCGTTTTCCATGCGTTTGCCGCGGGCCGCGCGGCATCCCTAACCCCCCCCATCCGTGGCGCGAGCGTCAGCCGACCGTCGCTCGAGCGTTTGCCATGCATTTGCCGCGGGCCGCGCGGCAATCCCCATCCGTGGCGCGAGCGTCAGCCGACCGTTGCTCGAGCGTTTGCCATGCGTTTGCCGCGGGCCGCGCGGCAATCCCCATCCGTGGCGCGAGCGTCAGCCGACCGTTGCTCGAGCGTTTGCCATGTGCGTTTGCCGCGGGCCGCGCGCGCTGTGAAGAAGCACCGCTGGCAGCGAGCTGGAGACCCGATCATTGGACTACTCTCGAGGTGCTAAAACACCTCGAAAGCTCCTTGCCGTGCTACATCCATCTCACCACAAGCAGCGCTCCTTCACAGCGCCGCTCTCTTGCCGCTCTGCTCTGCAGTTCTCGACCGCTTAGACCGATCTGTTTGGGCCATCTTCATCAGGGTCTCGACGCAGGAGTCGATATCAACGCACTTGTAGCCGCCTGGAACATTCTTTGCGTAGCCTTCGAGGATACTGCCAGACAAGGTGAGAGGAGTGAGAGGAAGCAGAGACAAGGAGAGGAAGCAGAGAGGAAGCGCGCACTCAAGCTCATGGACAGGGTGGAAGCATTTCTCGCAGCTGCCCAGGAGAAGACCATAAGGACCTGAGCTTAGGAGGCGAGTCACCCTGGCTGGCTGGGCCGGCGGAGGCGCGGGCGCCGGCTGGGCCGGCGGCGGGGGCGCGGGCGCCGGCTGGGCCGTCGGCAGGGGCGCGGGCGCCGGCTGGGCCGTCGGCGGGGGCGCGGGCGCCGGCTGGGCCGGCGGCGGGGGCGCGGGCGCCGGCTGGGCCGGCGGCGGGGGCGCGGGCGCCGGCTGGGCCGGCTGGGCTGGCGCCTGTTGGGCCTTGCCCTTTGCATTTTTGGCCTTGGCCTGATTTGCTGCCTTATTCCGCGCCAGCTCAGCAGCTTCCGCCGCCTTCTGAGAAGCCTCCGCGGCCTTCTGCTGAGCAGCTGCCGCCTTTGCTGCCGCAGCAGCTGCAGCCTCTAAAGCCTTCTGCTCAGCAACTGCCGCCTTTTTCGCCGCCTTCTCTTCAGCAGCTGCCACCGATTTAGCCGCCTTTTCCGCCAACCTCTGCTCCTTAGCAACACCTTTCTGCTCATCTTGTCTTGCCTTGAATGCAACTCTCTCCATCTTGGAGGTTGTGTTGTTCAGCTCGTCCAGCATCGCCGGTGATGGCAGTTTTGCCGCTGGCGGCATGCGTGTCAGGGTGAAGGAGCGCGCCCCAGGCGTGACAACGCCACCGCTGCGGAAGAGAGTTGGGACAGGGTTGCCACCACTGCCACTGCCGCACGGTGCTGGCGATGCCGAGGGCGCCAGCGATTGGACAGGATTGTTCTCCCGGTCGGGCTGGGCGGCGGCCTGGGCGGCGGGCGGGGCGGGCGGAGGCGCTTGACCAGCTTCCTTCTCCTGGTTGGGCTGGGTGCTTCTTGGCCAGCAAGCAAACTGTGGGTCGGAATCTGTCGGCTCCCCCCTGGGGCGCTGAAACAGTCTTTCATCATTGAGATCATCGAGAAAGCCCACCAACTCCATCATCACCGTCGCTACCTCGGCCGTGGGCGTGGAGAAGGGCGTGGACGTGGCCGTGGACGTGGGCGTTGCCTCGTCGGATCCCTTGTCGGCTGCCTCGTCGTCGGCTCCCTCGTCGGCTACCTCGTCGTCGGCTTCCTCGTCGGCTGCCTCGTTGTCTACGTCGACCGCTCCTGCAATGGCATTCACGCGTGCTTGGTTGTCTTCGCCCGAAAGGTCGTCGAGGTCGGGGTCGTCGCTGCTCAAGTCCGAATCAGTGTCGGCGCCGTCGTTGTCCTCAACGAGTGGGCGAGGCGGGGCAGGCCCCGATAGAGGACCGTTGTCTTGCATGCCAAAGCGTGATGGATCGCCGCGCGCCTTACGCATGCCGTCGGCGATGTACGTAAACCAGGTGCGGTCGCCTGCCGTGTATGACGACGGGATGAGAGGGCCGGCCAGCTTGTCGAGCGGGGTCACTATCGCCTTGAGCTCCTTCTTGGTCAGCCACAGATCGCCAGCCCACTCTCGCGCCTGTGCACAGTGCACAGGTGTGGGTAGTAGGCAGGCTCGGCATGAGATAGGGACGGGGCAACATGTCACCTCTTGGACAGCAGCTGACCGAAGGCTTGTCTCCAAGCTGCGCTTCCTCATCTCTTTGAACTTCTTTGCGAGCCGCCGGATGCGCGCAGGGAGGTTGTAATTCTTGCGGTCGTCTTTCGTGACACGCCTTTCGTTGAGCGGCTTGCACTTCACAATCCGTGCCCCGCCGCGCATATTCTTCTTTTGCCTGGCCTTCTCGAGTCTATTGCTGGTCTGGCTAGAGAACTTTTTCTGGCTGTAGCACAGGGAAGGTCAAGTTAGCTTCGCTTGGGTAAGAACGAGTCGAGTGTGGGCTGTAAGCGAGTCATAACGAGTCGGGGGGGTGGGCTATAGCATCGCTTACCTTGTTGCTGAGGCGAACACAGTCGCCTCAAATTGTTTGAACTGGCCAGGGCCCGTGAGGCCACTTTCTTTGAAAGGCCACAGCTGCCAGGCCTCTGTCTCGGTCAGCGCACGAAGCTTGGAGACGTTGTCGAAACCCTTCTCGTTGTAAGCGTGGAAAACATGCATACTGTCGGCCACGTTGTTCGCCGGAAAGCTTGCCTGAACGTACAGGTTCACCACGTCCTGCAGGCTGCTCGACAACGACTGCCACAACATGTGCAGAAGCTTCAAAGAATGGTGCGCGCGCGCGCGCGCCATGGGAGCTAGGCATTTGCGCAGAGGTGCGAGCGGCAGATGCGCAGCAGCCTGGTGGCAACATGGGAGGGATATTGGCGTAGGGGCGGCAGCGATTGAAGACGGAGCACACACCAGTTGGGTTGCGGCGGCAGGATGACAAGCGGCTAGCATCGGACGGAGGTCCTGTGTGGGGCCCGTGTGGGTGGTGTGGGGCCCGTGTGGGTGGTGTGGGCTACCGGTACCGGAACTTCCCACAGGGCCTTTTCTTGCGCAAGCGCTGTCAGTCAGTCAGCCTTAGGGGTAAGAGGGGGGTGTTTCACGGCCTTCAAGAGCAGAAATTTCGCCCGGGGCGACGCGGCGGTCGCGGTTCGCGCGCGCCCGCGCTCATGGATTCGCGCGCGATGTCGGCACTCCCAGATCTCCAAGGGCTAGACACGCTCGAGGCGGCATGTATGGCGCTTCCGCATGGGTCGATCTCGGACCTTGTTGTGCTCGCGGAAACTGCCCTTGTAGAGCTCGCAGAAACCGGGATCACCGAGGCGCTACATGTAGAACAGCATCGGAATGAAGAGAGCAGACCATCCATCATCATCAACCCACGCGCGCCTCGTACGGAGCGTGGGAAAAGCGGCAGGTGCTGGTGCTGCCTTGGATATGCCCCCACGACGCAGGTTCAGAGAACGGCACAGATGGTCGCGCGGCTCCAAGCGGTTGGCTGGCCTTTGTCCGAGATCGACAGGACATCGACGGATCGTGGATTCAATGGCCTCAGAACTCATCTCTGTGATTTATGCATAGCTACTGAAATCACTCCTGAGCATGCCCAGACAATCTCGGCCGCGGTGACGACCTTTTATGCACGCGCCAGCCGAGCTAAAGAAGATGTGCATCCGCATCGGTCGGTCGATGAGAGACGAGCCAAGACGATTGGACAGTCATCATCAGTGATGATCGACAGTCACGATCTGATCCCGTCTATCCCGCCTGCTGATGTGGGTATGCCTATGCCTACACCGCCAAACATGCCGCCAAACATGCTGCAGGTGCGAGACGATTTTATGATATCGAATGTGCTCCAGAAGCATCCGAACCTGATCGACCCAGCATGCATGCCACCAGAAATGCAGCCATCGCCTAGCAGCTTGCCTGACCTGACAGCTTGCTGGTATGCTGGGCTTCAATTTGCCTTGTCTCATTACCCGGGGAAATCGGCGGTATCGGGGGACCTCAAGTTCCTGAGTGACCTTCGCCCCAGCCTCTTGGAAGGCCTTAGCTTCTTGCGGGTCACCGACCGCCAAACTTTGAAGGCCGATGGCTGGGCTGACGAGCACTTCTCGACGCTGGGAAAGCGCTTGCTGGAGCGCAGGCACCGAGCACAAGCAGCACCACAAATGCTCAGCACTTTGGAAGGGCTAGTAGCTCTTGTCCTTCGTGCCCTTTGGAGAGCTCACAGCCGGTGCGGCGGTGATGACCAGAAGATCACCGCCTGCATCACATGGCCTTTGGAAGTTCAGCCCGAGCGATTCATACATCTGTGTGGGTCTCTTCGCGCGGAATGCGCGGCGCACATCAGTCAAGGCACCATCAAGGCAGCTCATTGCGGCAACATGTTTGCGGAGGGAGCCTTGCGCACGCGAAGTGCGGCGGGGCTGCAGACTTCGGCTCGTTGCTTGTACAGCCACCACGCGTTGGTGAGCAGAGCAGCGTCGGGAGAGCATGGGGATGAGGTCTTTCCTCCAAGCCCCCACGCATTACTATCGGCGTGCGATGCGCTGGATGTTTGCTACGCAGCACTCAATATAGAGCTGGGGCAAGCAATGCAGAACGAGGACCTGGTATTCGAGCATGATCTCGGATTGGCCTCATTCAGTAAACCGCCCTAACCGCCGCCGCCCTCGCTGCCGCGTCGCTGCTGCCGCCCCGCCCTGTGATGATGCAATGCAGCGTGCAGCTCACCCCTCTAGCCCGCCTCACCTGCCGTACATGTTCCGTCCCACCCTTATGGCAGACGGCGCAGCCGCACCTCGGGGTTGGCTTGCAGCTCGGCAACGAGCTTGGGCCGATACGCACCCCATTTATATTGGCGATACGCACTTCCTTGGATACGACTGCTTAAACGAGAAGAGGGACATTGCAAGCGCCTATGGTTACAGCGACTTTGGCAGCATGATCCTTGATAATGTTGAGGACCTAAGCTTCCTGCTTGATCGACTGCCTACTACGGCACGGAATCTGAGGCTGGATGTTGCATCCAGGATGTTCATTTTGGTATGGGCTCTTTCGTTCAAGATCATTCCCCCGAGCATTCTTGTGGGGAGGAGTATTCACGACCTTAAGTTGATGGTGGCAAGCAAGGATCCATTTCGAAAGTGCGCCAAAGTGGCACTAGCAGCCCTCCATACGACACATGGCTACAGCAACTTTGCTGATCATAAAAAGTTCCAGCTCTGCTTCTTGGGCTTTTTGGTCATGATGGCTGTGGAGCGAGACGGGCGCCTATTCCTGGTGGAACGAGTCATTCAAGTGCGCAACGCGCATTCTAGTGGCAGCCATTTGGCCGAGAATCTTCTCACAGGCTGTGTCGCCGGCGGCGCGGCCGAAATCCAGCGTCGGCGCGCGCTCGCGGCCCCAGCCCTACTTGATTACTGTGTAAACAGGGCTTGGCCAGACGCTGCTGTTGAGCGCCTTGATTTTGTGGCGCTCGAACGAGTGCGTTGCCGCGACTTCAATGAGCTTGACCTGATGATATCTCTGTCTAAGGCGCATGACCTTACCTACCAGCTGTCAGGTATTGACTTACGCGATGGCTTCGACTCAAATGTCGCGGCTCTGCCGCCTGATGACCTCGTGTTGCAACGGTTGATCTCGAAGCAGGACAACGCGGACAACATCCCAACATTGGGAGGGGAGACAGTGAGCTTTGTGCATAGGCCAGCACGCCAGTGGAAGTTGCAACCCAGCATGGTTTCCGTGTTTCGGGCGCTCAAGTGTCGCTGTGATGCGCAGTGGTACCAGGCTTCCATCGTGCGCCGCGTCAGCGCTTGGACAGTTCATGTGCACTTCACAGGCTGGAGCAGCAACCGCGATGTGGCGGAGATTGACTTGAGCTCGCCGGACTTGACGGATGACTTCGATACTGAGCTCATCGCCACCCCAAGCTCAGGCCCTCGGTCCCTTGAAGTCAAATACAATGAGAAGCATTATCCGCACCTGTTGAGCAAGGGAACGGGCATTGCTTCAGCATTTATATCAGACGGTGCTGTCTCCAAAGTTCGGCAGAACTTAGCGCAACGCTGGACTTTGAAAGGTGACACTTCAAGCTTGGAAATAATCACAGTCAAGGAGAGGTGCACCGGCTACTCTCATTACGGGCTCACTGTGGAACCACACGAAGCTAACCTTCAGCCCCTGGTGACTATCAATTTGCGCACCCAGCCGCAAGCTGAAGCATTCGCTAAACAGGTAGATGTTCAGCCGTTCATGTCCGAGTAAGTCTTTGGGGCTCGAACGCGCTGCGCCGCCTGCGCCGCGACGCGACGCAACCTGCGCCATTTGCCGCGCCACCGCCCGCGCCGCCGGCGCCCGCGCTGCCACATCCCGCGCTGCCTTCCGTGCTGACTCCGGTTCCGCGTTGATCGAGCAGGCTGCAGGCAGCAATCAAAGCCCAGTTCCTAGATGCCAACAGTCCTGCCAATTTCTATCGTCGCGAAGCAGTTGTTGACGTAGCACTGCTCTGCATTCATTTGCTCAGGCAAGGCCCGGAGCTTTCCGGTGCAAGCGCTTTCAGCCCCCACCAAGACACTGCTGACAACCCTGGTGCGAACCTCACAACGGTTACAAAGCTCACGCCGGATCGAGAGGGCGAGCCGCCATCTCAGATGCGTGTCTGTGGTGCACACGAGGTTTACGCATATGCCACCGCTGCAGGAGCCACCGCACTATTTCTAGGTGACGCATACCACGAGTCCATCCGACAGGCATCCCCATTCCATCACTTGAAGATAACTTGCTTCTGGACAGTAACACTTGCGGATGATGATCTCGGATCCAAAAAAAGGCGGACACGAAGCAGTGCTGCAGGTTGGGGTGATTGAAGCGGGACCGCTCCCGCCCCCACACCCTCGCGTCTCACCTTGCAAGGGCAAAGGCGGCGGCGCGACCGAGGGCAAGGGCGGCGGCAAACGAGAGCAGCGAGTTAGCGGCGAGGATCAGGCGAGGATCAGGGCGCACAGGAGGGGCCCCATGAGCTTGGACATGAGCTATCTATTATAGTGTGTTTTTGCGTGCCGTCATGGCCTGCATGCATGTGTGCTCGCAATACATAGTCCTTTGTACAGAACATGTATTATCGGAGGTGAGCATTAGATTCTTCGGTTGCGGCTGTGGTTTCACAGGAGGTCGCGAAATCACTGAGGCGCGGGTTTGTGAATTTGAGAAGCCTCAAGCCACGAAACACACACCCGCGCTCGCGCTGTGAATTCGACACCGTTCATAGCATGGATTTCCCAAAACAGAAGTCCGCAAAGGAGCCAAAAATGCCGGACACCGACTCTCTTCGTCATGATTATCCCTGCCCAGGCACCGGTTGCAACAGGGTATTCCCAAGCAGAAAAGGCCTGACCTCGCATCAACGTTACTGCACATTCTGCAATAGCGAAGAAAGTGATGAAGAGCTTGGCGAGCCCGATTTCCACGAGAGGGCTCAAGCTGCAACCGGTCCTTGCGCACGCACGAATCATGTCCGCAAAAAGAGAGAGCGCCACAGCAATGGTGACGACATGATCGAATCTGATACAAGCGACAGCGGTAGCGAAAAGTCGCTGCGAGACCTTGCTATCATTGATGCAACGCAGGCGGACATGATCTCGGAGCAGCACAGGTTTTGCAACTTATTCACAGATATGCGTTTGAAGCATGCGAGCAATTCAATGGTCGACGTTGTCAAGAGTTCGTTTCGCTCGCTACTCACAGTAATTCACGCCCGTGTTGCAAGGGCCGTACACAATGCAGCTACAGTGGGCAACTTCCAAAGCATCCAGGACTGCATAAGCCCGATCCAAGCTGCACTTGCCTCGGTGATGACGACGCACCGTGAGAGCATGGTACGAGATGTTCTGGTACCAGCTGTCAAGCCAGTGGCAAGGATGCTAGGGAAACGCATGGAAACGGAAACATTAGCAGGCGGTCGTGTGGTCACAACGAGTCATGTTGACGTCTGCTACGACATGCCTTTTGAGGAGGTATTTGAGGCGCTCATGGAGGGTAACAAGGACGTGTATCGCGACGTCATCTCTTCTTACCAACGCTGGCAGCACCAGCACCAGCAGTGTGCGGGTGATGGCGATTCCGTGGTACTCAGAGATCTTAATCAAGGGCTAGCTTTTCAGCTCCATCCAATGCTGAATGCTGAAGCTATGCGGGGGACAGATGCTGCCCTTGTGCTTGCTCTCGGCTTCTATGGGGATGGAGTAACAATTGCATGCCCGATCGGCCCGCGGCATAGCAACTCAATGGTTGAGCTGTACTATTGGTTCATGATCAATGTACAGCCAGATCATCGCCTCAGCCTGCATAACATCCAGCTGGCGACGATTGCGCTCACCGAGGATGTGAAGCGTTATGGCACGCAACTTGTTATCTCAGGGGGTGATCCTGATGGATCATTTCAACACTCTACCTCATTCGGTGCAGTTATGCACCGTCTGAATGCCGGTTTAAGGCTAACCATCCCAAACCCGTTGCGCAGCGAAGGGCATGCGAGCCCGCTGGCTGAGGTTTTGACAAAGGGGTGGTGCCCTTTGATCATCGCCGACAACCCTGCTTCGGCTGCAATGCTGGGCATGAAAGCATCTGTGGCGGCCACATGTTTCTGCAGGGCGTGCGATGCGCGCAAGGAGTGCCTACTCTGTGATGATGAGGCAGATGAGGATGACGACGTCAACGAAGAGGAACACAGCAGGTACGCGGGGCTGAAGCGGTCGCCGAACTCCTTCCTCCCTTGGATGAAAATTCAAGACGGCGACCACAGAGGCAGTGGCGGAGGAGGAGGCAGCGGAGTAGGAGGCGGCGTCGGAGGAGGCGTCATCGGAGGAGACGGCGCGGGTGGCGGCAACGCGGGAGGCATTGGAGACGGTGGCGCGGCGCCGTTCGACTCGGGGGAAGAGGAGGGCGAGGAGGGCGAGGAGGATTTACAATGCGCAGACGATCACATGAGGAAGGATTACGATCCCTCGCGCAAGGGAGCTAGACAGCTCTACAACCTGCGATCGATGTCGCAGTGGATTGCCGCCAAGGCAAAGTACGACGCAGCGACCTCTCAGAAGGAGCGCGACGCTGTGCTTAAGGAATACGGTGCACAAAACTTCCGCGAGGGCACCTTCTTCCCATGTTGGGACTTCTGGGGTGCTCCTCAAGATCTAATGCACGTAGAGCTCGAGGGTCTGCTGAAAGATGAGTTGTACTTGGTCCTCTTTGAGATGGCAAAGCACGGCTGGATCAGCTGTAAAGAATTCAACAAGGCAAAAGAAAAGCACCGCTGGCCTGGCGGCGCTCGGCTTTGTGATTTGAAGCCGGAGCACTTTCAAGGCCAAACCGGCGGTAAGCCAAAACGAAACTATAAATCGCTGCCGTTCTCCGCGCATGACATGCTCCTTCTGGTGGTCGACAGCATAGTTCTCCTCCAGCCGTTTGTCAAAGACTGGAACGCTGATTTTTGGCAGTGCTGGCTATTACACGTGGAGTATTTCACCCTACTTCTATCGGACGCATTTTCGTTGTCAGACGTGCGGCATTTGGATTCCCTCATATACAGGCACCAGATGTTATTCCTCAGCATCGAGGATTACTTCCATTTCTGGGTGAGTCGCTTATTACACACCAGCAAGCCTGATGACACAGCCCGTCCACCTGTCTCACTGATGATGCATTCCTCGACTCACAGGTTCCTAAGCATCATTTTGCAACCCACATCCCCCTCGACATTTTGTTTTGGGGGCCACCAATCAACTACTGGTGTATGATGCTGGAGAGTGAGAACCAGGTGTTCAAGAAGGAGGGCAAGCACTCTAACTTCAAAAGTGCGCTGCCCGTGTCAGAACCCCTCTCTCGCACTCACGCGCCGCCGCCGCCGCCGCCATTGCCGCTGCCCGCGCTGTGCCGCCGCCTCCCTCTCCATGCTGTGCCGCCTCCCTAACTGGCCTTGCGACTGCAGATCTGATGTTGAGTTGCGCAACTAAGGTGGGTGTGCGAAGAGCCCAAGAGCTCAGAGATGGCATTCTGGCCCAGTCCTTGAAGCCAATTGAGGCCGTAGTCCAACATGAAGAGGTCATCGCAAGAGGAATGTCCTCTAGTGTTGACATGCTGCTTGCAAGTAACTATGTGGAGAGTGGTGCCACTCGTGTGCAAGTGGAGTGGCTTCACGCATTACGTCGAGGTGCACTCAGTCTGGACTGTGGTTGCTGGCTCCTAGCGCACTTCAAACACACAGAAAGCTTGCAACCAAGTTTGGCAAGGGTGCATGCATTATTGCGGGTCGAGGGCAATGTATATGTGCATCTCAAGTTCTTTGCAGAGGCTTTGAATATGGCACCTCACGGCGGACTCTGGGCGCTGGAGTCTGACTTGTCTGATAGCCCGGATAACCTTGAGACCTGCTGCCCATTGTCCGAATTAGTGTTAACATGCTTGCATGCGAGCCACGTTCGCAACTCGGAGAATGGCGATTGGGTTGCGTTTAGAGAGGGCCGTTGTGTATTCAACATGCGTGCAGAGGCACCCGTTGGAGTCATGTGAATGGTATGTGAATGGTATCATGTTGATAGTCCAATGCTTCTCATCTCGAGCATGCGTGCGAAATGGGCCCAATTATGGAGCGGCCGGAAAGAAATATCCGTTTAAAGGGCCTCTTCACCTCGCCTCTCACATCAAACCGCCTGACCGCCGATCGAGCACACAGTCAGCGCAATCGGTTAGCAATCGGTGCCCAGCCTCCATATCGCAGCCACGATCACCGCCGCCTCCATCTACACCGCAGTCTCCATCACAGCCTCCATCTCAGCCACAATCACCGACGCCGCCATCTACACGCTGCTCATGAATGGTCTTGCGACGGAAGCTGACCTTGCTGAAGCTATGCGTTGACGTTCTGTCTTGAGCTCACTGAGCACGATGAGATCATGCTGAGCACGATGAGATCATGCTGAGCGCAATAAGCATGCTGAGCACGCTGAGCACGCTGAGCACGCTAAGCTTGCTGAGCACGCTGAGCACGCTGCGGCGATGTTGGCGATGATGAGCCCACTGAGCACAATGAGGATGCGCGCTGAGCCCGCTGAGCATGATGAGGATGCTGAGCACGATGAGAATGCTCAGCCTGCTGAGCACGCTTAAGCACGCTGAGCTTGCTGAGCTTGATGAGCGGGCAGTGCTTGATGAGCTTGCTGATCCCGAGCATGCTGCAGCGATGTTGGCGATGCACGATGAGCATGCTGAGCACACTGAGCGCGATGTCGATGAGCTTGCTGAGCACACTGAGCACGATGAGGATGCTGAGCACGATGAGCATACGATGAGCATGCTGAGCTCAATGAGGATGTTGAGCACAGTGAGCATGCTGAGCCGGCTGAGCTTGTTGAGCTTGCTGAGCTTGCTGAGCTTGCTGAGCTTGCTGAGCTTGCTGAGCCTGCTGAGCCTGCTGAGCACGCTGAGCACGATGCTGCATTGTTGCCGATCGATGAGCATGCTGAGCATGATGAGCACGATGAGGATGCTGAGCCCGCTGGGCATGATGAGGATGCTGAGCAAAATTAACATGCTGAACCTGCTGAGCTTGCTGAGCTTGCTGAGCTTACTGAGCTTGCTGAGCTTGCTGAGCTTGCTGAGCCCGCAGAGCGTGCTGAGCACTCTGCAGCGATGATGGCGATCTTGCACAATGAGCACGCTGAGCATGCTGAGCACAATGAGCTTGCTGAGCATGATGAGCTTGCTGAACACGCTGAGCACAATGAGCTCGCTGAGCACGATGAGCATGCTGAGCCTGTTGAGCCTGCAGAGCACGCTGAGCTTGCCGAGCCTGCAGAGCACGCTGAGCTTGCCGAGCCTGCAGAGCACGCTGAGCATGCTGCAGCGATGTTGGCGATGCACGATGAGCATGCTGAGCACGCTGAGCACGCTGAGCATGCAGAGCAAGATGAGGATGATGAGCACAATGAGCACAATGAGCTTGCTGAGCTTGCTGAGCTTGCTGAGCCTGCTGAGCCTGCTGAGCACGCTGAGCACGCTGCAGCGATGTTGGCGATGCCCTATGAGCACTCTGCGCGCACACTGAGCACGATGAGCTTGCTGAGCCTGCTGAGCATGATGTGGATGCTGAGTACAATGAACACAATGAGGATGCTGAACCCGCTGAGCATGTTGAGCCTGCTGAGCTTGCTGAGCACGCTGAGTAAGCTGGGCCTGCAGAGCACGCTGAGCACCCTGCGGCGATGTTGGCTGATGATGAGCCAGCTGAGCACGATGAGGATGCTGAGCCCGCTGAGCACAATGAGGATGCTGAGCCTGCTGAGCTTGCTGAGCTTGCTGAGCTTGCTGAGCTTGCTGAGCTTGCTGAGCTTGCTGAGCTTGCTGAGCTTGCTGAGCCTGCTGAGCACGCTGAGCCTGCTGAGCACGCTGCAGCGATGTTGGCTACGCAAGATGAGCACTCTGATCTCACTGAGCACAATGAGCTTGCTGAGCACGCTGAACACGATTAGAACACGATGAGGATGCTGAGCACGAAGAGCATGCTGAGCCTGCTGAGCACGCTGTGCTTGCTGAGCTTGCTGCGCTTGCTGAGCTTGCAGAGCTTGCTGAGCACGCTGAGCCTCCACAGCACGCTGAGCACGCTGCAGCGATGTTGGCGATGCACGATGAGCATGCTGAGCCCACTCAGCACGATGAGGATGCTGAGCCCGCTGGGCATGATGCGGATGCTGAGCACAATTAGCCTGCTTAGCTTTCTGAGCTTGCTGAGCTTGCTGAGCACGCTGAGCACGCTGAGCACACTGAGCACGCTGAGCATGATGAGCACGAATGTTGGCGATGCTGAGCCCGCTGAGCCCGATGAGGATGCTGAGCCCGCTAAGCATGATGAGGATGATGAACCCACTAAGCACGATGAGCATGCTGAGCCCGCTGAGCTTGATGAGAGTGCTGAGCACGATGAGCTTGCTGAGTGCGCTGAGTGCGCTGAGCTTTTGCTTGGTCAGTTACAAATCTCTCTCTGATCCTCATCGTGCACAGCGGGCTCAGCATCCTCATTGTGCTCAGTGTTATCAGCATCCTCATCATGCGCAGTGGGCTCATAATCCTCATCATGCTTAGCGGGCTCAGCATCCTCATCGTGCTCTGCGGGCTCATCATCACC
>Ga0210243_101233_pt1 | contig 19458 bp, 18 predicted proteins | sample ChrtobMeP5a_32mM_FD_155461 | JGI IMG/M metagenome (GOLD analysis project Ga0210243, IMG submission 155461) | Chrysochromulina tobin associated microbial communities from unialgal haptophyte culture, Seattle, Washington, United States - P5a_32mM | ecosystem: Host-associated > Algae > Haptophytes >...
GCGCCGCGGCGTATACGCGGCCATGGCGCCATGGGTGCCGCCACTCGACCCCGCGCTGCTGCCGCAGAGCGTGAGCGTCGCCGTGGATCTCGTCGCTGCGCTCGAGACACATGGCGCCGTCTCCGCCGCGCTTTACGCGATGCGTGCGCGCGCCGCCGCCGTGGGCGGCGAAGCCGCAGCGGCCGCCAACGCGGCGGTCGCCACGGCAGCGGCGGACGTGGGCTGCGAGCCCGAGGCGATGGCCGCTTGGATCGGCGGTGTGAAGCTGCCACGCGACCGCAGCATGCTGCACCGAGCGGTCGAGGCGGCAAAAGCTCGGCGGCTCGACGCGTGCGAGGGCGTCGCCGCGACCTTGTTGGGTGCCTTTGCTGGCGGCGGCAGCGGCGGACGCAAGGGCAAGGACCCGGTGCGCGCCGCGCTCGCCGCCGCCTTTGGCGTGTCAAGCGCGTGCATCAGCACGTGGTGCCGCACGCACCGCTCCCTTGAGCAGGCGCCGGCGCTCGCACGCCTCGCCGCCGAGACGGCCGTGCGCGGGCCGGCCGCACTGCTGCGCGAGCATCGCGTCGGCCCCGCCGGCCTCGAGCGCCTCGCCGCGCTCTTCGTGCAGCACGCCGCGCACGCCATCGCGCGCTTGGGCAGGCGTCTGCGGTCGATGCCGCCACTTGCTCTCCCGGCACCGCAACGCGCTGGCCAAGGCGCTGGCGCCGCGGCGTATACGCGGCCATGGCGCCATGGGTGCCGCCACTCGACCCCGCGCTGCTGCCGCAGAGCGTGAGCGTCGCCGTGGATCTCGTCGCTGCGCTCGAGACACATGGCGCCGTCTCCGCCGCGCTTTACGCGATGCGTGCGCGCGCCGCCGCCGTGGGCGGCGAAGCCGCAGCGGCCGCCAACGCGGCGGTCGCCACGGCAGCGGCGGACGTGGGCTGCGAGCCCGAGGCGATGGCGGGCGAAGAGGAGGAGGTGGAGGAGAATGAGGAGGAGGTGGACGAGGACATGGATGATGAAGGCGGCTTGGTGGATGCGGACGGAAGCGGCGGCAGCGGCGGCGCCGGCGGAAGCGACGGCGACGGCGGCGATGGCGGTGGTAAAAGCTCCTGCACGGATTCGAACCGCGGTTGGAGGATATCTTCTTTTCGCAATTTTTCGCAATTTAGCGAATCGAGAATTCAAAGTCCTCAGTGATGACCACTACACTACAAGAGCTCAGCACCTTTCTTCCCTCGTCATTTAAACTGATATACCCTATGTTTCTACGACACCCAGGCTCCACGACTAATTCCTCATTCGCGTCGCCCTCGGCCCGCACATGGCAACGCAAGCCCGCCGAGGTGACCTGCTCGTTGGGAGAAGAGCACGGGGGAAACAAGTTTCTATAGTTTTCCCCTCCCCTCCTCGTCGTCGTGCCGACCCCTCTTCACGCACACGCCCAAGCCCGCACCACCGCTCGGAGGGAGCCCCGCACAAATGCACGCCGGGCCGGACGACGACGAGGAGTTTGACGCGCTTCCGGTGGTGCCGCTCGGCGACAAGAAGCTGCGCGCCTGCCTGGTCACTGGATTGGTCAAAACCGAGGACCAGGCACGCCGCCGCCCTGGCCTTTGCGCCGGCTGAGCAGCGGCGTCCACGACTGACGCCGGTCATGCGTGCTCTCGCGCAGTTCTTTCGAGAGGGCAATGACAACGTGCCGTGCCTGTCGATGGCGGGCGACCGCGAGATGGTGTACGAGTGCACGTCGGCAAACTTTGACGGGTGCGGGCGTTCGTTCGTTTGCGCCCCTCGCACACCTCCTCCTGGCCACGTGACCGACGCACCTCTCCCGGCCCGTGCGCTCCGCAGGATGGTCGCGATGATGAAGCCACACGAGAGCTGGGTCGCGCGATGGCAGGGAATCACCAACTGGGTGCCGGGCTGCTACGCGCTGCGCGTCAAAGGCACGCTGCGGTCGGAGCACATCGTCACATTGGAAGAGAATGGCATCCGGTACAAGCCGCTCGACGAGGACGAGCCGAGCTAGCGCCCGTGCGAAGGAGAGATGGAGATGGACGAGGCGGCGGCGGCGGCGGCGGCGGCGGAGGTGGTGGGCAGGTCGTCGGGATCGCGCACACACTCAGTCCCTCCCTCCATAGTCTCCCTCTCAGGCCTCATGTTGACTTTAGGTCCCTAGGGGTTGATCTATTGACTGGTCCTCCAGTGTGACCTCGGAGAGCGAGAGCGTGTGTGTTCGCGTCAGGGTGTCGCGACGACCTCTAGACTGGGTTGGAAGAGGCCACGGACACCAAATTTCGCGTTAAATTTCGCAAGCGTTTAAACTTTAATCTAAAGATTTCGCGCTCGCTAACGTTTGGGTCCCGTCGACGAAAGTGCCACGAAAAAAGAGAGAGGACGCGCGTTCACAGCTTCGCATGACGAACGTTATGATAACGTTATGAAAAACACTTCAAAGCAGAGAACCACAAACAATGCTCGCACGCACATCTACAGCTCCAAATCAATTCTACTTCGAGAATCTATCGAGAATCCACTCCACCGATCCTTCACTGCACTCGCACCGCTTTTCCCCCAGCTTTACCCCGCCCCAAGTTAATGTCATGGAAAAAGGTCGTACCCTGGATTCCCTGTGGGGGCGACAAAAGGAGAGGGGTAATCAAGAAAGGAGAGTCTGCTTGCTAAACATGACTGACGGACAGGAGCGCGTGCGCTTGCGGGCGCGCGAGGGCGAGGCTGTCGAGTGGACGCGCCGGGTGGCCCAGCGAGCAGGCACGCTCAAAGACATGATGGACGACGCTCCGCCCGAAGATGGCGTCTACCCGGTGCCGATGATTGCGGCGGCAGAGCTGGCACTGCTCCGGGAGATGTGCGAGGCCGACTCCATGCCGGCGAGACTCGAGCAGTGCTCGATCTCGGAGCTCTTCAGGCTCGTCGAGGGCGCCAGCTTCCTCGATGCCCCCGGGGCGCTCAATCACGCGCAGCGCGCCCTCGCCACACGCCTCAACGGCAAACGTGCCGATGAGCTGAGAGAGCTGCTCGGCGCAACGGATGACTTTGGCAGTGCGGAGAATCGTGTGGCGGCACTCGCCGAGCCGGCGTTCTCGCCGGAGGGACAGCTATCAGTAGCCGCGGCGGGCTCTGCGGCGGGGCCACCAGCGCTGCAGCCGCAGCTCACGTTGGGTTATGCGGGGGGAGCACCCGCGCTGCAGCCGCAGCCCTCGCTGTCGGGGATGGCAGTCACCGACGATGCCAAGGAGGCGGCGCTGGGCATGGTCGACGTGGGCACGCTGGCCGAGCTCAAGGGCGTGAACCGATCGTGGTTGGCGCTCGCGCGGCGCGTGCTCTGCTCCCGCCTCAGCCGCTGCGAGGGGCAGCCCGCGCCGACTCAGCTGGCTGAGATCACCGATCTCAACATCAAGGTCCTCGTCGACGCGGGCCGGCCATGGGAGGCGGCAGCGGCGGGGCGGATGCTGCCCAGCCTGGCCCGACTGCGTTGGGAGGGCTTCACTGTGAATGTGGCCGCGGTCCGCGAGGTGGATCTGGAGATGCCCAGACAAGAACGAGAGTTCCTTGGAGGCCGTGCCAAAGCCGCTCTCCTCAGCTGCATCGAGGGAGAGGGCGAGCCGCCGCTCGGGCTACTGCTTGCAGCTGTCGCCTGCGCCGGCTCTGGCGAGATTAGCGGCATACCGGTGCAGATGATGCGCGACGACTCCGTCTCTGAGCTCAACCTGCAAGCGAGAAATATCTGCGTCGAGGGTGGCATGCTTCTTGCGTACCTCTTGCCTGTCATGGGCGCGCTAACACGTGTCAACGTCTGCCGCAACATCATTGCGGGCGACGGCGCTGTGCAGCTCGCAGCTGCTGTCCTTGGCATCCTCAAGATTGAGATTTTCAACGAAATACCGATCAAGGAGATGCGCGCCGACTCATTCACGGAGCTGGACCTGAGGGGGAAGGGCGTCGGCGTCGAGGGAGGCATGGTTGTTGCGGGTCTGATACCCGTCATGGGCGCGCTGACGAAGCTGTCGCTCGCCAGCAACAACTTGATGGAGGAGGGCACCAAAGCCATCTGCGAGGCACTGGAACAGAACAGGACGCTCAAGGAGCTTGACATCAGCGGCGGCGAGTACCATGACAACATCGGAGGGTCAGCAGGTGCCAAGCATGTGGCCAAGATGCTTGGCGTCAACGGCGCCTTGACACAGGTGCTTGCTTTAAGACCCCCAGAGTGCCTTTCCTGTTACTATAACCCTTGCCTTTGTTTTGAATGTATCGCAGCTGGACCTCTCAAGCAACGAACTGTGTCTGCTCGATCGTTATGCGCCTTACACTGCAGAGGGGATCACAGCGATTGCCGACGCTCTGCGCGTCAATGGCGCGCTGACGGCCCTGAATTTGTCCTCTAACCGCCTCAAGGATGAGGGCGTGAGTGCAGTCTGCAAGGCCATCCAGAGTAACAAGGAGACCAAGCTTGCGTTGCTCAACTTCCAGAACAATGACATCGGTCCAGTTGGAGGAAACGCTGTGGTGGCTATGGTAGCTGTCACAGGCGCGCTGACACGCGTCGATGTCCGCCGCAACCATATTGCGGGCGACGGCGCTGCGCAGCTTGCAGCCGCTGTCCTTGGAAACCTCAAGATTGAGATGTTCAACGAGATCCCGATCAAGGAGATGCGCGCCGACTCGTTCACGGAGCTGAACCTGGAGAAGTACGTCGGAGTCGAGGGAGGCATGGTCATGGCGGGTCTGATGCCCGTCATGGGCGGGCTGACGAAGCTGTCCCTGAAGCGGAACAACTTGGAGGAGGAGGGCACTAAGGCCACATGCGAGGCTCTCAAACAGAACAAGACGCTCAAGGAGCTCGACATCAGCGGCGCCGATTGCGGCAACATCGGAGGGTCAGCAGGTGCCAAGCATGTGGCCAGGATGCTTGGCGTCAACGGCGGGCTGACGTCGCTCAACCTCTCGTCGAATCGTATCGGAGGCTACTGGGACCGCGAACAGCAAACAAACGTCTTCACCCCTGAGGGGCCAAAAGCTATTGCAGATGCGCTTTTGGTCAATGGCGGGCTGACGAGCCTCAACCTCAGCTCCAACCAGCTGTGCGGCATCGGTTATCTTGGCAAGGGAACTTATACTGCAGAGGGCATCACAGCGATTGCCGACGCTCTGCGCGTTAATGGCGGGCTGACGAGCCTGGACCTCAGCTCCAACCAGCTGTGCGGCATCGATCATGCTGACAGAGGAACTTATACTGCAGAGGGGATCACAGCGATTGCCGACGCTCTGCGCGTCAATGGCGGGCTGACGGCCCTGAATTTGTCCTCTAACCGCCTCAAGGATGAGGGCGTAAGCGCAGTCTGCAAGGCCATCCAGAGCAACAAGGAGACCAAGCTCGCGTCGCTCAACATGGTCTTCAACAGCATCGGTCCAGTGGGAGCAAAGTCTGTGGCCGCCATGGTGGCCGTCACAGGCGGGCTGACGAGCATCAACCTGAGTGAGAACTATCTGTGCGGCATTTGGACTGACAGCTACAGTCTGTATGGCGGCCAACATGGCACCTACACCGCAGAGGGCATCACTGCAATCGCCGACGCCCTGCGCGTCAATGGCGGGCTAACGAGCCTGGACCTCAGCTCCAACCTGCTGTGCGGCCTCGACAATCGTGGAAGAGGAACTTATACTGCAGAGGGCATCACAGCGATTGCCGACGCTTTGCGCGTCAACGGCGCATTCGGCGCATTGACGTCCGTTGAGCTCAGAGACAACAAGCTCGGGGACAAGGGCTGGGGCGCCATCTTTGCCGCCATCTGCGGCAACAAGGACAGCAAGATCACGTCCTTGAACGCGTACTACGAGAACATCGGCCCTGCTGGTGTCAAGCTGATCACCGAGGCGCTCCGCACGAGCGTCACTGGCGGGCTGACGGTGACCGACCTCCTGGGCAATAAGCTTGATGCGGAGTACGCCAAGATGCTCGCTGAGGTCGCCAAGCAGAAGGGCATCTCGCTCTGCGGCATCCGGCGCGACCAGACCACCGCTTACTTCTCCCACAAGGGCCTCAAGCCGCCCGATGCGATCCTGCTGGCGTCGGACCTGTCACAGACCGTTGTCACAGGCTCGCTGACGAAAATCAATGTCAGCTGGAACAGTTTTGGTCCGGAAGGCGCCAAGGTGTTTGCAGATGCGTTGCGCGTCAATGGCGGGCTGACGAGCCTGGACCTCTCCAACAACTCACTATGCGGAGTGAACGTCTACACTGTGGAGGGAATCACAGCGATTGCCGACGCTCTGCGCGTCAATGGCGCATTGATCGAGTGTGACCTCTCGAACAATGGCATGGGCATTATGGGCAAGGAAGGGGAGGCCTTGATTCGGAAGGCAATGCAAGGAAAGGCTGGGTTTAAGCTCCGTATCTGAGATGAACAATGATTGAACGAGGTGGAGTCGGTGAGCCGTGGGGCGCGGGGCGCGACCGCAATTCCTCCCGCCGCCCCAGGGCGGGCCCGCGACCTCCCCGCCGCCCCGCCCTGCAGAGCAATCCCCCGTACCGCTACAGTACCCCGTACCCGCTAGCTACCGAGGTACCGTTACCGCTCGCTTATATTAGTTTCAGAGAGCATGTCATGTTCGGTCGGTTGCCGGCAAGTACTCAGCGTCGGGTGGTCGGGTGCATACACGCAGGTGGGTGCGTATGTACGCATCGCACACGCACGCCACGCGTGCGCACACCAGGACGCAAAGACGCGGCCGTGGGGTGCATGACCAAATTGAAATGCATGTAGTAGTTTGGGATTGGGTGCCAGACTGAGCAAGAACCGCGCAAGAACCTCCTCGGTTGGCTTTCGTGCTGACCCCCAACATATTCATTCTTCGAGGGGCCGAAAGCAAGCGCGCGCGCTGAGCGCTTTCGTGGCTCGAAAAAAAAGTCCGCGCGTTCACAACTTCGCGTAAAAACTACCCTCGCAAACTTCCCGCCACTCCCAATGCCGGCCGTCAGCGTGCCGGAGCGAAGCGCGCGCCTCACGCAGGTCGAGTGCAACGCGCCGCTGAGCGGCGTCAACGCCCGCACGACGCTGCCGCATCCCTGCGGTGACATGCCGGACGCGGCGGCGGCCGCCGAGCTGCAGCGGCAAAAGGCTGCCCTCGACAAGTCCGAAAAGGAAGCGAAGCTCGCCGACTTCCATCGCGCGACCGAGCAGCGGCTCAAGCGCGCGGCGCTCGCGCGCAAGGAGGAGGCCGCACGGAGCCAGGCCGAGCTGGTGAAGCAAATGGAGGCCGCTTCCAGCGCGACGCTCATCACCCATCGCCCCGCTCCGGGCGCGTCGCTCAGGCCGGGAGCTGCGCCCACCGAGCCCACCGAGGGCCCGCCCCCGCCGCCGCCGCCGTCGCGGCTCGAGATCATGCGGACCGGCCTCGCCGAGCAGGCCGCCGCCGCGCGCAGCCTCATGCTCGCGCAGTGCACCTCGCTCGACGTGCCCGTCATCGACCGCACGCAGAGCAGCGCCGCCGCCGCCGGCAGGCCTCCCATGCCGCCACTGCCGCCGCCGCCGCCGCCGCCGCCGCCGCCGCCGCCGATGGCGGCTGCCTCGCCGCGCGCGCTCCACGAGCGCCCCAGCGAGCGCCCCTCGGTCCTCCGCGCCGTGCTCGCCACCGCCGCCCGCGCAGACCGCGAGGCCGCGCGCAAGGCCCGCCGCGCCAAAGCTCTCGAGACGCGCCGCGCGGTAATCTCGCGCGGAGATCGAGCCACCGTGATGGCCTCGTGTGGATGGCCTCGTGGGGATGGCCTCGTGTGGATGGCCTCGTGGGGATTGCCTTGAATGATGGCCTCTTGCCTTCCTCGTCCTATGGCCTCTAATGGCCACTGATTGCCTCTAATGGCCTCTAATGGCGCCTCTAATGGCCTCTAATGGCCTCTTGCCTTCCTCGTGTGGATGGCCTACGATGGCCTCCGATGACCTCCGATGGCCTCCGATGACCTCCGACCTCTGATGGCCTCTGATGGCCTCTGATGGCCCCCGATGACCTCCGATGACCTCCGATGACCTCCGACCTCTGATGACCTCTGATGAACTCTGATGGCCTCCGATGACCTCCGATGGCCTCCGATGACCTCCGACCGACACCCCTCGTTTGACCTCAGGTGCGCCGTGCCGAGCTCCTGGAAGTTGCCGCGACCGAGCGCGATGCTGCCCTGAGGGCGGAGCAGCTGCGGCGCGAGGTTGCGGCTCTAGAGCATCAGACTCTCATCCGCGAGGCGCAGGCGGCGCGCGCACAGCAGCAGCAGCAGCAGCGGCAGCTGCAGCAGAGGACCGTCGAGGGGGAGCGGTGCGTGATTGCACCCGATTGCACTTGATTGCCACGCTTGATTGCCCCGCGGATCACCGCTAATGGCCTCCGACGACCTCTGATTGCCTCTGATGACCTCTGATTGCCACCGTCGGCATTGCATGCAGGTACATCGAGGCCTTCCGCAAGCAGCTCCAAAAGGAGGTCAGCCTACGCGCGCGACCCCTGCCCCCCCTGTGCGCGTGCGCCCTCGATCCGCTTGAGAACCACACGGAACAATGCGCGCGCAACTGCGTCTTCTTCAAGAACCCGGCCGCGTATGGGCGCGCGCTCTCGGCGCTCTTCGTGCGCCCCATCGTGCTCGACTGAGCTCGCGCCGAGCTCGCGACCTCGACTGAGCTCGCGCCGAGCTCGCGACCTCGACTGAGCTCGCGCCGAGCTCGCGACCTCGACTGAGCTCGCGCCGAGCTCGCGACCTCGACTGAGTTCGCATCGATCTCGGCGCCCCTCGTCATCATGAGCCTGCGCTGGGATGGCACTGGGGCGGCAGCATGCAAGTGCTCACCACGGCGGCGGCGCTAGGGCGGCCAAGGGATGGGCGGCAGCATGCAAGTGCTCACCACGGCGCGCGGGGGCGGCCAAGGGATGGGCAGGGGGTGCGGGGACGGGCGGGCGCCATGGCGGGCGCCTGGTCGAGCTCGACGCGAGATGGCGCCATGGCGGGCGCCTGGTCGAGCTCGACGCGAGATGGCGCCATGGCGGGCGCCTGGTCGAGCTCGACGCGAGATCCCCCCGTGCGCGACACTTATCTCTCTCAAAGTAGACCAGCGTTGTGTCGTCTCGTCGCGTGATCGTGCATGTCAGATGCGAGATGGAGGTGTCATTGCAAGTGCCCCGGCCACACGGCCGCTCGTCGCGTGTATCTGTCAGCTATTACGACCTAAATCTCGCGCGGACGAAGGGGACGTGGTCGTGGATCCGATCCACCGTGCTGCTCCGAGCCGAACGGCCAAACCTTTTCGATTATGACAGGGCGTACAAGCTACAACCAAGCGAACGACGAAAACCGTCGCACAGACGCACACACGAAGCACCTTGCACACACACGATACCAGATCCCACCTTAGACGTTAGAGCTTCCTAAACGGGAAGCTCGCCGACGGGATCCCCCACGGCGGCGCGTGTGCTGACGGGCGGGGCCCGTGCGGCGGCGCCCACGGCGGCGCGTGCGGGCTCATGCGTGACTCGACAAGCTCTTTCCTTTTTTGGTCTAGCTGAGCACGACGGCGCTCGGGTTCGGTCTTGGGTGGGGGCTGCACCGAGATGGCGCCGAGATCGCGCCGAGATGGTGCCGAGATCGCGGTGCCCGTTCGATCTCGCGACTCGAGATTGTGAGCATCGCCCAAACCCCACACCATCTTTTCGAACTGCTCGCGGCCGTAGACGCCGTTCGTGCCGATGGGCGACGCGAGCTGTGGGAACTCGGGCGGCGCGAGCTGTGGAATGAGGGGCGGCGCGAGCTGTGGGAAACGCTCACGCCCCCAGCGGCCACAGCCCGACCCACCCGTCGCCGGAGGCGCGAGCGCCGTATCGAGCGCCGTATCGAGCGCCGTATCGAGCGCCGTGTTGAGCGCCCGTGTCACCCCCGCCGGGTGCGCGCGCAGCACCGGCGGCGGCGCCCGACACGGCGCCGGAGGGCGGCGGGAGGGTAACGGCTTTGCACCGGCCCGCGTGTCCGGCACCGAGGTGTGAACATGTGGTGACGTGTGAACACGTGGTGACGTGTGAACAAGTGGTGACGCGGGGCATGCAGAGGGCGACGAGGCGTCTCCGGTGATCGGCGTCGAGGGCGGCGGCGAGATCGGCGGAGATGGCGGCGGCGAGATCGGCGGAGATGGCGGCGGCGAGATCGGCGGAGATGGCGGCGGCGAGATCGGCGGAGATGGCGGCGGCGAGATCGGCGGAGATGGCGGCGGCGAGATCGGCGGAGATGGCGGCTCGCGAAGCGTAGGTCGACTCCACTGCGAGCATGGGCGATTTCAATGACGATCGCAATCAGTGTCCATCAAGGGCAATCAGAGATGCACTCAGATACACTCAGATACACTCAGATGCACTCAGAGGCACTCAGAGGCACTCAGATGCACTCAGAGGCCATCAGATGCAATCACTCGCCTGCGAGCATCGCTCCGTCCGATGATAGTAGTACGTGCGCCCCTCCGCATCGCTGGCCTCCCGCCAGTCAGCGGGCAGCTCGCGCGTCGTCGTGGGCCGCTCGCGCGTCGTCGCGGTCGCGCGCGCGAACGCCGCAGCCGCGATCTCGGCGCTCGCAATCTCCGCCTCGAGCTCATCCTCCTCCCACTCGTCCTCGTCCTCAAGCGCCGTGCCGAGCGCCCCCTCCGCCCGTCGCGCTGCGTCCCACTCGTCCTCAAGCGCCGTGCCGAGCGCCCCCTCCGCCCGTCGCGCTGCGTCCCACTCGTCCTCAAGCGCCGTGCCGAGCGCCCCCTCCGCCCGCCGCGCTGCGTCCCACTCGTCCTCCTCCGCCCGCCGCGCCCCTCTACGCGTCGTGCCGAGCGCCGCCTCAGCCCGCCGCGCTGCTCCACGCGCCGTACCGGGCGCCATCGCCGCTTCGCGCGCCGTCACGGGCGCCGTCGTCGCAGGCGCTGTCTCGGGCCCGGCGAGCGGCGCGCGATACCTGATGAGGGAGGTCATCACAGGTCATCACAGGCAATCAGAGGTCATCAGAGGTCATCAGAGGCACTCCGAGGCAGCACTTCATGGAAACTTCGTGGAAACTTCGTGGACGTACCCGTACAGTTGGGTGAGCTCGATGCCAGCTGGAGTCGAGGCCGAGCGCTTGTGGTGTGCGTGGTCGCCGTGGTGGGCGCCATGTGCCGGTGGACGGTCCGCGTGCCCGGAGGCAAGGTACCTGTGGGGAAAGGGGTGGGGTTGAGCGCCGTGGTGGGCACACCCGCCGAGCGCTGAAGTGCCTGCCAAATTAGGCAGCGGTGCCTGCCGCAATCAGAGGCACTCAGCGAGGCTCAGCGAGGCAGCGGTACCTGCCGCCCGTGCCCACCACGACGCCCGTGCCCACCCCACCGCTGGCCGGTCCGAGCGCCGTCGTGGGCGCCGCCTGCGCATGCAAGTGCCCACCACGACGCCCACCGGCCGGTCCGGGCGCCGTCGTGGGCGCCTCCGGCTCGCCCTCGGACCACTGCTTGAGCTCGCGCACGAGCCTCGTCACCTCCCTGACCATCGCCACCTGTGGGGAGAGGGAAGGGCAGGGGGAGCGCCGTGGTGAGCGCTTGCATGCGAGCCTCGTCACCTCCTTGACCATCGCCACATGCAAAAATTCGGACCATCTGACGGCTCTCAAATCACGTCGCGAATCAAGATCGCAATCCCGTCGCAATCACCTTCTTGGACTCTTGCGACAATCTCAATCTCAACCTCCGTCGCAATCACCTTCTTGGACTCTTGCGAGCCTGGCGGGAAGAGATCGCCCACCGGCCCGATAGGGCTTGGCTCCTCCGTGCGCATCTGGTTGATGAGCTCAAACATCACCTGTGGGGAGAGGCGCGGAGGGCGCCGTGCTGAGCACTCGCTCGCAACGCCTCAAAGCTCAGGTCTCACCTCGGCATCTCGAGCTCGAGCTCGATTCTCAATCTCAACCTCAATCTCAATCTCACCTCGGCACGATCTCGATCTCAATCTCAATCTCAAACTCGATCTCAATCGATCTCAATCTCACCTCGGCGACGCTCGCCACGAGCTGCTCGCGCTGCTCGGCGTCATTGAGTTCGGCCTGTCGGTTGGCTGTGATGTTCTCGGCTAGCCTGCGCCCTACGGAGGCGAACTTGCCTAGGGTTGCAACGGTCGTCTCCATCTGATGAGGGACGCAATCGGAGGCACTCAAAGGCATTCAGAGGCACTCAGTGGCACTCAGTGGCCATCAGAGGTCATCCGAGGCACGCACCTGGAATTGCATCCGGTCGTACGAGTCGAGACCATCTGGTGTGGGGAGATGGCGCCGTGGTGAGCGCTTGGGGAGACGTTGCGATCTCTGAGGCGTCATCAGGCGTCATCAGGCGTCATCAGGCGTCATCATGCATCATCAGGCATCATCAGGCGTCATCAGGCGTCATCAGCGGCAATCCGTGGTCATCACCTTGGAGAGACGTGGCGATCTCCTGGAAATCTGCGAGGAGGTCTCCGGAGTCGACTCCGTACCCAGCCTGTGGGGAGGGAGCGTGCGCGCCGTGGTGAGCGCTTGCATGCAAGCGGACTCAGGCCAGATTGTAACGGCCGCTCGAGATCACAATCTCAATCTCGATGCCAGATCGTAACGGTCTCTCGAGGCCGAGCAGTTGGCGCATCTCGTCGTCAATCTGAATCTGGATCTCAATCTCAATCTCAATCTGAATCTCCGTACCCGCCTCTCGAGGCCGAGCAGCTGGCGCAGCAACTTGATCAGCGCGTCCTCGGGCAGGTTGCGGACCTGATGAGGGACGCAATCATATGCAATCAGCGACGATCAGCGCACCTGGATCTCGAAGGCCATCAGGCGTCATCAGGCGTCATCAGGGTCATCAGGCGTCATCAGTCGTCATCAGGGTCATCAGGCGTCATCAGGCGTCATCAGGGTCATCAGGCGTCATCAGGGTCATCAGGGTCATCAGGCGTCATCAGGCGTCATCAGGCGTCATCGGGCGTCATCAGGCGTCATCAGGCGTCATCAGCGCACCTGGCATAGAAGCAGCGAGAAGCAGACGATCATGGTGACGTACCTGTGGGGAGATAGCGTCGTGGTGAGCACTCGCATGCAACGAGAAGCACAAGATTGTGGTGACGTGAAGGTGCGATCTGCAATTCCATATCAATCTCGACCTCGATCTCAATCTCAGCCTCAATCTCCGTGTACCAGGCCATCGGAGGCGCCACCAGCCAGTAGGCGCGCATCTCGGCGTCGATCTCCAAAGCGCGCGAGATGTTGGAGAGCACCGATGCGTTGATCCAGTGCCAGGCGAGCTGCAGCAGCCCGAGCAGGATGGACACGACCAGAAACAGCGTCAGCCCCGCCCGCAGCGACGTCTTGATGCCCGCGAACTGATGGCGGAGGGATTCGCCCAAGTTGCGCATGACCTGTGGGGAGATGGCGCCGTGGTGAGCACTTGCATGCAACGCAACGAGAAAGCCCAAGTTGCGCATGGCATGACCTGGCTGGCCTGGCGCTCAGGTAGGCTGTCCAGGTCGCCTTCGCTGCTCTGGGCCATGTTCGAATCCGCAGTGCACTCGTCCACTTCGATCGCGATGCTCGCTTCGGCGAGGTCTTTCTCCGCGAGGTCTCCGAGGTTGACCTTCTCGCTTCGGCCGAAGACTGCGTCGAGTGGGCTGGTCCTCGAGTGGGAGTGGGTCGGTCCTCCTGTCTCCTTGCTGGGCCGCCGAGGCCTCTGGCTGCTGCTGCGCGAGCCCCGGCGTGACGACTCGCGACTGGTGAAGAATGTGCTCTTCGACGCCCGGCCGACCTCGGAGGGCCGCTCGAGACCGCCGAGGCGCTCCAGCCGCTCGGCCCGCAACCTCTCCTGCTGGTGCTTCCGGTGGCGCAGATCCTCCTCAGCCGCTTGTCCTAGCTCCTCGAGGTTGTTGAGCGCGTCGAGCGCCTCCATGCGAAGGCTCGAGCGGTCCAGCGGTCGGGGACGCGGACGCGGGAGCTCCATTAGTACCGGTACATGTATGAAAGTTGTCGCTACGGCGCGCGTGCGACGAAACCTCGTTCCAGTCGAACTCGCCCGTGGTTTGGAAGCCATAGGAACGGCCACTCCGGGGCTGGGTTTCCAAAGAAACGCTCACGAGGACGCGAACCTCGATGTTGGTGCGACGAGCTTCCACGGTGCTTCGCCCCGCGACGCTGGCGGCGCGGCGCTTGGCGGCCGCGCCGTGGCTCGGCGGCAGCAGCGGCGCGCGCGTGCGGTCGCCGTTCCTGTCGCCTCAGAGCTCGCTGCTGTGCACGGCCGTGCCATCGCCGTCGTCTCCCGCGGCTGTGGAGGCCGAGGCGACGGAGGCCACATTGCCGGAGGTGGTCTGGAAGCTGCGGCGAATTGCGCATGACATGCCCCCAGCGATGCTTCAAGCCTTTGGGCGTGACAATATGTGCGCTCTCGCGCCGCCACCGCACCGGTCCCATGCGCGCACGCTCCACGCCGCCGCGAGTGCTCTCTCGCGAGCTCACTCATGGTTCCGCCGTGCTGACTCGCAGGTCGCAAGGGGAGCTGAACCAGCTGGAATTGCAGGCTGCAATCGCGCGATGGCAGCGGACGGCACGCGACACGGGCTCAGGCGAGGTGCAGGTCGCCGTCTTCACCCAGCGCATCAAGCAGCTCTCCGAGCACCTCGCGCGTCATCCAAAAGATTCCCACACGAAGCGGCGGATGACAATCCTCGTGTCGCAGCGCCAGCGGATGCTCCGGTACATGCGGCTCAAGCAGCGCGACCGCTACCGCGACGTCATCGCCGGCCTCGGGATCCGCGCCACCAAGCAGTTCGATCCAACGATGAGCTCGCACACGATGGAGTCATCGACGACGTGGGCGGCCAAAGGGCTCAATAAGTGCGCTGAGTGCCACTGATGACCACTGATTACGTTGCCAAAGGGCTCAATCAGTGCGCTCATGACGGCGCGGTGCACTGAATGGACTCGCACTGAGCGCCTCACTGAGGGCCGGCGTCATCAGCCTGCTGACCCCTGGTCTGATGGCCTGCGTCATCAGGTATAAGCCCAAGAAGCGCAAGAAGCGCGCGACGCCGTACGGTGAGGAGCCCTGATTGCACCTGATGACCACATGATGACCACATGATGACCACATGATGACCATATGAGGACCATATGACCATATCTGGCGCCATCTCCCAAGACGGCCGCACGGTCTGGGGCTTCCACTGATGGCCTCCGATTGCCTCCTTCATCAGGTGATGCCAAATCTCCCAAGGGTCGCACGCGCCTGGTGATGGCCTCCGATTGCCTCCTTCATCAGGTGATGCCAAATCTCCCAAGGGCCGCACGCGCCTGGTGCAGCATGCGGTTCGACAGCGTCGGCTGCTCAAGCGGCGTCAGAAGGCGGCTCTGCTCAAGGCGGCAGCGGTGGACAAGAAGGAGGGTTCACTGTGAAAAGGGGAGGTTCACTGTGAAGGGCTCTTGGGCGGACAGAGCGAGCGAGCAGACTGAGGTATGGACAGTGCGGAGCCAGTGAGGCCGCAGCTTCAGCGCGTCCATGCCCCACCTCCGGTCTATTTCCCCTCTTGTGCAGTTCAAGCGTACGTTGTACCCCTAGAGTACTGGTACTGTCGATGTATTTGCGCTCTTGTACCATGGTACCGCGCGTGCGTATAAACTGGGATCTGCGTATAAACTGGGAGAACCTGTACAGGCAGGTTCAAGACATCTGAATTCCTAAAAATCCTCTTACCTATTTCGATGAGAATCGTGCGAAGTTTGCAAAAAGTTAACCGTGGTTCGCGCACTGCACGCCCGTCGCGCGGCCACTTGCACGTTTCCAAGCCGCAGCGCTGAGGAGCGCTGTGCCTGGCGAGCCTCAGCGACCCGCAGCCGTCTCGCTCTCTGCGCGCGTGCCATTCCTAGGGAGCGTGTCAGATGTTTAAGCGCGAGACCGTCGAGATCGATCGGCTCCTCCGCAAGTCCACGTTCGAGAAGCACGTTACGATCGACGCGCTCAAATCATCCGACAAGAACTACAACGTGGAGGTCATCAAGTTCTGCCCGTCGTTTGAGGGTTTTAGTCCACCGGCCTCGCCGGTCATTCACCACCCTCGCCCCGGCGCGGATGCCAGCATCGAAGCCCTTGACTTCAAGCCCGGGGAGGGCAAACCGTTGCCGCTGCCGCCGGGTACACCTCCCAGGAGCAAGATCAACCCGCACGACATCATCCTGAACGTGCCGCGCGCCGAGCTCGTGGAGATCAAGCCGTGCGACTCGGGTTGGTTCGCCATCTTCACGATCGATCGGTTGACCAAGGACGCCATCGACGCCTTCGTGGCCGCCGGCCGCCGGCACTTCAAGGAGAATCGGTTCCAAGCTGGGAATATCTCGCCCTTTACGGAGCCGCTGCAGCACGAGGCTCGCAAGGGCGCGCACATGCGCCTGAGCGTCAAGATCTCCGAGTACTGCGGCAAGATGATGCAGACGACCATCTTCAACGCGGAGGACGAGGTGATCTTTTCGGCCGGGAACGAGCTCCTTCACTTGCATGAGAAGCCGCCGCTTGGCCCATGTGCCGTGTCCATCCACCTGATGGGCTACTGGTACGATCTGACGAAGCAGGGGCCCCTCCTCTACCTGACCAAGCTGGCCTCGTTTGCCAAGGATGTGCCCTCGACGCCGCCGAGCCCCCTGCTACCTGCCGGGATGCCGGGATGGGAGCCGGGACGGTGGAGTTGGACGGCGGAGGCGCCGCCACCGCCCACGCCGGTCCAGCCGACGAGCAGCGTCTCCTCCTTTCCATCCCCACCCAAGGAGGGCCGCATCTGCCCCCCTCCGCCGGTGCAGACCTCCCCCCTTGCCTCCTTCTATAAGAGCCCTTCGCCAGCTTCTGAGCACGAGCGTCGCCGCTCCTCGGCGAGCGATCGTGTGCAGACGTTGCGCGCGGATGCGTCTCAGCTCTCGAGGGACGCCGCTGACGAGGGGAGATGTACTCGATCGACTGTGTCTGATTGCCTCCCTCATCAGCTCTCGAAGGATGCCGCGCGTGAACCGACGGAGCCTGGCAGCCCCAAACTCAACGGCAGCCCCAAACTCAACGGCAGCCCCAAGCTCAACGGCAGCCCCAAGCTCAACGGCAGCCCCAACCTCAACGGCAGCCCCAAACTCAACGGCAGCCCCAAACTCAACGGCAGCCCTGGGAAGACCAAGGGAAGTCCGCTGGCCGTCTCCAATAACATCATGATGCTGCCACCGCATCTTGACGTGGTCGAGGATGGCTCAGCCCCAAACCTTCCCAAATTAGGCCAGCTGCTTCCCAAATTAGGCCTGTTCCGAAGCCCTCACGAGGACCTTGGGCGCCGGCGCACGACGATGATGCGTGAGCTCAACAATCTCGGCAGACTCGCACGCTGCCTCGTCCCCAATCAGGCCGAGGCCGTACCCGCGTGGTCGCTTGGGCGGGGCCTGAGCCGCCACTCGTTCACATCGGGTATCGCCAATATCCCGCACAGCCCTGATCCCCCCACTGGCGTTCAGTGAACGACGGTTACGAAGGCGGGTGGCTGATGACCGTGGCCGTTACATGTACGACGGTTACGACAGTTACGATGGCGGGTGGCTGGTTGCTGACGACCGTGGCCGTGACAGCGGTTGCGACGACTATGGCGGCATCTCGCATGCGTGGCAGAGACAGAAAGGTGAGGTGAGTGTGGGCGAGCTCTTGGTGGTAGAGCACTGCGCCACTGGCTGTGACGACATGATGTGGTTGCACAGGTTGCATGCGGTGCACGGTGGGTTGCATGCGGTGCACGGCGGGTTGCATGCGGTGCACGGCGGGTTGCATAGGTTGCATGCGGTGCACGGCGGGGGTTGCCTCTTGCCTGGGGTCAATGAGCCCGTGCGAGTGAGGATGTGAGAAGGTTGGTTGGGTTTAGGAAGGGCTTGCTACATGCCTTGGAGCTTGGTACATGTGGAGTATGATGGGGACACCGGTAGTTACGGCTTTCGGCACGGCCTGTCATGATTTGATTGATGTGTGTCATGTGATCTCAAGGCTGTGGGTTGTTCCGAGGAGGCGACAGGCGAGCGGATACCCTCCGCTTGTTCTTACTTCGTTTGTCGGAACCGTATGTATGTTGATGTTCCGCGTGGTTAGTATTAGCGGTTGGTTGCGGGGGCTTTAAAACCATTTATTTTAGAGGACGGGACGCACGGGTGACGGGAAGCCGTGTAGCAGGGATCCACCATGTCCTGATGTCCAGAGCCGAGCCCGGTCCAGCAACACAGGGCGCTCCACACGCGCTCTCTCCGTCCGTCGACAGCAACACAGCAGCACACTGCGTCTCGCGTCAAAGTTGAGAATCGAGCGCCCCCCCGTGCTTGCCCTCGCGCCAGGGTCCACTGTGACGATAGACGCGCCCCGCCTCCCCCTCCCAGGCAAGCTCGCCTCGTACGATCTCGTACGATCTCGTAACAATCCCAGGCAAGCTCGCCTCGTACGAGGCGTACGAGGGCTCCACATCCCACAGCCCCCATGCTGCTGCTGAACTCGCAACTCCATGCCCCCTTCTCGACGCGCGCGCGCGGCGGGGCCACTCACACACACCCACGAACACGCCCGCCACGGCGCGTCCCCATCAGGACACAATCTCGTAACAATCTCGATGGTACAGGAGAGGTGTACTCCAAAGGGTGCTCGCCCGTCATGGCGCTCGCCCGTCACGGCGCTCGCCCGTCACGGCGCTCGTCTGTCGGCCTTGGCCCCGCATCCAAAGCTCCAGTGCCGTCTGCCTCACTAGGCCTCATTAGGCCTCATTAGGGATCACTGGGCCTCATTAAGCCTCATTAGGGAGACGCCCGATGCCACTTGCCTATTTTGGAACCTCCCGAACGGCCGCGGTGACACCGGCGGCGTCCACTTCGGCTTCGGGGGTGGGGGCGCCGGCGGGGGCGGCGGGGGCGGCGGCGGCGGCGGCGGCGGCGCGTTGGGCGTCCGTGGGGTTCCACGCGGCGTTGATGAAGGCGTCGTAATCGACCGATTTAGAGTACGGGCGTGGACCGAGGATGGAGATGAGCTCCTCGGTGCCAATCACCTGATGAGGGAGGCCATCAGGGGCCATCAGAGGTCATCAGAGGGGCCATCAGAGGGGATGGAGACGAGGTTCCTCGGTTGCCTAATTAGGTACCTCCTTCTCGAGGAGCGCCGTGGCGAGCGCGACCAGCTGCTCCTTGCGCTCCGTCAACATCTGGAGCGATCTCGTGTAGTGGAGCTCGACTAATTTGGAAGCTTCGGAGTCGATGAGCCGTGCGGTCTTCTCGGAGAAGGGCTTATAGAGCGTGTTGTCGTCGGAGGCGAAGGAGAGGGGACCGACGGCCGCGTTCATGCCGTAGTTGGTGATCATGCCGTACGCCATCTTGGTCACCCGCTCGAGGTCGTTCTGTGAAGAGGGGGCACAGAGAGGGGGGGG
>Ga0210243_101237_pt1 | contig 19444 bp, 6 predicted proteins | sample ChrtobMeP5a_32mM_FD_155461 | JGI IMG/M metagenome (GOLD analysis project Ga0210243, IMG submission 155461) | Chrysochromulina tobin associated microbial communities from unialgal haptophyte culture, Seattle, Washington, United States - P5a_32mM | ecosystem: Host-associated > Algae > Haptophytes >...
ATTTTATGCTTGACGCCACGGCCGATCTCGAGCCGATTTCCTCTTCGGCGTAAGAGTGGCGCTCATCGGCTCGAGATCGGCCCGTTACTTCTCACCTACTTGTTCTCCGAGGGCACGTATGTCAGCACTTATGACGTGTCACCTCTAGATGGACCCCCTCCGTCATCTCCGCCTACTCCCGTCCTCCCCTGCTGGCTACCGGAGCACATTCGATAGGCTTCCGTATGGTTGTCTGTTGTTTATGTATAGACTTGACTTGACTAGGCATTCACAGAAAGATGTCCACTTTTCAAAAGAGTGGTCACTTTGCCCGAGCGTGAGTTGCGAACATGTACTGTGAATAGGGCCTCTCTTCCGAGTTTCGGAGTGTCCGGCTCAGGGCTCAAGTGCTGCGCCGCGCATGCAGATGAGCTGGGGCGACCTTGGCGATGGTAGGAACGGCGCGTCTACTCCCGGATGGGCGACAGGGGCGAAAGAGTCGCTGATGCCCACCCTCGATCTGCCGGCTGTCAAGAAGTCCGTGACCGCTGACATCAAGGAATTGCAAAAGGCGGCGGAAACACTGGAAAAGCTGGCCAGCCAGGCCAAAAAGACGCCGGGCGGGTCGGTCGGCGAGCAACTGCTCACCATCTCGACGGCCTCACGCGAGCGCGCGCGCACCACGAGTCGAAATCTGCGGACAGCGCTGGGTATCGCACTGGATGGTTCAGCGGAACACAAGGAGCTAACCAAGCTCTCGGACCAATTCAAGCAGGCGCTGATGAAGTTCCAGAAGCAGGTCGAAGAGACGAGCCACCTCATTCCGACGCCGCAGCTGTCCGCCGCTGGGCCGTCTGGGGATATGGAGTACGGCTCGCCGAGCGGGAGCGGCGGTGGCTCGTCGTGGGGTGACCCTGATGGGAGCGGCAGCTCCAAGCCCGCGGCTCAGCAGCAGTCGCAGCAGCAGCTACAGCAGCAGGAGTACGACTCGCAGATGGCCGCGAATGAGGCGATCATCGCCGAGCGCGAACAGGGCATCGGACACCTCGCGCGCTCCGTGCAGGAAGTGGCGGACATTTACCAGGACCTTGCGTTGCTCGTGCAGGAACAAGGCTCGCAGATCGACAACATCCAGACCAACATAGAGAGCGCCGCTACGCAGACGGAGAGGGGCATCGCCGAGCTGGTGAAGGCGAACACGCACCAGAAGAAGAATCGCTCGCGGATGTGCCTCATCGCTCTGTGCATCATGGCTTTGATGGTGGTGCTCGTCCTCTTTCTGAAGTATGGAATTCATGCAATCCGTTAACGAGCTCACGCCCGAGAAGGTGTTCCGCTGAGAGGCAACCCTCCGGCCAATCGTCTCCATCTAGTCGGCTAGCGTGGGAAGGAGCGAGGGAGATGATGAGTGAAGGAAGAGAGGAGGATCAGCGGGTCACGGGTATGAGAATGTGTGACTACTGAGTCTGTCGAACGAGAGCAGGGAGAGCCGTGAAAGACGTCGGAGCTCGGACCGGGCCGCGGGCGGCCCCGCGCGCGCCCTGCGCCCGTGCCCTGTCGCTCACACGTGCTTAATCCAATTGGCTTATATCCGCGACAAGGCTTAATCACGTGCCGCCTCCGAGGCGTTACTTGTGAACACTTGTGCACGTGAATTGAGAGTCATTGATGCCTTGCACGTCCAAACGCACACAGGAGGCTTTTCGTGTGAACATAACACATGTTACTCACCAGCACAGACCAGACTCCAGAGCCAGACGCTGCGTTCGCCACGTCATGTGAGATCCGCATCAGCCTCAATTGAATGATGTGTGCGCGCGACCTCAATCACGCGCTCCAGGTCTGTAGCTATAGTCTGAGTCTCTGCGCGCAGCATGACCAGCTGCGGCATCGCGCCATGAAGAAAGCCCTGAAGTGAGGCGATCTCGTCGGAAACGGCGAGAGCAGCTCTGGTGAACCTAGCAAGCGAGGCCTCCGTACGAGCAGCTTGCTCGCGCAGATCTGCGTCGGTTACGACCGCATCCGGGTCGTTGCGCTGCTTGAGCACCGGGGCCGCCGCAATAGCAAGACCAAAGCCGCTGGCCTCCAAGGAAGAGCACAGTGCCTCCATAATTCGGCGCCAAGTCAAGTCAAGTCAAGTATCCGGATAGCGCCTAGATTTTCGTTTAGAACATGAACGAGCTGAGCTGAGCACTTCTATCCTTCTTTTTAACTCCTTTCGCAGCCTAGATCAAGACACAAAAAAGAGCTGAACTTGTGCATCCCTTCTGCCTTCACCCTTGGCGCCAGGGGCAGGAGCCCCTCACGCAGACGCAGCCCCACTATCGAGGAGGGCGGGGAAGAGCCATCCTTTGCACTGCTCGACGCGGCCGAGACTTGGAGCACGGCGAGTGCGCTCACAAGGATGAGCGCCGTGCCCAGCGAGGCGAATAGGTTGGTGGGCTCCGTGAGGATGCAGATGTCGATCGTGTACGCCCACGCCAGTTCGGTCAGCAACAGGAAGCCACCGAGGCCCGCCCGGGTCGTCGCGTATCCAGCGGCGAGCGCTAGCTCCGCGCCCATGGTGAAGGCGCAATGAATACACAGGATGCACCAGCTCTCGACGTCGGCTGGTGCGCGACATTGCATCCAGCCGAACTCGGGCGTGTCCGCGAGGCCAGTGAGTTTGCCCACGAGAGCGAAAAGCGCAAAGAGGCCGAACGTCACGACGAGCTTATGACTGAGAAGCATCGACGGTGAGAGGTAATGCGCATTGCCCACCTTGGAGAGCAGGCGCGTGACGACACTGTGGCTCGCCGAAAGCGTGCCCGCGACGACGATCGCCGCCAACGCCAGTGCGTTCACGTGCGGTGCGCTCGCTCCGAACAGCAGCGGTGGCTGCGCGATGAGGATGATGCCCGCAAGTGTCAAGGCGCCGCATGCCAACTCCAGACGCGAGAGCTGCTCCCCGCTGTCTAGGTACACCCGAGCGATGAGGACTGTGGACGCGCAGTCCACGCCCTTAAAGATGGTCAAAGCGTCTGCCAACGTGAGGAACATCAGAGAGACGTTCAGGCCCAAGGCCTGCACAGAGCCGAGCAATCCACGCAATAAGGCGGCCATCGATGATACGCGCTGGCCGCCACGAAGCAGCATTACATTTACGGCGGCATCTTTCCCGACGCAGAACGCCATCACGAAGCCGTTGGCGAGGTAAACCACGACGCACCGAATCAAACACATGGTCACGACCGTGCCACCGCGCCGATATAGAGCCGTCGAGGTCGCGTTGGTGAACGCAAAGAGCGCAGCTCCCAGGGCAATGAGGACCGGGCCCCAGTTCTGGATCGCCCACATTAGGCGTGCGTGGGCGTTCACACGGCCGTCCGAAACGCGAGCACCAAATCGATGCCTTCAGAAAATGTGTCGTGACAGCGCCGCTGACCCTGTCGTGATTGATGAGAGGGGGTTATTTTGTGCGATTCCAGGAATTTGAAGGACTTCAAACTTGTGAGTTCGCGAAAAAGCCCGATACGAAATTCTCACGACTCGTCCGCTATGCCGCCAGAGGAGCCCGATCCAGCGGCGGCGGAGGGCGACGGTGACGACGGTGAGGACGATAGCCCGATTCAAGTCCTTTGGTGCTCGGGCGACGCGCCCAGCAGCACGACGCAGCATAACTTTGAGGGTAGCTGGACCCTGCACGAGGAGATGAAGCTCATCAACAACCGACCCCACTACTTCCACGTGACGCCGGACGGTACGATGGTGCATCTCTTCTACGTGGAGCACCAGACGCAGACGCCGCCAGGCCGCGCGCCGCGATGGATGATCGGCCCGACGCCGGGTAACGGCGTCAACGGCTGGGCGTACGCCGATTCTGACGCGGCTGCCCCCGATGAGATTTACGAGCCCTGGCTCGCCTGGATGAAAGAGACGAGCTCGTGGGCCGAGGCAAGGCTCGGTTTCAAGGAGAAGAATTCGGGTCTGGGACAAGACGAGGACGAGGACGAGGACGAGGCCCCAGGTAACAGCAAGTCGCCTGAAGGTGGAGGCAAGAAGAAGAAAGGAGCAAAGAAGAAGAAGAAGAAGAGCAAAGGCAGCTCGCCGCCCAAGGCTGGATCCAAGGGAAAGAAGAGCGCACGCTGAGGCCGTCAATGGTGGCGGTGGCGGCAGCGGCGGCGGCCTTAGGCCGCAGCAGCAGTAGCAGAAGCAGAAGCAGCACCTGCTGCAGCAGCGGCGGCGGCGGCGAGCGCTGCGCGGCGGAGACGCTCAGCATGGCATCCTAGGGACACAGATAGATCACGGGCACATTAGTGGACAGATGCCGGCAGCGACAAGTGGCCCACGGCTGCATGTCCCCGATCTCGGGGGACGTGTTCCGATATTGCCCTTACACAATATCAAGCAGAGGCTCTTGGAGCGCCTCTCCTACAATTGGTAACATGCCCGCGTACGCAGCGCCGTCCCCTCCCTTCTTCGCCGCGGCTTCAATCAGTAATTATATCACGAGGGCACTGGGCAGCGGAGGAGCATGCCATGTCGGGATTTACGCTTCTCGGTCGGTTGTGTGTATGCCCGCATGGACATGGATCATGGTGTATGTGTGCCGTCGGGGCCCTGCCCATGGCCTGGGGTCCTGGGCCGGTGCGGTGTGCGTGAGGGGACAGTGCGGGCGTCAAATGATACATTGAACAAAAAACAACCGAACTTTCCGACTTACATGCGCCTCGTTTCAACCGCGACACTGGTACATGTATCATGAAAACATTGGCCATCTTCGACGATGTTCCCAACTTTCGATTGGCGGCTCTCTCCCCACAGTCACCGAGACGGCGCGAGCCCGAGCACCTCGCCCGATCCGCCCCCCGCGCTAACTGCGTTCTGGGCTCTGGCTCTCTCCCTCTTGACTGAGTATAATCTGTGAGGCTCGCGTCGCGTCAGGCGCGGCGCCTCTCGGCGATGCGCTGATGCTCCTCGACGACTTCGCGCACCATGCGCCGCAGGAGCTCATCCGAGAGCTGCACCTGGATCTCGTCCTCGTGAGATCGCAGGGAGGAGCGCACAAGGCCATCGAGCTCGGCGATATCGTCGATATCGTCCTTCGCGATCGCGGCATGGCCCTCCTCGTGGAATGGTACGCCCGCGACGCGGCCAGACGTCGTGCCGAACTTTTTCAATTTGTCAAGTGCGATCTCTTGCGCGCGAGCTTGCCGGTGCGCGAGTAGCGCCGCGGGCGGCGAGGAGGGCGGCACACCCGGCGGCGCGAGTGGCAGCCGTTGCGTCACATTGGCCTGCGCCGCCTCGTTAAAGACGGAGAGCACCAGCTTACCCCACGCACGTCGGTGGCGCTCGTCGGTTGCGGGCGCGTTCGCGGGCGTGTCGGAGGAGGTGGCAGCTCCGGCCGCGGCGGGGGCGGCGACAGTCTGCACGCGCGTACGCCGCAGGGCTGCCTCGAGCGCCGTATCGGTCAGTATCAGGCCGTCGCCCCCCAGCCGACACTGCTCCTCGCGCAAGATGGCGGCGAAGCTCTCGACGGCGTGCGGACCCGCGGGCACGGGCGCGAGCGGCGGCACAGATGGCGGCAACTGCAAGCCGGCCTCAGCTCGCTCCGCATTGGCCCCGTAGGCGGAGGCGGCGGAGGCGGCGGAGGGGGCGGAGGGAGCGGAGGGGGCGGAGGGGGCGGAGGGGGCGTCCAGAGCCGCTGCAGAGGGCAGCCGGGCAGCGGCTCGCAGCTCGGCCGCGAGCTCCATGATGACCTCGTAGAGGAGCACATCGGTGAGGGCCTCGATGCGGTCGGCAGCGGTCGTGACGGGCTCGGCATCGCGCGCCGCCGCGCGCTCGAGGGTGCGGCCACCGCTGCCACTGCCTCCGCCAGCGCCGGCGACGAGCGCATCGCTCGATGCGACCGTGAGCGTGCCCCGAACATGTCGATTCGTAACCACCGCGTCTGCCGCTTCGATGACCATCTCCTGCAGCAGTTGTGACGTCACAAGGTCGACACGAGCCCTGAGTGCTGACTCCGCCGCCTCCGCCGCCTCCACCGCCGCCGCATGTTCCGCCGCCGCCTTTGCTTCCGCCGCCGCCGCCGCCGCCGCCGCCGCCGCCGCCGCCTCCGCCTCCGCCGCCGCCGCCTCCTCCGCCTCCGCCGCGGCCGCGGCAGCGGCAGCGGCCGCGGCCATCTCTTCGCGTTGAATTTCCCGGGCTCGCTCCTCCTCGGCTCTCATTTGAATCTCCCGGGCTCGCTCCTCCTCGGCTCTCATGGCCACCTTGGCCGCCGCCGCCGCGGCCTCGGCCGCCGCCGCTGCCTCGGCCGCCGCCGCCTCGGCGGCTGCCCGCTCCACCTCTGCCTTGGCGGCGGCCTCGGCGGCCTCGGTGGCGGCTCTGGCCTCCTCCATTTCTCTCTCCACCGTGCGCGCGGCGAGTAACGCCTCCGCCTCCGCCTCGGCCGCCGCCACAAGTTCCGCTTCCCTTGCCGCCTCCACCGCCGCCTCCACCGCCGCCGCTGCCGCTCGCGCCTCCTCCTGACGAAACTGCATGCGCTCCGCCTCCTCCTGACGAAACTGCATGCGCTCCGCCTCCTCCACACCGGACTGTGCCGAGAGCCGTGTCGCCTTGGTGAGCTGCGCGTCGACCGCCGCCTGCGCTTGCGCCGCCTGCGCGGCCTTCACTGCAGCCTGCTCTGGTCGCAGGACGTCCTCTGCGGCGGCACGAAGCTGCGACCTCTCGGCGCGCTGTGCCGGTGACATGAACAGCTCGACCTCAGAGGGGGAGCGACCCATGGCGCCCAGGATGGCGCCCTCCTCGCCCGCGCCTTCCTCGTCGAGCGCCTCGTCGAGCGCCTCCTCAGGCGTCTCCTCGTCCACCTCCTCCGCCGCCGGCGCACCCGTGGCTGACGCTGCCGACGCCGCCGACGCCGGGGCCGGCGCCGCGGTGGGCGCCGCCACCACCTTGGCTGACGCGGCGGGTGCGACGGCGATGAGTGTAGGCTCGATGCTCCCTCCCATGCTGTCGAGCGTCGTCCCGAACGACTCCGCACCGACGCTCTCCGCCACCGCGCTCAGCACGGCACTCGACTCGAGGGCCGAGGTGGAGGCGGGGGGAGCGGGGGCAGAGGCTGGCTGGGAGGCTGGCGGGGAGGCTGGCGGCGCTACCCGTCCGGGCGCTACCCGTCCGAGGGGCGTCAGCGCGGCGGCGGCGGAAGAGGACGCGCCCATCGCGGCGCCCAACGAAACTTCTAACGGCGCTCCGTCGGCGCTCTGCATGAGCATGCTCTCCACGACGCTCTCCACCACGCTCGCCGAGGCGCTCGCGTCCACAGCCGCTGTCGGAGGAGCCGAGGTGGCGGGGCGCGCCTTTTTCCGAATGAGGAGCGGACTCTCTTCCATGCCCTCCTCGGCCGCGGTGCTCGCAGCGGCGCTTGCCTCGAAGCCAGAGCTGTGCACGTCTCCGACGCCACTGCGTTCGGCGGCCGGCGCTCTGCCTCGTCGGTCGAGGGGGCTCTCGGCGAGCGTGGACGCATACAGCAGCTCCTCGCCCACGTCGTCTCCGGAGAGGAGCGCCTCGTCGCCAATCTCGGAGTTAATCTCGGAGGCGCTCGAGAGGAGACCGGACACGGTGCCGGTAGGCGCCGCCCCGAGCGCCGCCCCGAGTCGACCGGCTGCGCGGCCGCCGCCACCGCCGTCGGTTCCGGGGTCGACTCCGCTCGAGAGACTGGCGCTGGTGCCGCCGCCGCGGCCGGTCGACTCGGGCACCTCGTCGTCGTCCTCCAGACCACTCGCCTCGATCTCGGAGGCGAGCTCTTCGATCTCGGAGGCGAGCTCTTCGGGTTCGTCTTCGATGGGCACGGAGGCGGCGGCGCCCGAGGCGGCGCTCGAGCCGGAGGGCAGCGAGGCTGTGGGGTTCGACGCTGTGGGGACTGACCCCGAGCCGGCCGACTTGTCAAACGACGAGTACTTTTGTGAGGAGCCAGTGCCCTCCTCGGCAATCTCGTCGATCACGGACGCGGCCTCCTCATCCGTCTCGATGATTCCCGCGTCCTCATCCACGAAACTCGACGATGCGCCCGCTCGGGACGACGCGCCCGCTCGGGACGACGCGCCCAGCGAGCCGGCGCGCGCCCGAGCGCGCCCGCTGTCGAGCGCACCGCTGCCCGAGGCGACGCCTGACTCGGGCCCAATGGAGAGCTCCTCATCGGTCTCAAACGAGTTCTCGTACGCGGGTTGCGAGCCACTCGAGAGGGCATGAGCGGTACCCGACGAGAGCACGTCGGCGCTGGCCGAGCCCGCCTCCGCCGCCCGGAGCCGCGCCTGCCCTTGGCCGATCAGCCCTTCCATGGCCGCGAGCTGGGCGAGCAGTTCTCGCTCCTCGGCGAGCAGGCGCTGCTTGCGCGCCAACTGCCGCTCCGACAGGTGTGCCTCCTCCAGCACCTGCTGCGCCTGCGTGCGCCGTTCGAGCAGCTGGGCGCGTAGCTCGGCGAGCTGGGCCCGTTGGGCGCGACTAGGCGAGTCCTCCTCGATTGAGGAGGCGATCGAGGTCTCGGCTGGCTCGCTCGCTACGGCGCTCAGCACCTCGTCGACCATGTCCCCGTCGTCGTCGTCGGCAAAGTCGTGCGTGTAGCTCTGCAGACCAGTCGCATCGCCGATCTCGTCGCCGATCTCGCCGGCGCCGCCGTACCCCCCAGACGCGTCGAAGCCGGCCAGCTCGTCGTCGTCGACGACGGGTGCGGCCGAGACACTCTCGTCGCCGTAGCCGCCACTGCGCAGCACGCCACTCTCGTCCGGAATGGCGGCCGCCGATCCGCTGCGCACGTCAGCCCCGGAGCGTTCGTAGCCGACGTGATCGGAAATGGAGCCCGAGGCGCCCATCTCGGCGCCCGAGGAGCGCACCCCAGCGCCGCCACGCGAGGAGCCGAAGCCGGAGGCCCCGAGGGCGCCTTCCTCCTCGATCATGTCTGCGTCGGCCGAGCTGCCGAGCCTGCCCTCCTCCTCGAGGACCTCCTCGGCGCTCGAGTCCTCTCCGAAGAGCTCGGAGGCATCGCGCACCACGGCGCCCTCGCGCGAGGCGGAGAGCGAGGTGCTCGATGCAAAGCGCGCGCCGGGCGAGGGTGGCACCGAAGCGCCGTCGCGAGCGCGCGCCGCGGCGCCGTCGCGAGCGCCGTCGCGAGCGCCGTCGCGAGCGGGCGAGGCCGGCTTTGAGGCGGCCTTCGACGTAGACTTGGAGGCCTGAGTGGAGGCCGCGCGCAAGGACGTGCCATAGGCGCCCAGCGTGACGCCCTGGCTCTCGCGCCTCGGTGCCTCCGCAGGGTCGACCATCCCCGCGCCCGCCAACGGCTGCTCTGCAGCTGCTGCTGCTGCTGCCGCGGCCGCCGCCGCCGCCGCCGCCGCGGCGGCGGAGGAGGACGGGAAGTCACCTGTGGGGAAGTCGCCTGTGGGGAAGTCGTAGGCTGAGGCGCCCGCTGCGCCCGCTTCGCGCCCAAGACGGCGCTCGACAAGGCTGCCTACGCTGGCCCCGCCCCCGCCCCTTGCAATCTCGGCCGCGAGCTGCGCCCTCTCGTGCCCAAGACGGCGCTCGACGGCCCTGCGCGCACGCTTGGCCTCTTTCTGGCGCGCCTTTGCCGCGCGCAGCTCATGCTCGGCACGGCGCTCGAGCTCGGCGTGCTGGCGCCGCAGACGCTCCTGCACCTGCCAGTATGCGTCCGCGTCCGATGGCGCGGCCGCGAGCGAGGTAGTGAGCTTGGCGAGCACGGCATTGCCCATCTCGCTCACAGCGCCGCCGCCGCCGCCCGCCGCCTGCCGCTCGGCCAGCAGCAGCGCGAGCAACGCGCGCTCCACGCTAGCCTCCCCGGGCGAGATGCCGGTCGGCGGCGGCGGCACGGGTGGAAAGGGTGGAAGAGGAGGCTCGCCCGCAGAGACACTCGAGTCGGTATCACTCATCGCGTCCGTCCCGCCGCCGCCGTAGCCGCCGCTGTAGCCGCCGCTGTAGCCGCCGCCGCCGCCGTAGCCGCCGCCGCCGTAGCCGCCGCCGCCGTAGCCGCCGCTGTGGCCGCCGCTACCGTACCTTCCACTGCGCGGGAGCGGCGCGCCGCCATACGTGTAGACGGGGGGCGGATTCAACGCGCCGCCGGCGGCGGCCTCGGGATGCGCGGCAACGGCAACCGCAGTGGCCGCGAGCGCCGGCGCCGCGGTGGGCGCGGGTGCGAGGGTCTCGAGTGAAGTCGGCGGCTCGGAAGAAGCGGCCGCCGTCGTGGGCAGCGCCGTCGTGGGCAGCGCCGTCGTGGGCAGCGCCGTCGTGGGCAGCGCCGTCGTGGGCGGTGCCGTCGTGGGCAGCGCCTGGCCGTCGGCCGCCGGCGCCGGCGCTGGCGGCGCCGCGGCCCGCAGCCCGCGAGGCACCGGTAGCTCGAGCCCGTGAGGTACCGTCACCCGCATCGGGACGCCGCCCACGTCAGCGACGAAGCTGCCGCCAGGGCGGATCCCGTGGGGCACTTGCACGACGAACTGGCGCGAAGGTGCCGCGCTCGGCGGGACCTCGATGAGCAACGAGGCGCCCGCGAGCACCGTCGGGTCGAGTGACTCGGGCACGGTGACGAGCATCGAGGTCGGGCCCACCTGCGCAAGGAAGCTCTGGCCGGGCGCCGTGTTGGGCGGGACGGGCACCGAGTAGCGTGCCGGCGCCGTGGTGGGCGCCTCGATGACGAGCTTGAGCGGCGTCGCGCCAGCCGCGAGATCGGCCGCGAGATCGGCCGACGAGATCAGACCCTCCCCCTCGGGGTCGGGCCCAACGCCATGCCACGGCGCGATCATCCGCCGAAGCCCATCAGCTACAGTCGCCACACCTTCCATAGGCGCCAACGCCGGTGGCGGCGCGGCCAGCGGCTCCGGCGGCACCGGCGCGGAGGCGTCGGCTGCCGCGGCGGCGGTGGCGGCGGAAGCGGCGGCGGCGGCGGCGACGGCCTCGAGCGGAGCGGCGGAGGCGTGCGAGGACGAGCAGACGCTGCCGGCGCACGCATCCACAGACGTGCCGGAGGGCGCGTCGCCCATGGCTTGAACGGCACTGGCCAACGCACGAACCGCCGCCTGCGCCGCCGCCGCTGACTCAAGGCGAGCGGGCGCGCCGTCCCGGGCGCTCGTCGCGCCGTCCCGGGCGCCCGTCGCGCCGTCCAGCGGCGGTGCCACGCCACCTCGGAATCCCGAAGCGATGATGGCGTCGACGGCTGCAAGCGCGGGGACGGAGGGGCGTGGAATGCCACGCGCCTCGCGCTGTAGCTGCAGCTGCAGCTCGATGAGCTCTTCGACCTGCTCGCGGACGCTCGGGAGCTTGCTCGCGGTGCCCGCCTCCCTCACGACCGCCCACGACGACGCGAGCCCTGGGCCGCACGAAACGGCCGTTTCGTCAAGTTTCGTGGAGGCCGAGAGGGCGCCCGCGCCGCCGCAAGAGCCCTCGGCCCCGCCAGCAGCGCTGCCCAGCCATCCGGAGCTCGAGCAGGCCGCCCCTCCAGCCGGCGCCCACGACGACGCGAGCCCCCCGGCGGCGGCGGTTGCCGATCCAAACCGTCGCTCGAGCTCGAGCAGCTCGCGCTCCGAGTGCAGCAGCTGCGTGTGCAGCTCGAGCTCGGCCTGGAGCCTCCTCTGCAGCTCGCTCGCTGTCAGGCGGCCGGCGGGGCGCGACGCGCGGGCGGCCTCCTCCAGAGCCGCCGCCGCTGTGCGCGCCTGCGAGGCCGTACGCCGGGGCAGCAGCGGCGAGACGAGCGGCGCGACCGGAGCGTCGGCCGCGTAAGCGAGGGCCGCGTTGGCCTCAGCGGCGTCGGCGGCCGCGTCGGCGGCCTCAGCGTCGGCGGCCGCGATCGCGGCGCCGGCCTCGGCGGCCGCGATCGCGAGTGCTCTTGCAATAGGCGAATTTCGCACGAGCTCATCGTCTGCGGGGCTGGGGGCGGCGGGGCGGTCGGATGGCGGCGGCGGCGGCATCGCGCCAGACGCGCCCAACACGGCGCCAGACGCGCCCTCGGCAGAGGGCGGCGAAGGAGGGAAACTCGGAGGTGTGAATGGGAAACTCGGAGGAGGGGAGGCCGAGGTGTGAATGTGACTGTGTGTCTGTGAAGTCTCTTCAACGGCCGCCGGCGTGGCTGGCGGCTCGACCGGCGCCTTGTCGCCGCCCGCCGCGCCGCCCGCCGCGCCGCCCGCCGCGCCGCCGGAGCGTCGTGCAAAGATGGAGAGGACAGAACGAGCATCCGCCGCGCTCGCCGCCGCCACGTGCGCCACCGCTGCTGCCGTTCGTTCGAGCTCAAGCGCCCGATGCTCGCTCGAGCTCACGACGAGCTCGCGCGAGATGCCGAGCTCACTTGCAGCGAGTAGAGCGCGGGTGCGTCGCCCACTCGCATGCTCGTGGCTAGCGAGCTGATCGCGCATCTGCTGCAAGCGTGCCTCGTGCGCACGGACGAGACGCTCGTCCTCTTCTGTCCAGGCGCCTTCGAGCGAGGTGTCGCTCACGCTGGTGGCGCTCGCTGCGCTCGTGACGGCGCTCGCGGCTTGGCGGTGGGCATCGCGTGAGCGCCGGTAGAGGCGGCGGCGACGCGCCACCTCCTCCTCGGTCAGAGATGGATCGTCTTCGAGCAGCTCTGCCGCCTCCGCCGCCTCGTACGCCGCCTCCACCTCGGCGGCCTCCGCCTCGGCCGCCAACGCTGCCCGGGCTTGATGCACTTTCCGTGCCGCGGCGCCCGCGTACGGCGGCAGCAGAGGGTTCGTCCGTGCCGCGGCGCCCGCGTACGGCGGCAGCAGAGGGTTCGGAGCCGCCGCGTTGACGCCCCGGCGCGCGTGCAGCAGATCGTCCATCGTCACGGAGTCCTCGCTGCCGTCCTCCTCGTCCTCGTCGTCCTCGGCCGCGCCCCCACCGGCAAACGCGTATGTGCGGGTATAGACGCCCCCCCCGGCGACGCTGGGTCGTGCCCGAGCGGCGGCGTCGGTGCTGCGGACGCTGTGAATATTCACAGCGACAGCCTCCACTCCCAAATCAGGAAGAGGATGGCGATGGGCACGCATGCTGACTAAGGCGCCCGGCACACCGCTCATCGAGCTTGCAGCAGCAGCGGCGGCGGCGGCGGCTGCCGCTGCCGCCGCTGCCGCCGCTGCCGCCGCCGCCTGTGCTGCAGAGTCCGCCGCCACCTCGGCCGCTGTGCGGGCCGCTGGTGCCGCGGTGCTGGCCGTCGGCGCGGCAACGCCGCCGCCGCTGTGAATATTCCCGCGTTTCGGAGAGGCGATGTGAATGATGGCGGGCTGGGCATTGGCGGCGGTCAGCGGCGATTCTGCGGCCATGTACGTACCACCTCGTGCAACGGCATAGGCCGCGGCCGCCTCCGCGCCGCAGGTGGCGGCGGTGGCAGCGTCGGCGCCCGCCGCAGTGGCGGCAGCGGCGGCGGCGGCAGCGGCACGCCACGCACCGGGATCCGAGGTCCAAGGACCGAGGGATGCGAGGTCGACGGCCCTGTCCGAATCCACCGCCGGCGCCGTGCGCGTGCCAGCCGCTGTGAATGTGAATGGCTCGTCGTCGACGTCGGTGGGCGCCGTTGTGGGCGCGTCGGACTGGGAGCGATGCGCCGAGTGAGCGCCGTTGTGAGCGCGCGATGACGGCGCCGCGTTGGTTGGCAAGCCGGGCGCCGAGGTGGGCACAGATCGCGCCGAGGTGGGCGCGGCTACGGGCGGAGCCTCGGGTCGGCCAGAGGCTAGCGCGGGGGATCGTGCTCGCCTCTCCGCCTGCTCGGCCGCCTTCTTCGCCGCCACCGCCGCGCCTGCCGCCTTGAGTGCCGCGAGGCGCAGAGGCGAGGCGCCTTTCGAAGTGCGCGGCGACGGGGCGGCGGAGGCGGCGGTGGAGGCGGCGGCGGAGGTGGCGGCGGAGGCGGCGGTGGAGGCGGCGGCGGAGGCGGCGGCGGAGGCGGCGGTGGAGGCGGCGGTGGAGGCGCGCGGAGACGGATGCGCGGAGGTGCGGGCGGAGGCGAGGGTGGAAGGATCGGGGGAGGGCGCAGCAGAGGCCGCGGAGGCGGCGGCGGGCTGCTGCTGCGCGGAGACGATGGGGGCGGGAAGGGCAGAGGGCAGGCAAGAGCCAGGGGAGGCGTCGGAAGCCCAAGGTCTCGGACCAGCTGACGCATCGTTGGCGTCGTCGGCGGCTGCGTCGTCCTGAGCGCGTCGTCCTGAGCGCGTCGTCCTGAGCGCGTCGGCGGCGGCTGCGTCGGTGGCCGCAGGATGACGTGTCGTCTGGGCGGCGGCATCTGGTTCAGGCCGAGGGAAAGGCTCGGCATCTTGCTGCTCCGCCAGCTCGGCATCCTGCTGCTCCACCAGCTCGCAGCTGGCCATCAGCTCGGCGGCCGCCGGCGGTGGCATCGCACCGATGGTGGCCACGGCCGCCGGGCGAGGTGCGCCTCCAGACGTTCCAGACAGGTCACGTTCCAGACAGGCTTCGTTCGCTCTGGCCGCCGGGCGAGGTGCGCCTCCAGACTCGCCAGAGCGAACGACCCCTGCGCCGGGCGGAGCCGCCGAGGCGAGGGCAACTGCGAGGGCAGCGGCGGCGGCGGCAGCGCGCTTCTGCGGATGCGAGGGCGGCGGCGGTGGTGAGTGCGAGGGCGTCTGCGAGGGCGGTGGCGGCGTCTGCGAGGGCGGTGGCGGCGTCTGCGAGGGCGGCCGCGAGGGCAGTTGAGTCAGCAGTGGCGGCCGCGAGGGCGGTGGCGGCTGCGAGGGCGGCGGCGGCGGTAGCAGCGCGGGCGGAGCTCGTTGACGAACCACGGGCACCGGCGGCTCCGCACGCACAAACTCCGCGCGCCGGCGCCGCTGGGCCTCGAGTGCAGCCGAGACAGGCCGAGAGGGCCGTGCCGGCTCGTACAGCGCGGACCACTCGGCCGATTTGCTTGCGCCGAGCAGGCGCGCACCGTCCTCCGCGGCGGAGATGGGAGTGTGGTCGGCACGTGCTCCTGTGGCCAACGACTTGAGTGTCGGCTGGCTCGTGAGGTGAGGCTCCTCCCTCTCGCTCTCGCGCCGGCGCCGATCGTACTCGAGAGCGGCGTACCGCCGCCTGAGCGCCATCCCGATCCTCTCTCGGGCAAGATCACGACAGCGCTCCCGTGCGCGATCCCGTGCGGCGGCGAGGACTGAGAGGCCAGCGGCTGTTCCGAGAGGGGCGTCGTTACGGGAGCCGTTACGGGAGCGCTGTCGAGGCGACGAGTCGGCGCTGCGAGCGCTGGCGCGTCCGGCGCGTCCGGAGCCCCCTGCCGCCGAGCTGTGGAGAAGCAGTGAGCCACCTGCCGCCTCTGGCGCGCGCGTGTCTGTGGCTTCGGTACCAGGGCGGGCGGGCTCGTGTGAGCGTGCGCGGCGGCGGATGGCACGCGCGTCTCTGCCACGGAGGCGGCGTGAGAGGCCTCGCGTGCCGCCAGTGGTCGCCCCACCTCCGTGGACGCCGCCAGTGGGTCCGGAGCGAGGGGAGGTGCTTGAAGGCAACTCGAACTGCTCTCGCAGGGCCGCGGCGATCAGCTGAAGCCGTCGTACACGTTCGAGTTCCTCGGCGGTGAAGAGGCCGCGACCACCCTCCGCTGCCTGATCCGCTGCCTTCACAACGCCGTCAGCGGCGGAGGCAGCGTCGGTGGCCGCGAGCAGACGTTCGGTTTCGGCACTTCCGAAGAGTTCGGGTACAGTGGGACCATAACCCGAAGTCACGGGCAGGCGGAGCTGCAGAGTGGCGGAGCTCGGCTTCTGCTGTCCTTCGTCCTTCCTGTCCTCCCAAGGGCCAACGGCGGACCGCTCCCCTACCGCCGCCTCTCTCGCGTCGTTAGACGCGCCCAACGCCCAGCCCGCCAACTGCGGCGGCGGCGACGGATGCGGCGGCGTCAGCGCGGCGCCGAGTTGCTCGGCGAGTGAGAGTACGCGCCCGAGAACCGCCTGCTCATTCAAATTCAGGCCGACGGGGTAGGTCAAGCCGGGGGCAGAGAGGACGCGCAGCGCGACAGACGCGTCGTCGTCGGCGGCGCCAGCCGCGCCAGCCGCGCCAGCCGCGCCAGCCGCGCCAGCCGCGCCAGCGGTGGCGCGGGCTGTGGCGGCGGCGGCGGCGGCTGCGACGGCTGCGGCATTGGGCGGTGAGCGGGCAGCATCGCGCACAAAGGGCGTCGTCGCGCCGCCGGGAGCGACCATCCGGAGGAGCAGCTGGCGCGCAGCCTTAGCAGCACGCCGCTGGCGCTTCGCCTCAGCCGCCGCACGCTCGGCCTCCCCCTCGACCTCCCGCGCCGCGCGTTCCTCAGCCTCCTGGTCTTCATGGGCCCTCTGCCGCCGCGCCTCGAGCTCATAACGCTCGGCGAGTCGCCGACCCTCGGCCTCGGCCGCGGCTTCTCTTGACTCCTCGACGCGCTGCAGGACCTCTTCCCGATGGCGCTTCTCCAAGCTCTCAAGCTGCCGTTGGCGCTGCAGCTTCTCCGCCTCCTTCAACGCCTTCGCCGTCCGCGCCGCCCGTGCGTCCCTCGCGCGCTTCTGCAGCATGAACGCAGCGGCCTCCTCCCGCTCCTGCGGAGTCAGCTCGGCCTTGGGCATGGGCGGCGGGCGTAGCTTGGGCGTCGTTGCGGGCGCTCCAAAGGTCGGACCCACGATCGTGCCACCCAAGACGGTCGGCGGGCCGGGCGTCGGGATGCGAACGGGCGGTACAAGGACTTGTGGCTTGGATGGCGGCCGCCCATCGCGCCACGGACGCGAGCGATCGTCACGGTTCTCACGACTGCTCAGAGGCTGGCGCGGCGGCGGTGCGCGCACCGGATGCGGCTGGAGCGTGGCGCCAAACGCCGTGTAGTTGGGCTGCCTTTCTTCGTCCCGCTCGCCGACCCGTAAGGCCGCGTCCGCCGTAGCGGGCGGCGACGGGCGGCGCCGCTTGGGTGGTGAGGTCGAGGATGCTCCCTCGGGCCGGCGCCGATCGACGTGAGCCGGCTTCCATTGGCGCGGCCGCGTCGGTGACGCCGAGTTGCCAAACGCAGAGTGCACCGGCTCCGCCTTGCGTAGCTCGCGTCGGGCGCGCTCCACATCCGCCACCGCCGCAGCTGCGAAGAGGGTGCGGTGCGCGTCCGCACCGCGGGCGCTCTCGCCCTCCAGCCGACTGGGGCGCTCGGGCGGCGGCGGGCGCGTCGACGTAAGCACGCTCGCCGATGCGGGCCGCGTGCCCTCGGCTGCGGCCTGTTCCGGTAGCGCCCTGTAACACTCGTTGATGAGTGTTGCTGTGTCCTTGCCGGCCGGGTCGACACCCAGATGCATCACCGCATCCGTGGCGGCAGCCGGCATGGTACCACTGAGGTCGAGCTTACTCTTGATGAGGTCCGTCTTCTGAAGAAGAGAACTGGACGCGGCCCCAGACGCCACGGCTGCGGCCGCCGCCAAGGCAGGAGCGCCCGGGATAGCGCCCATGATTAAATCAGCACCGGCGGCAGCAGAGGCGGCGCAGGCTGGCGTCGAGCCGCGTGGGGCGGAGTACTTGGCCGCGCTCGTCCGAGGCTGCGCTCCGGCGGCCATTCGCACGAGAGCTTCATGCTCGAGCGCGGCAGCCTCGATGGTCGGGGCGGCAGCCAAGGCAGGATCGCCCGGCTCAAGCGCGAAGCTCACAATCTGCGGACGGCGCACGACAAGCGTGCAGCTCCCCGCCACACCCGAGGCACCAGCACCCGTGAAGCCGCCACCCGCGGCGTAAACGGCAGCGGCAGCGCTGAGCGTGCTGCTGACTGCGCTACTTGATAGCGCAAAGCCCTCGGGTCGCACGGCCGTGACGGGCGGTGGCGGCGGCGGCCATGTGCCTCCGAAGGGTGCGTTAGTCGAGCCAATCTTTGGAGGTGGCGGAGGCCAGCCCACCGCCTGCTGCGACTGGGCGGGTGTCACCACGATGGATGGATGCCGCGATTGCAAGCCCGCCTCTACTCCTGCAGTGTGACCAAGCGGCAGGGCCTGCGGTTGCGGCGGTCTCGCAGCCAAGAGTTCATCGGTGGACAGAGAGGTCGTCAGGGTCGAGCGTGCCGCACGGCGGCTCCGCTCGGCCTCTGCGAGCTGCTTGAGCCAGCTGGCTTCTTCTCCAGTAGGCATTGGGGGACCCAGGGACCAGTGGTCAACTCGCGGGAATTGACACGTGTGAACCCTTTTTTTCCAATGAGCAGCATGAGTCTTACTCACCTGTATGCTCGCTCAAGTTACCGTGGTGACTCTAGCTCAAGGGGGGATCGCAACTGGGCGAATCGAGAACCCGTGCAGAACTGCATCTGATTGAGTCCGACGGCAATCGTTGGCTCCAGATTCTCGACCGCATGCCACCACATCTCGGGCAGGAGGATCGCCTCGTTGCTGCGCAAGATGACCTCTTGCGCAAACGCGGGCGCAGGGCCGCTCAGGACGTCGATGCCAGCCCAACAAGCAAAAGGGCTCAACCTCGGCTTTTCACACAAGAACGACTGCCGCTCTGGGTCAACGAGCACCACTCGCTTCGCGCCACGCAGCACAACCAGCATGTTGAAGGCAACATCATCCACGTGCAGCGAGGTGGTGCTGCCATTGCCGCCAACCCACAGCGACCAGCACGCACTCACCGGCGCATGGATGCCAACTTCTGCTAGGAGAGCGCGGCGCAACTCGAGGTCGATGATCTGGCCTAGGGGGACGAGCTCGCCGAGCCCGATCTCCTCGAGCGATTCGAAGGACGGACGATCCAAGATCTTGATGTAGTCGTACTTGTTCACCGACGGCACCGCCACTCGAGCCAGGAAAGTTCCAAACGAGACGCGCTCCTCGTCGAGGCCGCCATCATCTCCATCAGTCGTGTCTTCCCGCGTCTTGGAGCTCGTCGCCGCCCAGATATGCACGTGGCCATACCGATCCGCGAGCTCTTCGAAGGATCCGACATGCGCCAACGCTGGCAGTGGAAGCACAAACTTTTGCATGCGCCACCGCTCACTGCTGGATTGCGAACAAACCGGCCGGTCGCTGATCGGATCCCAAGAGAGATTGTTGATGCTCACGCCGTTCCACAAGATGACTGTGCTCACAGTGAATACAATGCACCAAAATCTTCTTTGTTGTGGCGCGCGAATGGCGTTCACCCTGTCGAAACATGGTGCGTCGCGCCTGGGCATCCCGCATGTTCACAAATCCGGAAATTCAAATTCCAAATTCCTCAACGAAACTGACCCCCCCCCAAATTCAGAACTTGAAGCAAGCAAGCACGAAGCTTAGGTGCTCACACCACCCGTATTCATGCATTTGCTGAATGCTTTGAAGTTCCCCACCCCACACGTGGCGTGGATACGTCTGAAGGGCAGCCGGGCAGGTGAAGAGGTGCTGTGCATGTATCGTGGAAGTACATGTAAGTAGGTTTGTGCCCGCCGATTATATTCCCGACGGCTGGATGCTGCTTGACAATCAAGGGAATGGCACAGTGCAAGGCGAGACGGCTGAGGAGGAGCAAGCGCGCATGCGGAACCATCTCGCGAGGACAGGCT
>Ga0210243_101241_pt1 | contig 19397 bp, 7 predicted proteins | sample ChrtobMeP5a_32mM_FD_155461 | JGI IMG/M metagenome (GOLD analysis project Ga0210243, IMG submission 155461) | Chrysochromulina tobin associated microbial communities from unialgal haptophyte culture, Seattle, Washington, United States - P5a_32mM | ecosystem: Host-associated > Algae > Haptophytes >...
TCGAGATCTGGGCGTGCGCTGACTCAGGCAAGGAGCCCAATGACATTCAAACGGCAGGCCGCGAAGGCAAGGGAACTCTTTTTTCTTGTTCGGTAATAATTCAACTTCCCCGCATTGTGTCTAAAGTCAGAGCTCCTCACGACCGAAACGAGTGAAACGACAAACGGGGGTGGGGAAGCCGGCGGTAGCTCTCTAAACATTATCATGACTCGGGACGAGGAAAGATCGCCATCGGCGGCGATATCCCGGCACCCGCATCCATAGCTGCATGTTCGTGGTCATCGTCGGAGCCACGGCTCTGACTGCGGAGCCCGTTTGGTCCGGCGCCGACGGTGCGAGATACGTCCTGCTGCGTCGTCAAGTTGCTCTCAGACCTGCAAAGGTGCTGAGCGCAACAATTCACGTGGCAGCAGTGCAGAGTGACACCATGGAGAGGCTCCTTGGTGCTTACCGCTTGTACGTGGGGGGTAAAGCAATAGGCATGGGTCCCGGTCGTGGCGGACACCGCACGGCAGCCTATCCAGACGGTGGCGATGTCAACCACACCTACTACGACACATACGATGTGTCTGCTCTTGCAATGCAAACCAACTATCTCGTCGTGGGTCTGCAGTGCTACCATACGACGGGAGATAAGAGCGCGGGGGTTCTGCTCGAGCTCGAGATCACCTTGGTTGATCGTACCAAGATTGCTGTATACACATCCTCCAGGGACGGGCTGTGGCACTCATTCGACGCGACGGCCGCGTACGGCCCTACTGGTGAAACGGGACAGTACCACGCGCCGCAGGAGTGGGCACAGTCGGGACTCATGCCGACTGGCTGGACCCAGACTGGCTTCGTTATTGGGTCGGCCTGGATTCCGCCGGCCACCCGCAGAGGCACCACGCCGTCGCTGGAGCCCTCGGCGCTGAAGCGCAAGCCCACGCAAGCCCTAGAGTTGGTGACGGGCGTGCGGCCCCACTCCTTCCGCCAGCTGACGAGCTCGAAATACTTTGCCGACTTCGGCCACGCGCTGCAGGGTGGGCTAACGCTCCGTCTGCCCGTGGCTGCGTTTCCGGTGGGCAGCTTCGTGCAGGTCACTCTCGGCGAGGAGCTCGTGGGAAAACTGCACAAGAGCACAACCATCCGCCATCCGATGCGCACGGGCAACAGGTACCGCAATGTGTGGACGGTGACGCCTAGCATGAAGGCTAATGGGAGGATGAAATCATTGGATGAGTCCCACGAGGTGGCTCTCTTTGAGCATCACGAGTACATGCTCTTCCGCTACGTCTCTCTCGAGCTCAATGTGTCGCGCGGTGACGACGGCGGCATCGGCGACAGCGGCAAGGGCAAGAGCAGCAGCCTGTCAGGAGAGCTCGATCTGAGTGCGTGGATGGTGCGTTACCCGTGGCGAAAGGGAGAGAGTGCCTTCTTGTCAAGCAACGAGACGCTGAACCAAGTATGGGCGTTCTGCAGCGACACGATCAAGTTCACAAGCCTCGACACGGCCACTGACGGCAACACGCGCGAGCGGTTGCCGTATGAGGCCGACACGTACATCACCGGCGTATCGTGGCTCGCGCTGCAGGCGGAGAGGACGTGGGTGCGGCACTCGTTTCTCCACAACCTGTGGAACCCGACGTGGCCGACGGAGTGGCGGCAGACGGCGCCGCTCATGGCGCTCGCCGACTACATGGCCACAGGCGAGCTGAGTCTCTTCGAGCAGTTTGGTGAGGTGCTGAGCGTACAGACGCAGCGCGCATGCGTCAACGCCACCACCCAGCTCGTCGACTTTCGAAACTGTTCGCGGCAGGCGGCTGGTCTCGGCGTTGATCTACCTCTCCGCGACCTCGTCGACTGGCCCTGGGCCTACCGCGACGGCTACGTATTCTCGGACGCGGCGAATACCGTCGTGAACGCATACGCTGTGGGCGGGCTGCGTGCCCTCGCTCACTTGACCCAGGCAAGTGGAAACGCAAGCGGTGCGGCACTCTTGGCGGCACAAGCGGACCGCATCACGGACGCTGTCAATGCCCTCCTGTGGGACGATAAGGTCGGCGCGTACCGAGACGGCCTTGAGGATGGACGACGGCTCGCACGGGCGCAACGGCTCGAACGGGCACGTGGCGGTGGACGAGGACGGGGGCGGGGACGTGGAGGAACCGGCCGAGACGAGCGCATGTCAGAAGCGCCGCCTCCTAATTCTTCTCTCCCAGACCTTGGGCAGCGGCTCAATCTTCTTTCCCAGACCTTGAGCAGCGGCGCGCCGATTGAGCACTGCTCGTGGCACGCGACCGTCTTCGCAGCCGCCTTCGGCCTCGTGCCCCAAGCGCGTTGGCCCAGGGTGCTCGCCTTTCTCCAGACGCGCCGGATGGTCGGCAGCGTTTACGCGAGCTTCTACCTGCTGCAGGCGCTCTACCAGGCGCCCGCCGACCACGGTAATCTCGCGCTCGAGATCCTCACCTCGTGCGAGAAGCACTCGTGGTGCGCCATGCTCGCCGCCGGCGCCACAGCCACCATGGAAGCCTGGGCGACCGATGAAAAGCCCAACCTGTCGTGGAGCCACCCTTGGGCCACGGCACCCGCGAGTGCCGTCGTGTGGGGACTGTTTGGCGTGCGCCCGCTCGAAGCCGGCTGGACTGCCGTCGAGGTGCGCCCGCAGCCGGGGAACCTCAGATGGGCGGCGATCACGGTGCCATCCGTGCGCGGCCCGCTCGTGCTCGCGCTCAACCAGACGTTTCAGTTCAACCTGCAACCGCTGCAGTTCAAGCTATCGCTGACGGCGCCCAAGGCGGTGCGCGTGACGGCCTGCTTGCCCAAGCTCGGGCTGCCCGACGCGACGGTCGGAGTGAACGGCGTGCCCAAGGAAGGCTCGGTCGAGGGCGACTTCGTGTGCGTGCGCGTGAGCGATGCGGCGGAAGGGGTGCAGTTGGTGCGGGGATGAAAAGTCAAGCTCCCTCCGGAATCGAATCGATCAACGGCGGTCGCTCCCCCAGGCCCAGTCACGCCCCCCGCGCGCTGTACCGCGCCAAGTATGGGTGCGCTCGGGGGCATCGAGAGATCGAGTCTCGTTGAGAGTATTCAGTTTTCAGTATATCCTCTAGAAAGGGCTCATGGAGCCTCAGGCCTCCAAGGGCGGCGACAGTCTCTAGGGAGGGGTGGCGCGGGGCGGAGCTTCTAGTGATCTAGTCGAGTGGAGTGCTGCCCGAGAGAACCTGAGAACGAGGACTCCGGTACTACGTCTTGTTTGCGTCTCAATTGCGTTGACCGAGGCCGTGCGGAGCCGTTACGTTACGCAACTGACTGTCTGACTGGCCAGATTCAACATTCAACAGTTGAATCTGGCCGTGCAATTCGCCTTTCGTGCAAGCAGTTTCCAAAATCCCCACAGGTCTTCACATGAACAGGCTGTGACGAAGTCCGCACACCAGAGGTGGACGTTGAAGAGATCGGTCTTTCGTGGTGGGTGACAACAACGGCCGCACGCACTCATGGCCAGACTTTTTGCTGTGCAGCACCTCGCTATACCGAAGGCCAATGAGCCTCTCGGTCTGCAGCTCGATCCTCAAACGCACGTCATCACCCAAGTGCATCCTGGCTCCTTGGCGCAGCGCCACGGAGTGAATGCTGGCGATATTCTGATCGGCATCAATGAGACCGAGCTGACCCTGTTTGAGTACGCACCCGGCCCCGTTGAAGACACGTTGCACGTGAAAATCGACAGCATCGCCGCCTCCAGCGACGCTCTGGCCGTCGTGGGCCAATCGCAGCACGCGTATCTTACACTGCACCTGCTCAAGCCAATTGACGAGTCGGTGCGGGCACGCACAATGGCCGTTCCCGACGCCACCTTTTCGCCCGCCAGCACGTTTACGGGGGCGCGGCCGGGCTGGGAGTACAAGTCAGGAACCAAGGGCGTGGGCTACTACAAGGGTGAAACCTCCGCGCCGGCGCCGCCGACTGCCGTTGCGCCGCGGACGGCCTCAACAATGGCGCCGCTCAGCGCCAAGCAGTTCATGGACCAATTCCCCCGATCAAGCAAGGGGCAGCGCCGTCCGGACCCGCAGGAGCAGCAGCCGCCGCCGCAGGTCCAGCAGCTTGCGCCACCAACGCGCAGCCCACAGGGCGACCCCAGCCTCGCGCTGCGCATGTACCCGTGGGCCACAAAGTTTGAAGACGCGCAAGGCGCTGTCAGGAACCGATACAACATGCCCAACGGCGCGGTGCTGCAGCCCATGGTGGTGCTCCAGGGCTCGCAGCAGCTCGAGACGATCCGTCGCAAGGAGGCAGCATTCGCCGTGATGCGGCCAGGCACGAGCAGCTACTCGTCTTTTTTGAACCGATAGTGAGGAGGCTCAGGGGCCGGGGCGGGCACACGTACACCCGTGAGGCTCGGGGCCAGGACGCCGGTTCGGGCAGGTGTGCACGCGCGCGCCCGAAATGGCACGCGCCAAAGGCGGCGGCAGCGGCGGCTCTCCTCGGTCGAAAATCCATGTGCTCCTCTGCGCGATACCAGCGGGGTGGTATGGGGGCACACGCGTCGTGTTGGGCGCATTTTCAGAGGCAGCTGCGCGATGCCAGCGGGGTGGGGCGCGTCACGGTTCGCGACAGCACTTCGCGTGTTGGTGACGACAACTCTCTGACCGTGACTCTGTCGTGTGAGACGTTTGCCATAGTAATAAGTCGCCGTGGAGCGGGCGAGGCGCCCTGGCGGTTAGAGGACGCGAGCGGTCCGAGCGGGAGCCGCAGGCCGGGACGTCCGTGCACCGTGCATGGCACCATGGCAAATCGCCAAATGAAAGCAATTATAATGGCCGAAGCCGGGGAGGCCGCTCTCGCTACTCGCGCTCACTCTCAGACTCAGACTCCCTCTCTCGTCTCCCCTCCCTGCCCCGCTCTCGGCTCTGGCTCCGCGACCCTCCGCGCCTCCAGCCACGCATCAATGCAGGCGAACCGATCCCAGAAGCACGCCTCGTCAGGCATGCCGCCGCGCTCTGCCTGCGGGCTCACGCGCATCTTCGCAAAGTCGACGCCCGAGAAGGCCTCGTACCATTGTAGGCTGCGCACGTGCCCCACGCCCCACACGAGAGCGCTCGGCTCGGGCGCGCCCGCGAGGGACTCTTCGATGCGCTTGGCCGCCGCCGCCGCCGCCGCCGCCGCCGCCGCCGCCGCCGCCGCCGCCGCCGCCGATGCCGAGTCGCCACCGCCGTCGTCATCATGCTGCGCAGCATCCGTCACTCTCGGCGCCACTACAAGCGAATCATGATGCGCCCAGCATGGCGCCCGGTGACGTGGGCAGCGCCATGCTGGGCACGGTGGCTTCGCCTGATGCGAGTCCTCGGCCTCCTCGGGTGCGTCTGATTGCGCGTGATTGCACCTGTCATCAGCGGCCTCCTCGGGTGGAGCGCACAGAGGCCTGCCCGTCAGCAGCCTGCGCACGCGCGCCTGCGCTCGTCGTTTGAGCTCGGCGCCCCCGGGGACCTCCCAGAAGGTTCCCTTGCGGTGTCCACGTTCCCATTTATGGAACACCAGGTGCTCGTCGGGCGCAAAGAGGTCCCAGCCGCGCGTCCAAGCACGCACCTGATGAGGGAGGCAATCAGAGGTCATCAGAGGCAATCAGAGGCAATCAGCGCGTCCAAGCTCGCACCTGCACCCCGATGGCAGTCCAATCGTCATCAGAGGCAATCAGAGGCAATCAGAGGCCATCAGAGGCAATCAGAGGCAATCAGAGGCAATCAGAGGCAATCAGAGGCAATCAGAGGCAATCAGAGGCCCTCCAAGGCCCGCAAGCGCACCGCCACGTCGATCTCCTCTCCGAAGAAGAGAAAGGGCAGGTATGGGTCGTAGGGCACCTCTCGCGCGAGCGCTGCTGACGAGAAGGAGAACCCCGCCGCCCAGAAAGCAGTGGGGAGCGGCGAGGTGGGCGCCTTCTCGAGGAGGCGCGCGCGAAAGCGCAGCATGCCGTCCGCTCCGAAGGCACCGTCTGCACTGCTCTGAGCACCCTTGGCGCCGTCCTGAGCACCATCGGCGCCGTACTGAGCACTCATGGCGCTGTCCTGAGCACCCTCGGCGACATCCGCGCTGCTCTGAGCACCCTCGGCGACATCGGCGCCGTACTGAGCACAGTCGGCGCCGTCCTGAACACCCTCGGCGACCTCGGTGCGAACGGCGGACGTGCGCGTGCACAGCAGGGTCAGCCGCGTCTCACGGGAGAGGGTAGCCGCCGTGCCCTCGCCCTCGTATGGCAGCGGGTACGTGGTGAGGATGGGCTTGGGGGAGGGGCACCGGCCGAGCATCGCAAGCAGCTTGGCGTCCCACGAGGGTACGAACCGCGTGTGCGAGTCGATCTGCAGCAGGTACTCCTCGTCCCCGAGCAACTTCGTCTGGATAAGGAAGCGCGCCCACACGGGTCCGCGTGCCTCCCGCCACGGCACACGCAGCTCGCGCACATTGGCCGTCCACTCCGGGCGCAGCGCCGAGAGGTCGAGGCAGTCGGCGTCCTCGTCCCCCTCGAGGCTGCACTGGAAGCACACGCCCGCGAAGACGCGCGACGGTGCCGCCGCCTGCGCGAAGAGGTTGTGAAGCGTATGCGGTGCTTCGGGGTCGCGGTAGCTTGCAATCGACACGAAGATTCGAGGAAGCTTGCAAGCGACATGCTGCGGCATGCAATCGATACGACGACTCAAGGGCCGCGCCGTGTCGGGCAATGTGGTCGTCGTGACTGCCGAGGTGGACGCTGCGGCCTGCGAGGCGGGCGCTACGGTGGCAGCGTCACGCGCATCGACGGCCACAGGCTCATCAGTCGGCAACGGAGCGGACGGCGGCGCTGTGGGGCCAGCAGTGGCGGCATCGGCAGAGGAGGCGGTGGTGCTGCTCGGCACGGCGCCGCTCGGCACGGCGCTGTTCGAGACGGAGCTGCTCGACACGGCGCTGCTCGAGACCGCGTTGCTCGACACGGCGCTGCTCGAGACGGCGCCGCTCGATACGACGCTGCTCGAGACGGCGCTGCTCGAGACGGCGCTGCTCGAGACGGCGCTGCTCGAGACGGCGCTCTCGCTCTCGCTCGAGCGGTCGATGGAGAGCCACGCGGTGATGGCCCACCGCGGCCGGTGGGTCACGCACACCTCGTGCTCCACGTGCGAGTCGAAGAGTAGCAGTCGCCCCAAGCGCGGCGCGACGACCACATTGCCCTGGTCGTCCACTGGCTGTGTGGTTGACCAGACGGCGGCGGCGGGATCGGCCGTGGTCGAGGCGCTGTCAGCAAAGGGGTAGAGCACCAGCTCGCCGCCGTGCGACGGCTCCCAGTCTGGATTGAGGTAGAAGATGGCAGTCACACGCCGATGGCTCATCACGGCCGAGACGTCCGAATGGCGCACGTACCGCGCACCCTCGGGGTAATGCGCCAGCATCACCTTCTCGGGCAGCCGTAGCCTCTCGGCTTGAGCTCGACCCGCCGCTGAGTGGTTGAGCGCGTTGACGATGTGCGAGAGCGCCGCGCGCAGCTCACCCCAGCCGGCTGCGGCGTGCAGGCCTCCAAACGTCGAGGTGCCCGCCGCCGCAGGCGCGAGCGGCACCCAACCTATCTTGTCGCCACGCACCGACACGTCTCGCCAGCGCGCGACCGAAGCACTCATGCCGGCAGGAGCCAGCGCATCCTCCGGAAGCGCTTGCGCGGCAGCCAGCACGGACGGTGCCGCGTTCTTCGGCAGGACGTCGTCCTGCCACGTGATGCCGTGCGCCACCAGGCGCGCTGCAAGGCCGTGCGCCCACGCGGAGTACCGCTCCAGTGCGTCGGCTGCGATTGGTGCAGGAGGAGCCTCGGCAGCCGTGGCCCTGGATCGCTGCGTAGAGGACACCGGCGCGCCCGGTGGTGGCGCAAGCATGGCGAGGATCTTTAGCTGGAGGTGCTCGGGTAGACTGCCAACGCGGTCGGCCATGACGTACAAGAGGACGCGCGCTTTGCCGTCGCCACCCAGCGAAAGGGGGGAACAGTGTAGTTACGAAGTGACAGGTCCGACCTACCCCCTTACTCTGCGCCGCCGCTTGAGAATTTCCGATGAGCCCACCTCGACTTGACTTGACTTGCCATGAACAACTTGCTTCGCTTCACACAGTTTCGCTTCCGAGCCCCGGAAGTCTCCCGACGGCGCGATGTCGTGGCACAGCACGGGCCGCTGGGCAGTGGACGCGCGCGGCTTCACGCAGCCGCTCACGACGCCGATGGATTTGGAGTACTCGAGCCTCAGTCAGAATATGCGCAATGCGCCCTCATGGTGGTCGCCGCAGCGGCTCAGCCTACTAGAGCAGCCCGACAACTTCAGCAATGGGCAGATTCGTGGATCGATGCGGCAGCTCGAGTCTCCGCCCAAGCCCGCCTTTGGTATCCCAGCGAGCGCCGGGCACACGGGCATTCTGCGTGGTAACTTTGAGGGCGTGGTGATGGGCCTGCGCACTGAGGGACGTCCATTCCAGCCACTGAAGACGCCAGCAGCGATTATGGTCACTCCGTCGCACTTTGCCAGGTTCCCAGCGATGACGGCGCCGAAATTATGCCGTACGCGGCTCCCTTCTCGAACATGTGCCCATCCCGAACTCTCGACGACCGATCCCGATCCTCTGTCTTGTGCCGAATGCTCCTGCCTGCTGTGTGCGCCACCCGCAGATTCCTTCTCGTCCCGTCCCTTCCAGCAAGGCAAGGTGTTCTCACCATGACCTCGGTGGCAACACAGCACAAGAGCGCTGACTCGGCAGCGCTGATCGCAGAGTGTCGTGTGGCGGCGGTCCACATTTTGCATGTGCATGAAGCAAAATCGAAATTTATGGCACAGAATCGTGGGGCCGCACGGCATGTGTCGGACGGAGTCAGAACTGCGGGGCACATTGCGACCCTTGCCTGTGGGCCAGGCCACGGGGACCACCTCGCACCTGACACGGAGCCCACATGCACACATGCGTGATGCGTCATGGCGCCCGGGATTATGCACATGAGTACGCGACGCAATGCGTATTTTCTCAGAGCCTGCACTCAGACGTCCGGTCAGATACAATTGTAACTGCGGATCGCATCATTGACTACTATCACATCACACATCTTCGTCTACGACATCGGACATGCCATCATGTCGGATGTTAGTCGGATAGTCGCACTCAGATGTGACGGATCTCGGATGAGTACTACGTCTCACGCAGGCTTGTCTCATGCAATTGGTGTATTGGTCTCATGTGTCAGATGGTCTGACCTCTGACTTCTCTACATCTTGCCTGGTCGATAGGTTCGTAGGTCGAGTAAACAAACATGAGTGTCGTAAGTGAGTGTCGTGATGTGAATTTCTTGACTTAATTCTTGACGCGGTGGGCAACGCTCGAGCGTGAGCGCGTGCACTTTATACTCCCAAGCAAGCAAGCTTGCTTGCTTGCTTGCTTTATACTCCCCCAGCCTCACCCCTTTTCGAAGTATAGTTAGCGGAGCAACACACACGGCCCAAGGCAACGCACGAGTGAGCGCGAGAGCGCGCGCGTGCACTTACTCCCCCACCCCTTGTATCTAATTAGTTACAGGAGGTGTGGAGAGCGCGTGACGAAACCGTGAGTCCCAGTCAAGTCAAGTCAATGAACAGTTTGAACCGTTTGTACTTGCCTTGCCGTCGACTTTCGAAATTTCGAATTATCCGTCGTTAGGCTTTAAGAGAGACCTAAGAATCAGTCGTAATGTTCGGGTGATTCACGCTTACTGAGCAGCCGTCTTGATGTCCACGGTTGTTAAGCGTGCATCGGGTATGTAGGAAAAAATTACAGAAGTGAAAAATAATATCGGCGTCCCACATTTCTGAGGCGATGGACTTGGCCGGCCGGCCGTTGGGGGGGCATTTAATGTTGTGAATTAAGAGAATGGGCAAACGAAGGTAGTTTGAGGCCGAAAATAGACGAGCATGAGCGTGGTGGGGGGAGGGATTTTATGGGAGGCCCATGAAACGGCGGCAATCGAGGAAACGTTCTTTATTTCACGACGGCGTTTCGCCGCGCGAACCCCCACACGGCCGCTCAATCATGCCGAAAGGCCAGGTGCCATGGGCTTCAGACGATCAGCGACTCGCCGGCGTTGGTAGCATGCTGGATTTCTTCACGCCGCCGCCGAAGCCGCCCCAAGTTGGCCGGCCGGCGGGCGTGCCTGCCAAGGAGCGCGGCCGGCCGCCTGCAGCCCCCGTGTCGAGGTGTTACCAACGCAGCAGCAGCTCCTTAATCCCAAGGCCATCGACTTCATGATGCATGAGATCGCTAAGCACGCGCACGGCGAGGGCGCCAAGCAGGTGATGGCCAAGCGCAAGCTTGACTCCCTCGGTAACGTCCGCGGTGATTGTGGGTTTGCCAATGACCCTGAAGGGCGAGCTGCAACTGGCCGACTCCCTCGCAGGGATCTCCAAGGAGTTGACCGAAGAGAAGGCGACGAAGACGTCTCTTCTCACGGCCGGGCTGATCGAGAAGGCGCCTGCGGCCATCCTGAAACTCAAGGAGAAGAATGGCGACCCAATGCTGATTACTATCGCCGAGATGTCTGCGGTGGCCTTTGTGAGCTTCAATGGTGCAGTGCTCAAGGGGGACAAGGCCGCGCACGCAAGGGCCCTCTCGGCACTCATGAAGGCGCAGCCGACCATCATCGGCCTCCCCCCGTCCGAACACGAACCCGATCCCTGACCCTATCCCGATTCCTTCTATTCCTATTCGACCCCGGTGTTTTTTAACACCACCCTTGTCCCGTTCTCTTAGTGTGGGGAGGGGGTCCACGTGAGTGTCCAAGGGGGGGGAATTCCCGTTCTCTTAATTCACAGATTCTCTTAAAGCCTAACGACGGATACTTGCTTGGATATTCGAATTACTTCATGAAGGATGCAAAAAAAAGGCGTTTCACTGAATCCTACGCATCCAGGATGCGCATCGCGACGCCGCGGCGTCACGAAAACGCACGGAAAAAGCTAGGAGTTGCAACCTAGTTGCAGACCAGGTTGTCGACTCATGCCGGCGAGCTCGCGCCATGCTCTTGTCGACGAGAACGGCGAGGAAATCATCCGGCCCGGGTGCTTCTCGAGGTGTGTGGTCCGGTGCCCGTGCTGCATCGCATGGCTCACGTTCGCCATTGCCCTCGGCATGGCCTACGTTGGCTTTACGAACATCAAACTCGAAGCTGGGGCTGACGCGGGATACGACACGGACACGGTTCCCCAGCAGCTCTCGTGGTATGCGTGGGTCAAGGTCCATGAACAGCGCTTCTTCATCCCGCCGGTCAATGTTACGACTGGCGGCCCCTCGATTGACTCGAAGCCCATCTTCTTCCTGTATGAGGCGCTGCCTGCCGTCAGCATGAACGTGTTCACTCCGAACGCGGTCGAGCGGATCGCCGCGTTTGAGCGGACTCTGCTCGAACAGACCGACTTTCCCGTGCACTGCGCCAAGGCAACCAACCGCCTTGGCCCGGGTAACCCGTCGATGACCCCGCGCAATACGGCCACCACGAATTGCTCGTCGCCGTTGACCGTACTTAACTACTTGTATGTGAACGATGGGTTGCAAGAAACGCAGTGCCGCCAGGGCTACTGCGACATTCTTGATCTCCAGTACCGCATCGCACAGGCCACCGGCCAACCGTTTGTCCCCTCGCAGGCGCTCCTCATGTGCGGGACGCAAGTTCCATATGGCTACTACCCGTGCACCTCGACCATCTATGATTGGCGCCACGGCGTGCTTGCGCCACCATCCACCTGGGCGTCCCAGGTGGAGAGTCGGCTGTTCAGCAACCCGAACGCGCCGGCTGTTCAGCAACTCGCGCAGCTCCGCTATATGCTCTTCGACAAGAACGTCATCTGCGCGAACGGCACCCTTCGCGCGGCGTACGTCCGATCGCTCTATTCGTTCGAAAGGATCGTCGATGCAGACGATGACGATGACGAAGGCTTCGGGCGTGCGTATCCCAGCGTGATGAAAAAGATGCTCTCGGCGATGGACGACGCGCAGACGGCGCTCGGGGCCACCCCTGCGGGCGCGGGCAAAATGCGCTACACCGGCGCCCCCCTCAACATGTTTTGGATGTGTGGCTACAGCCCCGCCTTCGGCTGGTGCGACCCCGACGCCGACCGCCTCCTGTCAATGTACCTCAACCCCGACCTCTTCCTAGCCCAGTGGTCGGCGATCGTCATCGGGGTCCTCCTCTTGACGAACACGAGCTCCCTTCTCCTCATGCTCGCCGGCCTCTTCGAGATCATCATCTCCGTGCCCATCGCCATGTTTGCATGGTTCATCATCGGACAGACGACTGTCAACACGATCATGCTGATTGGGCTCTTCATCGTCCTCTGCATCGGTGCGGACGATATTTTCGTCTTCATCGACACGTGGAAGGAGAGCTACCACATGGGCCCAGCCATCGCCTCCACGGTGCTGACGCGCTTCGCGTGGACGTGGAACCGCGCCGCGGCGGCCATGCTCGCCACAACGGCCACGACCGTCTTTTGCCTCCTCATCAACTACTCATCCAGTTTCCCCACAATCCGCGTCTTCGGCCTCTTCAACGCCTTCGTCATTGCCGCTGACTTCATTCTGGTCGTCACGTGGTTCGCCGCTTGCACCGTAGCCCTGGAGCAGTGTGCCGTGTACTGCTGCCCTCCCGGACAGGATTTTGAGTTCTCGTGCTGCCTCACCGAGGGGAAATGCAAGGGGAAAGCGAGGCGGACAAGTGGTCCGGACAAGACTGTCGCGACGGAGCGCTGGGCGACCGCCTTGTTCAAGGACACGATCGCGCCCGCCATCTACAGGGGCCGCTGGATCCTCCTGCTCCTCTCGTCCATTGTGTGGATCATCGGCATCATCGCCGTCTCGGTGAACTTTGTAGAAGGGGAGACCTCGTGGTTCAAGTTGAGCCATCCGGTTAGCGTCGTCGGAAAGTTGTTTACTGACGTGTTCTACTCGCCCACAGACACCAAGGTCGCCAACGTGGTCGTGTACGGCCTGCAGGATATTCCAGTCCAGTTCCCCAAGTTGAAGAGCGAGTTTGCGAAGATGGAAGATAACTGTGCGCTGCCCACCTGCCCCCGCTTCCTTTCTGATGACCGGTCTGCCCATGCCCTGGTGCTTATCCTCACTGTGCACACGTGTGCCTCAACCGCGCGGCGCGTCTTCAGATATGGACTCTTTCACGCTCAAGCCGGCGAGAATGACTCTTGGGCCCAGCGAGCAACTGAGGATCGTTGAGGATTGTAATGTGCTGCGCTCCAACACGCGCATCGTCGCGGACGGCGAGGCCTACTGTATCCTCAACGAGTTGCAGAGATACGCGGGCGTGGCGTTCCCGTACCCTGACGAGGCGTCGCTTGTCATCGCGCTCCGTGGCTTTTACGCCTCGCCCTACTACAGAGAGCTGAAGACGAATTACACCCAGTTCGATGAGTACACGGGCTTTGTGCAAAGCGCCGATGGATCGGACCTCCTCTATTTGTACACTGCGTTCAACACCACGATGCCGACGAGGTTAGTCCAGAGGCCGTCCCTCATCGCGACTTACCACGACCCGTGGAAAGCAGCGGTGGATGCGCGGTGCAAGGAGGGCGCAGGCTCTGTGAGTTGCGTGATGACCAACTTTGGCCCTCCGGGCTCCGTGCGGTCAGGAGGGGCCTTTTACTGGATGGGCACGCTGAGAGAACTCGGGCTACAGGCCATCTTGAACATCTTGCAAGCGCTCGCTGTTTCTTACGCGGTGCTCGTCTGCGTGACCCAAAATTGGATCGTGCCCATGTTCGCAATCACGTCCACTGGCGCGACCATTACGATGGTGCTCGCAGTCATCTTCTCCATGGGCTTCGAGTTTGATGCCAACGCCGCCATCCTGATCGTGGTGGCAGTGGGCCTGTCTATCGACTACGCTGTGCATCTGGCCCACTTTTACAATGAACAGCCTGGCAAACGCAAGGAGAAGTCGCAGATGGCTCTGCACGGAGTAGGGTTGAGCGTGTGGGGCGGCGCCCTCACGACAGGCGGAGCTGCTGTCCCTCTCTGCTTTGCTAAGCACTTCCTCTTCTTCGAGGAGGCAGGCTTCTTCATCCTCCTCGTGGCCGTCTTTGGTCTCTTTTTCAGCTTCTGCATGCTCATGCCTCTCTTGATGATCTGCGGCCCTGAAGGGACGACCGGTGACCTCGCGAATTACTTGGTGCCTTGTGTGCGGTGCGTGAAAAAGGTGTTGGGCATGGGCGATGGGGCTCGTGCGGCCACACGCAACAGCGGCAAGGGCATCGATATGAAGACGACCGATAAGATGGCGGCGAACGTGGCGTAGGCACGGGGATCCTCACGATGTGCTGCAGACATGGTGCGTGATCATCGAGGCCCATGCTGGTGTGAGGTGTGCTGTACCGTTGTTGAGCGGAGTTGCAGGTGGCGGCCGCGATGGTGGCGGCGACGACGGTGAATGCAGAGGCGCGATGCGGCCAGGCCAGGGTGCAAGTGTGGTGGCCAGGGTGCAAGTGTGGTGGCCGCGCCGGGCCGAAATGCGGTGGGGACCGATAAGCGCTGGCGTCGACGAACCCGATGTTAGCCGTCTCCAGTGTGCATGCGGTGGTAAGTCAGGGTGCGAGCGGCAGCGAGCGGAGGTGACTCAACCTCGCCAATGTACAAACTGATTGACGTGCGGTTGTACGTGTGATTGGACTGGACACTAGTGCGCAGACAGTGCAGTGGCGAGTCGACCGAGCGATCCGGAGGACATTAGTAAGTTGGTTAGACCGTACGCACCGTTACAACAGGAACTCTATGTGTAACAAAAAACTTACAGAGTTTGGCAATAAAATTTCACAGCCAAAGGACCTAGCGGGACATCTCTATTCACATTTACTTTTCTCGTACGTGAGCTCGTTAAGGGATTGAATGTTTAGAATGCCGCGGACGCTCGCCACGGCGCGAGCCTCCTACGGTCCCACACAGTAACACAGATACTGGTGGTGCATGGGGATGGTGGTGGGTTCACTAAAAACTGAGCGTGCCGCGCGGAGCCTTGGGCCGAGCTTGGGCTGGCCTTGGCTCTGCATGGTAGGTACGCGACAGAAGCGAGTTTCCCCTTTGTGGGGAAACGACTCTGCGCGCGAAACGGCGCGCTGCGCGCTCCTATCGACGACTCCGGTCACGCCCGTCCCCCCCCCCTTGGGTGTGGGCGCTCCCCACCGTATCTTCGGCTGGTGACGGGGGTCCGCCTGGCGCCCCCTGTTTCCTCGCTCGCAGAAGATACCTTCGCCCCAGCCCAACCGCCCTTCCTTGTTACCGAGCTCCTCGGCGAGAAGACAAATCTGACACAGAAGAAACCTTCTCGTACGTGAGCTCGTTAAGGGATTGAATGTTTAGAATGCCGCGGACGCTCGCCACGGCGCGAGCCTCCTACGGTCCCTGTTGGTCGAGCGGATGGAGCGGCTTAATCAGCAGAAGCGAGCTGGTCTGTACCTGGGTGTCTTCGTATCGGCGCCCGCGTAGGCGGGCGTGTGTGAAACGGATGGTTGCAGTGGCGGGGGTTGCTGAGAGCACTAGGACCTTCCAGCCTAGGCCGTTCAACTCGTCACAGGGGTAGTCGGGCCACATGTGTCGACCGACTGCCAGCTCAGCGCCGGGCATTGGGGTCTCTTCGATGGGCTCAAGCGTGACTGGGTAGTCCACTGGCTCGGGCACCTCAGGAGAGGCAGCGCGCGTGGGCGAGAGTGCAGCTGGGCGTGCTCCTCGAGGCGGATTTCGAGGGGAGAACGGATCGGTGGCGACGCGAAGCGCCTGCTCGTAGGCTTGTATCTCCGCGGCTGCCTTGAGCTGGCTGAACTCGCTAGTCAGAGCTGCCATATGCTGGTCGCCGACGACGGTCGGGACATTGACCGACTGGGTGCAGTCTACGTGGCATCCGGAGGCCTTTCGGATAAGGGACTCGTGCTCGGCGACTCCCATACGGCGGTAAACGTGGAGCGACTCGGGGCACATCCAGCGGCATATGAGCTGGATCATGCCATCGTCCACACCGGCAGCGTGAAGCGCCGAGGCCAGCCCCGAGCGGAAGGAGTGGAATGAGTAGAGGCTGGCAACCGCCGTTCCATAAAGGTGGGCTAGGGCCGCCCTCAGCATGGAGTGGAGAAAGTGGTGCGTGTAGGGCTCGCCCGCCGCATCAGCAAACAAGGGCGTCGTGCTGCGGTTGGTGACGAACCTGCCCACGCGCAGCTCGAGGTCCCGCAATGCGGTCGCGGCGTTGATTGGGTCATCCGGGTGAAACGTGAGTACCACACCAAATGGGCAGTGGATCTCGCCGGTCTGATCCGGCTTGCTGCGCGGGGGCGCCAGACGGGCGCCGTCGATCCCTGGGCGCATGGCCGCCAGCTGCGCGGCCGTCGGGTGAGAGATGGCGACGCCCCCAATGACCCAGGTGAGCGACTCGAACGTGAGGAACATGATCTCGCCAGACTGGTGCCGGACGATCTCGCCGAGGCGAAAGGCGGTGACCATCATTACGCAGATGAGCCGGCGAAACATGAAGACATGGTGGTCGGTATCGCTCCACTGGAGGCCCCCGATACATACGGTGGAAGTGTCCGTAGCGGGGATAGCGAAGAGCTCACGAACCATGCTGAACTTCATAGGCTCGGCGCGCCGCGGCGCGAGGGAGTAGGGGCCGTAATAGGATAGGTAGGCACGCGAGAGGCCTGCGACGGCGGCTTTGAGTACCTTGTAGCTGGGCATAGTGACGCCCCACCTCGCAAAGATACGAACGATAGCCAGGGGGTAGGCCAATGCCGAGCGCGGCTTGATGAAGGCCCGACTGCGATCTCGCGGTCGCCCGACGGCGAACGCATGGAGCAGTAAGCATGCAAGCAGATGGGCGTTCCGCTCCGGGAAGTCGCGGGCCTCAGCGGCCGAGCGCAGAGGGCTGGTACCCTGAGCGCGGCAGACTCGCTCCCACATGTCCCAAGCGCGGACGTCCGTATTGAGGGTGTTCGCGTTGATCCCGAAGAAGATGGTCTCGTCGATGACCCCCGCGACAGTCATGGCGTCAGTAAGTTCGGTCCGAATAGCCATGCCCGGTTCACCGCCCTCTGCAAGCGCTAAGGTGCGGAGTCGAGCGTACTCAGAACTAGCAGCGGCCAGACTTGATGATTGTGCCTCAGCCCACGGGGGTTTTGGTGGCATGCGCAAGCCCGCAACGAGCCGCGAGGGGCCAGGATTGTGAAGCCGACGCTTGCCCAGAAGGGTGCGCGCCGGGGTGAGGCAGCGGGCGAGATCCTCGGCATCCGCGTGGGCAGCAGGGGCCGTTGAAGGCGCGGCCCGCAGGGGGGTCGCCGATGCCGAGGGCGGAGGCTGCGTTGAGAGCGCCCGATGAAGCAACTCCGCGCAAAGGCCGACGGCGATCGGCGGTTCAGTGGGGCGCAGGCAGGTGACGAGCGGCGACGAGGTCGGGGCTCGGGCTGCAACGGGTCGCAACCGGGAGTGTAGCAATGCGGCTATCTCCGCCGAATGACTGGACCCGCCGGGAGACGCATCGTGGGCTATGGGGCGGCCGTCCATTGATATGTTGTGCGAGCCGAGCGCCGTCGACGTGACAACCGGCCGTGATCCGGCATCCGCACGCTGGATTCCCGCTAGCCTGTCCTTTTCGGCCTCCGCACGACGAGCCTCCGCCAACCTTTCGCGCGGGTCTCGAGCAAGCCACTCCTCGAGCTCACGCCGCGCCTCCGACTCGGCGCGTTCCCTCTCCACTCGGGTGGGACGCGGCGGCGATTCGGTGCCATCGAGCCGCATGAGGGTCAACTCCACTCCCCTCCACGGTGCTCGAGCACGGTCAATCTCCTCGAGACCTACGGTGTCGCCGAACAGAAGCCCATCCTTCCATTCCCGCTTCGAGAGGACGAGCGTGGCCTCCATAGCCCTCCACTCGGCGCGAGCGAGTTCTCCGGAATGGACGAAGCCGGGCTCTCGCTCTGCGAGCGCTAGTTCGATTGGTTGGGCGAGCTCGGGCTGGTGGAGTGCTTCATCCGCAGCCCGCCATTCGGCCAACTCGAGCTGCCGCCCCACCTCGGCGTCGATCATGTACCAACAGACGCGGTTGTCTCCGATGCGGGTGAGACGCATCACCGCGCGGATGGCACGTGAAATCGTAGAGTTGGCTCGGGGGGAGTAGCGAAAGATGTCGACGAGAGAATCGACAGGTAGATCGTACAGGTGGCGGGACGTAGGCGCCGCAGAGGACGCACCCTGAGCTATAGGCTGATCGCCGATAAGGTGAGGGTTGAAAACGCCCCGAGCTGTACCTGCCAAGTGAGACCGCTCGCGCAGGCAGCGGATGACAACGCGATAGAGATCGCGGACACCGGCCGAGATATCCAAGAGCTGGGGTCGCACTCCGAGCATCGTGCAGAGCTGGTGAAACTCGGCCCAACGGGCACGCGAGATCAAGTCCGCCAGAATGTTGGCATCGCCATAGAGGTGTGCGACGCGAAGGCGCCCATAGAGCGAGCGCCACTCCGGCGAGCAGATGAGGTGCTGGTAAGCTTCCACAATGACGGTGCTCTTGGCGGACTCAGCGGCGAGAACACGCGCCGTGGTGAGGGCGTCGGTATACAGATCGACCCAGGCCGGCGCGGAGGCCGAACCAAGCTGGTGGAGGTGAGGGTAGAACATGAGTACGTTGAAAGCAGCACCCAAGAACTCGAGGATGGGTATAGATAGGTAAGGTACATCGGAGGCCGGCACCGCGAAGTACCAGTAGAGCCCGTGAAGGTAGCCGCCCACCCCCGGGGTGGCCACGTCGGCGTAGCAGGCGTCCGAGAAGAGCTCGAGCGAGACGGACGGCAGAACCTCAAGATTTTCGCGGAGGAGGGCGCGCTTCACGCTGACTCCGCACGAGTCGGTGAGGATGTGCTGCCAGCGCTTAAGCTGCCCTCGCATCAGAGCGTCGCAGCGGACGACGCCCGAGGGCCCGTCGCGGGACGCGCCGTCGGGACCGTGAGGTCGGTAAAGCCCGTGCATGATATTGCGCCCGCGAAGGTTAACAGCTCGCAGATGCTCAAGAAGTCCGCAAAGAGCTCTATAGGCGTGGAACTCGAGGCGATCGGCCAGTGCCTCCCCAATGGCTGCACTAGCGCGCAGGATCTTGTCACGGGTGACGACCACCAAGCCGAGAATGGGGATGAGGAGCACGCCAATCCATTTGCACCAAGTGCCGAGGCTGCGCTTCTCGGCTATGGCCATGCGAAGGCGCATGCGATTAGTAAGGCGGCGCCAGTTCCGTAGGGACATGATTTTCACCTTCGGGCCTACAGCGAACATCTGGGCGTCGTCGGTGAAGAAGAAGCAGCGGTAGGGTCGCAGCTGAGGGCAGACATAGCCCGGAGGTATGTCGCTGAGGCGAGACGGCG
>Ga0210243_101254_pt1 | contig 19243 bp, 19 predicted proteins | sample ChrtobMeP5a_32mM_FD_155461 | JGI IMG/M metagenome (GOLD analysis project Ga0210243, IMG submission 155461) | Chrysochromulina tobin associated microbial communities from unialgal haptophyte culture, Seattle, Washington, United States - P5a_32mM | ecosystem: Host-associated > Algae > Haptophytes >...
GTTCTCCCGCATCCCCCCTGTCTGGTTCCATGATGGATACCGTCCTGTAATCTGGCCCTTTCACGTTGGGTTCACAGCCGTGTAACTTTGGGCGTCACACGGCAGTCAAGTCTTCGTGACATGTAAGTTGGACTATATACACTGTGGAGGAAGGGAGTCAATGGAGATGGCGAAGGTGACTTGACTTAACTTGACGTGACTTGACTTGACACACTTGCGATACGCGCAATCCGATGCCGACCATCCGACCAATCACGAATTTGCTCGGCTCGCCGTCGATCGACGCCAACAATCGGAACGACGTTGCGCAGCACGCGAGGCTGCTAGACTTTTGGCGCACGATCCTGCCGCTTCGCAACGTTGACGAGGTTGGTGACGCCTTCTGTACCCTTGCGCACGCTCTGGTGCCCCAATTGGCCGACGCAGCACTATACGTGGTCGACAAGGGCTACGGTGCCAGAGTGTGCGGGAGCAGAAACAGTCTCAAGGTGCCCGATCACGTGATAATGCAGGCCACGATGTTGCAGTCCCCACTGCACGTGTCGCTCCAGGCCGACCGCCTCGGCGTCCTGATCATTCCTGTCGCCAGCAGTGGCAGCACGACAACAAGCACGCCATCGCAACCCGTGGGCGCGCTCGTACTCGCGCGCTACGAACCTGATCCAGCAAGTGTTATAGCGGTCTCCAAGGCGGATGGCGCCACGGCCGAGGCACGCGTGGAGACGCTTGGGGAGATGATTGCGCACGTGACCACCGCCATGGGCGGCTGCGGCGGTGGCAGTCGCAGTCGAAGCCGACACTCATCCAAGGAGCTCGCGTGGGAACCTAGCCCAGCAGCATCTACTCCACTTCAGGGAAGCCGCCGCCCATCGAAAGACATCCCAGGGGAGCAGACACGCCCCGCGGCGTTCTCGCTCGCGTCCAGCCTCGATGGCCCTCCTCCCCTGGACTCTCCGATTGCCGATCTGACCATGCCCACAGCGCTGGCAGCATCGATGCCCACAGGTGCCCGTCCGCTGCAGCGAGTGGCGGAGGGCACCCTACCACCTACTGCGTGCACGCCACCGGCGCGCCGCTGGCGAGGCTCTCTCTCCTTCCGAGGGACGTCTCGGCAACCGTCACTGCGCGGCTCGCGCGACGCATCGTCCATCATGAGCGCTGGCGACGAAGCGGCTGATGGCACCGACCAAGCCTCCACACAACACTCATCACAGCGCGTCTCGCGCATCGAGGTCTTCAGCGCGCACGAGGTGCGACTCCTCGCCCTGGCGGCACGGTATGTGGGCGTGGCGCTCACTCGTGCCCTCGCCCTAGAGGCGGAGCACGCCCTCATCTACTCGGCAGACGCGATGGTGAACGAGATGCTGCCGGTGCACGTGGCGGCGCAGCTCAAGCAACGACTCGTGTCGTCGGACTCGGCCTCGCGCGAATTCTTCGTCGAGCACCACGAGCAGGTCTTCATCCTCTTCTCGGAAGTGGTCGGCTTCTCCGAGTTCTGCAATGAGGCGCGATCTCCGCTCGAGATCGTGCGCATGCTCAACACTGTGTTCGCTGCCTTTGATTCCCTACTCGCGCGGCACGGCGTGTACAAGGTCGAGACCGTCGGATCAGTCTACATGGCGGCCGCAGGCCTGCCCTTTCTACGCGCGCCCAGTGGCGCCGCGCTTGCCGCGCCGGTGCGCCTGCTCCAGTTCGCTCTCGACCTGATTGCGGTCATGGACTCTCTAGTGATCACGCTGCACGGCGGCGCGGAGCGCTCCTTTCGTGTGCGTGTCGGGCTGCACTGCGGACCGGTGCTCGCCGGCGTCGTCGGACTCGAGCTGCCGCGCTACTGCCTCTTCGGCGACACCGTCAACACGGCGGCGCGCATGCAGACCACCGCCCCATCCGGCCGCATCCAGTGCTCACATGCATTCAAAGGCGCGCTCGAGGCCGCCATGGGGGACGTGCTTGGCAGCAGCGGAAGCGGTGGCGGTGGCGGCGGCTGGAGGCACGGTGTGCAGCTCTCCGATCGAGGACAGACTCCGATCAAGGGAAAGGGCACTATGAATACCTTCCTCGTCGAGACGCTGAGCGGCCGGCGCCGGCGAAGCGTCGGCAGTGGTACTGGCGTCAACGAGGCAGTCGGTGAGGCGCTTCGCCGAGCGGCGCAGCTCTCGCGCTACGTCAAGATCAATCTCGACGCGAAGCTCGTCACCATGCGTCAGTCGTCCGTGCGCCGGATGTCCGTTTCGATGCGCCAGTCGTCCTCGATCCGTGAGGACGCCAGCGAGGACGTCAGCGAGGACAGCAGCGAGGACGGTAGCTTCATGGGCAGCTTCCGCTCGCGCGCTGAGGGCGGCAGCTTCCGACGCATGCGAAGCTCGCTGTTGGAGAGTCTGAGCTTTCGTAAGGCCAACAAGGCGCAAGTCATGCCGGCGTGAGAGGGGGCGCGGGTTATGTTCTGGTTGAGGGGAGAGAACACTCAAACCCCTTATTGGCTCTTTGAAACCCAATACATGTACCGCCTACTTGACTTGTAGACATGTGTTCAGTCGGTGGGGCCTTGTTCTCCGCGTCCCCGTGTGAAACGAGGCGGTGCAGCATCTCCTGAACACAGCGCCTGATTTGTTGAGACAAACACCTCAGCTTGAGAACTTCTATCTGTGCTGTGCAGAGCGCCCGGCGACCAATTCTCGTGGCATGTCGGAAGACCCCAACGATGACCCAAACTGCAAGCTCAGCCTCTGCTACCAACAGCTCGAGCATGAGGGCGGCGCCTTCTGGTGCAGGCTACCGCTCGGTCACGCTGGCGACCACGAGCCGCCCCCGCACGAGCAAGAGCAGACCAAGAGGAACCGGGCAGCTCCAAAGCGCTTCAACGACGAGCCCTACCCCGTGAAGCGCTCCCGACCCAGCGGTGCAAACAACGCCTGCAGTGCAGCCGTCAGCGGCGGCTCCAGCAGCGCCAAGCAGTGCTCGCCTCCGACAGCGGCCGAGTGTAGCGCTCCGCGTCGGCGGTACGCCGGCGAGGTCTCGGAGCCCATCGGCTACTTGACTGAGAAGCAGCTCACGTACCACCGTTCTGACCTAGAGTTCAGCAAGCTCGTTGAGCTGCAGGCCAAGTTGTCTGAGTCGATGCGCGCAACCGGCTGGATGGTGCTGCCACGCGGTGCGAACGGCATCGAGACCGCACACTTTCTATACATTTGCCTCGACCCGGAGGAGGTCCGCAGGGCATCGGACGGGACCGTGCGACACCCGTACTTCACCTCGCTCCCCATGGCCATGCAGTGGAAAGATCAGCACGGCAAAAGCAAGGCGGCGGCCCTCGTCGACGAGACGCCCCAACGTGGCCTCGTGCTCGGTGCCCATCGTGATCTCGAGGCGTGCTCCGCCGCGGTCGCCGCCGTGGTCGCGGTGCCCCAGTCGACCGGAAGGAGTACGGCGGCGTGCGAGGCGTGCGCAGGTAAGCACCGTGCGCACACGTGTGGTAGGGCGTACCGCAGAGAGCGAAGGGTGCACGAGGCTCTGCAGGCAGGTCGCGAGAGCGTGGCAGGCCATCTGGGAGATGTGCGCGAAGACGCTGGCGCGGACGGCTTCGAGCCGAGCCGTCCACGCTGGCTAGTCGAAGGTCTCTCGGTCGAGGTGCAGATGGACGAGGAGGGGCTACACTCGTCGCGCTATGCCGCTACCATCCTCGAGGTACGCGAGGACAATGGGACGGTGCGGGTCCAGTTCGACGCCTTCGACGCCGACTCTACCGGCGGCGGCGGCGGCAGTGAGGAGGGCAGCGGCGACAGCGCTCGCGACAGCGCGCCCGCACCCAAGCTCACCGAGTGGGTCGAGACACGTCGGCTGTGGCCGCCGCCCCCGCCACCGCCGCCCGACTTTTTCGAGCGTCTCTCGGTCGGCGATCCTCTCGAGCTCAGCCTCGATGACGGTTGGTGGGAAGTGGAGCTTCAAAAGTCAAAGCCGATGCCCAATGGCGGCGTGACCTACCAGGTCGGCTCACCGCTCTACCAGACCACCCACAGAGAAGTGACGCCCGACCGGCTGCGCCCACGCTGGCAGTTTGTTCGCCGTAGCGGGCATGAGTACTGGGTCGCAGAGGCGCCGTCAGGGCTGGTGGTCTGGGAGGACGAGGCGGAGCCTGAGGGAGAGCCAGCGGATGCTTGCGCGAACGCGGCGGACACGGTGGCGGGGGCGGACGTTGCGAGCGCGGCGAACGTTGCGAGCGCGGCCGAGGCGGCTGCGAGCGCGGTTGCGAGTGCGGAGAGACCGCCGCCTCGTCACGAGCCTCTGCTGCTGCCGCACGGACAGCTGCAAATGCCGCGCCCTCCCCCCCATGAGTGGCCTATGGCGGCCGCGTTGACGCCCGACGCCGACGCTGACGCCGACGAGGCAGCTGATGCGGCGCTCGTGGCGGACGCTGATGATATGAGCGGCGACGGAGGCGATGACGGCGGCGGCGTCGGCGGCGTCGGCGGCGGCGGCGGCGGCGACGACGGCACGCTAGCGCAGCGGCTGGCGTCGGCGCGGCGCGAGGCGTCCAATCTTCGGCAGCAGCTCGAGGCGATGCAGTGCCTGGCGGCCGAGTACCACGCACGTGCTCTCGAGGTTAGGGAGGCTGCCAATAAAATCTTCCCCCTAGCCCACTCGGCGGTGGTCGCCGCGGGCGGCGAGCTGCTGCGGCCCGAGTGCTTCATGCGCCCGGTACCGCCGCTGCCGCCGCTTCCCAAAGGCAATGAGTATCCCAGACGGGAGATGTTCCCAGACGAGAGACCAAAGGGAGGGTCAGCGCAGAGGCGAGAGGGCGGGAGTCCTCCCCGCCGATGATAGATGAGCATGTTCAAGAGAGCGCGGTAGAAGGCCTCACGTGCGATTCTCGCATGGTCGCAAGGCAGCCCACTGCGGTATGCGCAGAGGTCGACCGTGGCCACGCGCTGGCGCACTGCTGCGCTGTGCTCGCGTCGGCCAATCCGATCGGGCGTGTGTGTGTGTGTGTCAAGACTCAAGTCGAGTGTGAGTTTCAATTCGCTCAAAAAGATTCGTGTGTCTCGGCCGGCCCGCGGCCGCCGGGGATGGGGGGATGGCGGCCCCGGAGCGAGACAGCACGGCCACGGGATACCGAAAAGCGAAAAGCGAACGATGGTTTCGATACTTTAGCCATCATAGCCGGGATCATTTACTCGAATCTTCGATCGCGAACCTGAACTTGCGCAGAACTTGTTGCGCACCTTGCGCTGAACGCGGAAGTACTCATCATATCATCAACTCGCTCATCACGCCCGTAGGATCGAAGCCGTCCACAGCCCCAGTCTTTTCACGGCCATCCTGTGCCCTTCAATATAATGTGAACTTCATCTTCTTGCCTTTGTGATCAGGGCTCCTCTTCACTTTGAATGTCACGAGTGACGAGTCGACCACTTTGCCCAGGATGTCGTAGAGCTGCTTTGCGGACTTGATTCCGACCCCGTTGAACGACAACAGCGTGTCGTCGATTTTGAGCCCAGCCTCTCCTGCCAGGCCGTCGGGCCCAACGTTGGCTATCAAGCCTGAGTCGTCTATTGCGATTCTGAACCCTTTTCCCGGCCGCTTGGAAATCATGATCTCTTGAATCCCAGGCTCCTGCACGGGCTGGCTCCTCTTCACTTTGAATGTCACGAGTGACGAGTCGACCACTTTGCCCAGGATGTCGTAGAGCTGCTTTGCGGACTTGATTCCGACCCCGTTGACTGCCAACAGCGTGTCGCCGATTTTGAGCCCAGCCTCTCCTGCCAGGCCGTCGGGCCCAACGTTGGCTATCAAGCCTGAGTCGTCTATTGCGATTCTGAACCCTTTTCCCGGCCGCTTGGAAATCATGATCTCTTGAATCCCAGGCTCCTGCACGGGCTTCGGCTGATCGCCCTTTACATCGGGCAGGAGCTGTGTGGCTGGCTGTGTGGCTGGCTGTGTGGCTGGCTGGGAGGCTGGCTGTGAGGCTGGGTCGCGTTGCTTCTGAGGACTTCCACCCGCTATCGAGTTTAGTTTGGAGACCGTGGCGGGTGGAACAACTATACCTGGTCGAGGAAGTTGCACAGCGGCCGGTATGACTCTGGTTTGCGGATCGGCATCGGGTGAGTTCATTCGCGCAAGTTTGGCAGGGTCTCGCGAGGGTCTGAGCGGGCTACGGATCTCGTCGCTAGGATCTCGTCGCGAAAACGTTTCCGACACGATGTTCATCGGCGTCTTGGGCCCGGCGCGTATGATGACCTTGAACTCGTTGAGGTCCATCTCGCCGTCCATGTTTGTATCTGCTGTTGCCATCATTTCACGGATGGTCTTGTCGTCGATGGTAGAGCCGTACGATTGAAGGATGTACGCCTTAAGTTCGGCGGTGTTGATCTTGCCGTTGTTATTTTTGTCCATTTTGGCGAACGCCGCCTCTAGCCCGGCGTCCGACTTGTCTACGAACATCGAGGAGATCTCTGCACCCATTTTGAAGAAGGGGGGCGCGGGGCGCCTGCAGGGTCGACGCCTGCCGCCTTTGGGGGATTTGTGCAGGGGATTTGGTTCTCGAAACTTGGGACGTTCACCCGAAACGGTGGGAGGTCCAAGACAAGCAAGTCAAGTCATGTCATTTTCACCTCTTACTTCTAACAAGCCTCTTACCAACAACCTGTTCACGATCCTGGCCTCGATCGCGAGACGCGAGACGCGAGGGCGCCGCCACGTGTACCGGTACATGGGGTTGTATCCATACATGTAGTCTCCATACTGTACAGATGTCCGTCAATCAATACTGCTCGCGTTTGTTGTGTTGGACCGCTGCCTCGCCATGTGCGCCTCGGTCCCTACCACAATGTTTTCAGAGTTGAACGGTTCCCAGCAGATAAGCACAAAGCAGATTTTTTGGTCACCGGGGATTGTCACCATTGCTGCATTGATTGTCACATGTAGTCACGGCAGCGGTCACGCCGGTCTGACGTCTCGATACGTCACAACACGCTGAACATGAAAAAACCACACATGTAATGAGACGGCTACACGCGTGCGATCTCGCCTAGAGTAACGGTGTCCTGGGAACATCACTCCATGAGGTGTCAAGAGAGAAGAGATGAGCGCGAGGGGTCCTGTCTATCAGATGAGATCCCCCCTCTGTTGTAAATCGTAAGCCGTGACCGTGCCTGATGAGTGACTTGAGCCTGTCCCCGCGCTTCCACAGCTCGGCACCACAGCTCGGCACCACAGCTCGGCACCACAGCTCGGCACCACAGCTCGGTTCCACAGCTCGGAGCGGCTCCATGAGCGGCTCGCGGCAGTCGCGCCCTCGCGCTCACAGAAATTCAGAGTGACGAATCGACCACGTTGTCCCGGACCACGTCCCCAGCCCATCCTCTTAGCCCATCCTCTTAGCACGCTTCACTTGAGGGATCTTCTCTTCACTTTGAATGTCGTTGAATCGCGCGCCTTGCGCAGGATGTCGTAGAAATCCTTTGCGGACTTGATTTCGACCCCGTCAACTGCCAACAGCGTGTCGCCGACTTTGAGCCCAGCCTCTCCTGCCAGGCCGTCGGGCCCAACGTTGGCTATCAAGCCTGAGTCGTCTATTGCGATTCTGAACCCTTTTCCCGGCCGCTTGGAAATCATGATCTCTTGAATCCCAGGCTCCTGCACGGGCTGGCTCCTCTTCACTTTGAATGTCACGAGTGACGAGTCGACCACTTTGCCCAGGATGTCGTAGAGCTGCTTTGCGGACTTGATTCCGACCCCGTTGACTGCCAACAGCGTGTCGCCGACTTCGATCCCAGCCTCCCTTGCCAGGCCGTCGGGCCCAACGTTGGCTATCAAGCCTGAGTCGTATATTGCGATTCTGAAGTCCATCTTTGGCCGTTTTGTTATCTTAATGTCTTTTGTCACATAGAGAGGCTGCATAGATTTGTCGTCCTTGGAGATGGTATTGGGCAAAACTGGGTTGTAATCCTTCGCATCGCCAAAGACTCCAGCGGGTGGTGGCTTGGTACTTCCAGCTACCTTCTTGGTGGCGGGTGCAGCAGATTTGGTGGCGGGTGGAGCAGCTATACCAGGCTCAGGTAACGCCACAGGCGCCGGAATCCAAGCTACACTGTCCTTCGGGGGCCTGCCCTCTTGCGGGGCTAAAGCCAAGTGCACGGGGCCTTCGCTACCTGGTGATGTGGGATGGTTCGCGTCGTACTCGACTGACGAGGATGCCTTCGACTCCTCGGCACCCATGACGGCTGCTGCGAAAAAGGGCAGGAGTTCTCCACCTAAGTGAGGCCGGGCTAGGGGCGATTTTGGCGAGGAGTTGATTTTCAATGACAAGATAAGTCAAGTCATTTGCACCCCATCCAAGTTTCCCTGCTCAACACACACACACATGCCATTTTCGGTTTGGGGCGCGTCCGCCATCGCTCGGCGGCGGTCGCGCTCGTCTCAGCGCGGATGCGGGGGCCCTGGTAGGGGGGCGTGAGTCTCCCCCCCCGGGGGGTGGCAGGCGCGAGACGGGTCTCGCGCATGCATGCATAGTTCGGTGTGGAATCGCCGCGGCGGCGCTAGCTCCGGCTGTCGATTCGGGTCGGACCGCCGCGAGTGCCGCGCGTCACTGAGCGGGGGGGACCGGCCGAGGGGCGGGCGCCAACGCGCCATGGCGGGCGCGGTCAGCGCCCGCCCGTCGGGTGGTCGGGGCCCCGACTCCCTCTGCGACGACGGCGGCCCGGCGCCGAGTACGGCGCGAGACTGCATCTACGGCACCGACTGCGCCGACTGCGGCCCGCGCTTCCCGCGTCCACCGCCCATCTGCGCCGAGACGTGCAACTGGGCTTCCGACGCCGATTGCAACGACTGCAGCCCCGGCTCGGAGTTCCGCCCGGCCCCGGGCCGAGCACGGCAGGTGGACCGGACTTAGACCGGACCATCGTCACATGTGGTAAGGAGACAGTGTATGTACATGTCCTGTACATGTAGAGAACTAAAGTGACTAAAGTATGAGCTCCTTACCACCGAAACGACAAACGACAAACGGGGGTGGGGAAGCCGGCGGTAGCACTCTAAACATTAGAAAGTCAACTCTACAGTACGTATGTCCCCCGCGCGAAAAAGCTGGGTCCGCAACGAACATAACGACCACGCACGTCGCGAAGCTCAGCCTCCTGGAAGATGGATGATCGGTCCTGTCCGTCACCCTGTCTGCTGCATCTGGCAACACTGCCGATGGGCAGGCAGGGTGGTTGGCGACGATTGCATGTCTGACGAAGACGGCAAGTTTGACAAAAGTTGGACAGCGAAGCATGCAAACCGTCTTTTGCAGTCGGAGAGGAACATGGAAGGGCCCCTCTGTCTGGGGTCCACGCGCACGCACCGCCTCCTCCGACGAGGATGCCGCTCGCGCAGCCGGCCACGCCGCCTGCAGCCCAGTGCATGAAGCGGCTCGATGACTCATCTTCGGATGAGGAGGCACGCTCCCCCGCAGATCGCCTATCTCCAGCCTGTCGTGTGCTGGCAAGCATCGACGTGAACTCGCCCGTACGGTCGGCGGCGTGCGCGCCGGCTCCTCTTCCGACGAGTGTGCCGCGGGCGCACTCACCGATGGCGAAGCGGCAGCTGGCCGCCGACGCCGCCGCCGCAGCGCTCGAGCCCCAGATGGCACGCACTCAAGCTGCTGCTGCAAGGGCACACTCGCTGCTGCCATTTGTGGTCGATGATCCCGGCGGTGACACGGTCGATGATCCCGGCGGTGGCACACAGGCTGCGACAGCGGCGGCGACGGCCACTCAGCCGCCACCGGCCAAAACGAAGCGCATGCGCGCGACGCGCGACGCCACCGCCGACGACGAGGAGGTGGAGGGTGCCCGCGTGCCGGCAGCGGCAGCGAGCGGCCGTGCGCCAGCGGCGGAGGACGACTCGCTGAAACCGCGCTCGCTGTACGAGTGCATCGAGCTCGCGAGCGAGGGGAGCGAGCACGCGAGCACGATCCTGAACATCTCGGTCGACGGCTGGATCGAGGTGTACAAGTCCAACGCCGCCTCGGGCCTCGTCGCGTGGGCCAACGTGGCGGTGCGGGCGGGCGGGATCGAGATGGTCTATCTGAGCCTCGCTGACCTTCCGAAGCTGCCCGAGGGGGCCGACCCGATCGAGGAACTGCTCACGGAAGAGAAGCGCGAGATGCTCATCACCGCCGCGTCGGACAACGGCTGGTACGTCGAGCCGTATCCGCTGAGCGACAAGAAGCTGACGAAGGCGTTCAAGCGCGGGCTGTGGAAGCTGATGGAGACGCTGCTCGAGAAGGTGAAGCACGAGATGGCCTCTGATTGCACCTCTGATTGCACCTCTGATTGCACCTCTGATTGCACCTCTGATTGCACCTCTGATTGCACCTCTGATTGCACCTCTTATTGCACCTCTTATTGCATCTCTGATGGTCCCTGATGTTCTCTGATGACCTCTGATGACCTCGGATGACCTCTGATCGCCTCCCTCATCAGGTGAAGCACGAGATCCTCTACGACGAGGTCCTGATGCCGTGGCTGCTCGAGTGGCTCATGATCTGCTCGCAGGTGCATGCAAGCGCTCAGCACGGCGCTCAGCACGGCGCTCAGCACGGCACTCAGCCCCTCTGCGCCTGCCGCAACTGAGTGCGCATGCTCATGCTCGCAGTGCAACCACCGTGGCGTGCGCCACACCGCCGTCGAGTTTGCGATGGCGGCCTTCGAGCGGCTCGCGCACATCGCCAAGGAGCTGCGGAGCGCACGCCAGAATGCGGAGCGGCTGAGCAGCAGCAAGCGGCGCAAGGATGCGATGGGCCAGGTGAGTGCCCAACACGGCGCTCGCCGGTGCATGCTGGTGCATGCAAAGTGCTCACCACGGCGCATGTGAGTGCATCCCAAGTGCTCACCACGGCGCCTGCCCTTCGCTCCCCCCAGTCGCTCTCGCTCTCGGCGAATGCGGAGCAGCTCGCTGCGCACGAGGAGGCCGTGCGCGACATGCTCTCGACCATCTTCGATCAGGTGTGATCTCGTGCCGGAGCCGCGGCACGCGTGCGCGCGCATGCAAGTGCTCACCACGGCGCCCGTGCCCCCTCTCCCACAGGTGATCTCGTACCGGTACCGCGACACGCACGAGGACATCCGCGCCGCGTGCATCTCTGCGCTTGGGCGCGGTCTCCGCGTGCTCCCGTCCTTTTGTGACGATAAGCACCTCAAGTACATGGGCTGGCAGCTGTCCGACATCCAGTCGGCCGCGGTGCGCTTCGCGTGTACATTGCAGGCGTGTGCGCGCATGCTCACCACGGCGCCCCCTCTCCCCCCTGCACCCCGCAGGTGCGCCTCGCGTCGTTGCAGGCGCTCGGGCACGTGTACAAGGCCTTTGACGAGATCAAGGATCTGACGCCCGTTCGCCACTTCACCGAGCGCTTCGAGTCACGGCTGCTCTTGATGATCAAGGACGTCGATGACGATGTCGCTGTCGAGGCCATCCGTCTCGTCACCCGGCTGCAGGCATGTCATCAACCCTGAGTGTATCTGATTGCGCCTGTCGGTACCTGAACCACCTGTCAAGGCGATTGCAGGAGCTCGGCCTCCTCCAGTCCTTTTGATTGCATCTGATTGCCCCTCTAATTGCCTTTGAGTGCACCTCTGATCACAGGAGCTCGGCCTCCTCAAGTCCTTCGCGTGGACGAAGCGGGCGGCGCTCCATCTCATGTTCCAGCGCGACGTACAGCCGAAGCTCTGGACGGCCCTCGGACCCCTCATCCAGCTCCACCTCAAGGTACGTTGATTGCATGCATGCGGAGGACCTGCCTTGCATGAAAATGCTCACCACAGCGCTCTCGACTCCCCACTCCACCTCAAGGACGACTCGCCCACGGCAACCGAGGGCGGCGCCGAGGCTGGTGCAAGCGGCAGCGCGGCAGCGGCAGGTGGTGGCGGCGCGATGGCGGACGACGATGAGGCGGCGGCGACGGCCCGACCACGCCGAGTAAAGCGCAGCGGCAGCATCTCGCCGCCGCTTCTCACCGCCGGCTCCGTCGCCCGGCTCGCCAAGTCCCCTCTCGTGCAGCTCGCATCGCTCCTACTCGCCGATCGGCAGGTAGCTCGGGATGGTCTCTGATTGCATGCTGATTGCCTCCCTCATTAGTGCACTCGCGTCGCTCCTACTCGCCGATCGGCAGGCGCACCAAATTCGGGACGCTGACACGGAGGAGGCGGAGCTGGTGCTGGTGGACGAGGAGAAGGAGGCGAAGGAGGAGGCGGAGCTCGGTGTGCGCTGTGGGCAGATGGTGCGCGTAATGGCGCCCATCGAGACTGCGCTCACCAACTGGGCGGCGTACATTGAGGTGCGATCACCTGCCTCTGATGAATCCTGAGGGCAATCTGATGACCACTGATCGCCAGCTGATGACCCCTGATTGCCATCTGAGTCCCGATCTGAGTGCGTCTGAGTGCGCCCCACCCAACAGGTGCTTACCGCCGACGAAAAAGATCTGAATCCCTCCATCGAGGCGACGCTGCCCGTGATCCTTCGGCTGATGCATGCCGCCGCGATCGACATGAACGGCCGCTTCGACGCCGCTGCCGCGGAGCTCGACGAGCATGACGAGGACGATGAGGAGGAGGACGACGACAGCGACGTGGACGACGTGGGAGGCGGGCGGGGGCGCAAGAGTCGCAAACGCAAGCAGCGAAAGGCGATCGCGGCCCCTGTGGAAAGGTCGTCAAAGGCCCTCTCGACTCACTTGGCAAAGGCGATGGCGGAACTGCTCCAACGGTTCGGTACGCATGCAGGGCCGTTGCGCGCCGTGCTCGCGATCGTGCAGCAGATGCGCCTCGCTTCTGCCCAGGCGACCCTGAAGGACAAGGCGTTCGATAAGATGCTCTCGGAGCTCGAAGACGTGACGACCAAGTACGCTGATGACCTCTGATGGACCTCTGATGGCCCTCTGATGGCCCTCTGATGACCACCTGATGACCACCTGATGACCTCGGATGACGCCTGATGACGCCTGATGACGCCTGATGACGCCTGATGACGCCTGATGACGCCTGATGACGCCTGATGACGCCTGATGACGCCTGATGACGCCTGATGACGCCTGATGACGCCTGATGACGCCTGATGACGCCTGATGACGCCTGATGACGCCTGATGACGCCTGATGAAGGCTTATTACATTCTGATGCTGCATGATGACCCCTGATGACCTCGTTGATCAGGCACACTGACCGGGCGACGCTCGAGGCTTGCGGCGAAGCATGGTCCGCGCTCCTGGCTCAGCCCGGGGCGCCCGCTTTGCAAGATAAGGTGCAACGTCAATTCCACAAGCTCGTCGCAACCCTCCTTCTCCAGCTCAAGCCGCTCAAGACAGCGCTCATGAAGCTGAGCTCGGCCCAGGGAGATCCGCCGAGCCTCGAGCCCGTGTCGGAGGCGCTCGTGACACTACACCGGCTCGAGGGCATCGCCAAGAGCCAACGGCAGCCTCTGCCTGGCCTATCGGGCCAGCTGGGTGAACTGCTGCAGGTGAGGGCCACTGATTGCATCTGATGGCCTCTGATTGCTGCTGATGGCATCTGATAACAACTCGACATAATGAGTGCACTTTGTGTGGCAGATGACTAAGTCGACGTTGCTCTGCGCCAACGAGGAGGAGGAGAGGCAGGAGCGCGTGGTGCACAACCAGGCTACCATGGCCGCGGAGGCTGCCCTCGCCGCTAGCTCTCTCAAGCTCTCTGCCAGCGTGGACGAGCCGGCTGCCGCGCCTGCCGAGCCCACTGCTGCTGCCGTGGCCCCCACCGCCCGCGCGCACGCGATCGCGCTGGCCATCAGGCGGCTGAGCCCCACGGGTCTGCTCCAGCTGCGTCGGCTGCGCAAGCTAAGAGCCCTGCTTACCAAGGTGCCCGCCGAGGCCCAGGGGGTGCTCCGCTCGGCGGCGCCAGCGGCGCCGGCAGCGAGCAAGCTCAGCGCCCAGGGCAAGGGCACAACATATCGGCTGTTGCGGCTGCAGCTGGTGCAGCTTGTTGAGGCATTGGTCGTCGCTGAGGAGACAAAGCTGAGCAACTGGGCAGCCGCGCAACTGGGCAGCGAGGTACTTGAGGCGGTGAAAGCGGCACGTGCTCAGGCGGCGCGTGACATGGAGGCGCGTGCCGCGAATGCTCAGGCGGCGCGTGACATGGAGGCGCGTGCCGCGAAGGCTCAGGCGGTGCGTGACAAGGAGGCGCGTGCCGCGAATGCTCAGGCGGCGCGTGACATCCCAAGTGCTTATCAGGCGGCACGCGTCGCGGTGCATGCGAAGCGAGACGAGACACGCGCCGTGGCGCATGCTCAGTATGCGCGTGACATGGCGGCGCGTGCCGCGAATGCTCAGGCGGCGCGTGACCTGCAGCTGGACCGCATGCGCTCAGGCCCGCCAGGAGCGTTCGACGTTGCGACGCCCAAGGAGAAGTCGCAGTACGCCGCCTTCTTCAACTCGGGCAAGTTTGCCGAGTGGTCCCCCGAGATTTTGCTGCTTGTACGCCGTACACTTCCAGACGTGGTGCAGAAGCTCACTGGCTTCGTCGAGGCTGCCGAGCTCCATGAGCGGCACGGGTACAATGTGGCGGCAGAGCTGGACCCTCTTGTCACGGAGCGCCTCATTGCCATCGGCGCTGTGCTCGAGCCCTTCTACCTGGCGTCTGGGGCGGCGGCGCGCGATGGCATCCTGCCCCTGTCATACTCGGCGGCTGAGCAGGCGTCCCCCGAGGCCTGCGAGCAGCGCTGCCTGACTCGATTGGTCCAGGCGTTTGTACTTTTGTACTCGCCCCTATACCGACGACGAGCGGGCGGGCAACACGAGCTCGTCCTCATCTTGGAGGCACATCGAGCCGTACATCTTCGCCGAGCCGGAGGCCCTCGACCCACGCGGTGAACCCCTGAGTGGCGAGTGGCATGGCAAACAGCACGTCAAGACGCGTGGTACAAGGCGCGAGCTGGGCGAGCCGCTGGGCGGCTATCTCGAGTACTGCGACCAGGGCCACAACGCCTCGTCCATCAACGTGATGTTCGACTCGATGAACTTCTGCGTTCGCGCCATCGAGGACGAGCTTGCCCACACCAAGATCATGACGGACGGCGGCAAGCTCGCGCTCGCCCTCACGGAGCAGTTCAACCTTCCGACCTCTGCGCCAATCGACTTGCTGAGCGGAGCCTTGTTTATCAAGTGCGTCGACATTCGCTTTTCGGACCCAGTTTCGGTCTCATGGCTTCTCCGTGTTCTGCAAATGCCCGTGCTCAGGCGACGGATCTCAGTTGGGGACCCCGGTAAGGGGCCAGGCACCTCGGAGCAGCAGCGCGTCAAGACCCAGGTGGACGTGGATAAGTTGGCGGGCTTCCACCGTCTGCAGAGTTCGGCGTACAAGCTGTCGAACCTAGACGTGGCCGAGGGCCGGCCAGCGGTTGGCACTCCAGTGCCCTGCCTGGATGCCGTCGCCTACGGCCGCGTCCATAACGACGCTGGGCACTTTCGCCTGTGATGCGGCTTGAGCCGGCTCGTGCGCAGAGCAGCAGGAAGAGAGAGAGACTGAGGGAGAGGCAACGATCTCGAAAGAGAGAGAGAGGCCCAGCGTGTAGCGACCACGGACCATGCGAATGGCCATGCTCTTTGCCAGCCATCCCGTCAGTAAGCGAGTTCGAGCGCCGTCTCTTACGGTGCTTGTGTGTGTCGCGTCATCGTGCGGAGCACATTCGGTTGTGACTTTGCGTCGTCTCTTTGAGCTTTCGCTCGATGCGGCGCTTGTGACCATCATGCGGCGGGTTTTGTGGATCGCACTGCTTCTTTTCGCGGCACGCTTCGGGATCAGCCAATGAGCGACACATCGGGCGGCTCTTGGTGCTTCGGCATGTCTCTCCTTGCCGCGCTCTTCACCATCTTCGTCCCTGCCTTCCTCGCCGCGCCCGGCGACGCGCAGCGCATCGGGTACTTTGGCGAGGACTACGAGGGTAACCTTTGCGGCCAGCTGGCCTTCGATGGCGATGGCCGTATGGGCCGCGACCTGCGGCTGCGCCCCTTTGCATACTGGCTGAACGCGAGCAGCATCGTCTGCGTGCGAACGTGCCCGCGCCTTTCCGATGAGCTCGCCTGCGAGTACCCGCTCGAGGCGCTGACCACTGGAGCCAAGCGCGCGGCACTCGGCGCGCGCTGCTTTGCGCAGCAGCGCACGCGCACGGCCTTCCCCGCGTGCCTTCCGCATGCTCCCGCCGCGGCGCTCCCCGTCGACCGCTGGCTCCAAGGGCACGCTCTCGATCAGCTCGCGGCAGACACGTTGCACGCGTCGGGCGTGCTCCTGGGCTGCTGGGTCGCCGCGGGGCTCGCGGGGCTCATCAGCTTGGGCGGGCTGCTCTTCCTACCGCGGCTGACGGTGCTGATCGTCATGGTCGGGGCGCTCACCACAGCGCTCGCCGCCGCAGCCATGCTCCTGCCCCATGGCGTACGCTCGCTCGCGGCGGCGCGGGCGCCTCTCGAGCGTAACGAGGCGACCTACTGGCGCGAAGAGATTCCAGGCACGATGCAGTTTGCGCTGGGCTGGGCCGCGTGCGCGGGCGTCGGGCTCCTCGTGCTCACGCTCTGCGCGCGCGTGCGCCGCGCGCCCCTCGCCGCCGCGCTCCTGGCTACGCCTGCCCGTCCGCTGCTCGCGACGCCTTCGCTGCTAGTGCTGCCGCTGTACCTCTTCGTCGCCATCGGGACGCCCCTGTGCTCATGGCTGACGGCGATCGTGTACCTGGCGAGCCCGTGCGGCTCCGCCGAGGGCTGCGGCCTCAGCGCCGACGTGTTGCGCTTGCTCTGGCCCCTGTCGCTCGCCGCTCCCTACTGGCTCGCATCCGCCGTCACCGCCTGGGCGTACTGCGCCAGCGGCGGCGTGGTCGGCCGCTGGTATGCGCACCTCGCCCCGCCAGAGGGGCGCGCGGACGCGTCGTCGGCGCTGGCCGGCGCCCAGAAGGCATCCGGCCGCGCCGTGCCGCCGCCGCCGCCGCTCCCACCGCCGCCCGCCTGGCCGCTCTGGCGGAGTGGGTGGCTGTCACTGGATGAGCATTTTGGCGCGATCGGCTCCGCGGCAGCGCTGCTCCCCTTTGCCACGATGGTGCGCATGCTGGTGCCGCCGCTCGCCTCGGCGGCGCCTCGCACGGTGAACCCGTATTCGCGCTGGTGCCTTGGGCTCGTGCAAGGGACCCTGCGCTGTTGCCTCTCGCTGCCGCGAACCGCCCACCCCGGCGCCCTCGTCTACTTGGCCCGACAACCTCCCATAGGACTGGCGCCCGTGACGGTGCCCGACGCGCGAGGCAAGGCGGACCGTCCGAGCGACGCCTCCCCAAAGGAATACCAAGGGTACGAGGAGGAGTATGAGGAGGAGGCAGGCATGGAGCCTGAGCGACCCAAAACGTTCCTAGCGGCAGGTCAGCGCTGTGCCGACCTCTTCGGCGGCCGTGTCGGTGCCGGCGGCGCCTCGCTCAGCACGGCGCGCGAGGCGGCGCACTACATCTATTCGTTGCTCAAGTGGACGATCGCGGGGGGCGTGGCGCTCGTCGGGTGGCTCTGCCTCACGTCGGACCAGGCAGAGCCCCTCATGTCACCCATCTGGCCGACGGCCATCATCCTCGAAGGCTCGATGGCGCTCGTCTCTGCGGCTCTTGCCACACACGAGGCGGCGCTCGAGGCACTCCTCCAGTGCTATGCCGAGGAGATGGAGGCCGCAGAGCGGCTGGCGCTGTCGGCCCCGCCGCCCTCGCGCGCCGGCCCAAAGTCTGCCAGGAACACTCCTCTTGGCTCGACACCGACGCCAACGGCTGAGCGCGCGGCGGCAGCGGCCAGCCTGTTTGGGAGTGCGCAGGACGCAACGGCTGGCGGTGGGTACGGCTCAATGACGAGCGGCGCACCCTACCTCGGCGTGGGCACGGCTCTCGACCCTCGTTTCGGCTGAGAGCAGAGGGAGAGAGGCGGCGCGGACGAACGAACGTGCGTACGGTACGTCGGGAAGAAATTGTGTATACGATTGTGGTTTAATGATTCGAATGGACGGCACGGAGCACATGTGAAATGTGCTGCCCGGCGATGGGACCCTCCACCCGATGAGCGGCGGGGATGTATGTTCAATGTTGCGATCATGTGCGTGTACGGTACGCGGACCGTCGCCGACGAGCCACACGTGTACAACACTTGGGCCCGTCTGCGGGGACACAGCGGAGACAGGACGGCCACGGGTGACCTTCGCTTGTCGACCCCGCACGACCCACGTTCCACCTGGGACCGACAGCGTCACTCGATTTACAATGTGATTGTCGCCACTTCCACAGTGCGACCTCCGCTACCTCTCGCGCCCTTTTGCCAATGAAACAACGAGCACCAGTACATGTCGGACGCCCTCGGTAACCTCCCCCGCAGCGTGGACGACGCCTTGGCCGAAGATGACAGCTCCTCCAGGTCTCACCGACGCCACGCGCAGTGTCGGGAGCGGTGGGCTCTGTGCGTCCGTGACCATCGCCGCGTCGTCCACTTCGTTCGGCCAGAACTCCGTGCCCCCACCCAGGAACGGCGGCTCCTCGCCATCCTTCGCAAGGTCGTCCAGCACGACGACCGCCGTGAATGCGCCGGGATCCGTATGCGGCGGCGCCACGCATCCTGGCGTGTAGCGAGTGATACAGCGGACCAGAAGCTTTATTCCGGGCCCGTCATCCAAACCCAGAGTCGGTAGCAGCCTGTTCGAAACCACGTCTGCAACGAGCTCTGTCAGTGGCGGCGGCCACAGGTGGGCCATCCAGCGGAAGGGGCGGCCGCACTGGGCACCACCCGACGCAGAGAGCTCACGGTCAGCGCTGTCGGAGTGGCGGATGAGAGTGAGGCACTCTTCGCCTGTGAGGAGCTGCGGGACCAGGAAGACGCTGTTGGGAGCGGTGTGCGAAAATTGCAGGCTCGTCGCGGGACCTTGTATAGCTTGGCCTACGCCATGCGCCACCTGGAACAGCTTCAAGGGCTTTGTGATCCGGGTCCCATGCCGGACATGGGCAACAACAGGCACTTCGACGACCTCGCTGGAAGTGGCACCGCTCAGACTGAAGAATTCCGAAGGTTCCATCGAGGAATCCCGAAGCCAATGGCCTTGCGCTTCCGCGAGGGTTCCAGTCACCAGGAGTGGGGTCGCGCCCACGAGGGCGCCACGCGAGGCCGGCGGAGTGCCGGAGGGTAACCCCTTTCGACATCGCCGTTGGCATGCATGCATGTGGATCTCGGGGAGATCGCTGA
>Ga0210243_101266_pt1 | contig 19087 bp, 19 predicted proteins | sample ChrtobMeP5a_32mM_FD_155461 | JGI IMG/M metagenome (GOLD analysis project Ga0210243, IMG submission 155461) | Chrysochromulina tobin associated microbial communities from unialgal haptophyte culture, Seattle, Washington, United States - P5a_32mM | ecosystem: Host-associated > Algae > Haptophytes >...
CCGCCCCCACCGTCTCCGCCACCTCCATCGCCGCCACTACCCTCTCCGCCGCCTCCACCACCACCGCCATCGCCGCCGCCGTCGCCGCCGCCGTCGCCGCCGCCGTCGCCGCCACCGTCGCCTCATCCCTTGCCGCCTCCACCATCTCCGCCGCTTCCTTCTCCTCCGCCGTCACCACCTCCGTCTCCACCTCCCTCACCTCCACCGTCGCCGCCACCCTCGCCCCCACCCTCGCCGCCCCCACCGTCTCCACCGTCTCCATCGCCTCCACCACCCTCTCCGCCGCCTCCATCGCCACCGCCATCGCCGCCACCACCACCGCCCTCTCCACCGCCGCCCTTGCCGCCGGCGATGAGCGTCGTCAGATTCACCCTCGAGCTCGCCGGCGACGTCTCCTCGTTCACCCCGAGCGTGCAGGCCCAGATACAGGTTGTGATCGCGGCTCTGGCGGGCGTCGACCCATCGGCGGTGGACGTGACGATATCGCCGGGCAGCGTCATCATCGACGTGCGCATCCAGACGTACGCGGGGACGGCGGCCTTGGTGCAGTCGACGATTGCCAGCGCGACGAGCAGCCCGAGCAGCGCAACGCTCATGCTCGCAAACGTCACCGGCGTCTCAATCACCGTGCTCGCGGTCGTGACGCCACCCTTCGTCGCAAACATCTCGCCGCCACCACCGCGTTCACCATCGCCGCCCACAACCATGCCACCCAGTTCGACTGATGCGCTGGCTGCATCGGCAGTCGAGACGAGCGGCTCGATGGGAATCATCATCGGCGCCGTGGTTGGTGTGATTGCTGTCGTTGGCGCCTGCATCGGTGTCGCCATCGTGCTGCGCTGCAAACGTAGTCGGCGGCCCAAGCAAAGGGGGAGTGTGCAGGACCCTTCTCCGGGGATCGTCATCGAGCTCATGGCTTCACCGACAGCTTCGCCCCTCGATAGTGGCCAAAGGAATCATTTGCAACACGGCCGCCCATTCGAGTCCCCGACACCCATGAAGTCGCCTCCGCCTCCTTCCGACGACGTGCCTCCTCCTCCTCCTGAAGCGTCTCCGTACCTGACAACGGCCGACAACTCGAAAGTCGAAGCGAAGCTCGAGCGTGCCCGCGTGGCCAATCTCAAGCGTGTACACGCCGCCGTGCGAGAACGCCAGTCGTCCCGCTTTACCACCGCCGTCGAGGGAGACCAACGCTCACTTGCTTCGGACCCGCAAGGAAATCCTCCGGCCGATCGGATTTGAGTACATCGGTGTGTCTGGTGTAGCGACGGCCCTTGTTTGTGGAGTCTCTGTTTGAGTTTCGGTAGGGAGGGGTCTCTCTCGCTTGGTGTGAGCAGCGATTACAGCGACGGATGGGGGGGCGCTTGACGCTTGACGCTCCCTGCACCCTCCTCCACGCCATCCCCATCGGCCATCGACCAGCGACAGGAGCGCCCATGCGACGCGATAGCGACGCGATCGTAGTGCCATGCGGTGCCCATGAGACGAACAAGTTACCCATGGATCGGATGGATGTGGAGATTTGTGTCCGTGACTTGTGTGCACCACGTCCACGTCTAGGCGCGTTCCGTTACCTTTGCTTCGAAACGCCTTCGTTTACCCGCCCGCGTCCGTGCCGTGACCGTGTGTATTCGCGATTCCGCCGCAGGGGACGAACCCTCGTCCGACGTCCCCCTTGATTAATGTCTTTTCCGGATAACATGGCCGCGTCGCACCCTGCTCCTGACGCTCAAATCATCGACATGACGATCGCAACCCCTGGGAAGGACGCCTCCGACCCCAACAACAAGCCTGCACCAAAGCGCGCGCTCTTCGCGTCGCCGCCGGCGGCTGCACCCAAGACCAAAGAATCTACTCCTTCAACAACCGAGAATCCCAACACGAGAGAGTCGCACATCGTGATCATTCGTGACGGCTACCACACCAACACACCCGAACAGCTGGTCGCGAACACCATCAAGGCGATCGATTCGGATGCGATGCTCGAGTCGCTCCTCAAGTCGAGGCCGCTAGAGATGATGCCGATGGCATTTGTCAAGATGACGACGGGGTCTCTCGACGGTACCTCAACACGTCGTCGCCAAGCTCGGTGAGAACTGCTTCAAGCCCGTCACCACCCTCGCGAAAGCCTCGTTTGATGTTGAAGATGCCAGACTGAGGAGCAACGTAGACGTCGACCGCAGACTGCAGCTCCTCGGTGGAGACAAGCCACTTCATCTCCATTTTGATCCCGACGGGAAGACGTAGCAGGTCCGTCCCCTTCACCGTCACTTCCACCGTCTTGTTCACAGGGTACACGACCCAGCCGTCATCGCGTTCAGGTCCTTGGACTCCGAGCACCTGGAGGGCCTCCTTGAGATCCTTCTGGAACTCAGCGAACTGCTTGTCCTGAGCGTCCTTGATGATGAGATCCGCTTCCTGCGAAACGAACTCGATGCGAAGCGCCGAGATGAGCGCGTTGATAGCGTACGGCAGTGCCCACGAAGCAAAGCCCAGGGCCATGGCGTCAGCGTAGTACTTAAACTTCTCCTTGTGGCGGTCGAGGCTTCGTTCAAAGCTCATGTCGAACTCGCCGTCCGAGCCGGTGCCGAAAAGCCCCGCGACGTACGTCATCCACGGCGCCCAGCCGGACTTATCGCCTTGCGCCAGATTGTGAATGCGCTGGTAGACGTCGAGGTAGCCGATGACCACCGTGGCGAGCGCGCCGATGCAGGCGGACTTGGGAATCACGAACATTGCTTGCGTGCCCTGCAGCCCTTCCTTCATGAAGGCGAGGTGCTTGTGCTTACGTAGTGGTGATGATCATCCCGCGTGTCGAGATGGACACGGAAGCCACCGGTCTGCTCAAGCTCATGCTGCGCATCAAGCTCCCGGCCGAGAAGGCCATCGAGAAAAAGCTGCAGATCCTCTGCAAGGACCCACGCAATGACGCTGCCGAATTCAAGGGTATCCCGACGAAACTGGCGTCCGGAGCCGAGGTTCGCATGATCTGGTCTGGTGACCTCAGCACGGCTCGTGCTCGCAACGGTCTCAATCGCGTCGCAGCGGTCTCGGCGGAGCTCAACAACAAGTCCTCGGAGGAGATGAAGAAGCTCAAGAGCGAGCTGGAGAAGCAGATCAAGGTGAATGCCGACACGCTTCTGGAGCACGACACCAAGATCACGGCGTACACTGCTCGCATGCAGGAGCTCATGGATAAGCAGGTCACGGTGATCGCGGACATGCAGAAACAGATGGGAGACAGTGAGGCTGCTCATGTCAAATCGCTGACGGACACTGAGGCGGCGCACGCTAAGGCGCTGGCGGACACCGAGGCGTCGTTCCAGAAGCAGATGGATGATATGCGATCGGTGATGCGGGAGCAGCAACAGATGCAGCTTGGCTTTGCGGCGGATGCGGCTCAGCTCACGCAGGCGCTCTCGTCGTTCATGGTTGGCGTCAAACAGGAGATGCTCGAGCAGAGAGCTGCGGTACAGGCCTCCGCGCTGGCGATCAAGGAGCTCAAGGATGGCTCGGCGGGGTATGTGGACGTGACCTCGGCCCTGGCACGGCGGCAGTGCGCAGTGCTGCGCGACGCTCTCACCATGCATGCACGAGTCACCGCCCTTGCCACGCTCGCACGCACAGGTCTGCTGACGACGGCTTCTGATCCGCTCGATGGCGAGGTGCAGCTTCGCTCGGTGGAGTACCAGCGAGGTGACGGCGACCATGGGACTGGGGAAGAGGACAACTCGAGCGGCTCTAGCGGCGCCGGCACAGCGGGCAACGGGGTCATCGCTCTGGATGCGCCGACTTCAAGACCGTGCGAGGGCCGGGTGACGGGCGGCGAGATAGGCGAACGAGGAGCTGCACACGATCGTGAGCGTGAAGCACAACCCTTCGCGGGTGAGACGGGAGGCACTTCTGGTGCCGATACTGACCGCATGAACGCATCTAGCGTGAACACGAGGGGGCCGGTAACCCTCCAGGCCGCCGGCAAGGGCAAGGACGGGAGCATGCCACGTCGACTAGAGCACGGGCCCAGCGAGCGGTATGAGGTCAACGCGCTGTGTGGGGCATTAGGCGGCATACTTTGTGTCGAGTCTATGTCTACACCTTTATCGATGGTCAAATTTCGGGAGACTATGGGGGTGCTCAGTTCAACGCGCCGAAACGGGCGCGCCAAGTTTGCGGCGAGCAGTCGGCGTTCATTCACGAGTGTAATCCATGCTGCGTGGACGGTGTTTGCCCTTCTTCTGCCTGCCTCACGATGCGACGCGAGCGGAGCGATCGCGAGATGCTGTACGACGCTGGACATACGCTATGAGGACACGCTTGGGATGCAATGCTATGATACAGCCGAGCTGCGGTGTTATGGAACGCGGCAGGGTCCCTGGCTTAGGCATGAAGGCATAAAGGCGCAGCTATCGCCGCGCTGTGCGGACGTTGAGCCCAGTTTCTGGAGCTGCACACAGTCGCTTGGTGCGGTGTTGGATCCGCGCCACCTGTGCGCTGTTTCTAATGGTCGCTCCTCAAAGCGCCTCCGTGCTTCTGCGGCAGCCTGCTCCGCCACCCTTCGTAGCGATTGCACCGCCACAGCTGTAGCATGTACCATGCCCCGCGCCGAGAGCAGCTCCTCAAACGCACCGCCCTCCCGTACGCGCCTGCAGTAACCGTCCTTGACTCGAGCGTCGCCTCTGGGTAACGCTGATACGGGTCTCGTCTCACCGCGGGTTGCAAGTTTTGGAACCGCTCTGGAAAAGGTGACCCACGCGTGGTCCGAGAGCGGTTTGGACGTTCCATCCGTTGGACCGTCATGGCGAAGGGCGAAGTCCACCACCGTCCTATTCCAGAGGCTGCACTCTGCCCCAATAGTCACGGCTCCATCGAGCATGGATCCAAAGCCATCTGCATCTCCCGCCTCGGCCGCGTCTCCGCCCTTCCGAGTCCAAACGATCAGTGGCTGTGGAGAGATAGGAAGAACATATTCCGCACCTGGCTGCGAGATGTAGTTCCGAAACACCCGATCGTTGGTGCTCAACGCCGTGCGAGAAGATCGCCACGTCTCCTCCGCCACGTAATTGAAGTCGCCCACCACGATGCAGCCTTTCACTGCTTGAGCTGGGTCAGCCGCCCACGCATACGTAGCCTGTAGCTGTCTTTCGAAGCTCGAGGCGCCGTTGTGATGCAACCCATGAACCGCGGCAATCATACGCAGCACGACATCGGGGGCTATCACCGCACGAGATGGAAGGTGGTCTATTCAACTATCACTCGCGCCTATGGCTCATTCGAGAGAGATATGCTGGGGCCGGGGATGACGTGTGCTGGGCTAAGATCATCAGGCGATGTCGGCGGTGCTGGACGAGCGCGAACCGGAGGCTAGTGCGCAGGCAGCAGCGAGACGACGAGCGACTCAGGGAGCTGTCACTGGGAATCGTCGAGGGCACGGGCAGCAAGGATCTAGCGCAGGTGGCTATGCAAGCGTGGAAAGCGATCCGCCCTCCGCGGACCAGCCTGGCGTTCGACAAATTCTACCCGAGAGACGATGTCGCCAGCGCTCCAGTGACTGCGGCGGACGATCCAGATGCATTTCTCAACGGGGTGGCACGCGAGGGCGACCGACTCGTCAAAGGTTTTTCGTCCACCCCGCCGATCATCGACGCGTTCAAGGCCTTCTGCAAGGTCTTCTGCCCAACCTATGAGACTTTGCGCGGGCGGGATGGTGGCGTTTGGGAACTCGCCAAGGAGCTCACATTCCCGGTCTTTCTGCAAGTGCTCAAGCGGGTGCCAAGGGGGAAGGCTGTGGGGTACGGCGGCTTCTCTATTGAGCTGCTCATTCATGCGGATCGGGAAATCAAGAAGGCCTTCTACGATTGTCTGGTGGCGGACTTGCGGGGTGGGGATTTCCCCCCGTCTTGGCGTAAGGTCATCTACGTACTGCTCACGAAGCCGCCACCCAATAATCCGGCACTCATCTCTGAGAGACGCGAGATCGCCCTGATGGCGCAGGATATGAAGTTGATCATGCACATGGTACGGGCGACGGCCTATCGGCTCATCACGGGCAGGCTTCGGTCGGAGCAGTGTGGATGGCTGCCTGGATACGGCACCGTGGACGCCGGGCTCCCATTGGCGGCCGTGATCCAGCAGGCGCAGCGACTGCAGCAGTCGATATGGATCTTATACGTCGACCTGGCAACGTTTTTTCCGCGCATTGACCGCGAGGCCCTCACGGTCGCCGAGGTTCTGGTAGGGCTCCCTCCGCAAGTCATTGAGCTCGTCGGGCAGATTTACGGCGCAGGGCGAGCGGTGGCAGCACACGCAGGCGTGGTCACATCCCGCCGCGCCTTTTTGTTGAACATCCTCCGCCACTCCTTCTCGATGTTCTCCATCCACTCGAAGGGGTAGTACACCGTGCTGCACTTGAATCCCGCAAGACCCTGGAAAAGCCCATTCGAGACCAAGATCATATCCCGCCTGGTCGGTTTGTGCATGCGCGCCACGCGGCCAATCGCAACCCGCAGCTGCTTTTTTAACGATTCCGCCGCCGCCCCATCTCCGCCCAGTGCAGCGCGCAACACGCCCAAGTGTTTGTATGCCTCACTCCGCGAGAGAGTCGGCACGCGGGTGCCATCGAGGGTTACAAGCTGCGGATCAGATATGTCAAACTCACCGCCTTGCCCGTCCCGAAGCACGCCCGTGACCACGGTCTTGAGCTTGCCCTTGATGCCCAGCTTAGAGCCAGAGATTGGGACCCAGACGTTCCATACCGCCCAGGCGCGCTTCAGATCAGCTTCGCTACCAAAAGTCCCTGCCCAATCGTCCGCATAGGCTAAGCTCGCAATCGCGCGGATGCACCCCTCCTCGTCATCCCCAAAACCAAACAACTGAACTCCGTGCACGTGTAGTTTGATCGCCCACAGGATCGAGTTGAGAATGATTTTCGCTCGGTCCGGAGAAAGCACCTCGCCCATCAACGCCCCCATATGGTTTCTGAAGGATGCGCTGAGCCCGATGGCGGTGTCGAACTGACACTCAACCGCCTCGCTGGCTGTATGAGGGCGGGGGTGGAGCTGCAGGTGGGCGACGGCATTTGTGGGCAATAGGCTGCGCGTCGTTCTACGTGTCTTTCACTAGAGCTCTTGCGGACGCCGCCGATACCTCTCAGCGTGCGGCGGCTCGATCGGCATTGGCTCTCAGCTTATCGAGGTGGGGGGCACAAGGCGATCCTCGGCTGTTCTCGTGGAGCCATCTCACGAGCACTCTCGAGAGGCATTTGCGAGGCCGTCAGAGGTATCTTGGAGAAGCCTTCATGTTCATCTCGAGCCTCTTGCAGGGTGACAAGCCGCCCGGGGAAAATTGGCGATGGGTGAACAGCCCGGAGACTTGGGACCCGTTGCACGAATGCCGGCCGCACTTTCGGACCCTCGAGTCGATCGCGCTCTTCGAGCCTGAACAACGCGGGGGCCTTGGGATTGAGCCGGCACCTAAACTACTCGATGCACGGATTCGGGTGGCAGGGCAGCTGTACACGTGGGGGATGATGCACGAGGGCTCTCGGCTGATGTCGTTCGAGGAGGCGCGTCGACTCTACCCATGGCTCAACGCGACACGGATCTATACGCTCGATGGTGGGTGGCGCGAGGTTAAGACGGATGGAGGGCGGGTGAAGATCGCTACGAGAGCTGCAATCGATCACGAGGGGCACGTGCTTGGAGGTCGGATATGCGAAGAGGACGTGAACGAGGACAATTATATTGCAGAACTCGCTGCTCAGCTCGACGCGCTCACGGATGCTACCTCACGAGGGCCTGATGAGAGAGTCATTTTGGTTTTCGACGCCACGTCACCGGTACGGGCGATGCTTCGTTTTGGGCGACTTAGTGCTCGTGCGCGCGGAGATCGGCTTGCCGCAGAGCTGCTCGAGCATTTTGAGCGCCTTCGGCGGCGGGTGGCGGCCTTGGTACTTATCTGGCAGACGTCGCACGTGGGCGAGCCGGTCAACGAGTGGGTCGACGTGATGTGCGACAAGTTTGGGGTGGATGACGATTACCCAATCCCGCGGGGCAAGGTGGAATTTGCCTCGCTCATCTTCCCTGATCACAGGGGCCCAGCGCAGACGTACGCCATGGATGGTATGAGTCGGGTCGTCGCGCAGCGCTTACGCAACAGAGTACAGGATACAATTTTGCGCGCTCCTGATGAACACGTACAGCTCCTTGGGATGACACCGGAGGCACAACAGATTTGCGATGAGATCGCGTCAAGACGCTGTCAGTACGTGGATCAGCCGTACGCAGATTCGCGGGTGCGGCGGGTGTTGGCAGCTGAATGGTGTCCATTTGGATGCACTGATCACGACGGGGGATGGCGCGAAATTCATCCCTCGGCAGCGGCGAGGCGACGGGTGCTGCAGCTTCCACAGCTCGCGACCCTGGTCGCGGCAACTCTAGACGTTCAATCTGGAGAAAAGTGCCTGATCTCGGCGCAGGATCAGCAGGCTCTGGGCGGTGAGGCGGTGCAAGTCGGAGACGCGATTGAATGGCGGGGCAGATGGTTTGCGCGGGCGGAGCGGTCACCCACATGGTGGCACTTCCACTTCGAGTGCACAGGGGCACCCATGCTGGCGGCGCGGAAGTCTTACGCACTGGCGGCGGTGGCGGCACGACGCTGTATGGTCACGTTGCAGAAGGGGCGCGAGCTGGTTCCGCACAGTCAACTCGACGATCTCATCCTGCTCATACATCAAGGTCTGAAAGGCTGGGAGGCAGAAGATGGTGCTACAGGGTCAATGGCCCAGCGGCAGAGTCTACGGAATCGGGTCCAGCGGGGCATGACGGAGGCGTGGGAGACCGAACTGCTGCGGGCAGGAGCGGCGGGCGCCATTCGAATTTCTGGATCCGGAGCAGACACCAGTGGACGATGGAGGCTTGCGCTGACGGAAATGGTGCTGAGTGGGTGCCAGATGCAGAAACTGGGCAAGGAGCATTGCGCGGAGGGGAGGAGGGCGCTTTGGGCACGCCTCGGCGACCTTCGACTTCTGGGCAAAATCTTCACAGCTTGGGGTCGAGCGCTCCTGCACACCACGGCACGACGGGTGGCGGCGCTGCGGAAATTGCGGCTGGCAAAGGAATTTGTCACGAGCGTCACTACAGGTGAAAGGAGGCGTCTGCGTAAGGAGGTCGCCACGAGGCTGGCTGAGATCGACGAGGAGCCGGCGGGCAATGCACCAGGCGAGTGGCTCCAACTGCGTGCGTGGGTAGCGTGGCGCATGGCACTTGCGCAAGGGCTTGGCAGAAGCGGCAAGTGCATCACCCACGGGGCGGCGCGCGACTCTCTGCGCGAGCAATTGCTCGAGGCCTCCACTGGGCGCCGGCAGGAGATCCCGAGAGGGCGAGAGGGTTTGGTCACGCTGCGGGCGTTGAAGAAACTCGCCTGGCGGCGATGGCTACGCACGGGCGGATGGGCTGCGTTTGACCTTTGCCTTCGTAAGGAAGACAGGATCAGGCGGAATCGGGCGCTCGCAGCGCAACGGGATGGCATGCGGCGATGGGCTCGCAGGGCTGACGGCACCAGGTGGCTCATTCTTACGGAGGCCGAGACGGAGGAGCGGTTTGAGTTTTGTCATGAGGGACTGCGGGCCCTTCTTGCACTCAAGCAGGTCCTCGGCACTGGAGAATGGAAGGCGCTGGGAATTCTCAATTTGCGACTCGGCCACTTCATCAGGGTCGGGCAGTTGTCCTACGGCCCGGAGGAGGTCTCTTCCTGCCACACCTTGAGTGGGCAGGAGGCGACGGAGGTGGGCTCACCGGTGCGACTAGAGATTGAACCAAGACGGGACCCACAACGTGAGAAGCGTCGCAGGCAGGAGGTACTTCGCTCCAGGCGTGAGGTTCGACAGCGTGTGGCCATGGGACCCGTCGTCGCTGGTCAGGAGGCGGACGATGGAGGGCGGTGGGCGGTGCGTCGCATCATGGCGGTGCGCCGACACGAGGGACGGCGCGGTCGCCCGCTGGATGTTCTTGTGGAATGGGAAGGCGAGGACTCCGATGGAGATCTATGGGAGGAGTCTTGGGTTAGTGTCACATACCTCTCGAAGGACCTGCGTGACGAAGCGAGGAAGCTCGAGAGCGAGCTTTTCGGGACGCGCGGTGCGCAGGCGCCCGTCACGCATACCAGCGAGTCGGGGCGACAGAGACAGGAGAGAGAGAGAGAGACCATGCAGTGGAGCTCGCGATTACGAGATCGGGCGAGAGGGGCGCTTGCGTAACCCCGCAGCTCTCGAGCCGCAACCGAGGGTTAACTGATGGCTTTCATCAGTTTCAACACTCGCGTTGCTGAACACCGTACACGCCTTGTATGCCTGGGGGAGACCCCCTCGCCACGTGTGCGCTGCCGGTTGGCGTTGTTTACTTACTTACTTACTTACGCGATTCCGCCGTCCACCATGTGAAACTCGAATGAGTCGAATACAGTCATTAGTTGTTTGTGTAGCCGAGGCCGACGCGCTTACGACACGCATAGCGTCATCGGACTCTCACTCTGGGGCGTTCACGTCTGTTCCTGGATGGTGCTTTCCCACGGCTGCTCTGGTTCCGCGGACCTATAGGCTGTGAATGTGCGAATTGGCTGTGAATTTGCGATGGATTCAAGGAAGTCCCTAGGCAGCGTAGGAGCGGTTCTCGCACGCACGTATTCTTGTGAGCTTGAACTTGGAGCCCATCTGTGCTGGAATACCTGGTGTCGTCGTGCCCGATCGCCCCAGTCGAGGGCGTGGCGGGAGCAGCTGCAAGTTGAGGGTATGATCCACGATCGTGTGGCACCACGCGCGCTTCTCGCGTCGCGTCACTGTCCCAACGGACGCGTGCCTCTCGCGCGGTGCACACGTGCCGTTACCAGAGTCTGGGAGCAACCAATGGAGGGGCACCACCGCAGTTTCGACTTGCGATCCGTTCGCCTCCGAATGGCCGTTGAGCACGAGCACCCGAGATCGAATCTCCTCTGAATGGCCGTTGAGCCTTCGAGTGGGGCTGAGCGTGAGCTGCTCAGAGGGGCCTCGCCTCAAGTCCCCCTCCTCCTGCCCGTGCTCGCCGAGCCAGGCGCGCACACGGCCCATCCGCTCGTCATAGCTCCGAAGGTATTCAATGAACAGCGTGCCCCACGCAGCGGAGCCGCGCACTCGAAAGCGAAGGGGTGCACTCGCGCCCTCGTGAGCGCCCAACACGGCGCCGTCGGTGATCCATCCGGGCTTGCCAGGCCGGTCCGCGTACGCCCGCCACGACGCGCCACGGCTCGAGGCCGAGCCGAGCGGCTGGAACGCGTCGGTGCGCACTGGCCCGTGGCAGCCCACCCTGGCGAGATCACAGCCCGCAAAGTGAAGGTCGGTACGCTCGTTGCCCCCCAGGCAGATCTCAAAGCTCGCCACCTGCGCAAGGGCGAGCGGATCCATTCCACAGGGAGGGGCGTCCATGTAAGGCAAGGGCGAGCGGATCCATTCCACAGGGAGGGGCGTCCATGTAAGGCAAGGGCGAGCGGATCCATTCCACAGGGAGGGGCGTCCATGTAAGGCAAGGGCGAGCGGATCCATTCCACAGGAAGCCCCGCGTGCTTGCACAGCACCGCCGCCCGCCCGCGCGGGCGCCGTGTTGGGCGCACCTCAAACTCCGGCTGCAAGGTGGTTTTAGGCAGCGCGCGGGCTGGCGTGAGCGTCGTGCTGGGCGTGCGCGTGGAGCCTTTGCGGGAGCCTCGTGGCCACGGTACGCCGACGGCGCCATCGTGAGCACTTGCATGCGGGGAGCCTCGTGGCCACGGTACGCCGACGGCGAGGGTCGCGATGGCATGGCTCAGGACGCGGGCGAGGGCTGCGTGGGCGCTCGGACCAGGGTGCACCACGCATTCCCACCCTACCATGTCGAGCGCCCCGCAGCCGGCTCGCCAATGAAGCTTGTCATCTCGAGGGTCTGCAGCACAGCTCGAGCTCAACAGACTCACCTGTGGGGAGGGGGAAGGCGTCGTGGTGAGCACTCGCATGCAGCACAGCTCGAGCTCAACAGACTCACGAAAGGGACTCCCCAATGCGCAGCGAGGGGAGCATAGAGCGAGTCGCCGACGAGCGGGGCACGACGAGTAGTGCGCGTGGCATCCTTGTTTGGGCTCTTCGTAGGGCACTCGAATGAGGGGCCTGTCAGAGTGTCGACCAGCACCGCCGTGACGCCTGCATGCTCGAGCCGTCGTACCTGTGGGGAGGGGGGAGGGGGCGTCGTGGTGAGCACTTGCATGCCGCACAGCTCGAGCCGTCGTACCATGCTCTCGATCGCAGCGAGGAGGTACTGCCGGCGCTCCTTGTTTTGACCCCATTGGGACACGACGAAGTCGTTGGTTGAGGTGTCGAGCAGCACGGCGTCGAGAGGCTTTTGGCCACTCTTGTGCCTCTTGAGTACCTCGCCCAAAGTGTATGCAGACGTCTCACTTGTAGTGCCACCGTAGCCGAGCACAGACACCTCAACCCTGCAGCGGGGTACGGCTGCACTGAGCCGCTCCTGAAGCTTACGTGGCCAAGCCAAATGTGGAGCCAGGTTTGTGCCGTTGCAAATCACACGTGCATTACAATTCATGGCACCTGCGGCCATACTTGCCCCCATCACAGCAATGACGAGAGCAGGCGCTGACTGCACGCCTGGCAATGCCGCGCACAGGCATTCGTGCAGCTTTGTTTGCAATCGAGGGTGTCCTGTTCCAAAGGCTTGCGGCAAGGCACCAAGCCGGTGGGCGAGGAGGTCGGAGGATTCCTCGCGCAGCCACCGGGCGGCGGCGCGACATTCGCTCGAAGATGACATGTGAAATTGGAGGATCTGTGAAGTGGCTGTTAATACACGGAACGTAGGAGAGGAGGAGGGGGGGCGTGGGCCTCCAGTAGAGTAGATTTGGGGTCGGTTCGTGTGAATGGGAAAGCGAGAGAGCTTGATTACCGGTACCTCCATGATTACCTCGTCATCGGAGTGTCATACGAGTGCGACGCTAAAAGGTTCAGGTTACAGTAGTAAGGTGTGAAACCGCAGAGTCTCGAAAAAGAGATTTGGCTTGTCGAGTTCGGGTGTTGCCTGGGCGACGTGAGGTTGGAACGTCACTGTGTGGAACTCAGGAAATTGTCCAACGCCCAAAGGGTAAACTCACTTCGGGCGCCTCTTTGTGAGCATGCCACCTTTGGGCGTCCTGCTGGGGGCCCTGGCAGGTGTCCCCTTGCTGCCCTTTGTTTCGCCGAGCTCGTCCGCACTCAACCCATCTTCCACAGCCCACGCGAGAGGGTTGTGTGCGCGGAACTCTTGGCGCTCGATTTGACGAATCTTGACGTCCTGGGTGGGGCCGCGGTATGCATGGATGAGGTATGAGTGCGCGTACCCCTCCGAGCCGTTGAGCGCGTCGACCTGCCTTGTTAGGAACTCCTTGGACACCAACCTTCCCTCGACCAGCACCGGCCAGTGAAGGTCATGCTCCATCTCGCCTCGCCTCCCATAGGTCCACAGCGGCCAGTTGGCGCCCTTGAGGCGCGCGCGCTGGTCGAGCCACTGCTCGGGCGTCACCTTTGCGGCGCGCGGCAGCCCCGCAAACAGCCGCGCTTCATAGTGCTCGCGCGTGGCGAAATGCGGCCGATCGACCCACCGAGTCGTTCGGTGCAGCAGAGGCGTATAAGGGTGCACGGTGCACGGCTCGAGACCCGAACGCATTCGGTGCGTACGCGGGTCGGTGCAGTCCCGGTGGCTTGTGAACTTGACATACTCCACCGTCGGGTCGGTCAGCAGACGAGAAAAGAGTGTTCCGCGTTCGATCGGGCCGCCACCGAGCACCGTGTCGTCCTGGATGGCGAATAGGAGGCGCGTCGGCGGCGTGACGTGCTCGAGCACGCAGCGCATGCCATTGGCCTGGTGAAGCCATGTTTCTGCGATCAGCACCGACACCGTCCGATTGAGCGCGAGCAGCACGCGTGCCATCTTGGACGCGTAGCGCTCCGTCATCGTGTTCGTAACTCCTGGCTTGCCACCCAAGCCGTCAAAAAAGAGCACAACGTGCACGCCGTCGAGCTGCAGCGGGCCTTTTCGGATCGATCGCACTGTGTCCAGCAGCATCCGCATGTTGGCCTCACCATCATCGCGAGGCCGCGCCGAGCTGCTGACGATCGCCGTTACGTCCGACGAGTAGGGATCCGGCGTCGGGCGTGGCTCCCAGAGCGCCGGAGAAGCTCGCTGCAGGAGCCACGCGTCCGATGTCTCGGCAGCGCACGCTGAGGATGCCGGTGCGCCGCAGCACACGCGCTCGCCCTCGGGCAGTGATGGCGCCTTGAGACGCACCATCGACAAGAGGGTTCCATCCATTGGCATGAATTTCCGTTCACATTCACGTTAAATTGCGAGCATCTCTTATGAATCTTGTGCAGAATTCGTACTGAAGGACATACAGTAGGAGTCTCACTTCAGCAGCAATCAAACCCTTGGCACGGTTTGGTGCGTGGACTAATTTCCAATTTGAGTGTCTGCCATAAATGGCGACCTGCGGACTTCTGCTCATGCTGCGGTTGGTGCTCTCATCAGTCGAATCGGGCGCGCAATTTCTGCATCCAGCAGTAGCCTCGGCTGCGGATCTGGAGGCCTTCGACGACGTGCCGCTCACCGACCACGAGGGCCGGCCGCTCGCCGAGCAGGAGGCCATGGGCGCATTCCACGAGCGCTGCCAGCGCGCGCTGAAGGAGACGATGTGGCGCGAGCAGAGCGGCATCGTGTGGCCACACCTGTATGCCGACACGCTCGAGGGCGTGCGGCTCGGCAACCGCAATCAGACCGATGATCCACGCATCCTCTACTTTATCGGGATGACACGCAAGATGGCGGCGATCATGGTATCGCGGCTGCTGCTCGCGCTGTACCACTCGTCGCACCTGTTCCTGCTGCACGTTGACCTGAAGACTGACGAGGCTGTCGTGAACGAGCTTCGCAAGCTCATCAAGGACCATCCGAACATCCACCTGATGCGAACCCGCCGGCTTGTGCAATGGGGTGCGTGGACGATGAACCTGGTGCTGCTCGACGCGCTGCACACCGCGGTGAGCGCGGGGATCGACTTTGACGTCGTGATCAACCTGTCGGACGCCGACATTGCGCTGCGCACCAACGACGAGATCGTCACATTCCTACGTGAGCACAAAGGTCGTCAGTTTGTGCACGTGAGTGCTCCGCTGCCCTTTGCATGCGCCGCCTCCCGACCCTTGTGGAAGGACCTTTGTGCATGTGAATGCTCCGCCGACTCCCGTAGCCTCACCCTGATCATCTCGCTCTGATCTCGCTCTGATCTCGCTCTGATCTCATCACGATCTCCCCACGATCTCCCCAGGTGCATACCAGCACGGGCGAGTGGCTCGAGAAAGCAACCTCCTTCTCGGCGCGCCATCGTGTTGTCGAGTGCGGAGGGTATGGCTTCGTCGCCATCAACTCGAGCGGCGTGCTCGACCTCGGCGGCGGGCCGCAGCAGGCGTTCGGGCGCGGCGGGCCCGTCTTATACGCCAACACGAGCAAGCTGTCCCTCGAGGACGCGACTGTCGCTGTGCGGGAGGACGCGGCGTGCTCGGCGCACGATCGGCGGCGGTTACGTCTTGTGAAAGATGGTGAGGGCGGCAAAGATGGTGACGGTGCCGAGGGAGCCGAAAGCGGCGGCAGCGGCGCGGGCGCCATGACGGGCGCTGGCGATGCGGTTGCGGCGGAGGACGCGACGGAGGTGCTCAGAGGTGCTCAGGAGGACGCGACGCCGAACGCGACGGAGGCCGCGCTGCTCGCCACGAACTGCACCGCGCTGCACACCGGCTCTCAATGGGTCATCCTTAACAGGGCGTTTGCTACATACCTGGTGCGTGATGTGCGCGCGGCGCGCTGGATGCGCGTCTTTGAGCGTCGCTTCTTGTCCGACGAGGCCTTCATCCAGACGGTCCTCATGCACTCGCCGCACCGTGTAGGGCTCGTCAACCACAACATGCGCTACATCTACTGGCCTCATTTCGATGGCGATCCGCAGGTCTGTCATGAGAGCGAGGGTGGCATAGAGAGTGATGGCTATGGATCGCCATTCAGTGCCAGGGGTTCCCCTTGGTTGCCATGGATTGCCATAGATCACCTATCGATTGCCATATCGATTGCCATATCGATTACGATGGATTGCCATTGATTGCCACGGATGGCTCGTGCAGGTCTATTGGCAGCGGATGGGCGCCGACTATGTGGGCGGTCCACAAGTGATCAATGCGAGCGCTGCGCCGTCCGTGTTCAAGTCTCCTTACATGTTCGCCCGCAAAGTGGATCCGTCTGTCGACGCCGAGGTGGTGCGCCTGTGGGATGAGTGGATGAGTGCCAAACTTGCAGGCCAGAGGCCCCTCGAGCAGGAGCCCCTCGGGGGTGCGGCCGCCAGCCGAGGGCGCAGTGCCGCCGAGGACAATCTCGAGCGCACCTCGGCTGACGCCCAGCTCGTGCCGCGAGCGTACCGGCCGCCGCTACGGCGCGTGCAGCGTGTGCTCTTCGAGGATGGCTCGAGCTGTGAATGCTCCGATCAGTGTGAAACCACCGGCTTGTGCTGCGACGACTGGCCCGAGCTCTGCTTGATGGGTCGGGGCGGCGACGGCGTTGGCGGCGGCGGAGGAGGAGGCGGTGGCGAAGGAGGCGGAGGCGGCGGTGGCGCTCATCATGGCGCTCATCAGGGCAGCGACGAGGAGGAGGATGCCGCGCTACCGCCCTGCCCCTTCCCGACCAATCCCGCCTCTTCACACTCGCGCAACGGTACGCGCATCCGACTCACGTTCCTCAATCACGCGCGCTACCCGGTGCGCATCTTCCATCAAAGCGCCAGCGGCGGCGACGGCGGCAGCGGCGGCGTAAGTAGCCGGCAGGTGGGCGTACTGCATCAGCGCGGTCCACCGCTCACATTCGAGACAGTCGACTTGCATGCGTGGACAGTCCGCACGTGGGGCGGTGTCACACTCCTCGAGCTCCCGTTTCAGCTCGGCCGCCCGTCGGCCACCATCGACATCCGCGAGTGCGCACTCCACCGCGCGCGCCGCCAGTTGCACGAAGGCTGGCGCTAAGACCGTAGACGAAACCTCTGCGACCTGCAGTCGGGCTTTCCCAAATAAGTAGGGAGAAAGCCGAGGCCGACAAAGCCGAGTCGGTTGCGGTGTCCTCAGTCGTTACCAGCTTAGATACCACGTACGACGTAGTCGTTAGCTACACCACATCGCATCCTCGACCCCGCCGTGCCCGTCGACGCACACGACGATCGGAAACCATGTCGGGCATCATCATGTCGGAAACGGAGTCGGAGTCCTTGAGTAGTAATCGTTTTCCTGCAGGGGTGCGTTCGTCGGAGCGGAGGCAACTGCCCTCTGTGGGGTGCAAGGAATTCATTCAATCACAACACATGTCTGGCACCAACGTAAACAGCAATGCAGGAATATCGACATGAGACCCACGTGCAGTGTATAGCAGTGCAGGCGGAGAGCAATCTCTGCATTCACAACACGTACAAAGCAAACTCAAATACGTGAAGGGCAAACACTCGCTTCATTCACAACGCACGTACACAGCAAAGTTCACACACGCGTTCACAGCGTGGTGGGCGCCGTCGGCCTCCATTCTTCGGATCTCGGTTTTTTTAATCGCGAATGGCTGTGAATTTGCGAGGTGTTAATGGCCTAGGAAGTCACGCCTATTTCCCGAAATAGAACAAAGCGTCGTCTCCTGAATGCGATGGACGCTCCCCTGGTGCTCGTGGCGCGCAGCCACGCGTACCTGCGATCTGCGACAGCGTGCACGGGCAACCAGGTCATTGCGACCGAGTCGGAATGCCAGACTGCGGCGCTAGCCCTCAACGTGTACGGCTACAACACTGGCGCGAACCCCGGCGCGGAATGGCCTGCAGGCTGCTTCTTTCACGGCACGACCGCATACTGGAGCACGCAGACGGGCACGAACAGGCCGACCCCCACCGATGGATTCAGTCCGTACCTGTGCCGCTCAGGCTTTGTGACGTCGTCTACATGTTCTGGTAGCTCCACCATCGTCGCGTCGATTGCCAGCTGCATGGAGGCCAGCTCGGTGGTTGGCTACTCCTGGAACTCCTACCAGCGCACGACACAGTGCGCGACTGGCCCGACGGCCATGGCGAGCGTGGCCGAGTGCAGCAACTCCGGCAACATTGCGTTCACCACCTGCTCGTACAACTCGGACGTCGGGACGGAGTGGAGGCAGGGCTGCTTCATCCACAACTCCAACGTCTTCTCCCAAATGAAGCGGCAGACTGGCACAAACGTGCCCGCTCCAAGTGACGGCGGCGGCGCTTTCATTTGCCGCAAATCGGATACAGTCGGCACCGAATGGCCGCAGGGCTGCTTCGTGCACAACACCAAGGTTTACTTCCAGCCGAACGCGCAAACGGACCCGGCAAACTCCCCGTCCCTGGGAAAGGTACCCCCGCGCCGCAGATAAACCCATTCACATCCCGCGCCGCACACACCCTACCTCAAAAGCTCAACGCAGAAAACGTTCCTCCCCCCCCCCCCCCCCCCCCCCACCCATTTCACAGGTGTGCTCGACGGGCTATGGCAGCGGCGCGAGACAGGGCTTTAGTGCGGACAACGCCGCTGGTATGGTCGTGTTCCTGTCCGTGGGCGGGTGGTGCTACCGCATCTCTGTCCGCGATCGCATCCAGCAGTTTGGAGACCAGGGAAGTCCTGCGGCGTGTGCGAACGCCTGGCCCAATGCTCAGGGACCTACCTTGCTCGGTACGTACAATAGTACAACCGGGTTCGTCCACTCGTACGCGAACGGCGACGGCACGTGCAACAGCGGCGGCGGACGCGCTTCCACGCTCACGTTGATTGCAGATTCGACGGCGACGAGTATCACGGGCACCAAGGTAGAGGGTCCTACCTGCGTGTTTGCATTCACCCTAACCGGACCCGCATCCCTGCTGACCGTCTCGCCGCCGCCTCCGAGGAGCCCGCCAGCGCCGTCCCCTTTGCCTTTCCCACCACCGTCACCGCCTTCGCCGTTGCCTTCGCCACCGCCTCGTCCGC
>Ga0210243_101267_pt1 | contig 19073 bp, 10 predicted proteins | sample ChrtobMeP5a_32mM_FD_155461 | JGI IMG/M metagenome (GOLD analysis project Ga0210243, IMG submission 155461) | Chrysochromulina tobin associated microbial communities from unialgal haptophyte culture, Seattle, Washington, United States - P5a_32mM | ecosystem: Host-associated > Algae > Haptophytes >...
CGGCTGAGGCGGCGGCCAAGGCGGAGGCAGCGGCCAAGGCGGAGGCAGCGGCGAAGGTGGAGGCAGCGGCCAAGGCGGAGGCAGCGGCCGAGGCGGAGGCAGCGGCCGAGGCGGAGGCAGCGGCCAAGGTGGAGGCAGCGGCCAAGGCGGAGGCAGCGGCCAAGGTGGAGGCAGCGGCCAAGGCGGAGGCAGCGGCCAAGGTGGAGGCAGCGGCCAAGGCGGAGGCAGCGGTCGAGGCGGAGGGCGAGCAGATGATGAAGGCTCTGGATGCCTTCCGTGACGATCTCTCGGACGACGATGAAAGCGAGGAAGGCGACGAAGACGAGGAGGAGGGGGATGGTGAGGTCGAGGGGGGCCAGGGTCAGCAGATGTTCACGGAGGAGGACGAGGCGGATGAGAAGGGGGCAGGGAAGGAGCTCAACGGTGAGCTCTACGAGGAGCTCGGCGGTGAGCTCGACGAGGAGCTCGACGAGGAGGTGGAGGAGGTCGACGACGAGGTCGAGGTGATGGAGGCTGCAGATCCCCCCGCCGTGGAGCAGGATGCTTCGGCGGTGTCTGCGACGGCCATGGCTTCCGAGGCGGCGCTGCTCCGATCTCCCGAGCTCCGATCTCCCGAGCTCCGATCTACCGAGCTCCGATCTACCGAGCTCCGATCTACCGAGCTCCGATCTACCGAGCTCCGATCTCCCGCAGCGGCGCCACTCCACCCCGATGACGAAGCCCTTCTCCGTAAATTCCTCACGCGGAGTGAACCCGGAGATCGGAGCTCAGGAGATCGGAGCTCGGGAGATCGGAGTGAACCCGCGACGGTGCCGGCCGCCGCGCTGAGCGAAGCTGCTGCCGAAGAAGCGCTGGCGCCCGACATGGCGCCCGAGGCACCAGCGTCGGCATTTCTGCTTGCGCCCCCAGGTCGGATGAGCGTGCTGGAGGCGGCGGCGGCGGCCCTGGGGCTGACAGCGGCGGAGGCGGCGGCATTGAGCCCCGAGGAGCTCGCCCTCTTCGAGGCCGCTGGCGTCGGAGCGGCCGAGCCTGTGGCCGCCGACCATCGTCATCCAGCTGATGACCATCGTCATCCAGCCCCCAGACGCCATCCAGACGGGGACGTGGGCGCCCCTGTGGCCATCGAGCTGCAGCCTGAGGTCGCGATGCTGTACATGCGACAATTGCTCTCGCTCGGCGTGGTGCGCACGCTCGAGGTTGGCCCCGACGGTCAGACTGCTGCACACGCCGATACCCTCCAAGTGCCCATAGATAATTTCCTGCTCCTCGAGACATCGAGTGATGGGCAGCCGACGCCATGGGGGCAGACGGAGGGCGTGCAGATCGCGCACAAGCTGCTGCTCGACCTGCTCAACGCGGCGCTCCGTCACGAGACAGCCAAGTGGCATCGCACACGCCAGTTGCGCGTGGGCGCGGTGGAGGCGCTGCCCTTGGGCGGATGGCGCAGCCTGCCCGAGGGTGCGGCGCTGCAACGGCTTGTCGAGGGTGCCTGCCGGTTGGCGGGCAATTGGCTCGCGCAGGCACACCAGGCGGAGGGACTGCCAGTCGAGGTGCTCCTCTCGTGCCTACTCGTGACCGACACTTCCGAAATCGAGCGCTGCTGGCTAGAGCAGTCGAAGCACAAGGAGGACGTGATCGCCGAAACTTCGGAGCGCGTCCTCGGCACGCTCCTCGCCGAGCTCGACCAGGAAATTGAGGCCGGCTGGCCGCGGACGCAGCAGCCGGCGCGCCGTCGCGGGCACTTTGCGCAGTGACGTGCCGCCAGTTTCCTCCGCACCAATGAGGTTTTGTTTCATGTCATTTACATGTATGTGTCGTGTGCCCCTCGCAATTTTGTGGGAGCAAGGAGGTGTTCCCATGTGTCGTTTCGCTCTCCAAATTTGGCTTGTTCCTCAATTGAAGTCAGTTTTTGCGCCGCGAACAAGTTCGTGTTACGCAACGCAACGCTTCTCTGAGAGTTTGCGAGGATGCGAGGCTCGACAGCGCCCAGACGCGGCGCTATTGGGCAGGCAGCTGCCAAGGCTGGCGGTTGCTCGCCCGTGTCGTCGGCCCGAACAACTGCGCCGTCCGGCCTTGCGCTCGGCATCGACGGCATCGGGGCTAAGCATCGGGGCTCAAGCCCGCACAAGAGCGGCAAGGACAGCACTCGCAAGGAGAGCGGGCGCAGCGTCTCCTCGCCCTCGGCGACGCGTGGCAGCTCGTGCAGCAGCAGCCGCAGCAGCCTCAGCAGCCGCGTCGGCAGCGGCAAGAGCTTCGACGCACCAGGCACCTCGGCCGCATCGTCGCCACAGATCGGCTCGTTGGTGTCAGCGCCGGCGCTCGTGGAGCAGGTCAGCCTGGGCTCGTCGCCGTCCGCGCTCTCTCTGGTCGCCTCCGCGAGCTACTCGATCAGCTCCGCGCGGGACACCTATTTGGAGCCGGTCGCTACGGTACCGCTGCTTGGGCTACTGCAGGCGGCGCCGCTCGTGCACGGGACACCACCGATGGCGGTCGACATGCTCGACCTGAAGCAGGAGCGCGACTGCATCCTCGCATCGCTCACGCGTGCCGGCCGACAGCTCAGGGTGACCTCCGACTTTTGCACCACGAAACGGCTTCGCCAGCTCCTCACGGACGGCTGCCGTATGCTGCACTACTCAGGTCGGATTGCCTCTGAGTGGGTCTGAGTGGGTCTGATTGGATTGCGTCTGATGGCATCTGATGGCATCTAATGGCTCCACTCCTCAGGTCACGGCTTCACCTACCTCGATCGGAACGGCCAGCCTAAGGAGCGTCTCGCCTTCGAGGATGGTCAGGGCGGCACACATGCCATCGAGGTGGACCGTCTGACGAACCTCGTTCAGGCGGGCAACGAGGAGGGCGCTGGGAAGCCGCCGCTCGACTTCGTCTTCATCTCGGCCTGCCACTCAGACCAAGCGGGTGAGGCCTTCGTCGCGGCGCAGGTACCGCACGTGGTCTGTGTGCGCCGCGAGGCACAGCTGCAAGACAAGGCGGCGTGTGCCTTCGCCGACCAGTTCTATTTTGCGCTCTTCCGCGGCAAGACCGTCCAGTCCGCCTTCGACATTGCCAAGCAGGCGGTGTCCAACGACCCGTCGATCCTGCGCGCCGATGCGGAATCCGACAAGTTCCTGCTGCTGCCGCTGCACGGAGAGCACGGGGTGAGCCTGTGCCGTGACGTGCCCGACGGGCCGTACCTCGACTGCTCGCCACCGCCCGCGCTGTGCAACCTGCCCGCCTTCTTCCCTCTCCAGTTCATTGGGCGGCAGGCGGAGTGGCAGCAGCTCGTCCAGGCAGCCGTTGGTCAAGAGAAGCGCCTACTGACCCTCGTCGGCACCACTGGTATGGGGAAGACGTCGCTCGCGCTCGCGACGGCGCACTACTTGTTCGAAAGAGCTTGCTTCCCTGGCGGCGTCTTTTATGTGCATGCGGAGGGTGCGGCGCATCCCCATGAGTTGTGCGCGATGATCCGAGACGCCATCGCCGAGGCGCGTGCCGGCTTTGCCGAGGAAGAGGGCTATGCCGAAGATGCGGACGAGGGTGGCGCGCCGGGCGCGCCTCCCTCGATGGCCGAGGCGGCGGCGGCCGCGGCCGGGCAGGCCGCCGCCGCCGCTGCGCTTCCCGTCACGCTGCGTCGACTGGGGAGGTGCTTGGTGGTCGTGGACGGCGTTGTGCTCGCTGAGAGGCACGCAGACCCAACGCCGCGCCTCAACGGTGGTGGCGGGGGTGGTGGCGGTGGCGGTAGCGGTAGCGGCGGCGGCGGCGGCGGCGGCACGCCGGCGAGCGGAGGGCTGAGCGCGCTGCTGCAGGCCCTCCTTCAAAAGGCTCCGGAGCTGCGCCTCTTCTTGACCTCCACGGAGCCTGTCGCGCTCCCTGGCGTCGCCACACGTCAGCTCGTGCTCGCACCGATGCCTTCGCGAGAGGCGGCGACGCTCTTCCGCAGGCTGGCACCGCGTGCCATCTCGCGCGACGAGCTCAGCTGCGATGATCCAGCCATGTTGCGCAAGGAGCTGCAGCGTCTCGTTGTCGAGCTCGCCGGCAAGATCGACATCTCCGACTTCCAGCTATTAGCGGCGGGCCCACAGCCGAACCAGCCGCTCAAGGTGCACTGGCGGCTGCCGAGCCTACACGCGGCCGCCGCGCTGCAGCGCGAGCTCACGGCCCACAATACGCTGCTGCAGCTCGACTTGCCGCCTGTGTCGACGAGCGGTGTGGCCGGGCTCGTCGGGTACCTCTCTTTACCGAGGATGCTCGCGCAGCATGCCGCGCTGCATCAGCTCAAGGGGAACCCGAAGGCCATCTCGCTCGCTGTCTCGCTGCTGCAGCCGGACGCGTGCACGGTGCGCCCGCTCGGCGAGCTCGGTGAGCTCCTCGGCCACTGCCAGCACCATCCCACCGGCGCCCACGGGCAGACGAGCCTGCCGCCTCCCGACACAGCGCTCCACGACGTGTCGGATGCCGACCGCTCGGTGCTCGAGCAGCTGACTTCGCTCCTTGCGCCGCCGGAGGCGGCCTCGCCCTCGCGCGACCACTCGCGCGCCTCGCCGCCGCCGGCCGACCGGTCGAGCTCGATTTCGTCCGAGTCGGACATGGGCGGCTTTGGACGTGATGCGGGGCCGACCGCGCTCGCTGGCGAGCTCAGCCGTCAGAAGCTGCCCTCGAGCCTCGTGCTGCGTAAGCAGGAGTACCTCGCGATGATGGAGGGCAACCCGCGCTGGCTGGGTTCGGGCTCGCTCGGCGCCGTGTATGACGTCGATCTGGGCGGTACGCGGGTGGCCGTCAAACAGTTCTTCGAGTCGAGTTGCTCCTCGTCCGCCTTCCAGCGCGAGGCTCTCCTCCTCGCCGAGCTGCGCCACCCGAACATCGTGCAGCTCATCAAGGTCGCATGCCAGCCCAAGCTGTGCATCGTCACTGAGCTACTCGTGTGCTCGCTGCACGCGCTGCTCCACCATCATGCGGGCGGGCCGCTCCGTCAACTGCTACTCGCCACGACGACGTCCACCCTCACCATGTGTATGCACGTGGCGCGCGGCATGAACTACCTGCACACGCTCGAACCGCCCGTGCTCCACCGCAACCTCAAGTCGCAGAATCTCCTGGTCGACGAGGGAGGCAAGGTCAAGATTGCGGACTTTGGGTGGTCACGCCTCAAGACCTTCGACGCGGGAAAGACCTTCTTCCATGGCTGGCAGTGGGTGGCACCCGAGATCCTCTGGGGGCAGCCCTTCACCGAGGCGGCGGACGTCTACTCGTTCGGCATGGTCTCATGGGAGGTGCTCACGCAAGAGATCCCCTTCAAGGGTCTCAACCCGGTGCAGATCGGTGTGGCAGTACGCGAGCAGAAGCGCCGGCCGCCGTTGCCCGAGCACGGGCCGCATGGGCTCGATCAGCTGCTCCAGGCCTGCTGGCACGACCAGCCCGAGCAACGGCCCTCCTTTGTCAAGGTGCTCGGCAAGGTGCAGGCACTCGTTGCCATCGCCTCGACCGAGAGCGGTCCCGATGAATTCTGAGACGTTAGAGCTCGTTACGCCTCGATGGACTCAATCCGCATCATGATCCTCGATGTCTGTTTGTCATGGATGTGTCTGTTGTCGAATCTTCGAACTGCGTATTTTGTCGAACTCCCGACGATATCGCGGGTCTCTCGCTCGCGCGGGGCGATCGCCCGCGAGGCGCCGAGGCGCCGCGTGAGCCCCGTGCGCGATGCACGATCGCGCAGCCCGCCGGCGCCGCCCCCCGCGGCGCCCCGCTTGTCGCCGGAGTCGCCCCCGGCCGCGCCGGCGCGCGTTCGGAGCCGGCGGTGGGCGGGCGGTGCCCCGCCGCCGCGCGTACGGAGCCGGACGCAACCGCGCCGTCCGCCGACGGTTCGGAACCGCGAACCGAACTCCAGCCCGCTGCCCGGCCGGCAGGCGGTGACGTGCATCGGCCCGCCGCGTCGGCCGTCGCGCTCGCGGGCCCGCGGCCCGCGCGGCGTGAGTCTGACGCGACAGGTATTAGTAGCACGACGACCGGAACCCGCGGCGCGATACGCCATAACGAAACGTCGAAACTCGAATATTTAGAGACGAGACGCACACCACCAGGCACAGGCACACCCACACCCACACGGCCATACATGCACACACGCCGCGCATCATGACCGCCGCAGCAGCCTCACACACCACACCCCACAGCCACACCGCCCCGCGCCACCAAACCAGCCACAAGTACCTGGAACCTGCCCCCGAAAGCGGGATAGGGAGGGGGTGGAGTTCTCAGCTCTGCACACTTCCAATGCACTTCCGCTCCCACGCCAACGCCTTCTAGGCGCGGCCCTCCTAGGGTGCAAGCGAGGCGTTTTTGATCTCGAGCACGGTGAGCCGGCGGAGGTTCTCCATGTCCCCCTGGGTGAAGGAGAGCACCGCGTCGCGAGCGAGCCAGTCGGCCGTACGGCTCATGAAGATCCCGCAGTCCCAGCCGTTGCACTGCTGGGGCGTTTGACCCTGCTTCCAGACGACCTCCGTCCACCCGGACGTGTCGAAGGGCACCTTCTTCTTGTCGAGTGACTCGTCCTCAAGCCAGCGACGTAGGTTCGTCAGCACCATGTCCGGCGGACCGCGCAGCGAGTCGTAGTACTCGAAGCGTTTCTGCTTCATGTTGATCACCGCGAGCGTCCAATGGTTGCCGTGGCAATGGATGGGAACGATGATCAGGTCCTTGCTAAAAACGTCCTTCTTACGAGTCCATCTGGCCACCTCACTGTACTTGTAGCCAGCGGGCGTCTCGGCGAGCTTGGTGTAGAAGTTCGTCTGGTGGAAGTGGCAGCGCGGCCACGTGGCTTCGACCGCGCTCGCCTCGCGCTGCTCGAGAAGCTTAAAGAAGTAGTTGATCACCTCGTCGTTGAGCCACTGGCGAGGTCGGAGCGTTGCCATGTCCCTTCGTGAGATCGGGATGTTCTGGAAGTCGGCGAGAATCTCGTTGGGGTTGCCGGTCCCAAGCGCCTCATCCACGATCTCCGCCTCCTCCGCCGTCAGGGTCGGCAGCGTGTACGCCCGCTTGCCGGGAGGCATCACCACCGGCGGCTTGAGACGCTCGTGGCCCGCCAGGCGCTCGAGCACCTTGAGCACCGCCTCGGCCTCCGCATGCAAGTGATCGATCGCCGCATGCACCGCCTGGAGCGCACCGGGCAGGCTCGAGCACATGGCGAGCAGCGTGGCGATCTGCGCCGCCTTGGCAGGCCTCTCTGCGTCAGCCATGTGCTGCGCCTCCGTGTCGGCGGGATCCCACAGCAAGTTGAATATGCTTCGGGCGCGAGTGCTCGCGAGGTCTGCCGACGCGCAGGCGTCCTTGGAGGTGCGCTTGAGCTCCGAGGCGAGCACTCGCGCACGCTCGGTCAGCCTGGCGTGGCTTGCCTCATAGTCGTCCATCGGAGCCATCGGGGCGGCGAGCACGGTGGCGAGCGCGGTGGCCTGCTGGTGCAGCTCCGCCGCCTCGGCAGCGCCTCTGGCGCGAGTCTCCTCGAAGCCGCACAACTTCTCCTCGAAGTGAAACATCTCTTCGTCCTTCGCAGCGATTTGAGCTGCCATGGCGTCTGCCGAGATCTCCGCAGCGAGCACACCATAGTCAAGCCCGGGGTCGTGTGGGGCAGGAGACCCACGAAATATGAACGCGTCCACGGCGGCTGCGACCTCCTTGGCACGCGCTACGTACTGAACGAGAGCCTGCCGCTTCTGCTCCGCCGCCTGCTCCTCTTGCTGGCGGCGCTGGTGCATCCGAGCCTCCTCCGCGCGCGCGTGGTCGCGGAGGAGGTTGATGCTCGCCATCTCCCGATCGAGCTTGATGCTCGCCATCACCCGATCACTAAATTTGGCCCGGGGCTCGAGGGACCGCTGCGATAGCGAACTTTGAAGCTGCGGCCGCGGCGCGGCTGCAGTTGAAGGCGCTGGCGCAGCAGCGGGTGCAGCAGCGGACGTAGCAGCGGGCGCAGGAGCAAACGCGGCTGTCCATGGCACGGACAGAGCGGCCGGCCAGACAAACCCTGGCACCGGAGCAGCAGCAGCGGTCGCACGTGGCGGCGACGGCGGCAATGTCGCGAGCCCAGGGGCCTCACGATTGTCCTGCTGCGAAGCGGCCACGTAGCCACACGAACGCGGCGTGAGCTGCGGAAACAGCCGGCCACGCAAAGCCGAACCCTGCTGGGGTAGTGCTGCCGGGATGTTGATGCGGCGTTGCGAGCTAGGCTCGTGGGTGCACCGGCGCTTGGTGTCGGCCTGCTCGAGGCAGTCGAGCACGTCGACACGCCGCTTGCGTGCGCCAAAGCAGAGCGGAGCGAAGGTGTGATGGATCGAAGGTGCGATCATGGCCAACATGATCGCGGTTCGCGGCGCGAAAGACAGGGCTGTCCGAGGCTTGCGCAGACACAGGGAACATTTGCTGAGAACATTTATACACTACGCAGGTTTGGTTCACAGCAAATGTTAGCCTGTCGAGGCCAAAGGCCCGTGCGCCGTACACCCCCGAGCGCGCGTGGAGTATCCTTTGTTTTGCTCAGGTTTTCGTTCGTTGCGGCGCGACGTGTCGGCGGCGCGGTGTCGTACGGGCGTGGGGCGAGTTCGGAGTTGGGGTCGGTGCACATGTTGGACAAACAAATGCCAAGCTTGATGCCAAGAATGTCAATGCGGCGTGTGTGCTGGGCCTAGGAGCTAAAACTCTAACAAGACGTGAATGTTCTTCATGTATAATTCATTACGTAATTCGGTATTCGCGACGCGACCGCGCGGCTCCGCCGGCGGCGCACACATACGACAAAAATGAAAAAACTCGTACCGCTTCTGGGCTGGGCGCACATTCGCACCACTGACGAGAGCTCCCCCGAATCTATCTCTTGCGACACTCGCACGATGCTCTCCAGAACCTCATCCGAACCAAGCTCGCACATGCACCCGCGCAGAGTCCTCAACGGCACCGCCTGATCGGCATTCATCATGAATCGCGCGCTCTCGCCGCCGTCTACTTCTTGTCGCCCTCCTTCTTCACATCCTCATAGTCAGCCTTCTTCTCGCCGCCGCCCTCGCCGCCACCCTCGCCGCCGCTCGCCTGCGCTGTCTTGTACACGGCCTCGCCGATCTTCATCGACGACTTCTTGAGAGCCTCCACCTTCTCTTTGAGGGCGTCAGCCGAGACTGCATCGTCGGCCATCGCCTCCTTGACAGCCGCAATGTCCGCCTGCACCGCGACACGGACACGGGCACGCACTCGCACACGGCTAGTGAGCGGCTGCACAGGGCGCTTAGGGAGAGGCTGTCGCGCCGTGTTGGGCTGTCGCGCCGGGCGCACGCACGCCGCGCGTAGGCGCGCGTGGCGGAGCTCGCGACGCCGGCTGAGCGAGAGCGTGCACTCCGTATCCTGACACAGTGCTTGGCCTCATGGCGTCGCCTCTCGGAGACAAGAAATATGCGTTCAATCGTCCTTGTGCACGCCCAGTCGCGGCTGCCGCGGCGGCGGCGGCGGCGGCGGGCAGTGGCCGCGGGCTCCCAAGGCAGGGGTGAGGCTCGCTCGCGCACCTTGATGGCGTCTTGGTCCGCCTGTGGCACCTTATCCTTGTGCTCCATCAGAGTCTTCTCGGTGTTGTAGATCGTCGAGTCCGCCTCGTTCTTCGACTCGACCTTGGCCTTGCGGTCACGGTCCGCGGCGGCAAACTGCTCCGCCTCGCGCACCATCCGGTCAATGTCCTTGTCGGAGAGACCACCCGACGACTGGATGCGGATCTGCTGCTGCTTGCCCGAGGCCTTGTCCTTGGCGGACACGTTGACGATGCCGTTCGCGTCGATGTCGAAGGTCACCTCGATTTGGGGCATGCCGCGCGGCGCGGGCGGGATCCCCACAAGATCAAACTGGCCTAGCATCTTGTTGTCGGAGGCCATCTCACGCTCACCCTGCAGTACCTTGATGCCCACCTGCATCTGGTTGTCGGCGGCGGTCGAGAAGGTCTGCGACTTTTTGGTCGGGATGGTCGTGTTGCGCGATATGAGCTTCGTCATCACGCCGCCGAGGGTCTCGATGCCGAGCGACAGGGGTGTCACGTCGAGAAGCAAAATGTCCTTGACGTCGCCGCGCAGAACGCCACCCTGGATGGCCGCGCCGAGCGCGACGACCTCGTCGGGATTGACGCCCTTGAAGGGCTCCTTGCCGAAAAAGGCGTTCACCGTCGACTGCACCTTCGGCATGCGAGTCATGCCGCCCACGAGGATGACTTCCTCGATGTCCTTCGTCGACAGGGCAGCGTCGCGCAAGCAGTTCTTACACGGGTCGACGGTGCGCTCTATCAGGTGGCCGGTGAGCTCCTCGAGCTTGGCGCGAGAGAGCTTGACGTTCAGGTGCTTCGGCCCCGTCGCGTCGGCCGTGATGAACGGGAGATTGATCTCTGTCTGGCCTGTCGACGACAGCTCGCACTTGGCCTTCTCGGCCGCCTCGCGCAGGCGCTGCACGGCGAGCTTGTCCTTCGACAGGTCGATCGACTGCTCCTTCTTAAACTGGTCCTTGAGCCAGTTGAGCAGCACGATGTCAAAGTCCTCGCCGCCGAGCAGCGTGTCGCCATTGGTCGCCTTCACTTCGAAGACGCCGCCGGAGATCTCAAGGATCGACACGTCAAAGGTGCCGCCACCGAGGTCGTACACGGCCACCACCTTGCCGTCCTTCTTGTCGAGGCCGTACGCGAGCGCGGCGGCGGTGGGCTCGTTGATGATGCGCAGCACCTCGAGCCCCGCGATCTTGCCAGCGTCCTTGGTTGCCTGCCGCTGCGAGTCGTTGAAGTATGCGGGCACCGTCACCACGGCGTGCGCCACAGGACGGCCAAGGTAGGCCTCCGCCGTCTCCTTCATCTTGCCGAGCACGAAGGCGCCCGCCTGCGACGGCGAATACTGCTGCCCGTTCACCTCCACCCACGCGTCGCCGCCGGGGCTGCGAACGATGCTGTACGGGCACGCGGCAAGGTCCTTTTGGATGTAGCTGTCCTCAAAGCGCCGGCCGATCAGGCGCTTGGTCGCGAAGAGCGTCCCTTTCGGATTCGTGACTGCTTGGCGCTTGGCGGGCGTGCCCACGAGGCGTGTGCCGTCGTCCATGAAGGCGATGATCGACGGCGTCGTGCGCTGGCCCTCAGCATTTTCGATCACCTTCGCAGTGCCGCCCTCCATGATCGCGACGCACGAGTTGGTCGTCCCCAGATCGATGCCGATCACGTCGCCGATGGGGCCGGAGGCCATCGATCGCGAGAGGGGCTGCTGCAGAGCGGCGGCGCGTGCGCCGGCGAACCGGCCCAAGCGGGCCGCTGGTCGTGCAACCAGCTTCGCGAGCATCTTGATCGTCCCGAAGACGCAGAAATGTCCTTGCCACGTCGCTGTACAGGCGTCGCCGGATGCTGTGCTTCACAGTGCTCGGTTGGGCTCTGATAGGGATGTGACAGTGTTACGAACACGACCAATGCCTCAGGATTGACACATGTTGTCGCGAAGATGTGACGCAACGCGACACTCGCGACAACAGGTGCTTCGGCACTGTTATTACTGCTTTACTGCCCAGAATTTACTGTAACACACACCTTACTGACTCCATTCGGAGGCGCGGAGCATGCGCGAGCTCGCGGCAGTGAGGATGGTTTGGGCGTCTTGACTACATGTACCAAAAATGGAGTCGGCCGGGGTGGAATACCCCATTCACAATGAGAAAAGAGGGGCTGGGTCCAATCTAAATGCGGCCAGAGGAAGCGGTGACGCTATTGGCGTTGCTGTGTGGAGGCGTGCTGCTCGCGCTGCTGTTTGGAGGCTCGTCCAATGAGGAGCCTCCACCGCTGCTGCCGCCGCTGGATGAGCGGGACGTTGACACCTACACGAGCGAGGCGGCGCTCCTGCGCCATCTGACGTGCCCGCAGCTCGCTCAGCTGCAGCTGCGCTGGCTGCCCAACGCACCTGCACGAGCGACGCCGACACTTGGTGGCGCGCCACTAATACCGTTCTTGCTGTTGCACGAGTTGCACGTGGGCGAGGCGTGGCTCGTGCGCATGCTACGTGCATTGGGAGCACACGTCGAGGTTGCGCAGGAGACGGGCGCAGAGGCGCACAAGCACGTCCGCGAGTCGGCACACAGGTGGCTCGAGTCGATCACGAAACCCGCTCGGCGTGGGCGTGCGCCGAATGCCACGCTCGCCGGAGCAGCCGCGGTCGGTCTCGCCATCTCGCCGCAGGCGCTGCGTACGCTCAACCACGGCATCCGAATGCCCAGCGGCAGCGGCCGAACGGGCTTGGCGCTGCCTTTGCGGCTGATCACGCTCACGCGGCGCAATCGGCTCAAGCATGCCGTCTCGTGCCATGCGCGGCAGCTGCACCGTCATGGCGGCGGCCTGCGTCTCGGCGGCGGCCTGCGTCTCGGCGACGCCGGCGCGCTGACGATGCCCATCGACGAGTTGACGAAACAACTCGAAGCAGGACGGAGCGCACACGCCGCGCTTGAGTGCAGCGCGCGGGAGGTGGTCGGGCAGCTGGCTGCGGCTGCCGCGAGCAGCAGCGGCGGTGGCGGCGGCGGCGGCAGCAGCAGCAGCAGCAGCAGCAGCAACAGCAGCAGCAGCAGCAACAGCAGCAGTCAGCTCGGCGTGCGCAAGAACGCCTCGATTGGCCACGACGTGCCTTCGCTAGATGCTGTCGTAAGTTCAGAGCCTCGGCTGGCACTTCATTACGAGGATCTTCTGTATGACACTGCACGCACTCTCGCGAGGATGCGCGCGTTCCTCGGCCTGCACGTGCCGAGCAGCGGCGGCGCCGTGCCTGGTGCCCTGCCGCTGCCACCAGTAGCGAAGCGAGCGCCGAACTCGCTCTGCGTACGCTTGAGGAATTGGCCGGCTCTGTGCGAGGCCGTCCAAGGCACTGTGTGGGCTGCCGATCTGCAGCGCACCACCTCGGCGGCAGCGGAGGATGCAGCAGGCGGCGGCGGCGGTGCTGGCGGCAGCGTGTTGGGCGCCGTGATGGACACACGCCGTCGCGGCGCGGCGTGGCGCGCCGAAGTTCCGAGCGGCGCGTGCGCTTTGTGTGAGGTGGGCCAAGCGGGGCTGGTGCTGGGCGGCTCGCACCACAAGACGGGCACCGTGCTGCTCGAGCGGCTGCTTGCCATGTATGCGGCCAAGAGCCGCGTCCACTTCTACAAGCCTTCGTGGGAGCAGTGCCCGGCGCTCGCCCGGCGCGAGGCGGGCGTGTGCGTGGATGAACACTTGGCGTTACCCAAGCTCCGTCGCTATTGGGATGATCCGCAGGGCGCACCCACGATGCTCCTTGCGCCGTTGGTGCATATCGTGCGCGAGCCGCTCGAGACGTGCATCTCGGCGTACCAGTATCACTTGGTATCGACGGAGGCGTGGCTGCGTACCCCACGGCCAGAGGACTTGGTGCGACGAGGTCCCACGGCGGGCCTGCCTTGGCAGGCAGTGCTGCGACAGGCGGACACGCGTACCGGGCTCCGCCTTGAGTGCCGGCGCTCCATTCACGACCAGATCGTGCAGCAGGCGGAGGTGTTCAACGCGACGCGCCGGCACGTGCGCGTCTTCACACTTCGGATGGAAGCGACCGAACGTGACTTCGACGGCAGCACGCATGCGCTCTTCCGGTTCCTCACGGTAGCGCATGAGCGCTGGCTGGACACTCGCAGGTCGCCGAGTAGCAGCGAGAATCGCAGTGCTGGCGGCGGCGGTCGTGGCGGCAGCACTGTCCATGGGGCTCGGCTGGGAGGCAGCTCTCGGCAGGACGAGGAGCGTATCGAGGCCCTTACCAAGGACGCATCCAAGTTTGACCTGTCGCGCCATCGGCGCGAGCTCGATGATGGGCACCTGAGCGCAGTGCAGCGCAAGCGCTTGCTGCGGGGGATGCTCCTGAATGAGTCCAAACTGGCCGCCGAGCTCGCGCACTGGCGTGTGGCCGCCGGGTACGACCACAGCTACCGTGTGCACTGCGAGCGCTATGGGCTGAGCTACTTTGAAGAGGCGCTCGCCGACGGCATTCGTGTTGGACCCTCGCTCTGGGATGTCGCGAGGCGACGCCGACGGAGCAGGCGACGCTTAAAGGAACACTCCCCTGCCCGAAACCAACTCCCATGGAAACCCCACGACAAAACTCAAAAAACTCAAAAACTCTAAAACGCTCTCGACTACGGCGTCTCGCTGCAAGGCACCACCTTTCAAAAACGCCATAGCGATAGCCGCATACAGTCTAGAGTAGGATGGGCGGACGACATGTTACCCTTTCCGCAGTGAACCTATACTATGTAGACGTCTGCACACTGCAGAGTCGACAGTCGAGCTCTCGAGCATAGGGTGACGAGATACCCCGGGAGCAGCCCCTCCTTTCTCATTGTGAGGGGTTCCCACGCCGTGCGTGCAAGCAAGCAAGCACAGCTTGCTTGCCGTGCGTGAGGAGGCGGGCTCCCATGCGGGCGTCTTCTGTGGGAAAAAGGGGAGGCGATCCGAGAGAGCGCCCCGGATGAGCAAGGAGGCTTTTTGCTCGTGGAGAGGGATGACTGCTTCCGCCTCCGAGGGAGGCTTTTTGCTCGTCAAGAAGGCGAGCAAGGTACCAGGAACAGGCACTTCGTCCTGGAAGCGGCGATATTTTTGGATCAAAGGCAGCACACTCTACTATCGAAAGAAGGCCCAGTCCGGCGACAACGACGTGCGTGAGATCAACCTGCTCATCTGCACCGTCAAGCCAGTGCTCAGGCGCGCGGCCGATAATCTCGAAGCCGACGCAAAGGGTCGCTTCTGCTTCGACCTCATCTCACCATACCGCACGCTTACGCTTGCCACGGAGAGCGAAGCCGACATCGCTTTTTGGGTCGCGGCCATACGCTCGTCCATCGAGGCCACTGTCTACGGGCTGGGCGACCGACCCGGATCGAGCGTGCCTGCTGGGCGGCCTGGCGCGCCCGATGCTGCTGCGGTCGATGCCGGCGCGCCCCAGGACGGCGGCGGCAAGGCGGCAGCGCTCAGCATACTGAGGAACGTCTCAGCGAAAGCGGGCAACGATGTGTGCGCCGACTGCGGCGATGCGAGCACAAGCCCGGACTGGGCGGTGCTGCCCTATGGCACGCTCGTGTGCATCCAGTGCTCGGGAATCCACCGCTCACTTGGCGTTCATATCTCCAAGGTGCGCTCGATCTCGTTGGACACGTGGACCGTCGAGATGGCAGGCACCCTCGCCGCCATTGGCAATCGCGAGGCCAACGAGCTCCTCGCGGCGCGTGCGCCGCTGCCAAGCCTCACAGTGCCCATGGCCTCGTCTGCGCACGCTGTCAAGGAGGCATGGATTCGCGCCAAGTATGAACAGCGTGCATGCATCGAGCGCCCCGTACCAGCCGAGCAGCTCCCTACCGCCCTCGCCGCCGCGGCTGCGACCAACGAGGCCCTGCCGCTGCTCGCCCTGCTCCTCCAACTCGCCCCATCAACGGCGGCGCTGGACGCGAAGCCAGCACCCCGTAGCGCCGCCCCTCTGACCGCCGACGGACTCGCACCAATGGTCGCACCAATGGTCGTCGTCGGCAACGCCGACGCCGACGCCGCCGACGCCGCTGCTGCCGTCATCGACGTCGCCGCCGCCGCCTACGCCGACGCCGCCGCTGACGCCCTTGCGACGCCCACAACCGCAGCGGAGAAGCAGGCCAAAGCGAGAGGCGCGTCGTACAGCTCAGACGCGGAACCCGCAGCGGAGCTACCCATCTGGCCGAGGAGATCGAGGGAGATCGGCGAGGGCGGCGCAGCGACACACGTTGCCGCCCAGTACGACGCGTCGATCTCCCTTGAGCTGCTCCTCCTCGCCGGCGCTTCCCTCGAGCTGCCCGGCCCCAGCGGGCGCACGCCGTGCCATGTGGCCTGCGCCGCGGGCGCTGAACTGTGCGTGGCGCTGCTACTGAAGCGCAACGCGGACTGCACCGCCGCAGATGCGAACGGCGACACGCCGCTCACCCTCGCGCGCGCGTCGGGTCATGCAAGCTGCGAGGTACTCCTGCTCCGGGCCATCGAGGAGAGGGAACGCGCCGCAGCCTCGCGCGTGAACCTTCGAGGACTGACGAGCTCAGATGACGAACCAGTCACGCCGGTGTCGAGCCGAAACTCCTTCGGCGGCATGGTGCGCTCGTCAACTTCGTCAACTTACAAGCGCTCCGTTCACACCGGCGGCGGCGGCGGCGTGTCCAGCAGCTTCAGCCGAGCCATGCACCGCCGCACCAAATCAGCTGCGCCGAGCTATCGTCCGGGGCGCGCCAGCGGCATCGAAACACTCGGACCCATCCCGACAAAAGCAGCCGCCACGTCCCAGCTGGCCGACGCAGCGACCACCGGAAGCGCCGCCACGAGCGTCGCCACGAGCGCCGCGGGCACCCCCGTCGCCACGCGTCTCGAGCGCGTGCTCTCGGGCAAAGAACTCTCGAACGATGGCGACGAGGGCGCAGCCGAGGGCGCAGCCGAGGGCGCAGCTGAGGGCGCAGCCGAGTCCACAGCGAGGACCCCACAGGCTAGCGATTTGCCGCCGCCGCCCTCGCCCGCGAGCCGGCGCTCGTCGATGAGCGTACGGCGGCTGTTCGGGGGGCTGTCGGCTGGCCGCCGCACTCATCGGCGCTCGCTAAGCGGCGCCTGATGCACTCGGCTTGTGCTCTTCGTGCCCGGAGTCCGGTCCCCGATGTTGTGGCGGTGCGTGTCGGCGTCCGACCGTACGTTCGTGCGCGGACGCCTTAAGTCGTGGTCGAGGGCGTGTCGTTCCGTATTAGTCCAGGGGGGGGCGACCGTGTGCTGGCACATGTGCTACTGCGACGCTCCGACGCAAGGCATGGCCCGGATATTCATATTACCCTGTGAGTGTGGCTGTGGGTTCGGTGTGAAGGTGTTGCTGATAATGGGAATGGAATGCAGCACACAATCATGTCAGCACAATTCGCCTTCACTAAGGACTTCCGACTTGCGCTGAGCTGACCTTTACGTAAAAAAACGAAGCAATTTGGGACTTTTTGTGTGGATGAGACGACCCGATTGTGGACGACCATGAATTTCTTCGGCACGATGCTCGGCCCACCGACTGTCATGCCGTCGCCGCCGCCACTAGACATGCCGCCGACGCCACCACCGCCCCCATCACCAGCTGAAAATTCATCGCCGCAGTCCACGATTAGCAGCAGTTTTTCCCTTCCCACGGGGGGTGAAAGCAGTGTTCTTGCTCGTCCCATCGCCAAGAAGGCGCCGCAGGACGACGAGCTTCGGAAAGAGGTTCTGAAGCAACAGCAGCAGCAGACACCAGTCAAGCACGCGCAACAGCAGGAGGAGGGGCACGCACCCAGGGATGAGGATGAGCGACGTGCGTCTCATCTAGGCGCCCACCGCTTCAATACTGCGCGTGGTGGCACATCTTCTGGACAATTGACCGGCTCTTCGGCGCGGTACGCCTCCCCCAAGGGCAAAGCGTCGAGCCGCTTCCAGGCGATGACGGCGCGCGACGCGGAGCGCGATGCGGCGGACCGCGCAAAGGAGCTTAAGCGTCGAGAATCAGCGAGGTTGACTGCGCGCAAGGCTTCTGCCTCGCGGACGCCGCTGCCCTCGTCACGGCCGCCACCGGCCGCGTGGCGTAAGTTACCAAACGGCCAATCGCTTGCGGACATGCACGTCGCCGGTCGCGCTTCGGCTTCCCCACAGCTGGACGAGCTGTGGGAGAAGGCGGAGGTCTCCTCTTACCCTCTGGGGCTGCCACCGCAGCCTCAGGAGCAGCTGCAGGAGCCTGTGTACGGCTCGGAGCGGCAGCCTACGGCCAAGGAGCGTCGCTTCCAGGCCGACAAGATGGAGCAGATTGCGGTGCGCAAGCGGCTGATTGCGCTGCGCGAGCAGGAGAAGGAGCGCAAGGCGATCTTCAAATATGAAGCACGACAGAAAGAGCTCGAGCACTTTCGCAAGGCGGCGCAGCGCCCGAAGAACGAGCTCAAGGCCAGCCAGGACAAGGCGAAGGAGATTCGCGAGCGGCTCAACGAGAAGATGCGTCAGGAGATAGAGCAGGAGCGAGAGGAGGCGTGGAAGCAACGTGCCGCCGCGTGAGCGCGCAGCACCGTGCACCAAGATACGTCAGGAGTACGGACGCAGGAGCGAGTCAGAGGTGGTAGGAGACGAGGCGTCGTGGAAGTATCGTGCCGCCGCATGAGTTTGTTCCTGAAAGACACCCACGAGAGTTACGACTCAGACTCCGTCCACTGAGCAACGTGTGCAGCTTTGAGCCCTGGCTGTCGAGCTGTCGAGCTGTCGAGGCTCCGTCGAGGCGCTGTCGAGTCGACTGTCGAGGCGCTGTCGAGGCCTTGCCTGTCGAGCCTGTCAAGCTCCTGTCGAGTAGCTGTCGAGGCTGTCAAGGCTGACTGCATGTGCCTGGGTGTCGAGCTGTCGAGTAGCTGTCGAGTTTCTCTGTCGAGGCTGTCAAGTTTATATACACTGTCGAGTGTGCTGTCGAGCTCGAGCCTGACATGGAGCTTTGCTATTTTGCATGAAGCACTCTGACTCTCACAGCAGTAGGCCTAGAGGACCCACACATAAACCACCAACCAAACTAGGTCAAACGGATAAAGAACTCGGGCTCGGAGATCAGGACCCGTCACACCCTAACCCCTAACCCCTAACCCCTACATAGCCACAGGTTTCTTTACTGTTATTTTTGTAATACCCACCCTAAACCCCTACCTAGCCACTGGTTTCAAGACCAGAAAATGCAATCTTAATGCAATTCTAAGGAGAATTAGGTCAAAAAGAGCACGAAAGAGCACAAACGTGGAACGTTAGTGGAACGAAAGGTCCACCAGAACATCCATCATCCAGCCACCAAGTTGTGTAGTTGACCAGTGGGTCCATCAACCTTCACCCTGAAGGAGTGGGGCTCTAACCTGGCTTCTCTCAGCTAGTGCTAGATCCCAGTCTTAGACCTCGTGTTACCTCGTTAACCTCGTGTCGAGGTCTGTCGAGGTCTGTCGAGCTGTCGAGCTTGACAGCTTGACGCCCAGGCACATGCAGTCAGGGGGGTGTCTGTCAAGGTCTGTCGAGGTCTGTCGAG
>Ga0210243_101276_pt1 | contig 18975 bp, 16 predicted proteins | sample ChrtobMeP5a_32mM_FD_155461 | JGI IMG/M metagenome (GOLD analysis project Ga0210243, IMG submission 155461) | Chrysochromulina tobin associated microbial communities from unialgal haptophyte culture, Seattle, Washington, United States - P5a_32mM | ecosystem: Host-associated > Algae > Haptophytes >...
AAGAGGATGACCCTGACAGTGTACCATGGTGCATTGTGATCCCCTGAGTGTGCTCTACACGTGGGTATGTCGCATGCTGTCAGATCGTGACGTTTCAAAAAGTCGATTTTTTGGGCTGACCCCTCTACTCAGGGGTGAGACGAGAGTGTTCGTGACCCTGTTCAGTCTAAGCACCAGTCTCCTACCTCTCGGGGCTCAACGACCCCTATGCCTCCGAGGTCCCCCTCAGGCAGGTTCTTACCGGCTGGCTCCCCTCTACCCGAGGAGCCCAGTCGCACATGCGCCCCCGCCACCCCATCCCCAACTGCTCTGGACCACGGGTTGCTGTGGGGGCACGAGGTCTTCGAATGCCTCCTCCGCAGCGGCCGAGGTGATGCGCTCCGTGGCGTCGACGGTGAGCAGCTTAGCCAGAAGCTTACGAGACTTCTGCGAGAGAACCGATGAGACCTTGCTGATAGATCCCTTCATGATGCGCACGTTGAGATCCGCGATCGACTCGGCACGGAAGGCGATGCGGTTGTGCAGCAACTCGTACATCAGGCATCCTAAAGCCCACACGTCGACCGGCGGCCCTGAGTAAGAGCCGCCGCGCACGAGCTCGGGAGCCATATACACGGGTGTTCCTAATATCGTTTTGAGCCGTCGGCTCACTGAGCTGCCCTCGGGGCGGAAGATGGTCGCAAAGCCAAAGTCGACGAGCCTGACCGAGTCCTTGGACGGCCCCGTGAATACTACGTTGCCCGGCTTGACGTCGCGATGCGCGATGCCCTTAGCGTGCATGTGCGCGAGCGCCGAGCTGATCTGCTCAAGCAAGAGCGCGGCCTCGGACTCGTCCATGCCCTGGCCGTGGCCGCGCCCCTGCATGTAGCGGTGGAGCGAGCCACCACCGCAGTACTGCATGATTGCATGCGTCTCATGAGATCCCTCGTGCGTCTCGATGAGGTTGGCAATATGTTTATGCGCGCTCGGCTGCAGCACCTGCAGGCAGTCGAGCTCCATCTTGACCGAGTCGATCGGCGCGGGGGCGCGCCCGCCCTTGGCACGCGTCAGGAAGGTCTTGACCGCGACGACGTTTTTGCTCTCGCAGTGCTGCGCGCGGACAACCGTCGAAAACGCGCCCTGCGCAATAGATCAGACGCAATAGATCAGCAAATCAGCGCAATAGATCAGAAAATCAGCGCAATGGACAACCCTCGAGATCAGAGATCAGCAAATGATACCTGCGCAATAGGCGAGATCGTCTGATATCCAATTGAATGCAGCGGGTCTCCAACGATCTGGGTATCCAACGATCTCGTCTGATACCCAATCGACTGCAGCGGGTCGCTGGTGGCGCTGCTCACGCTCGGCTCAGCTGCAGATGGGCGCTGAACCTCACGAGAGGACGCCGGCCGATGTTGCCTCTGCAGCTCTTTCTCAGCGGCTTGCGCTGTTGCTTCCGCAGCCATGCGCGCCCGTGCCTGCAGGTTGATGATGCCGCGTGGCGCGAGCATCGCTCGAAGGCGCCGGGTTTCGGATTCGGTATGTGACTGCGTCGTAAGCCCTGCGGCGCGTGCCCTTGCCGCATTGAGCGCGATGCTTGGTGGTGCCCCCTGAGCCACGAGATCCTCGTACGCCACGGCCACTGCACGAGCGTCGAGGCCATTGGCGAAAAAAGGTGGCGCGGCTGGCACTGCTGCGGTTGCGGCCGTGCCGGCCATGGCTGACGTGGAGGGCCGCACCCGAGACTCCTCAATGTAATCCTCCAGCATCTCTCTGCTTGCGCGCGTTGCAGGAGTGCCGATGCCTGCGCGAACACGCACCATCTGACGTAGCTCGAGACGGCTGACTGGAACATATGCTGCGCCGAGTGCGGCGGCCTTATACTGAGCCAGGCGCACCTTGTGGCTCGGTGGCTTCAGCACGCGCGGGGCTGGCATGGCCACTGGCGCTTCGGACAGCTGACGCTCAAGCGAAACTGACCTCGGGCTGGCTGAGGTCAGGGTGAGCGCGGGGCCCAGCGACGACGACGCATTGCCGACCACTGGACCGCGACATGACCGCGCAAAAAGAGTAGGAGCGCTCACATCTGCTACCGATGCCGACGAGCACGAGAGCAGCAATTCCAACTCGTTGCGCACCGCCTTGTAGTCTTTCATGGGCGGAAGCATTTTAGTAGGCGTCCACGTTCAGCCACCGCCGCACCGAACACGTCCGCGCAAGATGTTCCGCACCGCGTCCTTACGAGACGCATGTGACTGATGAGAGGAATCCGATTTAAGTCTCGGTGTCTTTGGTGTCAAACCTTGGCTGTGAACGTCACAACTTCGCCGCCGTAACGACAGGCGACTTTTTCATGGGCAGAACCTGGCATCGACTTCTCAGCGCACCAACCGAGCTCCGCCTTAGGGTCACATTCGAAAACGGACAGTGTTTTGGCTGGACGCGGCAGCCGGGCGACGATCCCGTGTGGATTGGCGTGCTGGGCCAGCGCGTCCTCGCTGTACGTGAGATAGAGAGCGACTGCCTATTCCGGTGCCTTGGCGAGCTCAGCGAGACAGAAACAGACACCGCCACGATTCGTGATGAGCTGCACGACTACTTCCAGCTGGGTACGCCGCTTGCGCCGCTGGTCGACGCGTGGGGAGCTGCCGATCGAGAGGTGCCCGAGGCACCCGCGAGCGATGTGCGAGAGCGGATGAATGTCATCGCGCGCACGCTGCCCGGTATGCGTGTGCTACGCCAGGATCCGGAAGAGTGCCTCTTCTCCTTCATCTGCTCCTCGAATAACAACATCAAGCGCATCGGCGGCATGCTGCAATCCATCCGGCAGCAGTACGGCACGAAGATCCCGCTCGCCACACTCGGGGCAGAGGCCGCATCGGAGCAGGCAGCAGCCACCGAGCTAAGCGCGCCCGTCGGCCACGGCGGGGCCGCCGATTTCTACACCTTCCCCTCCGCGGCGGCCATGGCGGCGGCGAGCGAGGAGGAGCTTCGGAAGCTCGGGCTGGGCTATCGCGCGCCGTATCTGCGCCAGACGGCGCAGCGGCTGACGCGCGAGGGTGCGAGCTGGCTCAAGAGCCTGCGCATGGAGAGAGACCCGAACGTCGTGCGTGCGACGCTCACGGAGCTTCCCGGGGTCGGGCCAAAGGTTGCCGACTGCGTCGCGCTCTTCTCGCTCGACCAGCATAGCTGTGTACCGGTGGACGTGCATGTGTGGGAGATTGCATGCCGGGAGTTCGACCCGACGCTCGCGCAGGAGAAGTCACTCACTCCCAAGGTGTACGCGCGCGTGGGCGAGCAGTTCCGGCGCGCGTACGGCTCGCATGCGGGCTGGGCGCACTCGTACCTTTTTGCGGCCGAGTTGCCTACCTTCCGCGACCAGCTGCCCGAGGCGATGCGACAGAAAATGGCCCTCTTCGCTGAGCACGAGAGAGAAAAGAAGGCTGTGGCGAGGGCGGAGAAGAAGGCCAGGGCTGAGGCCAAGGCCGAGATCAAGGACGAGGACGAGAACAAAACGTTGCCGCCCGATGACGCCCCTGCCACTGCTCCGCTGCCCGCTTCCACAGCGACCAAGCCACCTCGCAAGCGGAGCTCGCTGGCCGCAGCAGCTGCTGCCGCCTCGGCCGCGTTGCGCGAGGCCTCCTCCCCCGCGGGCACGACGATGGCTGGTCGCAAGCGCCCTGTGGCTGAGGCTGTCGACTAAGAGGCTGTCGACTGACCGTGCAAGGCCCCAACATTCATCGCCAGGCGATGGGTGGACGCGCGCGCATATTGCGCCGGCGTTCTGTTCGCAGGCGGCCGTGCCTGGCGCGGCCGGGCCGAGTAAGTGATGCAACAGTCCAACTAGCAGCTCAATTTAATCATTTTGGAACAAAGCGGGGTTCGTATAATCTATAAATAGCGGCCGGGGCGCGGGGGGGCGCCGACAGGGAGCACGCTTTTACGCACGGCCACGGGCACGCGGTTCGAAATCACACGGTGCTGCGTGGGACCGACTATTCCGATTATGTGCCGCGCGGCGCTGGGTCGGGCGGGTGTATCAGTTGGCGTCTAGCGCTACGCCTACTGAGTACTGTGTACTGAAAGCAGTCGTGCTCCGTGCGCTACATCATACAAAACACACTCAGTACTGATCTCTGATGGGGAGATCAGTTTTCGTCGGCGTGATCAGCCCCATGCCCACGACCACGCCGCACGCGCTTGTCGCGTGAGTGAGGCGCATAGCTCCCGCCAGCGCTCGGCTTGGCGGCGCGCTTGTGCCGCACGTTCCTCTTGGGCACGCCGTCGCTCGCGCTCGTCGCGCCGCCGTAACCGAAGGAGCCTCTGCTCGGCATCCCTCCGCATCCTGTCGGCGCGTGCTTCTGGGCGCGCTCGGCCGAGCACGTCAGTCGACAGACAGTCGAGCACCACCGCCGCGGATGTGAATACAAACTCGACCACACCACTAGCCATCGCAGGCAGCCGAAGTAGCGCTGCCTTGGCGAGCATTGTTGTCACCGCCGCGCCTCCGATGCGACTGGCGAGATAGGCCGCCTCCTCAGCCGCTGAGCGCATTTTCATCTCCACAATCAGATCGCCGCGGGCTTCGCCATCGATTCCGTCGCGTCCGTCGCTGCAGAGCACCGGCATGCCTTGCCCTGTCAGGCGCACGGTCTCGCCCGTGCGCCGAGTCCGCTCGCCGCGTGCGCGCACGGTTAGCCACGCACCGTCGAGACCACGTACCCTGACGGCTAAGCGGCCAAAGGCGTTGCGCCATGCGGGAAGCACGACGGTCGCATGCAGTGTATCACCTCGGCGCGTCAAGCGCGGATGGGGCTTGGCCACCAGCCGAAAGGTCAACCCGATGCCGCGAGAGCCGCCGATCCCAGGCAAGATCGAGGGCACCGTGTCCCCTTGCCGACTGCCTGGTGGCACCTTGAGCAATCGTGGCAAGCGCAACCGTTGAGCAATCTCCTCAGTCACCGTGGCGCCGAGGGCTTGCGACCACGCGCTCAGCGAGATTTGGACGTCCTCACATCCGCCAAAGGCCTCGAGCGTGCACTCGACCCGGATTTCGACCTGCGGCCGCGGCGGAGTCGCTCCTGGCTCTTCGCCCCGCTGGATGGGATTTGCTAGATCAAAATCATACTGCCGCCGCTTGGCGGGATCACCGAGCGTCTCGAACGCGGCATTGCAATTCTCAAATACCACCTGAGCCTTCCGTCTTCGTTCGCTGCTTGCGCCGCGCGGCATGCGATCCGGATGAAACTTGAGGGCCGCCTTGCGGTAGGCAAGCTTGATCTCTGACGCGGTAGCAGTGCGGTCTATGCCAAGCGTATTGTAATGGTTCGCTCCGACAGCAAACACCGAAAAAACAAGGACCAAAATGCGAAGCATGGAGTCGGCGGCGGCGGCGGCGTCGGCGGTTCAAAATTAAAATATCAGCGCAGCAGCCTGACGGCGGCCGCGGAAAGAGCGAAGCGAGAGCGCGCGCGCGCGCGCGCTTGAGACGCGATCTTTTTGGGCTTACTTGTTAACAGTGAAACGAGACACAGAGAAGAACTGCAACCAAATCTCTTGGAAACTCAGGAGCTTATTATCTTTTTCATGAGGACGCGATGGAGTGTGAAATTCCGGTGTGAAAGAGAGAGAGCTCCGAGCTACATGTATGTATACGGAAAGTAGGTCGTCCAGAAAGCTAGTGCGCTAACACGATAGTAAACTTCGTTGTCGTCGCGGGTCATACGCACTACAGGTGTTCACAGAAGAGGGTTTACATGTAAGAAGTAGCTTGGTGTACATGTAATGGTACATAATATATCCGGGGTCGTAGAGGTTGGTGCTGGCTGGTCGTCACATTTGCATGCACAAACAACCCAAATTTGGGGCACACTCGTGATCGGACGACTCTCCTCCATGCAGCAAAAAGTTTATGAGCACACCAGCCTGCTCGTCGAGCAGGTTGTCGCCGAGGCGCCACCGGACTGCAGAGGGTCCACTCTTGATACTTGCGAGGGCTGCAGAAGCGACTGGTCGAACTGCAGGGCCGACGCCCACACACTGGTCTTTGTTGTCAGCCTCACCGTCAGTTGCAGCCTCACCACACTCGCGCAAGCGAGGGCAGACGCTCTCGGATGGCGGCAGAATCCGTGGGTAAGCAGACTGTGCTTCCTCTACTACCCGATCGTTATCGGGCTCTCGTGCGTGAAATTCCTCGGTCGGTTAACGCTTCGCACCCTCGCGTGCGGCGGCCACTCTTGGGCCGATCCCGTGCGTGAGGATGAGAGCGCTCTCGAGTTCCAGATTCGTGCGTTTTGGATTGTTCCTTCCACGAGTTGGTTCACGATCGTCGTATTTGCATCCTGCGTCGAAGCGGCGTACGTGGCACTCCGAGAACCCTTGCAGCTGAGCTTCTGGAATGTCAAGCTCTCGAACGCTCGGATGTACACAGGCGCTGGCACGCGCGCTGTCATTGCGGTGTCCTTCATCGCCGGGTCGGTCACGTTGCTGCACGCGATGCGCAGTCGAGATACGCTACTGCTGCGCACGTGCGTGCTCGGGAACGCGGCCTTTGCCTTCTCAATGCTTGTCATGATCGTCGTCGCCTACGCCGCGCTGCCCGACCGAGACGAGCTTCTCGACACCACCTGCAGCTTCACCTACCAGCAGCTCGACACCACCTGCGTGTGGGCCTACGTGACGCTCCTCTTCTCGGTCATGGCCGTGATTGTATTCCTATGGTACGCTTTAGTGTGCATGATGCTGTGGCGCGATTATACGCAGGTCGAGGAGTCGCGCCTGAAGCCCGGCGTCGGTGACGCGCCGGGGGGCTGGGAACAAGTCTGCAAGCAGGTCGGTGCCTTGTTGTTAGTCCTGCTCATCTGCATCTTGGTGACGGCGCTCAACGTGGCGAGCATTATCTCGGATTCTGAGGGCTACTTCGAGAACATTGGCTGACGCGTGTGAGTGGCCGGTAGTCACAGAGAACAATTACCCACCTAAGAAATATGCTGAAATGTCTGTCCCTCGGATGAACCGTTTGACAGTGAACATAGGATACAACTGCGCTGGTACCGTATCTGGTATGTTCATACGTGCAGTTCATACTAACGAATTTCAGATGTTGGTGACGGACACAACCAAGCTGGCGCTGTTACTCTAATGAGGTGTAAGTTGCTCTTTCTGGTCGCCTACGAAGGCACGTCGTATCGCGGGTGGACGGATCTGCGAGACGCCGTGTTGCGCCCAGCACTCGGCCGCGTGTTAGGAGGTGGAATTCAACCTCTCGTCGAGGCAGCCTCGCGCACGGACGCTGGTGTCCACGCCCGTGGCCAGGTTTGCAGTGTGGAGCTCGCAGGTCCGCTCGAACCGGAGCGCATGCCTCAGCTCGTGTACAGCCTCAACCAGCTCCTTCCGGACACACTCTGCGTGCGCGAGGCCGTGCGCGTGGACACGAGCTTTGACGTACGGTCCAACGTTGGCAAGGAGTACCACTACGCATTCAGCACGGCAGTCTGCCGTGACCCGCTGCGTCGCTTGCACGAGTGGCACTTGCCTCCACGCCGCGGTGCGCAGCCGTGGAATGCGCAGGTTGCCCGAGATGCTGCGCGGCTACTCGTTGGCACGCACTCGTTTGCCGCCTTTGGCAACACGCCGCGCGGCATGGAGCGCCGAGACGAGGTCGACCCACGATGCTCGCTTCGAATGCTGCAGCTACGGCAGCTCGGGCCGACGAGCTACCAGTTTCGGCTGCGCGGCGATCGCTTCCTTTACAAAATGTGCCGCAACCTCGTTGGCGCGCTCGTCAAGGTGGGCAGCGGCGAGCTGCACGCCGATGAGCTGTTGCATGCCCTCGAGATTGGGAGATTTGAGCGTTCCCGGCCGCTCACGGCGCCGGCCCACGGGTTGGTGCTGCATCGCGTGCTGTACGAGCACGCGCCGTTCACATCCAGTGCTGCAGCTGCAGCCGCTTTGGGCAGTTCGGGCAGTCAGCGCCGACGGTCATTATATTCGGCACGAGCTCGTGTCGCGTGGTCGACGTGACTCGCGTCGCGTAGAGCCGAGAGCGGTGAACTTACTGTGCGGGGGCAATGGTAAGCTTATTATGCGGGGGCAATGGTAAGTCAGTAAGTATCATACGATTAGCGCGTCGACGATTCACGTGGCGACGGGGAGGGGGGGGCAAACAAATCATCCCCGGGCCGTCGGCAGAACCAGAAGCTCACCGGACACCGCATTTCCCGTTTTAAATTGATGTTATACCATTTCGGTTACTTTTCGCATTTGCGTGAATTGTGCTGTTTTGAGTGCGTCTGCCGTCTCTCTTCATTGTGAGCCTTCTCATCAGCGCGCGAGGACGGGGCGGTGCGAGGGGGATACCGGAGTTTAGGCACTAGCGCATACGTTCAGCCGTCTCGAGCCCATCTGTCATCATTTCATCTTTTCATGGGACTTCTATCCAAAACGTGGAACGTGGAAGGAAATAGGAAAAAATATAAAAAATCTTGCCATGGCGTTCTCGGTTATCTTCCGAGACCAACCGAGACCCAACACCCATTTTGCATTTATTCCATATGACACCTTATAGTCAAGCTGTTGGTTTTTCCCAACGACATCGGTTATCGCCCGCCGCCCCGCCGCCTCCGCCGCGCGGCGGGGCCCCGCCCATTTCGCGCGCCGCCGCTCGATCCGCCCGCTGTATACCGTACTTCGCACCTTCCGTTCACACACAATCACAGCTCACACACCCGATTGCACAGAACCACAGCCAGCGAGCGGAGCGAATCATCGTACGGTAATCCGATCGGAGCATCATCAGTCCTCTCATCCGATCTCTCTGGTGAGATATCGAATCGGTCCCGCGGCGATGACAGTTCGTTCTCTAACGTAGCTCGCAATTTCGCTCATACCTCGTCCTTCGCCTTCTTCTTCTTCTTGCCCTTCGCCTTCTTCTTGGGTTTTGCGTAGTCATTCGCATGGTCGTATTGTTCATCTCGTGACTCAAGAATGGCACGTCCCTCCTCCTCAGTCATACCCTCAGGCAAGACGATCGGCCTCCCCTTGTTTGCATCGCTAATGCGCTGTTTCTTCGCCTTCTCCATCCGTTTCATTTCTTCCCCCAGCTCTTGTTTCAAGTCCCAAGTGGGATCATCTGATGGATCACCCTCTCTCCTCTTCAGGCCCAGAGCAAAAGTTGTGTACTCATCAATCGATATGCGACCATCCTCGTTGGTGTCGACGCCAATCATCATCAATTCCGCTTGCTTGCGGGGACTAGACTTGCTTCCTTCTACGCCGCCGTCGGTCTCCACCCATGCTGTCAACTCCTGACGAGACTTGAACCTAAAGGTCAGGAACGGTTCATCCGAGGGACAGACATTTCAGCTAAACGAGCACCTTTAGGTTCAAGTGCTCGTCCTTATTTGCGTCGAAGCGCTTGAAGATTATCGCTGCGGCCTTCAAATCATCCTTGATCGTAACATCCCGCACGACTTCTAAGCCGCTCGTTCGAAGCGCGTTTTCGTAGTCGGCCTCAGACATGGCTCGAGAGCCATGGGAGTAGTACCAGAGTAGCACCATGGAGTACCCCAAGCGCATTTGGATTCCGCCGGGGGATACAACGAGGGCTGCACAAGTTGGAGTCGGGACGGAACCGAGTGTGAACCCTTTTACGATCTAAGTTTCCCCCACCGGCCGACTTGGTTAAAGCAAAAAGCAACCTCCTCCTCATTCTCACCCCGCGATTTTTGTTCATTTTGCGGATTTGGGAAAGGTTGGAGATCACACTGCGATCTGATGACGAAGGCGGCGCGTCTGCTCTTCGCCAATCTGCTGGCATGCGCCGCGCTCACGCTGCCCATGCATCAAGCAACCCCGCACACACTCCGAGCCACCGCGCCACGCATGCTTTTTGGCGGTGGAGGCAAGGGGGGTGAAGGAGGCGGTCTGAACATGATGGAGACAATCAAGAAAGCGCAGCAGGTTGGCGTGAAGGTCAAGGCGCTGCAGGAGGAGCTGGCGCAGACGGAGATTGAGGCCATTTCGGCGGATGGTGGCTGCACCGTTGTCATCTCTGGCGCGCAGGTGCCCATCTCGGTCGAGGTTACCGAGGCCTTGCTCGCAAAGGGCTCTAAGGCAGTCTCTGAAGCAGGTGCTTGCGTTGGCTCCCTCTCCAATGCGCCACGACCTCCGTGTTCGCCCAGCCTCTGTGTGCGTTGCTAAAGGGCCTCATGCACGCGCCCCCCACCCTTGATGGTTGCAGTGAGCGTCGCTGCCAAGGAGGCGCATACCAACAGCGTGTCGTACGCCCAGGAGCAAATGGCCACCCTTTACGCCGAAATCGGTCTGCCGATTCCGCCGACACAATAGTGTCGCCACAAAAGTCGATGGGTGTTGAGCAGCAAAAGGCCTGTCGGAGGGGTACAGCTCGACGATGTGAGGGCTCGCTGTTGCCTGCGCGTAGATGATTCGTGCGACAGCGGCTCGCTCCATCCACCACGCCACCACTGGCCCACCTTCACGGCACGGCACCCCACAACACCACAGGCCACATCCTCCGGCAACCGCAACCCGCAGCCGGCGGTTCGGCAGAGCGCCATGCACATGTTTCCATGCTCCGAGACCAGAGTTTAACACTCTCAGACGCGCTTCATCTTTCATTGTGAAGAGTCTGCCGAGGGGGCCGCCAAAGCGGCCGAACCGGCGGTCGCGTTCCCTCGACCCGGCGCGGCCCCGCCGCCCGCGCCGGCTCGTTAGCCGGCTACGCCCACACCGCGGGTTACGATTTTAAGGCCCCCGCCATCGCGGAACATTTTTCGAGACGAGAGAGATCAAGCCTAAACTCGACGATAAACTTACACGGTGACGACAGCCTCGAGCAGGCCCGTCTGCTGCTCCGTGGGCGCCAGGGTGGCGGTGAGAGTCGTGCAGACTGCCACGCAGCGCATGCATGTGCATGATAGTCGAGTAACCTCCACCAGTGACCGCTCCAGCCGCGGGCGGGGACGGCGCATTCTTTGTTTCTTGAGCTCGCGCAACCGGCAAACCGAACGTCGGCAACTCTCTGAGTTGTCATCTGTGCCCGGGTGACAGAGCGATGCTGGGCCCGTGCGCCGACTCGTCGCGGTTCGTACCGTCGGGTGGCGGAGCGGCGCGCTCCGCGCCGCACTCCGCTCCTGTCTCCAGTGGCACTTCTGCGTGTCTGACCTGCCACCTGTCGATTCCTTCTGCCACACACGGCACATGGCAAACGTATGCAGAACATGGTCCTCGTCAAGTGTCATCGGCCCCGAAGGCCTTGGTCATATCGTCGCCATCGAATTCGCGAAAGCGCTCGACGATTTGGCACGCGTTACCAAACTTGGCGGCCGTTGCGACGAGCGCACCCACCTGCGCGCGATCGAGTGCGAGAGGGTCTCCGCCGCGCCCGTCGTCGCCGAGGAGCACCTGCATCGTCGCGCCCAGTCCAAGAGCCATCACCTTCCCGTGCAGCCGGCATAGGTTGCACTGCACGCAATTCATGATGGCTGTGAGGTCACGCGTGCGCAGCCGCGCCTTCCACACTGCCGCCGTAGGCAACTGCGCGTGGTCGCGCAGGTTCTGCGCCGCCGCCTGCACGGCCTCATCATTGACGAGGGCCGAGGCGGTGAGGGCCCGCATCACTGGCAGCACCTCGCCCCCTTCGCCGAGGTACCGGCACTTGTCGAGACGCTCACGACAGTCGCGGATGGCGCAGAGCGTGAGCATGTACGCAAAGTACAGGTTGGCGATCGAGTCAGGTTCGTCGCGCAGCCGCCGCTGGTACTCCACGCGCCCCTCCGAGGTCAGGCCGATGTCGTTGAGGATCTGACAGTCCACCGCCGCATGCATGCCCGAGACGGCGCGATTGAAGTCGCGCTTCCAGCCGCTCTCGAGGAGCTCGAGGTTCTCCTGGAAGCAGATCTTCTGGTGGATGAACCGCCAGATGCGCCTGCCGTCGTACCCGGTGTTCCGTTCAGTGGCGACGCGCAGGTCGTAGTACTCGGTGAAATCGGACGGCATGTCCTTGCGAGCCCAGCAGTCGAGGGCAAACTCGGACTCGGACAGATCGCGCGCGCGGAGAGCCTCGGGCACATCCTCCGCCGGCTCCACCTCGCACCGGTCGAGCTCGCACGGGTTCTCGGAGGTGGGCATGTACGAGCACGACGCCAGCAGGTCAAAGGCAAAGTACGAAAAGAAGTCGAACTCCTGGAGCTGCTGCAGGAGTGGCACGACCTGGTGGTTGTGCTCGCGGCACACCGACATGCCGGTGAAGAGAGTGGGGAAAAAGTCGCGCCGATACTTGAACGTCGGCATCTGCGCGGTCTCCCAGGTTGTGCGCGCTGGCCAGGCGCCAGTGGACTCATCCACTTCCGTCACCTCGTCATCCATGCGCATTGACGGAGCACGGAGGACCAAGCTGCGGCGAACGAGGGACGATGGCTGCGGCGAGCGCTGCGGATGATGCAGCGAAGCTGTTAGCGGCAAGCAGACGAGCAGCACCAATCTGCCACGAAGCATTCCGCGATAGACTGTGGACGTGCGGACTCCATCGCCGAACTAAATGCGACAGATGAACTACGGCCAGATCCTAAGCGGATGGGGAGCCCTAATGTACATGTACATATGGTGCCGGCAGGAGCGCCTCCGCGGGCGTTCGCGAATCCGCTCTTGTCAAGTTCATCGTCACGCTTGGCAGGCGCCCTTCTCTCACTCCGACATGCCGCTCTTCCACGGCAAAGGCGCGCGCCCCTTCAAGTTCAAATTCGAACTATCCGATGTGCGTGTGCACCTCAATAGCAGCTCGAGTGTCGCGGTTGCCGTCGATAACGTCTCGCTGACCTGGGAGCGCGGCCCACGCAGCGTGAGCAGTAAGAAAGGACGCGTTGTCGAGAAGCTCAACTCGGTGACGGGCGAGCTGTCGCGGACGGCTCCGCTCCTCGGCTCCGACCTCGTGCTGCCGGCCACGCTCTTCCGAACTGGCAGTGACGAGGCTGGCCGTTGGGGCAGTAAGACCTCCGAGTTCAAGCTGTTCGATGCGGACGCGGAGGAGGAGGAGGCGCTTCTGTGCACGGTCACGTTTGAGCTGTCGACGCACGCGGCTAGCGCGTCCCAGCCAGTGCTCCGCACGCGCCTCGAGGTGCCGCTGACTAGCGGCCTCGGCTCGATGTCCTTTGCGCTGTGCAGCCGGATGCTCAGCTCGAGCGGCGGCAGCACGGATGACGGCTGCTCGTATGCGGGCAGCGACGGCGTTTCGAACGCGTCCGAGCAGGTCAACCATCGCGACCTCGACGATGCCATCGCCGAGGCCGCCGAGGCGCCCGCGTTCGCGCCGCCGAGTGAGCACCAGCAGGTTGCGAACAGCATGGAGGCGCGCTGGCAGGAGGTTTACGAGCTCGAGCGCTCGAAGCAGGATGCTTTAACCATCGAGAAGCTCCATCGAGACCTGGGTGACCTCATCGTCGACAAGCAGCGCCTGTCCGAGGAGAACCTCAGGCTGAAATCCATACTCAAATCCTCCGACGCCCCTAAAAAGGAACTACTCGAGCGCGTGGCAGAGCTCGAGGTTGAGGTGACGAAGCTCAAGCGCGAGGCCGCGGTCAACGAGGAGCAGCTGGCGACCTCCTACCAGTCGGTCATCCGCCAGCTCGAGGTCGAGCTCGACAAGGTGACGAGCCAACGGGACGATGCTGTGAAGGCAGCCGTGAAAGCCAACGAACGGCGGAACATCCTCGACGCGCTCCGGAAGGACAACACGAAGCCCTTGCCCTTGATCAGCGACAGCGACAGCAGAAATGGGTCCACACACGCCCAGACGCACGCCCAGCAGACCAACGCTGGTGGGAGCAGTACCACCGCCGCGCCATCGAGCGCACGGAGCAAACCAGCGATAACCGAGGTAACCCCTGCTTCCCAACAAAAGGCGAAAAGCCTCATGGTGCGAACGTTCTCCTTCGGCAGGGATAAGAATGGGGGGCGGACTGGTGCTGATGGGCGATAACCGCGAGGTCCGGGGCGCTCCGCCCTCGCAACTCCCGAGGCAGCGCAGAAGCAAACTCCGGGACACGGATACGCCCCAGCGCGATCGGAGAGCTCCCGAGCATTGTTCGGGAATGTACAATGTTCCGAGGAAGTAGCGCCGCATGCGACTGTCGGATTTGGTCTGCGGTCTGTCGTCTCCACTCTCTCTCGTTTAGATTCGTCAGCACTTTTCGTTTCTACCTTTTCTTCGCAAAAAACCCAACAAAACGTGCAGCATATCGCCTTCCCGCGTGGTCCCCCACCGCAGTACTACCGATACTCGAGGCAGCTTAACTTCGCTGTTCGGATGGGAAGCGGTGACCCTGCCTGATGTGGCCGCACGTATCTTAACCTGCAAATTATTTGTATATGTTTCCTGAGAAACAGATTGTTCGACTTCGCTGGACGTTGTCGCACAGTCGTTTACAGCCTGGTTCATAACGCACACCCTTTAGGTTCATAACTAACGAAACCAAGGACACCGGATCGCGCATGGATTCCCTGACGGAAATGGGGGGGAACGGGCCAAAGAGTCCCTCTGCTATCCTCTGCTCAGAAAAAGGCGCTCGAATGCTCGTGATTTTCCTCCTCACGGCTCTGACTCGAGCAGTGGTCGACGTGCCCACTGTTCGTCTGGTGAATGGCGTCGCGCCCGGTAGTGTCGTGCTGATGCCAGTCATGGCCGGAGGCACAGGTGAGCCGTGCTGATGCCTCTGTGCTGAGCGTAATTTGCAGTAATGTTCCCCTGCGTAATGTTGCACAATGCTGAGCGTAATGTTCCCCTGCTGCAAAATTAGGCGGCCTCAAGGGCCTCGACGGGACTGAACAGGTCCTGCGCAATTTTGCAGCAGGGCTCACGCACGTCCACACGGCGTTCGACTACTACAATCTGCCAGAAATCGGCCGCGCGATCGCGCAGTATCCGCGCGCCAATGTGTTCATCTCCGCTATGACGTCGCCGTGCTTCCACGCATCGCCACCCGTCCGGAACGTAACTGATCCGGACGGGTGCTATAACTTGACGACCCTGGAGATTGACTCTGTGCTGCACGACCTTGGTGTCACGTACGTGGACTTGATCATGCTGCACGGTCCGTCCGAGGCCTTCGGACATGAGGGCCCGTGCTCTGACTTTTCTTGCCCGCTCAACGCTGCGCAGTGGCGAGCCTACGCTGCGGCCTTGGCGGCCAATAAGACTCGGGCGATTGGAGTGTCCAACTTCTGCATCTCCTGCCTCGAGTGCCTCGCCAAAATGTCCGTTGGGCCGGTACCGGCGACCAACCAGCTTCAGCTCCACGTCGGCATGGGTCCCGATCCCGGCAAGCTCATGTCGTACAATGCAGCTCACGGCATAGTCGTACAGGCGTACGAGCCGCTGGCTGGTGGCGACGTGGCCACCAACTGCACTGTGTGCGCACAGGTTGGTACGGAGCACAACAAGAGCGCCGCGCAGGTGGGCCTTTTGTGGGTCCTCGATCGCGTGCCGAGCTTGGTGGTGGAGACAGGCTCGCAGGACCACCTCGACCAGGATCTTGCAATCTTAGACGGCTGGAGTCTCTCGCTCGGCGATCGCGCGGCGCTTGACGGCTTGACGGAGCCAAAGGGCGAGGCGGGCGGCCGATGCTCTTGGGGCTGCACGGAGTGAGCGGTGTGGCGGACGGCGAGGCCCTGTGGTGTTTCGGATGTACAAGTGTAGACTGGCTGTCTTGTGTTCACGTGAATGACGTCGCTAGACTGTTCCTATCCGTGCCCCAGGAATGTCGCGCGCGGCAGTCGGCCTTGCTGTCGTGCCCCTCATCGCTGCCCTTCGCCTCTTATACCGGAGGATCTACCACCAACGTTGCAACGCGTCCGAAGACTCGTCGCCCACCACGCTGGATCCCACAAATTGGGACGACATGCGCGCAAACGCGCATGCGCTGCTTGATGCTGCCATCGATAAGATGAAATCCGCAAACGAGGGTCGTGTTTGGAACCCGGTGCCCGATGAGTTCAAGAGCATGCTTAAAGTGCCAATCCCAACGTCTGGCATCTCGCACGACGAGCTCCGCGGCCGCTTGCAATCTCTGCTTCCCTATGGCTCAGGCAACACACATCCTCGCTTCTTCGGATGGGTCCAAGGCTCAGGCTGCCCGGGCGGCGTGCTAGCGGAGATGGTCGGCTCCGCCATGAACGTGAACGCGGGCGGGCGCGATCATGCGGCCATCTACGTCGAGCGCCAGGTACTGTCGTGGTGCCGCGAGATGCTCGGTTTCCCTCCAGAGGCGGGTGGCCTGCTCGTGAGCGGCACGAGCCTCGCAACGATCCTTGCGCTCAAAACGGCGCGTGACCGGGCGTTGGGCTTCGCCGCGAGCCGCAAGTACGGCCTGTGCTCGGCCAACGGGCATGGCGCGCTCGTCGGCTACGCGGCCGAGGGCACGCACTCGTGCGTCAAGCGAGCCTTCGACGTGCTTGGCCTTGGCTCCGACTCGTTGCGAATGGTACCCGTTACCGATCAGTACATGATGGATGTGACGAAGCTTGCCGCGATGATTGAGGAGGATCGGCGCGCCGGAAGGCGCCCCTTTGTGCTTGTCGGCACGGCGGGCTCGGTCAACGTAGGCGCCGTCGACGACCTGAATGCGTTGGCTGACCTCGCTACTGCCCAGAAGCTTTGGTTCCACGTGGATGGCGCCTTCGGCGCAGTGGCTGTCCTCAGCCCGGTGGCGAAGCCGCTCCTGGCGGGCCTGGAGCGCGCCTCGTCGGTGGCCTTCGACTTCCACAAGTGGCTACATGTCGGGTATGAGGCCGGGTGCATCCTGGTGCGTGATCCTGGTGATCACCTCGAAGCCTTCCATGAGCGGCCCGACTACCTGTCGCCCAAGACGCGTGGTCTCGGCGCGGGCGACTGGTGGCCGTGCGACTACGGCATCGAGCTCTCGCGGGGCTTCCGCGCCCTCAAGGTCTGGGCACACTTCCTTGAGCACGGCACGCAGAAGCTGGGCGCGGCAATCTCGGCGAATCTCGCCCAGGCGAAGTATCTCGCCGAGCTCGTCGACGCCTCCCCCGAGCTCTCGCGCGTCGCGCCGGTCACACTGCAGATCGTGTGCTTTCGGTACGTACCGCCCAACACGGCGCTATCCCTCGAGGCGCTCGCCAGCCTCAACGACGAGATTGTCCTCGAGCTGCAGGAGCAGGGCATCGCGGCGCCCTCGACAACGAAGATCCAAGGGCACACTGCCATCCGGGTCAACCTCACCAACCATCGCACCCGCACGGAGGACATCAGGCTTCTGGTGGACGCGACCGTCCGCATCGGGCGAGAGCTCTCGGCCAAATCGTCTCGGTAGCATGCAGGTGTGAAGACATGTGTGAAGATGACTGTCCAAAAAGTGACGTCAATAAGTGTCGAAAGTCCCAGGGTCTGAGCCTCGCCATATCGAGGTGCAAGAAACGAAACGGATGCGTGCGTTTAATATAACGGCGTTTTAGTAATAAGTAAATACCGACTAATACCGTGCCGGCCGAAGCGAAATGTTTTCGAGCCCCAGGCGGGGGAGCAGGGTGACCCTCATAAGACCCTCAGGGTGAGGGACGAGGTGAGGACTTACTTACTTACTACTTGAGGGACGAGGTTAGGATCCATCTGAGTACCACAACAGAAGGATGGCATGTTGTGGTACGCAGAATAAGGGCGGACCTCGACCTGAGAATGCTTTCATCGAAGCCGGCGGGCAGCGCGATCCACGTCATAGAGGAGCAGCCATCAAAGGCGCCCTCACCAATGCTCGTGAGGTTAGCAGGCAGCTCGATCGACGTCATCGAGGAGCAGCCAGAGAAGGCGTTCACACCGAGGCTCGTGAGGCGGGCGGGAAGCGCGATCGACGTCAACGCGGAGCAGTCACAGAAGGCGCCCTCACCGAGGCTCGTGAGGCCGGCGGGCAGCTCGATTGACGTCAACGAGGAGCAGCCACGGAAGACATACTCACCGAGGCTCGTGAGGCCGGCGGGCAGCTCAATCGACGTCAACGAGGAGCAGTAATAGAAGGCGCGCTCACCGAGGCTCGTGAGGCCGGCGGGCAGCTCGATCGACGTCATTGAGCGGCAGCCACAGAAGACATACTCACCGAGGCTCGTGAGGCTGGCGGGCAGCGCGATCGATGTCATCGAGGAGCAGCCATAGAAGGCGAGTCCACCGATGCTCGTGAGGCCGGCGGGCAGCTCGATCGACGTTATCGAGGAGCATTCACAGAAGGCGGCCTTACCGATGCTCGTGAGGCCGGCGGGCAGCGCGATCGACGTCATGGACCACCTGTCATAGCTGAACGCGTGCGGTGGCACGCGTGCCTCACCATCGCGCAGCGCGCACGCGGCGAGCACCACCTCCATGGGCACCTCACCCACGCCGCTGATGCACGCGCGCACCACGTTCATCGGGTGGTAAATGCAGCGACCCCAATACGCCACTTGCCTTCGCCTCAGCGCAACCATTAGCGCAACCACGTCCACCTCCACTTGCCTCAGCGCAACCACGTCCACCTCGAAGCCGCCCAGCCCCGTCACCTTTGCCAGGTTGGGCAGCCCGCACGATGCGTCGGCCGCGTCGGCGACGAGGCGACCGGCGGCGCGGCTGTCCGAGAGGTCGAGCTCGGTCACCTCGACGAGGTTGCTTGTGAGCGGCAGGCCGACGCGTGTGCACAGCCGCGCGCACAGGACGCGCCGCGCCCGCGCGCGCCACGCGAGGCTCACGCCCTTGAGCGCGCGCAGCGTCGGCACGTCGGCGTCCGCGAGGGCGTCTTCGAGGGCGTCCTCGTTGACGAGCTGCGTCGAGAGACAGCACACTGGCGGTGTGGGTGCATCGGCCGCTCGCGGTGCAGTGGCGTCATGATGAGGTGCGTCGTGCGTGTAAATCGGCTCCTCCGTCGCCGCCTGCCGCTCCGTCTCGGTGGGGAAGTCGCTCACGACACCCAGCAGCCGCCCGAGCTCCGGGCCACTCTT
>Ga0210243_101277_pt1 | contig 18925 bp, 12 predicted proteins | sample ChrtobMeP5a_32mM_FD_155461 | JGI IMG/M metagenome (GOLD analysis project Ga0210243, IMG submission 155461) | Chrysochromulina tobin associated microbial communities from unialgal haptophyte culture, Seattle, Washington, United States - P5a_32mM | ecosystem: Host-associated > Algae > Haptophytes >...
GGTGCGTGCACTTTACTTGAGTGTGTAGTCGCACACAGTGCACAGTGCCAAGTTGGGTCAGTGCACTCAGTGCACAGTGCATGAAGGTGCTTTTTGTTCTTTGTGCACTGAGTGCACAGTGCTTTCAAATCTCAACGCTTTTCTGTCTCTCAGACAGTGCATTGTGCACTGTGTGTGGTGTGGCAGAGTACTATGTACCCTGAAGTCCCTGAAGAGGCTGCAGCGCTCGCCTTTTTCATTCACAACACACAAACACGTTCCTTTTTCACGGTCCCCAGGATTAGGTGTTGACCTTCCCCTGCACTTCCAAATGTGTAGTGAGCCCCGAGCTCCAAGAGTGTAGGAACGAACGTAGGAGCGCTGAGTGTGAGTGAGTGAGTGAGTTATTGAGACACAGACACACCGTGGAACAATACGGGGTTCAGGTCGAGATACCCACTGAGGCTCCTAGGGTATCCCATAGCAGCACACGCAGCATGTATACAAGCTCGTGGCCATGTTTTGAATCCAACGGATTCCTGTTCGCAGTGGCCACGAGAGTGTCCCGATAGATCCGTCGTCGTCGGCAGTGCCTGACAACCAACCAGTGCTCGTACTCAGTTATAATCATGCTCTATAAGCCCTCCATACTCAAGCTCATCATTGGTAGCCGCCGGACGGGGTCAATCGGGGAACTCGAAGTGCCCGGTGACCATCAAATCCCTGCCAAATCCTGCAGCCCCACGCCCTCGACCAGACCTCACGACCCGAACCGCATCTACAAGCCATCTTCGCACCAGCAGAAGCGCACGAAAGAGAGCTTTCTGCAGGTCCCTTCAGCGCCGATATCGTCGAAAAACTCGACGGATGCGAAGACATCTACGAACGCTGCGGTCTCCGCAGCTCCGCAGGCAAAGCAGACAACGACTTTTGGAATCAACACCGTGCCCCGTCTCCCGCCGTACGCACTTCCCGAACAGTGCGGCGGTCGAAGCGCGGAGGGGCTGGGCTGTTTTGCGTCTCACCTGACACACGCGACGACCGCCAAGACGACATTTACGAACACTGCGGTCACCGCAGCAGCTTCGCAGATGGCAGGGCAGCCGAAGCTCGCCACGTCGCTGCACGCGACGCGCACGGACGAGAGCATCAAGCGCAGCACCATCCCACCGAGCACCGCCATCGACGTCGCCAAGCCGCGCGCGCCACCGACAGCCAACCTGAAGGCCGCTGCCGACACGCATCACGCTGCAGACGATCTCTCCGGCACGCGCGCCAAGGTGCCCGGTGACGGAACATTTCTCTTTCATGCGGTCAGCAAGTCACTGAAGCTGAGCGACACTGCCAACCACACGGCCCAACAGACCATCATCACCGACTCCGCGCGCTCGAGCGCGTTCTGGGCGAAGAACACAATCGCCAAGACGCACGCTGCAGTTACTGCAGCGCCGCAGGCAGCCGAGCCGCCAGGCACCGCCACGTCGCGCGCGGTGCGCACGATGGAGATGAGACAGCGCAGAAACACCTCGCCGACCACGGTCATCATCAACGGCGACATGGACCTCTTCACTGGGAAGCCCAAGCGCGTCGACAAGGACGGCGATTGCTTTTTCTCAGCATCGCTCGCGATGATCGTGCACAGCGAGGACAAGAAGCAAGTGCGCGGAAAAATCTCGGCCTGGCTCAAAGCCCACCCCAACACCCCACTCCAATCATGCACCCTGTCTGAGCACGTAATGTACGAGACGGGCGAGGTGTGGTCTGCATACTGCGCCCGCATGCAGCATGAGCATACATGGGCCGGTCTGCCAGAGCTCGTCGCGGCCTCGCAGGTCTGGCACCGTACCATCCGCGTCTTCGTGAATGTCGGCGACGGACTCTTCAATCTTCGCGCCGTGCTCGGAGAGGAAGGCTTCTCTACCACCCCCGTCGACCTTGTGCTCGAGTCGGATCACTACGACGTGCTCACCGAGGCGCGCCCGCTGAAGACGACCCCGCACGAGACGATCGCCCAGGGCAGAACCGCGGAGTCCGAGACAATCATCGACGAGAGGAACGAGTGCGAGCCTGACCTCGCTGAGCTCGACCCCATCGCCACCCTCACCCTGGAGCTCAGGGCGCTGGACAAGCTCAAGGAGCTCGAGCTGTTCTCGAAGACTGCGATGACCAACAAGGAGATCGCCGCGCGCGTGGTCCGCAACGAACTCGCCGCGCGCAAGGAGCTCAAGCAGCTCGAGGAGCGCATGGCGCGGGAGCGGCACGCGATGCGCAAGAAGCTCACCGAGCGTAAGACGTCCGAGCAGCTCACCGAGCCCGAAATCGAGCACAAGGCGCCTGAGCAGCTCACGGAGCCCAAGACCGAGTGCAAGGCGCCCGAGCACAGCTCACCAAGCCCAAGGCCGAGCGCAAGGTAAGCGCAAGGCGCCCGAGCAGCTCGCCGAGCCCAAGACAGAGCGCAAGGCGCCCGAGCAGCCCACCGACCCTTCCGAGGCGCCCAAGGACCTCGATCCGAACAGGAAGCCCACAAGTACCAGCACGAGAGTCGTAAGGCAAGGGCAGCTCGCGAGATGCGCGAAGAGCTGCAAAGATACTTACAAAGATACCGAGTGCACCGAGCACGTGAAGACCTCGCCACGAGTAAGGTACGAGTAAGGTACGCGAGCACGAGGAACTCCGTCAGCGCGAAGATCGTAAGGCACGGCAGACGTGCAAGGCGCGAGAAAATCGCATTGCCCGCGAGACCCCCGAGGAACGCGCATCCAGGGAGCGTCAACACTGTCCTGCTTACTGAGGTTTAGAAGAGGTTTAGGTTGGTCTTTAGGTTGGTCACCCCCTCTAAGCAGGAAGTGGCGGGGTTGTCTATGGGTTCATTCACCCCCTCATGTCGAGTTGACGGTTCGCGTGAGATTGGGGGTTTGGCGGGCGATATTTCGCCGGGGAATCGTCGAGATAATATCCGAGATTGTTAATCTCGGCGATCATCTCGGCGGTTCTGGTTACTGTCCTATGCTAGGACTATGATGAGCTTGAGTATGGAGGGCTTATAGAGCATGATTATAACTGAGTACGAGCACTGGACCATGGTTGTCAGGCACTGCCGACCAGCAGATGTCGTCGAGCACCTCAAATCCGAACTCGGGTACTATAAGGAACACAACGCCAGCACCGTCGTCGAAGCGCAGCGCAATCCAGCTGGCCCTCGCCTTCAACGATCGTTTCTTAGTGTCCTGTGCGTCTGCCTAGCGGCGATACGCAGTGCATTTCTCGGAACCTCTCGCGATGGTGCACTCCACTCGGAGGGCACGTAGGCGGTCGGTGGCGACGTGCACGTAGTGGCGGCCGTAGGCGAGTACCAGCGCGGCGTTGGTCGTCGGAACCATACACTCGAGAGCGCTTGTCATAGCGGAGCGGCTGTACTCGAGCTCCACATCGTACAAGTGGAGGGCGGGCATTGGCGTAGTACCGCAGGGGGGTATCGGGAGGTACGGCAAGGAAAGGTTCGCCGTAGGTGCGGTCGTAAGGTTGGTCGCAGGCTCGCGGCCCATTGCCATCCGACGCGTCGAGCGTTCCTTGGCATCCCTGGTACGCGCCTTGCGCTCCCTGGTGCAATCATCTCGGGCCTTGCTCAGTTCGCGTGCGACCCCGGAAGCGCGAGATGCAAGTACCTAGGATCGGTTGGGCCCAATACCGAGTATGTCCCTATAGCATGGTAATATGCTAACCCTGTGCCCATTCACATGGCACAGGTCGCAGAGCTTGAGCGCTCCTAACGACCAAACTCTATAGACCATACCCTGCACCCTAAATTAGTCGATATTTGTCGATTTAATTTTCAGGGTCTTCCGCAGAATGTAAAATTACCGAGCCACTCGAACTCACCGTGACACCGACACGCACACCCTTACTTCAAGTCAAACGAACGAAAGCGACCTCCGAAATTAATGTGCCGCGCTGCACGAGAACCCGCTTGAAGAGCCATATACATGTAGTGCAGTCATGGCGAGAGCGCGGCCAATGAGCTCAGGCGACAGGCCCGCCGGGCGCCGCGCGGCGCGTGAGCGAGACCGCCGAACAATGTTTGTTCATGTACTGAAGCAAATACCGGAGTGTTACAGAGGTGGGGGGTAAGATCCTTTGCCTGTACAATGTTCTCGTTATCGGTTGCGGGTTCGGCGCACGCATCTCCGACCGAGCTCGCAAACTTGAAGAATCTAATAAGAGTTCCCAATCTCCCAAGAGTTCTCTTTGCATTTCCATCGCCCGAAGGCCACAATGGCGGGTGTCGCGCTGCTTCTGCCCGCGCTGGCGGCGTGGTCACCGCCCACGCTACCGTGCACTGTGCGCCCACGCTGCTGCGAGCGTGGACGGCGTCCGAAGGCGCTGCTGCCGATGGAGCACGTGGCTGCCACCCTGCCTACGCAGCTCCTCGCGGTGGGTGGGCCAGACCCTTGGGGTCCGTTTGGAGTCCTTTTGGAAGGAATCGCCGCCGTGGGAGACTCCGCAGCTGCCAAGCTCGGGGCCGTGCAGGCCAACGCTAATTCGATGAGCGAGACGCTCACCAGGGCGCTCGACGCGGGCAGCGCCCTGCGTCAGAACGAGCTTAGCGGGCTCTCCATACTAGACCGCGACGTGATCACCGTGCTCGAGGACGTGACCGAGGGTGGCGTGGAGGGCCTCTCGCGCAATGCCATCTCCGCCACTTCGACCATCGAGAAGGCGGTCATGGACTCGATTGGCCACGATATGCTCGTCTTCCTCGGCTGTGCCTCGGTCGCGGCGCCGCTTGCACGAGTGCTCAAGGTGACGCCGATTCTCACGTATCTGCTCTTCGGCGCGCTGCTCGGGCCGCACTGCCTGGACGTGTTCACCTCCACAGGCGCCGCCGTCGAGCTCGGCGACTTTGGCATCCTCTTCCTCCTCTTCATCGAGGGACTCGAGGTCACCTCGGAGAGGCTCGGGCAGCTCGCAACCTTTGTGCCGCTCGGGCTGGCGCAGGTGATGGCGGCGGATTGCGTTTGATTGCGTTTGATTGCGTTTGATTGCGCCCGAGGATGCGTCTGACTCGTGCGTCTGGCTGTAACGCATGGAATCTCGCTTGGAATCTCGCTTGGAATCTCGCCCAGATCTCGATGACCTCCGGCGTGCTGAGCTTTGCCATCCTTGGCGGCATCGCCCAAGCTCTTGAGCGCTTCCTTCCACTCGATGCCGGCCTCATCAACATCAACAACCCGTCCGAAGCTCTCGTGCTCGCCCTCGCCGGCACCCTCTCCACCTCAGCCTTCATCTTCCCCGTCATCAAGGAGCGCGGGTGGGAGGAGGAGACTGTAGGCCAGGCGGCCACCTCCATCTTGCTGCTGCAGGACCTCTTCGTCGCACCGCTCCTCGTGCTCCTGCCCTTTATCGTCGGGCAGGGCGTCACCGACCCCGGCGCCGTCGCCGAGCTGACTGCCAAGGCCACCCTGGGATTTGGGTCCGTCCTCGTCATCGGTTCGTGGCTGCTCCGTCGGCTCTTCGAGGTGGTCGCGTCCTCGCGCTCGTCGGACACGTTTGTGGCCTTGTCTCTCTTTGTAGCGGCGGGCATGGGTGCAGTGGCCAAGGACTTGGGCCTCACCGACACCGCCGGCGCCTTTGCGGCTGGCGTGCTGCTTGCGAACTCGAACTACAAGTACGAGATCTTCGCGTCGATCCTTCCCTTTAAGGGCATCTTGCTAGGAATCTTCTTCTTGGATGCTGGCTCCAACTTCGACCCGGATCTCTTGGTGCGTGAAGGACCGACGATCGCCACCGGCGTCGTGTTCCTCCTCGTGCTCAAGGCGCTCACCCTCTTCCTTGCGGGCTACATCGACAAGGCGCTGCCCACCGCGACCAGCCTGTCGCCCGCTGAGAATGTGCGCCTTGCCGTGCTGCTCTCGGGCGGCGGCGAGTTCGCATTCGTCATCTTCGCCGCAGCCGATAAGCTGGGGGCCCTGCCAGACGAGCTGAATGCGCTGCTGACCACCATCATCCTCATCACCATGTCGATCACCCCGCTGCTCGGCGGGCTCGCGGCTTCGCTCAGCGAGCCATTCGAGTCGATGCGCACCTACCCCGGATGGACCCTCGCCGCCGACCTGCCGGACGCGAGTGCGGAACGTGGGCAGGGCGCTATGAGGGCGGCGGCCAGCGACGTCATCGCCGCCAACGTCGCCGGCGAAGCTACGAGGGCGGCGCCGCTACATGCGGCGCACGATGCGATCGTAATCTGCGGCTACGGCGAGGTGGGATCGTTGGTGAGCGACACGCTTCTGGAAGCTGCGGAAGCAGTCATTCGCGAGGGAGAAGGCGAGGCGCTCACGGCCGTGGCAACGATCGCAGCGACGACTGATGGCGGCAGCGGCGGCGGCGGCGGCGGCAGCGGCGGCAGCGGCAGCAGCGGCGGCGGCGCCCGAGAGCGCAGCAGCGCGAGCAGCGGCAGCGGCAGCGGCAGCGGCGGGGCGTCAATCGTCTGCTTCGACTTGAATCCGCAGCGGCTCCCACGCATCCGCACTCGGGATGGCGCTCTCGTCATGTATGGCGACGGCGCAAACGCGGAGCTCGTGCGGTTAACGGGCGTGAGCAGTCCACGTGCCATCATTGTGACGTATCAGGAGCCGGCTCGCTGCCTCGCCGCAACCAGCCGGCTACGCGCCGCCTTCCCGGAGGCACCGATCTACACGCGCGCGAGCTCCACACGCGAGCAGCAGGCGCTCTTGGCGGGGGGTGCGTCAGTGACCATCCTCGAGACACGAGAGCTCGCCTGCCAGCTCGGCGCTTGCCTCTTCCTTGACGAAACTTCGTTCTCGCTCCGAAGGGACCTGCCGTTGGGCGGCCGTGCCGGCGACGACGAGAAGCTCAGTGTGTGGGAAACGGCGGTTCGGGCATTGCGGGCGGTTGCGGCCAGCAGCGCACCGCTCAACGCAACAGGAGCGGGAGAGGATAAATGAGGCATGCATTGGCAAGCGAGCTGCCCTACACTCCACGTTTTGCATGCGCAGCACACACGACATACCACGATCGAGGGGCGCATGAGGGCGCTGATGTGTGCCCTTTCGCCTTCTGGAGGGACACAGTGTTGCGCGCCGGCACCCGTATCTCGAGGCGAACCCTAACCCTTGAGAGAATCCAAACCAAACAAAGTCCTCAAATTCCGCGCCCGCGAAACGGAAGAATCTCGACGGCGGTGTGGCGCACTCACGAGCGCGTGTCCTCGCGACGGGAAAGCGCCGTGAGTCGAGACGACCCACTCAGAACTTACCGGTACCAGCTCTTGCCATGCCACTTTCCTCGCCGCACTCATGGAAGCCTAAAACGTCCAACTGGGTAGCCGAAGCCGACAACCACTTCAAGACGGAGAGCATTCCTGATCCGCGACAGGGCTATAAACCTCAAAGCAAATTGGTGCACTCGCGGCAGTCGCGTGTCAATCAGCCCGACGATGCCTTCGGCGGCCGCATCATGAAGACCGGTGAGCACCACTTCGTGTTCGAGGTTAACAGCCAGCGCTCTAGCGGCTGCGGCATGCGCGTGGGAGTTGCGAGTTCCGACGGCCGAGATCGCTGGGGCATCCGTCTGGTGGATGGGTGCGCGGTCTATGTCGGGCGCGGCATGGACAGCGCTGAAGCGCGCGATCGCCAACTCGGTGGTATGCTCACAGACAAGCCACCAGCCACCATTGGTGGCACCAACTACCGAGAGTGCGCAGTGACCCGAAGGGTGGAGGTGTTTGTGGATATGGCACGGCGGATCGTCAAGTATTCGGTCGACGGCGGTTATGCCTTCGACTCAGGCGTGCTGCCCGAAGACTACTCGGACGCGCTCGTGCCGTGGGCGCAGACCTTCTACAAGGGCGATACCGTCACCCTCTCTCAGCACCGCTCCCGCGCCGCAACACGCCCATCGTCCCCGAGGCTCACAGAAGCCAAGACGCCCAAGAAGAAGCCAAGGGATCGCTGGGACTCCAAGCCGTTTGAGGCGGGGCCTTGGACGCCATGAGGACGACGAATGCAGATTCGCTTCCACACACATCCCAACCTCCCTTCGAAAACGGGATAGGCTCCGGAGTCGCCGAGCACGGGGTCAGAGCGCGGCTCATTTCGCCAAAGTAGTACGCACAGCATGTACGACAAGGGCATGCATGGCATGTTTGGCAATGTACGCAAGGGCATGTACGACTTTGCTGCAGCAGGGTCGGGACGCGACCGCGTGGGGCGTGGCCGAAGGTTCCCACCGCACGGGCGGACAGTCTGCCGATACATACGATACGCATACGGCGCGGTCCGCGGACACGGGACAGCGGATTCCGGATACGCGCATTTCACGCCACGCATCTCGGGCCCATGACCCATGTACCATGTTCGCCAACTCTTCCAAGTGCCACAACTTTAAGCATACAGCATACTCAGGGAGACCACACTGTCTTTCACTTTAATTTGCCCACATGATACTATCCGACGCATTGAAAGCTGCTAGCTGGTGAGGCGTGCGGTGGGCTGAATACGCGCGCCGTTCCTGGCCGCGCCGCTCGGCCTCTCTCTGAGCGCTCCTCGTACCTGCCGCGCACCGCTCTGGCTGCCATTGCTCGCAGGCCCACCATCTTGCGTCTACCCCATCCGATCTCACTTGTATCTGAGTGGGCTACGGCTCAGCCGCCTCCGCACTGCCGCCACCGGAACTGGCGCATCTGCTGGCCGGGGCGCTGAGTGCGAAATCACGGACCGTGATTTCATAAAGTCACGTGCATGGAGCGCCCCACGAAGGAACGCGTCAAAGACCCTTGCAAGCTCAACCTGCCGCCCATTGCTGAAAAAGTGCCCGCCCTCATACGCGCTCACTACCGGCTGCGGGTGCAGCGCGATGGTGCGCTCGACGAGCGCACGGGGCATCTCGGCGTCACTGAGGGCGTATGCAAACGAGACAGGCAGGGCACGCGCACCGATGGCCACATGGTCCTGCGTGCGGTCGCCGCGCACCGCGTTGCCAGTGAGCAGTGAGAGGAGGTCGGCCTCGTGCCCGAGCACCTCGAACTGATCGCGAAACCGATCCGACAGTACACGCGCCTCCACGTCGTCGCCAAACGAGTCGCCACGCGCACGCATCGCGGGGACCATGGCAACGCGCCCGAGCCAGCGCGCAAGCGGCGGCAGCACGCGTGCCGCCACGGCAAGAAGCGTGAGCTTGTGGGAGGGCGGCGGCCGGATGAGCGGCGCCTCGAAGCCGCACGCCAGCACGCGCTCTGGGTGGCGAGCCGCGAAGCAAGCGATGATGGCGGCGCCGAGGCTGGTGCCGTAGAGCACCGTGCGTTCGATGGCCAGGTGATCGAGCAGCTCGAGCAGCTGACCCACGAGCACATCCATGCTCACCGGCCGAGGCCCTGGCCGAGACCCCAGGCTGCACTGGCCCAGGCGATCGGAGAAGCCCCTTCCAAAACCATCATAAACAAGCACGCGGTAGCCGTGTGTCGCAAACGCGCGTGCGAGGGGCAAGTACGCGAGCGACGCTATGGTCGCACCGTGCACGATCATTATGGGCGTTTGGTGCGAAGCGCCACTCTGCATGCCAACTGTCTGGAAGGCTGTGATCCCGTGGGAGAGCAACGCAACATCATAACCGTGAGCTGCGGCGTGGCGGCTGCGGAACGTTGCGGCCGTGATCGTCTCGCGTTGGTTGCGTGCAAAGGTGGAGACGCAGGCAAACCCGATGAGCAGCAGCAACAGCAGCAGCGGCAGCAAGAGCAGCGCCGTATCGTCTGGTAGTGAGCCAGTCATTTGCGAAAAACCGCGGAGGCGCCCAGTATGGCGCCAATGCGGTGAAAAAATGTTGGCTACGTGAGGGAGGCGCAAGCTCGGGGGGAGCAACTATGTCAACCTTGCGGTCATTGTGTGTGTGCGTGAAGTGGCACTTTATGGAGTCCGCATCGCCTACTTAACATAGGCAGAGTCTCAAAACTCGCGGAATCGGGGGGATGATCCGCGACCTGAGGCGGAAAGTACCTACTATTAGGCGGAAACAGCCCCGGAGCGCGAGAGGTGGTGCCCTGACTGAGGGCTTTGCCAAAGGCCCGGGGAGCGTCACGGTCCGGAGAAGAGAACGAACAGCGTGTACACGGCGGCCGCCTTGAGAGTGCGCGGGACGACACGTCCATGGAAAAGCGCCAATGATGGTTCCAGGTCGTGGCGAGAACTGTGAACGACGATATGAAACAGACAACATGAGACCGGAGGGGCTCAAGCCCCGACAGTAAGGACTGACGACGAGCACCGAGCCCACGACAAGCAACGGGAAGAACAAGCAACGAGGAGAACAAGCAGGTTTCCATGCCCGGGTCCCGTCGTGTCACCAGGTGCCGTTCCATGTTCCATGCCGCATGCCGCCTTACTCCCACGCCGACATCCCCTTCAAATTCCCCCACCGCAATTCAGGGGGTCCTGCCAATGCGTAGGTAGCTTAGTAAGTTACAAAGTTCTCTCGGCTCTCCCACTGCCAGCACCAACAGTCTGTACCCCATGCTGCCTTTCCTCATATCCACCGCCATCGCGATCGCCGCGTCATCGACGGTGACTGTCACGCTGCCCGCCGACCGGTCCGATGGCAACGTCCTCGGCCGGGTGCGTGTCTTCATCCTCCGGGGCGCGTGCAGGCCGGGAGCCTCGCCACCAATCACGAGCTGCGGCGACGATCAGGACACCGCACAGGTCTTTGGCGAGGACACGCCCGCCGGCGGTCTGGCACCGGGCGCGAGCGTCAAGATTACGGCCGATTCCCTCGGCTATCCGTACATCTCCCTCCTCAACCTTGAAGATGGCGAGTACTGCATGCAAGCGGACCTCAACCTTTATGAGGTGTTTGTGCGTGGCGACGGCGTCAATGTGACGCTGCCGACAACGTGCGTGTCGCCTGGGGGCGGCGACGGCGCGTACGGCCTGCCGCCGGGCACGCTCTACTCAAAGCCCAAGACGGTGACGCTCCACGTGGACGCGGAGGTCGCGCTCTCGCTGACCGAGCTGGCCGACCCGCACCCTTCCTCTCCAGGTTGCTCTGGCAAGGGCGCCGACACCGAGTGGATCAAGACGGTGCGCGTGACCTCGAAGCTGCTCAGCGCGTTTTGGGGCAAACCCATCGTGCTTGAGGCGTGCGTACTCCTTCCGTTCGGCTTCAACGAGCATCCAAACGCCAAGTACCCTCTCGCGATCGCACACGGCCACTACTCGGCCACATTCAATCCTGGCGGTCGGTTCGACCCGACGCCGCCCTCGGCCAACCTGACCGGGTACGCCTTCGTGGACCAACAGTATGCTAATTGGCTCTATGGCAACTGGACGTCCGCCGAGGGGCCCTTCAAGGGCGCACGCGCGCTCATGGTCACTATCAACCACCCGGTGTGCGCCACACCACCAACCGTTCTCTGCTGAGGAAGGGTGGCCATCCCTTGCCATGCCTCCCTGCCTGCCGACGCTCGCTCGCATCCCATCGCCCCCTGCTGCCCATGCGCACAGGTGCCCTTTTTCGACGACAGCTACGCAGTCGACAGCGTCAACGTCGGCCCGTACGGCTCTGCGATCATGACGGAGCTGCTGCCGGCGATTGAGGGGCAGTACCGCGGGCTCGGGGCAGGCTGGGCGCGCGGCGTGATGGGCGGCTCGACAGGCGGCTGGGAGAGCTTTGCCGTGCAGGTCCTCTACCCTGACGACTTCAACTACGCGGCCGTCGCCTGCCCGGATCCGATCGGTTTCACCTCGTACACCACGGTCAATATCTACGAGGCGAAGAACGCATACTTCTACGACGCTCCGTTTAAACGGACGGCGCGCCCGGGGCAGCGCGATCACTACTCGGGCACGGCCGTGATTCCGGGCACGTCGATCCCTACGTACGGCTCGCCCTATGGCCAGACGACTGCCACCGTAGAGGAAATGAACCGTCGGGAGATCGTGCTCGGTCCGAGAAGTCGCTCGTGTGGCCAGTGGGACATTTGGGAAGCAGTCTTTGGCCCCCGCGGCGAGGATGGCTACCCGAAGCGCCTCTGGTGCAAGGATCCGCGCGACACCACGTGTGAGTACGGCGCCATCGACCCGCAGGTCGCGCAGTATTGGAAGGAACACTTCGACATGACGGACAAGCTCAAGCGCGAGTGGGCTCACGGGCTGGGCGCAAAGCTGAGCGGCAAGCTACATGTCTTCGTGGGCGCCTCGGACACCTTCTTCCTGACGAATGCGGTCATGGACCTGCAGGACTGGGCGACCAACGCCACACTCGACCCGCCCTTTGGCGGCGAGATCGTCATTGGTGCGCACGATGGCCGGGGGTACGAGCACTGCTTCAACGGCTTCCTACCCGACGGGACCATCGCGCCGAATGCGATCACGCGCGAGCTCTACGTGACCAAGTTTGTGCCACGGATGGCGGAGCGCTGGGCCGCGAGCGCCCCCAAAGGCGCCGACATGGAGTGGCACTCGTATTGAGAGAGGCGCGGGCGGCCGATGCGCCCACCGGAGGCCGGCCAAACGCCATTGCTGCCGCGCCGCACACAACAAGGGCTCTCTCCAGGGACTTGTCAGTCTCGCTGTGCGTGACTCAACTTGCTCGACTTGCTGTGTTGCTGACAGTATCAGTGGTCGGAAGTTTTTGGAGGGGATCAAAAAAAGCGTGAGGTCTAGGCTGCTGCTGTTCAACACAAGTCACATCGCGGTACACTGTCTCCGCGGACTCCGCGCGGACCCCTGCAAGCAGAAGCATGAGGGTAGCCTTTCGCTATAGACGGAGGTGTGACCGACGGGACCGTCTACGGCAACACAGTCGTAACACAATCGGTGGGGACAGTAGTTATGGCGAGGCAATCACCCCATCTTCTGTTCGAAGTGCTCATAACGGCGCTGAACTCATGTCGCACGGCCGCGCCTGCGCAGCGCGTCGCACGGCTGGTGCTGGCGAGCTGTGCCGGGCTGCGCGGACTCCCGACGTTTGGCGCAGGCGCACATGACGCCCGCCAAGCCGCTCGTGGTTTACATTGTCTATTTTGGCCCGCTGCCTCCGTGGCTGCCGCTCACTCTGCAATCCATGTACGTCAATGCGCTCGTCGACTTCGTGGTCATCACAAACGCGGACGCGCCGGCGGTGCTGCCTTCCAATGTCCACTTTGAAAAGACGAGCTTCGTGGCCATGCAGCAGCGGCTCTCCGATCTGATCACGCCGGGGAATTCGAGCAGCGTCCATTACGCCGACACGTACGCAGGGCACTACAACAAGGGCAACGACATCAAGCCTCTCGCCGCGGAGCTCTACCCGCAGCACACCGCCGGTCACGAGTGGTGGGCGTGGTCGGATCTCGACGTCGTCTTCGGCAACCTGCTCAAGTGGATGAATCTGGCCTCGCGTGGCAAGCATGCGGCTTGCTGCCGCTGCATTCCGCGCCAGGGTGACGGTGGCCGTGGCGCGGCCAAGGCGCGCGAGGAGTGCGCGGCAGCCGCCGCGGCGGCCGGCAACCTGACTCCCCAGACGTGCTGCCAAATCCCACTGAGCAAGGGCAAGCAGACGGGCCAGCTCGAGCCACGGAACGTCAACATGGTCAACGTGTACTCGCATAAGCACTACTGCCCGTGCGATCACGACGAGCAGGTGAACGTGGTGACCCCGCTCTACCCCAACCCATGGCGCAAGAAGGCGTGGGGTCCGTTTACAGCCTTCCGCGTCGGCTGGGGCACCTCCCTCTTCCGCACCTCACCACATTGGAAACGGGTCATCTCGTCGGGAGATTACGCTCATTTCGACGAGTGGTGGGGCGAGTTCCACTACTCTCGGGGGTGGGAGACGATGGGCGACGTGGTCACGAGGCTCGCCGAGGTTGAGGGTGGCGCGGTGCTCTCGAGACTCAAGATGCCCTTTGCCGAGGCGAAGACGTGCACCGACTATGCAAGTGGCTGCTCGTTCTGTCCGTGCGGTGCGATGCGACTCAAGCTCCGAGGTTCTACCCTCGAGGTGAATGAGCAAGAGGTGATGCTGCTCCATCTCGCGCAGTCCAAGTTTGCGTGGCTCCACGCACCCAAGCTGTCGCTGCCTGCGTGGGCGCCGCCGCCTGCCGCCACAGGCGGCGGCGACGGAGGTCGCCCTGCTGCCGTCGAGGATGGGGCACGCATGTGGGCGCAAGGGTGCTACGAGGTGAACCACTTGGGGCGTATGAATGCGACTTGCAAGCTGTGCTCCGCCCGGGCACCCACGTTTACCGAAGTCGGGGTGCCTGGGGCGGTTGAGAAGGCCACCAAGCTGCGCCGACACCGCGTACAGTCGGACTTCCGAGGGCACATTGTGTATGAGACCGAGCGAGAGGACGAGGTGCGACTCGAAGCGAAGCCATGCGCGCGTTTTCAACAATAATGCCGTCGACCGACTGTTCGCAGCTCGCGGCACGTGGTAATTTTTTTCGTGAGATGCGTGTGAGCCGCAATCATCAACAAACCGTTCGACTTCAAGACAGTCCCATACGACGGATCTTTCAACCACTTTCAACAGGTTGGATATACCGGGGCGGGAACCGGGATTGGCGCGGTTTCGTGTGGAGGCGGGCACACAACGCCTGCACGAAGGCCGCACACTAAGCACTGGTGTGGAACGTTTTGCTGTTCAGAATGTCGCGCGCGTTTTCGCGGAAGATGAACCCGAACGCCGCGTGATCGCGGTTGCGCGCGACCTACTTGTCGATCTGCTAGGAGCCGTTGTCGTCGCCCTCGAGAAGGATGGTGGGCACCACCTTGATGCCCCCTACCCATGCTGCTTGCACCCATGCACCCACCCACGTAGGTTCCCTTCCCTCCCCCCCAGTCCCCCGCCCCCAGCGCGGCCGTTTCCCGTTGGGGGGCTCGTTTCAGCGCCATGTTCGGCGCCTCACCCACCCCCCACCCTTTCTTCTCTTCACAACGGCATCGATGGCTCAGGCATCGAGAGAGCGCGCGTACGCCCACTGGGCTCGCTCGTTGAGCACCTGATGAGGGAGGTACTCAGTGGTCATCAGGTGACTCAGAAACCACCAGGGCCAATCAGAGGCGCTTTGAGCGCCTCGAGCTTAGCGAGCATACAAAAGGAATCAGAGTCATTTTGGAGTCAATCATGAGCCATCAGAGGCTATCAATGGCAACCGGAGGCGCTTGTTGAGCACCTTGAGCTTAGCGAGCTGGATGTCCTTGTCGCTCTGGTTGGTGACCATCACATCCTGCCCCGCGAGGATCGCGTGAGCCTCGTCAGGCGTCTTGTTCGACCACTCGTCCATGAGCGCCGTGCCCATGATCGGGGGAAGGTTGTAGAGCGTCATGATGGTCACACGCGCCTGATGAGGAAGGCACTCAGTGGTCATCAGTGGTTATCAGTGGTCATCAGGGGTCAACAGGGGCCAACAGGGGTCATCTGGGGTCATCAGCCGTCTTGATGGTCACACGCGCCTTTGGATCCAAAGCGTTAGTCAGACCCTCGCTCGTGATCGCCCGCATGCTCAGGTACGCCTCGAACTGCGTCCAGAATCGGTTCATGTAGCTCCGATCCATGAGAATAAGGACGGAGCACGTCAGGTAGAGCAGGTTGATGTTGGGGAGCATCTCTTTGAACTCGGCGGACTCGCGCTCAGTCTTCTTCTGCCCTTGGGGCATTGAGCTGAAGTCGAACCACACGGCGTCGATCTCCGGATGATCTAACAAGTAGGCCTGCACCGCCAAAGCCTGCGCGCCGGTCGGATCTGGATCTGTCGGCGTCTCCCATCGATGGCTCACGACGAGAATGTTCTTATAGGCGCCCTTGATGCCCTCGATGAAGCTGATCGTTTTCTGGACGAGTCTGTGTGGTTCTTGTGTGCGTAGTGTCTGCATCATCGGCAGGCTTGACTGCCAAGCGCTCCGCAGGCTGTCCGCGTTGACGAACCAGAAACTGCACTCCATGCCCTCAGCTCCTGCCTTTTCCGCTGCGGCCACCTTCACGGCGGGGGCGTAGCCGTGGCCTTGGATGTGGACGTTGTTGGTGCTCAGCCAGCCTTCTCCAACGCCGGTCTTGCGGACGCGTACCCAGGCGCAGGTACTGAGACCCTCGCCTGCCGCTCCTGCCGACGCTGCTGACGGTGGTACCGCGAGACCATCCGCAACCTCGAGCACAGTGCATACATCGCCATCGAAGATCTGCATGTCCGTGCGGTTGGCGGCATCGAGCGAGAGGTCCGGCCGGCGGCGCAGCAGCATGCCGCCGCTAGCGTGCGTCGCGTTGCCCGCAATCACACACCTACCCGGCGCAAGTCGCCACGCATCCGCCGGTGCGCCGTACTGCCCGGCGTAGGTCGTGGGGAATGCAATGCACGCGGCGACGACGGAGGGTGTCCAAATGGTGAGTGCGCGCTGCGTCGATTGGCCGTCGCTAGAATCATCCAGCAGGTGCACGCGAGTGCCGTTGCCGTGGTGCCACGCGTGTGGGGTGATCAATACGATCGGAGATGGAGGTTCGCTGCCCCAGTACACGAATGTTTTGCCGTCGCCACTTACGCTGCACTGGATCCCCATGTTTTCGGGTTGATCATGCTTGGCCCATGTAAACACGCCCTGCCAGCCATGCGCGAGCGCCGGCGCGGCCCCCGTCGCCGCGGCCACACCCTTGGCGCGTGCGATGTTGATGACGGCCGCGCCGTCCCAGAGGACGATTTCTGTGCGCGCGGCATCAAGGAGAAGGAGGTAGCCGCCCCACCCTTCGACGCTGAAGGCGTGCGAGCCGAGCACCGTCACCCTGTGTCGCGACGAGCCGTGGGTAAGGTATTGTCCATCGATGCTGAAAGCGCCGCGCTGCTGTAACTCGCCCGAGGACCAAACAAACCTGTGGCTCGTCAGCGTGGCTGAAAGCGACAGTTGCCGTTGTCTTAACGGCCACGCTTGCACGTGCAGGTTTCGCACACGGATGTAGCCTTGCACGCCGTCCTGGCGGGCGACGAGGATGTGGTCGAATTTGGGCGTCTCGTCGAGGATGGCGACCACCTCGCCGCTGTCCACGCTGTCGAGGATGGCGACCACCTCGCCGCTGTCCACGCTGACCGACATCGGAACAGGGCCTTGTTCATGGACGAGCCTCGCAAACTCGGCCACCTCAAGGCCGCCCGAGCAGTCGGTATCGTACCTTTGGAGGACTGCGAATGCCTCCGACGAGCTGGCGGCCATGCCAAGCTGAGAGAGCGCCTGCTGGATCTCGACCGTGTCGAGCCGCCCATTGCCGTCCGCGTCGAAACTCGCGAAGGCTGCACGTAGGGCATCCTCGCCCGGCGGGAAGTCACGTTTGAAGGGAACACTGCGTCGTCCGTCGCACGCGCCGACGAGCACCCGCATGTTCGACCTGAGCCGATAGGACGGCCGGCGCCTAACCTTGGTGCTATCCTCCGACACTGCCAGTTGCTTGGACGCCTTCAGAGCCTCGGCGAGTGCCACGACGCTGCCCGACGGCAGCAGCTGCTTGATGCGGTTGAAGCCGGCGATGACGGTCAGGTCGACCCAGCCATCGTCGTCCTTGGAAATCTCCACCTGCATAAACTCGTCATTGGGCAGGTTGTCCGAGAAGTAGTACTCGATCTGCTTGAGCAGCGAGTGCGAGGTGGCGGGTGACAGTTTCGGGGTGGGTGACGGCTTCCCGGGAGGCTGCTGGGTCCATGGCGGTTGGGTCGATGGCGGCTGGGTCGGTGGCGGCTGGGTCGGTGGCGGGTGCGCGTATCGGCACTGTGCGCCCCATTTACAACGGCCTTGGGCAAAGAACATGCAGTCTTGCCTACTCAAGGCAGTCGGTACGCGCCCGTCGCCATCAGCACCGCCGCCACCGCCGCCGCCGCCGCGGCTACCGGCACAGGCAGTGGCGTCCCTGCTGCTAGAGGTGGCGGCCGAGTTGGTGGCCGAATGTTCGGGAGCGATCGCGTAGAGTGCATGCACGCCGCCGGGAAGGAAGTTTGCATAAAAGGGTTGAGCGCCAAAGTTGACGCGCACTGCGGCGCCCTTGAGGCAAATTGCGGGGAAGAGCGCCATGCCCTTGAGCGTCGGCGGCACCGAGAACGCTTCTCCGAGGCTCACGCCATTCTTGTAGAAGGTCATCGAGCCGATCTCGCGATCGAGCTCGCAACCGATCACGTCGCCGCGCGAGTACGAGTCTCCGTAGACGACGAACTGGTTACCGTTGGACTTCTTTCCGGTCCCCCCAAAACCGAAGCCCATCATGTCGGTGCCGAGCGCGAGCTTGGCCGAGAGGGTGGCCCAGCCGACGCGGCAGAGCCCATCGCCCAGCTGCTTCACCTCGTAGTAGTAACGGCCGGCCGTCACGCCCACGCCCGCCCGCCCGCCCGCCCACGCCTGCGCCCCACACGAGCACTCGAGCCCTTGCGCGCTCACCTGTAGCTGACCGTCGCGATCGCTGCCGAAACCTATGCCACCCGCGGCCTGTGCGCGTGCGGCAGCCGCCGCGGGCGCAGCGATCGTTGGTTGCGATGAGGCGGCTGCCTGCTCGCGCATTGCCTCGTGGCAGATCTGGAGAACGGGCAATGCAAAGGCCCCCGTCTTGCCGCTGCCCGTCTCAGCGGCAGCCATGACGTCGCCTCCTGCTGCACGGGCGTGAAGAGGAGCCTGCCGAGGTCTTCGACTCCGCGCGTGCGCGCGCGTTGCGCCGCATTGTCCCGTTATGAAGTCCAAAATGAACTTCATTATGTTTAGAGTGCTACCCGCCGGCTTCCCCACCCCCGTTTGTCGTTTCTCGTTTCGGTGGTGAGGAGCTCTTACCGGGTACTTTAGACACAATGCGGGGAAGTTGAATTAATACCGAACAAGAAAAAAGAGTTCCCTTGTTTCTCTTTTTTCTTGTTCGGTATTAATTCAACTTCCCCGCATTGTGTCTAAAGTACCCGGTAAGAGCTCCTCACCACCGAAACGAGAAACGACAAACGGGG
>Ga0210243_101279_pt1 | contig 18894 bp, 26 predicted proteins | sample ChrtobMeP5a_32mM_FD_155461 | JGI IMG/M metagenome (GOLD analysis project Ga0210243, IMG submission 155461) | Chrysochromulina tobin associated microbial communities from unialgal haptophyte culture, Seattle, Washington, United States - P5a_32mM | ecosystem: Host-associated > Algae > Haptophytes >...
GGGGGGCGGAGGGGGGGGCGGAGGGGGGGGCGGAGGGGGGGGCGGAGGGGGAGGCTGCAGAGAGGGCAGGGCCCCGGGTCGAGGAGATCCCACAGACCCCTCCGCCACCCTCTCCACTGCTGCCAGCCCGTCGCCTGATGCAGGTGCTCCTCAATCCAATTGATTGCATCTGATTGCCTCCCACATTGCATGCAGGTGCTCCTCAACCCAATTCAGAATCCAATCGTGTCGCGCGGCGGCCTTGATGGGCACTGATGACCTCCCGAATTGCTTTCCACATTGCATGCAGGTGCTCCTCGATTGCGTCGCGCGGCGGCAGATCCCGTTGCTCAAGTTACTCCAAGCCGAGCCTCTCCAGATGCAAGCGTCTCACCTCGCGTTCCAGGTGGGTGGCGGTCCTTGATTGCCCGTAATGGCCCCTGATTGCCCTTGATGTAAGCCCTTGAATGACCTCGATGGCCCCCTTGAGTGAACCTGATTGCACTTGATGCACTTGATGGCCCACTCGAGTGCTCGTGCTTGCACGGCAGGAGTACTACACGGCGATCGCATTGCTCAACACGGCGCTCCTCCCGATCGCGCCGTGGAAGTTTACCTCGTGGTGGTCGAATGTTCTCAAGCTCGGTGACGAAATGGGACTCGGGTTTCGTCGAAACATGCTCCGGTACGACAGCGCCCTGATGACCTCTCTGATGACCTCTCCCCTTACAGCGCCCTGATGGCCTCTCTGATGGCCTCTCTGATGGCCTCTCTGATGGCCTCTCTGATGGCCTCTCTGATGGCCTCTCTGATGACCTCTCTGATGGCCTCCTCTCTTTTCCTATGCTGCCGCGCAGAGCCGCGGGGATCGAAGACCTCGATCTCGATCTGAGCTCGCAGATCGACGGCCATCGGCCGACGGCGCTTCTCGCGGTTCGTCAGCTGATGAGCGTGCTCATCAATCTCGACCTGAGCTCGAACAATCTGGGACCATCATGCATGGCCACCCTCTCCTCCGCGCTGCACGAGAACGCGTCGCTGGAGGTGAGAGTCGCTGCCTCCTGATCCCCACAGCCCTCTGTGGCTCCTGGTCCCCACAGCCCTCTGTGCCTCCTGATCCCCACAGCCCTCTGACTCGTGTGTCCTCTGCTGACATTTGGCCCTTATTTGGAAACTCCGACCGCGCTCCGTCTTGGTGCCCACCGCAGCGCCTCGTTTTGGATCGCAACCCGCTCGGGGAGGACGGGGGCGCCGTGCTGAGCGCCGGGCTGCGCGGCTGTCGGGCTCTGATCTCCCTCTCGCTGAGATCGTGCGAGATTGGGCCGAGGGGCGCAGCGGCGCTCGCCGCGACGCTCGCGCTCAATACGACGCTCTTGCGACTCGCGATCTCGGGCAATCTCATCGGTGACGAGGGCGCCTCGGCGATCGGCCAAGGGCTGCGCGTCAACGTGAGTGCCGCTGCAATGAACGATGCGGTGTAGTCTTCAATCAACACGGAGTGCCGCTGAGAGTGCCACTGAGTGCCACTGAGTGAAACCACTGCTCATGAGTGCGCAGGCGTACCTTGCTGATCTCGAGCTCCGAGATTGCTCGCTGAGCGCGCGCGGTGTGCGCGCCATCGGCCTCTGCCTCGCGCTCAACACGGCGCTCACCTCGGTGGACATCCGAGGCAGCGTGATCAGCGAGGACAACATGAAGGTCTGTGGGGATGCTCTGCTGCGGAATGGGCTGACGAAGCTCGGGTTCGTCATGTGCGACTGCTTCATGCTGCAGGGACAGGATACGCGGCTCGACCTGTCTGGTATGCGAACCTTATGCGAATCGGATGGCCTCTCAGATGACCTCCATGCGATGATTACCTCGGGGCCTGCATGCAAGTGCTCACCAAGGCGCTCTTTCTCCCCACATAATCCCCACAGGTCAGCACCTGCAGCCCGCGTACGCCACGTTCCTGATGGGCGTGCTCCAAGTCAACACCGTGCTGACGGAGCTCATCCTGAGCTCCAATGAGCTCCGGGATGAGGGCGCCATCGCGCTGGCAAAGGGGCTTCGGCGCAATCGGACGCTCCAGCTGCTGGCATGCAATGGCTGTGCGATCAAGACGGAGGGCGCCAAGGCGCTCGCGACGGCGCTCGAGACCAACGAAAGCCTCACCAAGGTCGACTGATTGCGAGCGATTGCGAGCGAGTGCGACAGTTTGCGACCGAGTGCGACTGTTTCAGATTGGTTGAGTGCGCGACATTCAACCGCCTCCACCCCCAATAACATCCCGCCGTAGATCGACTTGCGCTCAAACCGGATCAGCGACGAAGGCATTTCCGAATTAGGCAACTCGCTACTCCGGAGCTCGATTGGTCGAGTTGGCTTCCTGTTGACGGACGCGCTCGTGCTTGATGAGGAGGTGATTGCGTTCTGATTGCGGCCTCTGATTGGACGCTGTTGTTCACGCTGCTGTACCGTAAGTGACCTCTGAGTGCCCCTCTGATGACCTCTGAGAGCCCGCTTTCTGATCGGCCCAGGTCGACTCCAACCAGCGCTCTGACCTCTGATGACCTCTGATAACCTCTGATGATCTCTGATGATCAGGTTCGCCACCTACGAGCTGACCGTTTTGCACGCTGGTCTGCCACTGCTGGTTTCCCACAGGTGGTCACGCTCGACTATAGCCGGCAAGGGATCACGAGCGTACGCGCTCGCCTTTTGTCGGGCGTCCTGCGCGCCAACGGCACTTTGACGAGCCTGGACCTGTACCGCCAGGCGAGCTGATGGCCACTGATGACGTACTGATGACCGCTGAGTGCAACTGAGTACGAGTTGCCATCACCCACATCCCATCGACATCCCCTTCCCTTTCCCACACCCTAACCCACAACCTTTCCCTCCCACACCCTTTCCCTTTCTCACATCCTGTCGACTTCCTGGCCCTTAGTTTCCCTTACCGTTCCATCTCCCCCCTACAACCCTATAACCCGACCCCCCTTGCCCATGCCCACCCCAAATACCTTGACACGCGTTTTGGATTGTCTTTCAATTGTGCACGGACAGCTCGACGTCGAGAGCGCCAAAGCGCTCTCGCGAGCGCTCGAGCGGAACGCGAGCCTCACGAGATTGAATCTGGACGGGCTCGAGCTCGATCTCGACAATCTCCGCGGCGTGGGTGACGAACCTCCTGCGCACCTCGACTTTTCGTACCAGGGCATCAGTGACGTGTCCGGCGTCGTGATTGCTGGGCTGCTCGAGACGAACAAGAAGCTTACGAGCCTCAACCTCGGTTACAACTTGCGACTGGGCAGGTGAGTGCCACTGATCGCCACTGATTGCCACTGATTGCTATCGAGTACCACGGATGGCTAGTGATTGCCACTGAGTGCCACTGAGTGCCACTGAGTGCCATTGATTGTGTCTGAGAGCACAGGGACACAGCCAAGGCGCTCGCACGTGCGCTCTCATGTAACCGCACCCTTCGCCATCTTGACATCCGCGGCGTGACCTTCGGTGGCGAGGGTCTGCAGGCCCTCGGGGATGCTCTCGTGTGCAGCAGCACCAGCCATCTTGGTTGGCTCGCGTGCGACGGGTTCGTCCTTGATGAGGCGACTCAGCACGTCCAGGTAGGGACCCCTAGACACTCTGATGGCCTTCTGATGGCCTTCTGATGACCTTCTGATGGGCCTCTGATGGGCCTCTGATCACCCTTTGATGCGCCTCTCATTGCGTAAGGATAACGGAATGCATGCTTGCAGGTGGATTCTCTTGCCTCTCGGCGCCCAACGCGACGCTCCACGCTGATTGCATCTGATTGCATGCTTGCAGGTGGACTCTCGCCTCTCGGCGCCCAACGCGACGCTCCTCGCGGGCGTCCTTCGCGCCAACACAACCGTCCAGGCGCTCAGCCTCGACGGGGTGCTCGAGACGGCGCCCAACTCGCTCAAGGGCGTGCCTGTGAACGCGCCTGTGAACCGATGCGAGGAGTCCACCGAGGGCAAGCCGTTACTCGATCTCGCGCCCCCAGATTCGATCTCGCTCGCCGAGCGCGGGCTGAGCTCCGCTGTGGGAATCGTGCTCGCGCGCCTCGTCGAGCTCAACACGGCGCTCACGGCGCTCGACGTGCGCAAGAACAGCTTCGGCGTGCGATGCGCGGCCGCGTTCGCGCGCTGCCTCGAGCGTGACTGCTCGGCGCTGCGCACCCTCCACCTCTCCGCCAATCCGCTCTGCGGCGTGCGGCACGAGTGCGGCAGCTACGATCCCTCGGGCATGCTCGCGCTCGCGACGGCGCTCACGCTCAACACGACGCTCACGTGCCTGCACCTGGCGGCCGTGCAGGGGGACCCGTCGTCGAGCTTGGGGCCCGAGGTGGGGCTGGCGCTCGCGACGGCGCTCACGCTCAACACGACGCTCACGGAGCTCAGCCTGCAGCAGAACGTCCATCTGGGCGCCGAGGCGATCGAGGCGCTCGCGACGGCGCTCACGCTCAACACAACGCTCCGCACCTTGAACCTGGCGAGCACCCGCCTGGGCTTGGTCGGCTATCAGCCGTTGCTCGCATGCCTGCGCAGCGGCCCGTCGTCCCTGACGAAATTGACGAGCCTCGGGCTCAGCAGCAACGGCCTGGGGTGCAAGGGCGGCGTCGCGCTCGCCGCGGCGCTCAAGGGCAACACGAGCTTGCGCCGGCTCGATTTGGCAAGCAACGCGATCGGCGCCGAGGGGGGCGCGTGCCTCGCCAAGCTTCTCGAGCTCAGTACGGCGCTCACCCGGCTCGACTTGCGCTCGAACGACTTGCGTGCATGCATCGGGGCCTTCCAGTTGGCCCTCGAGGTGCGCGGGGCCGAGGCCGAGCTGCGCCTCTGAGCGCTTCTAAGCCGATGCCGCATCGCAACGCAAGAGCGTGTCGTCCTCGAAAATAATGTTGAATTATTAGCGGTGAGAACCCTAATCTTAGATACTAATCAGAGTTTGTGTTGGGAAAAGACATTCGAATTATCTTTCCCTTTGTCAGCCCCTGGCCCTGCGCAGTCGTCCTCCCTCCCCTGGTACCCTCTCGAAGGAACTTAGCAGCTCCCTCAGCGCGAGGGACCAGCACCCGCGGAAGGCGCGATCGCCGATGCTCGTGAGGGACGCGGGCAGCTCCCTCAGCGCGAGGGAGGAGCACCCGTAGAAGGCGTGATCGCCGATACTCGTGAGGGACGCGGGCAGCTCCCCCAGCGCGAGGGAGGAGCACCCGAAGAAGGCGTAATGGCCGATGCTCGTGAGGGACGCGGGCAGCTCCCTCAGCGCGAGGGAGGAGCACCCGCCGAAGGCGTAACCGCCGATGCTCGTGAGGGACGTGGGCAGCTCCCTCAGCGCGAGGGAGGAGCACCCGTAGAAGGCGTGATCGCCGATGCTCGTGAGGGACGCGGGCAGCTCCCTCAGCGCGAGGGAGGAGCACCCGTAGAAGGCGTGATCGCCGATGCTCGTGAGGGACGCGGGCAGCTCCCTCAGCGCGAGGGAGGAGCACCCGTAGAAGGCGTGATCGCCGATGCTCGTGAGGGACGCGGGCAGCTCCCTCAGCGCGAGGGAGGAGCACCCGTAGAAGGCGTGATCGCCGATGCTCGTGAGGGACGCAGGCAGCTCCCTCAGCGCGAGGGAGGAGCACCCGTAGAAGGCGTGATCGCCGATGCTCGTGAGGGACGCGGGCAGCTCCCTCAGCGCGAGGGAGGAGCACCCGCGGAAGGCGCGATCGCCGATGCTCGTGAGGGACGCGGGCAGCTCCCTCAGCGCGAGGGAGGAGCACCCGTCGAAGGCGCCATCGCCGATGCTCGTGAGGGACGCGGGCAGCTACCTCAGCGCGAGGGAGGAGCACCCGTCGAAGGCGCCATCGCCGATGCTCGTGAGGGACGCGGGCAGCTCCCCCAGCGCGAGGGAGGAGCACCCGAAGAAGGCGTAATGGCCGATGCTCGTGAGGGACGCGGGCAGCTCCCTCAGCGCGAGGGAGGAGCACCCGTCGAAGGCGTCATCGCCGATGCTCGTGAGGGACGCGGGCAGCTCCCTCAGCGCGAGGGAGGAGCACCCGGCGAAGGCGCGATCGCCGATGCTCGTGAGGGACGCGGGCAGCTCCCTCAGCGCGAGGGAGGAGCACCCGCGGAAGGCGCCAATGCCGATGCTCGTGAGGGACGCTGGAAGCTCCTCCAGCGTGAGCGAGTGGAAGTCTTCAAACGCGCGATCGCCGATGCGCGTCAAGCTCGCCGGCAGCGCCACCGACCGTAGGTCCCGCCGCCCACGAAAGTACCCTGCCCCGAGCGTCGTGACGCCCTCCGGGACGACGGCATGGTACACCTCAGCACCCTGCGCCGGCCGCTGCCGCTCCGCCCGCTGCAGCTCCGCCTCGCGCCTCCGGCACCTGGCCGCCGCGGCCTCGTCGTGCACCACGCAGCCCGCGACCGTGCACGCAGCCGCCGGCGTTGCGAGCTCCGTCGGCCCCGGGGGCACGAGGCCGCGGCACACCACGCAGCCCCCGTCGCACAGCTCGCACGGCACGCCCCTCCGACAGTCGGGGCAAATGGGGCAGCCGCAGCGCACGTCGTGCGGGTACGGCTCCATGCCGAGGTGAAGGCCGATGTCGTCCAATCGGCAAAAGGTTTGGCGGTGGGCGCACTCGCTGTGGAACGCGCGCTCGCCGGGCCGGCCGTGCTTGTGGAGGCACACATAGCAAAAGTGCTGGTGGCAGTTGGGGCAGCCGTTGGTCTGCGGCGAGATGTGGTGGCAGCTGTGGCCGTGCCACTTGGTGACCGGCACGTCGCAGTTGGGGCACCGCCGGCTGGTGGCGCCAATGTACGCATCCGTCGCCGTCGTGGACGGGCCCTGCGCGTCCGTCGCGTCCGGCCGCCAGCTGTGCTGGCAGTGTGGGCAGCGCAGCCCGCGCGCCCTCTCGAAGATTGCGACGATTGCTAAATGGTTCTTGTCCCTGGCCAGCGCGAGCGCTGTTTTACCCTGTGCGTTCAGCACGTCCGGAGAAGCGCCTGCTGAGAGCAGAAACTCCACAACTTCCACGTGCCCTTTGCTCGCTGCAGCATGGATCAGCGTGTAACCTCTGAAGAGACCATCCGGACGAACGACGTCCACTGCGACGCGACGATCAAAAATCAACGGGCGGAGCTCCGCGAGGTTCCCAGTCGACGCGAGATTGAAGGCGCGGACCAGATTGTCAACGGAGTCATGCACGTTTCCACAAGACTCTCTCCCAGCCCGAGCCGCGAGGTTCCTTGACTCTAATTCCTTGACTCTAGGAGTCTCGAGGGCTGGGGCCAGTGGGCCGCTCGTGCCGCCGCCGCCGCCGCCATGTTCAGTGGTGACATCGGCCCGCGCCGAGGCCCGCTCGCACCTGGGGCAGTGGACGCGCTCGTCGACGGGGATGGACGCCTCAAGCACAAACTGGCAGAAGCGCTCATACTCCTCGTAGCTCAGCCCGAGCGCTCCATCGGCCCCCCGCCCGCCAAACTGCGCACCAGGATCGGGCGCGCCACCCCGGATCGCGCTCAGACGGCTGCTGGCGGAGTCTGTGAGGAGCGGCTCCACGTCGTTGGGGCCGATGCGGCGCTCGCACCGCTGCACACACGCAAAGCCGCTCGCATCCAGGGCCGACCTCTGGTCGTCGCACGCTGCGCGCAGCATCCGAATGGCGCAGTCGGAGCACGTGGCGTGGCCGCACGATGGGATGAAGTCGGCCGGCTCGCAGTAGCACACGGGGCACATCTCGCGCGGCTCCTCCGCCTCGGTCTCGGCCGCCATCGGCTGGCGTGCGTCCTCACTAGGCTGGCGCGACGGCGGGCACGATGCTCGGCCCGAGGGCTGACGCGACGGTGGGAGCGAGAAGGAGAAGGCGCCTGCACTGTCGGGGGCTGAAGCGCCGCCGCTCAGACGCGGACGAAGGTGGGCGAGCGCCGCTGCCCATCGCTGCCGTGACGCGCGTTGGGCGTCCGGATCGGGGGGCAGAGGAGAAGATGCGGCGGCAGGGTGCGGGGCGGCGGCCGGGGCAACAGGCGGTGGGCCCGCTTCGGCCGCCGTGGCTGTGGCCAGCCGCGTCGCCGAGGTCGGATCCGCGTGATGCAGGTAGCTGCGGCAGCGCTCCTCGAAGCCGCAGTCGGGCAGGGCCGGGGCAGAGGCTGCTGGGGAGTCGCCTTCAAAGCTCGCCCGGAGGTCGCACGCCAGCCGGAGGTAGCCTTCGCAGTGCGCGTCCAAGGCCTCGGCGCCCGGAGAGAAGAGGCACTCGCCGGAGACGGGAGGGTAGACGAGCCGAAGGTAGGCGACAAACTCGTCGTTCAGCGCGGCCGCGCGCGAGACGGCACAGCCGTGGACGTTGAGCTCGACCTGCACGAAACAGACAGGACAGGCGGTGATGCAGCCGAAGACGACCTCGTCGCGGGGGTGGAGGGCGGGGATGGGCAGGCATACGAGGGGGGAGGGGGCGACGGGGGAGCGGGGCTGGGGATGGGCGGGGATTCAAGCCGCGCGGCGCTCACGGAAGCGCGAAAGTCGGCTTCGAGCCTGGCAGCGTCCTCCGCGCCGATCGTGCTGGCGTAGCTGAGCAGCTCGCGGCATGGCGCCTCAAGCCCGCACGCGAGAGGGGCCAAGTCCTGAGCACAGCAGCTCAAGTACTGGCGGCAAATCTCCACCAACGACGAAAGGGAAGAGGGCGCGGCGGAGGCGCGTTGGGCGAGCTCATGCACCAAGCGTCGATTCGCCTCGGCGGCACGCATGACAGGCGCACCCACGTGAAGGCGCTCCACCTCTCTCGCAAATCGCAGGTTCATCGAGTGGCGGTGCGACGGAGGCAGGGAAGCAGGGCCGCCAGGCACGTCCAGCTCGGCGAAGGCGAGGGCGAGGTCGGGCGGCGTCCCGTTTGGGACCACGGGCGGCGGAGCAGGAGGCTGCTGAGGAGGAGCAGACGTGGGCGTCCCTTGAGCCGGAGCCGCTGGGCCGCTCATGGCCTCCAGAGGAGCGGGCGCCGCCATTGCCGCGGGCGCTGGAGCCTCGGCCGTCGGCGGCGGGGGCGCGGCGTCGGGCGGGTTTGCAGAGGTTCTCGACGCCCTCTCGAAGATTGCGACGATTGCTAAGTGGTTCTTGTCCCTCGCCAGCGCGAGCGCTGTTTTACCCTGTGCGTTCAGCACGTCCGGAGAAGCGCGTGCTGAGAGCAGAAACTCCACAACTTCCACGTGCCCTTTGCTCGCTGCAGCATGGAGCAGCGTGTAACCTCTGAAGAGACCATCAGGACGAACGACGTCCACTGCGACCCGACGATCAAAAATCAATGGGCGGAGCTCCGCTAGGTTCCCAGTCGACGCGAGATTGAAGGCGCGGACCAGATTGTCAACAGAGTCTTGCATGTTTCCTCGAGGGTCCTTCGCCCATTTGTCTCGGAAGTTTGTCTCGGAAGGGCGACCGCCCCCACATGTCCACGATGATGACGATGAAAGCTCAGAGAGGGTGTCCAGCTCCCGAGAGTGCAACACGACGCTTCTGGAACTCGAGAACGCTCGGCATTCCGGGCGGCCTGCTGGGAGTGCAAGACGCCCTCCCCCGCCAGCCTCCGATACCCCAGGCAATCTGTCTCCCAGATGGCCGAACGCTTCATCATGCGTGGTACCAAGCTCACCTACGACTGCTCCAACGACAAGTGGGTCCGTGAGCCGGTCGACCTAAGCGTCGAGCGGGAGCCCTTTCAAGAGGGAGGAATGCGACTTGCATACAGGGCGCGGGAGCGCTTCCCCGACGGCGGCGAAATCGACGTGGTGCTCAAGTGCTTCAAAGAGGACGTGCTGCACGAGGGAGAAGACGAGGGCGAGCTCATCAAGAGCGAGGCCATGACGCAGATGGTGGCCGAGGACTTTGCCCAGCAGTTCAACAAGCTCTGCTCGAGCAAGGGCCTGCCGCACCGGCTCGCGTTCGTCCCCGTGTCAGTGGCGCAGATCCCCGACCTGGAGACGTTCCAGGACGAGACCTACTCCGTCGAGCCCTTCCTTCCCGGGGATTACAAGAAGTATAATGATAACAACGGGCACAACGAGATCGAATCCGATGTCGTCGGCGCCTTTTGCTACTTCACTTACCATCAGACGGGCGGCGCGCTGGTGGTGACGGACATCCAGGGCGTAGGTACCTTCTACACCGACCCGCAGATCCATACCCTCGACGGCACTGGCTTCGGGGCTGGCAATCTGGGCGAGGACGGCATCAATCGCTTCCTGCGCTCCCACCAGCACACGCTGCTCTGCGAGCAGTTGGGCTTGCCCTCGCCGAACGCGGGGCTGTCGGACGCCGAGCTGGCCGCCAAGCTGCAAGCCGACGAGGCCGATATCGCCCGCGAGGATGAGGCCGCGGCGCGCGGCGCGCGCGGCGGCGCTGACGAGGACGAGGACGAGGACGAGGAGGACGACGACGATCTCGCAGACGTGATCGCGCAGATCCAGGCGGCGGAGCTTGCCGAAAGGGAAGGCAGGCCATGGGTCCAAGGGTGAGAGCGTACAGATTCTGGTCATGTGTCTCGGCCGACGCCCCCACCCCTCCGCTTCGAGGTGAAATCTCCGAAAAGAGCTAGAAATACGCTTGCAATGCGAACCGTCGCCCTTGCTGCCGTGCTTGCGCTCGCAGAGGCATTCACTGGCGGCGCCTTCGCCCTCAAGCTGCCGCAGTCCAAGATCGCCATGCACGGTGGCAAAGGCTTTGGCGGCGGCGAGGCGACGCGCGACCCGGCGCCCACGTATGTCGACCCGAGCGACCCGAAGGGCAAGCAGCAGGCTATCCACAAGGCCGAGTCGTTCGCTGATTACCTCGCGAAGCGCGGTGGCGGTGGTGGTGCCCCTGCAAAGGCCCCGGCCGCCGCCGCCGCTACGCACACCGATGCGTCATCCGCCACCTGGCTGGCTCCAGGTGCACCCATTCTGACCCTCGAGGCTGCTGATCGAATGGCGAACGTGGCGCTGCAAGAGGCGGCCACCCGGCGCTTCAACCCGGTCTCGGTGTGCGTGCTGGACGCAGCCGGGCGCATGATCGTCCACAAGACGATGATCGGCTGCGGAAACCTCTCACCCGAATTTGCCAAAGCCAAGGCGACAGTGTGCGTCGGGTTGTTGTGCTCGAGCCGCGAGCTGCGTGACAAGTACCAAAACTCGGACGGCATCGGGCCCAAGATGCCCCAGCTGCTCGGGATGGGCACCGCTGCCGCCGCAGTCCATATGCCCATCGCGGCCTTTCCCGGAGGGGTGCTCTGCCGAGATGCCAATAGGAATGTGGTGGGGGCCATCGGGGTGTCGGGCGCTGCCTCGGATGAGGACGAGCACTGTGCGATCACTGCCGCCACATCGGTCGGGCTGGTGACGGAGCCGGCCGCGAGTCGGCTGGTTTGAGGAGACGCGCACGTGCTTATTCCTTGGCTTATTCTGAGTGGACGCGCACGTCTCAGAGTTATTCATAATTTTTAGTTAAGACTTTACACGGCAAATTACGGGTTTAAACGCCTCGGGTCTCAGAGTTTCTCAGAGTCCGGCGAGGCCGGCCATAGAGACTGGACCGTGACCTTTATAAAAGCCACGTCACCCATGGTCACCAAACTCGTGGATTCCAAGTCAAGTCAAGTCTATACATAAACAACAGACAACCATCGTCGGAATGTGCTCTGGAAGCCAGCAGGGGAGGACGGGAGTGGGCGGAGATGACGGAGGGGATCCATCTAGAGGTGACACGTCATAAATGCTGACATACGTGCCCTCGGAGAACAAGTAGGTGAGAAGTAACGGGACTTGACTCGACTTGAGCACTTGACTTGCTGGATTCCAATCGGTCGAACACGGTCGAAGGAAGTAACCTATCGAAGGTCAGCACGATGGCCGTGCATGCTGCACCCTGCTCGCTCAATAGGCTCACCAGGTCGGAGCTGCTCACTCGCGTGCTTGCACCGCTGCACACGGACGAGGAGCGCTGGTGGGATCAGCGCGTCCACCTGCCGATCCTAAGCGGAGCGTCGCCATCTCCGCAGGCGAATGGCGCGAGTGCCATTGCGGCAGTCCGCCACTGCACCCACGCGCCTGCCCACGACGCGGACGACGATAGCAGCAGCAATATTGTGGCAAAGCTCGTACAATGCGACGCGCTGCATGGCGTGCTCAACCTGAGCGCGCTGCGAGCACTGGCCTGTACGAGCCGCGGCCTGTGTGCGACGGTGCACGACTGCCTTTGCCAGTTGCGTTCGCTGCGAATAAGCGAGGAGGAGGCGACGATCGCGAACGCAAGCTTCGTGGCGTGCCACCTCCCCGCACTCGAGACGCTCCGCGTGAGCCCTCGTGATGAGGGTTCTGCTACCACCACACTCGACTTGAGACGCTGGCGTTGCTGCTGTGCCATGGCGTCCAGCGAGGCTCTCGCGCTCCCACGTGGGCTCTCGGCCGCCGCGGGGCTCTTTTGCGGCGCGGTGCTCGCCGAGTCCGTCGTCGGCTCGGTCGTCCTGAGCGACGGCCGTGTCCTCGAGCTCGACCGGCTGCGCACGTGCGCACGTCTCCAGTTGAGAGGAGCACACGGACGGCGAGGCCTCGCGCCGGGAGATCTCGCCTGCTTACTGCCGACGCTCCAACGCAACCGAGCGCTGCAGGAGCTCGACCTGTGCGGCAATCCGACGCTCGGACTCGGCCTCACGACGCCCGCGCGCGCGCGCGCCGTATCGGGCGCCATTGACGAGACCGCCGACTCGCCGCCTGGGATGCTTCTCGCGGCACTGCAGGATGCATGCAGGTTCGCTGCGGTTCGTCACCATGTGCAGCTGGCGATGCGAGATCGCGAGTGCCGCCCGGCCGTCGTGCTCCCGCCGGCATGGCAGTCGGCCAGGCCAGCGAGCGCGAGCGTGCGTTGGATGCGGTACGTGCACGACGCCGAAGAGGACGACATCGATGGTGGCGGCTTGTATCGGGTGCCGCTCCCGTGTCCCGAGGCTGCGTAGTCGCACTGGCGCGTGTTAATGTTAATGCGTTTTTGAGAGATGGGAACCTTATACAATTCATACTTTCTGCAGACCTGTCGCGAAAAAGAACCGAAGTGGTGCGCGACCGTGGAGCCGCCGGAACAATGTTGCCTCATGCCCGGCCGGGAGCGGTTAGTTCATCAAAGATTAAGCATCTATCATGGAGTCTCTACGTATGAGCAACATGCGATCACGTCAGTGATGACCCTGCACGAACATTTCGAGCACGCAGCACCCAATCGTACATGCATATTTTTCCACAACGTTGCTCCCCTGCACAGCCACACCACACAGCCCGCACACCGCGGCACCGGCACCACCGATCACGCTCATCCGGGCATGCGGCCCACAGGCGTCGCGAATCGGCCAAGGAGTCGGCTCTCTCAAAATTATCGCCACAGCGCTGTGGATATGCGACGAGACCACGCGAGAATCAGTTCGCATGGAACACGTACCCCTGTTCGCCGACCGTGTCAGCGCGCCCACGTGTTACTGAACGGCGTGCATGCCCTGGTTCGTGGTTCCTTTCTGAGACGACTGTGGAATCGGATTTGTTCGCGGTGCCGCACATGCGTCATGGGACGAGATTGTCGCGGGCGCGCGACGATTGACTGACCAAGTCTACTCTACACTTTCCCGAGTCACTGCCATGGCCGCATCCGAAGGTGACTTTAGCTCGAGTGAGCCGTCGTGTATAGCTTGATGTGACCAGCTCTCGCGTGCCACGCTCGCAGGAGGCCCCAAAAAGCCCGAAATCCCAGCGTGGCCGAAATCCGAAATCCGAGTCGGCGACGACTACCAGGTTTGCTGCCGCCTCGGCGCACTGACGGTGCTGCGATCGGAACTCATCGAATATGGATGTCCTCTGCTCCTCGCACGCAGGCATTGTGGTTTCCTGACGTTGGGGACACCACGTGCGTGGCCGTCGGAGCCGGCGCGGACGAAGCTACGCTCATCTGGTCGCCACACCCGCCGGCCGACATCCGTGGGCACGCGCCAGCATCCACGTCGGTCAAGAAGGAGGCGAGCGACGCGCTGTCGGAAGCGGCGGCCTCAACCGTTGGGCACGCACGCTTCCTACGTCGGTGGTCGGCTCACGGTCTACAAGAGGACGCCCTCGAAGCGCTGTGGCGAGCGGCCGACGTATGCGCTCTCACGCCGCTCCACAGCCCGCGTGCCCCGCGTGCCTCACCGCCTGCTGTGCGTGCGCCCCGCGCGTGTGCGTGCGCCTCGGTGTGAACGTCGGTGTGAACGTGCGCCTCGCAGGTCGCCTCGGCCGAGGCGCAGATGGAGCTGCACGCCAAGCGGCAGCGCCTCTCGTCGCCCAGCGCCGTATCGGGCGTGAACCTCGCCTCCGACGCTGCCTTCGGTGCGGCGCTCACGAGCGCGCTCATCGAGAGTCGACGAGATCTCGCCCATGCCCACCGCACGTTGCTGGCGCGCGGGCTGCCCGTCTCGCTCAATCAGCTGCAGCGCTTCTACTACACGCAGGTGAATCACGAGCAGCTCGTGCCTGCTCTGATTGCCTCGGATTGCCTCGAATGGCCTCGAATGGCCTTGAATCGCGTGCAGCTCGTGCCTGCTCGTGCCGCGCCTGCACCCAGCTGATTGCATTTGAGCTGATTGCAATTGAGCTGATTGCCTTCACCCATCTGATTGCATCTGATTGCATCTGATTGCGTCTGATTGCGTCTGATTGCACCCAGCGGATTGCATTCGCGGGCATTTGAGTGCATCCGATGGCGCCCGATGGCGTCTGATGGCGTCTCATTGCCTCTCATTGCCTCTCATTGCCTCTCATTGCGTCTCATCGCCTCTCATTGCCTCTCATTACCGCTCGTTGCCTCTCATTGCCTCTAGTTTCGCGCCTCGACTGAGGGCGCACAGCTCATCAGCGCTATGGACGCGGAGCTCGATACGGACGACGGGCTCGAAGATCATTGCGCTATCTGCCATCAGCGGGGCTTTTTGATCTGCTGTGACCAGTGCTCCGCGGTGTACCACCTCGCCTGTGTCCGCTTGACGGACGTGCCCGAAGGCGAATGGAAGTGCCCCGCTTGCCTCGCGAGACCGCCCAGTCTACCGGCGAGCCATCTGCCTGCAAGCCACGCCGCCGCCGCTGGCGTCGCCAAGCCGGCGCTTGGTAGCGGTGTCGGTAGCCTTGGCGGCGGGCTGGGGGGTAGTGGGAGTGGGCGCTCGCGCATACCGCCACCGATGCCGCCGCCGCCGATGCCACCGTCCCTGCCACCTCAACGGCTCACAGGTGATTGCGACTGATTGCGACTGATTGCGACGGATTGCGACGGATTGCGACGGATTGCGACGGATTGCGACTGATTGCGACTGATTTGCCTCCTCAACGGCTCACAGGTCCATCCCAAGCGCCTCCTCAACGGCTGACCGGACCGCCGCGGATGTCGGCCGCCGCCGTTGGCGGGCTTAGTGCCTTCAGGCCACCGCCGCCACGTGCACCGCCCTACTATGGCGCGCCGCCGCGGTACGTATCAGAGCCGATCATGGCTGCCGCCCCTGCCCTTCTCCCATCCCAGGCGCCGTCCCAGGCGCCGTCCCAAGCGCTGACCCGCCCGCCAACGGCCGCGCCGTCCCAAGCGCTGGCCCGCCCGCCAACGGCCGCGCGAGTGTATCGCACGAGCGAGGGTGCCACGTACATGCAGGAGGTAGGCACGGGCAAGATCAAGTGGCTCGACGCAGGCGTGTAGCTTGTGGGAGAGTCGTTTGACCAACTTCAGAGAACGAGAGGGAGGGAGAGTCTTCGAACTTCAGAGAGGGAGGGAGCCTGGGTCGGGATGCTGATCGTCGAGAAGTGATGCCGGCCGGCGCGTTCGGCCGGGAGGCGCGGAGCCGCAGCGTCGCTGCCTCTTTGGCGCGCTTGTTGTGTCGGCGCGCCGCACGCACCTCGTCGCGCCCGCCCCCGCAGGCCGCACCCGCTAGGGCCTAGCCAACGTAGGCGGGCGCGCGGGGGGGGAGCGACCCGCCGGCGGCGCCGCTTCCGTGCGTTGTGGTGCCGGGGCAAGACCGGACACAGTCCAACTAGACAAAGTCGGTCCGTTGCGCGATTGGAAAACTTCAAGGCAACACCAACAAAAAGGCGCCTGGGCGGCTTCGGAGCCTGAGACCAGCAGCCTGCCATGATATGAGGGATGTGCTACAACGGCTTTACGGTGACTATACTCATGCCCCCTCGCTTCGCACGGCGGTCGTACACACACACGCCGCGTGGCACAGCGTTCGTGATGCGCCACGATGCGAGCAAGGCTGCCAGCAGGCCCGCTCAGGCCGCCGCTCCCAGCTTCGCGTGCGCCTCCGCCAGCTTCGCCTCAAGGTCGTCGCACTTGCTCTTGAGCTGCTCGTTCTCGGCCTTGAGAGCCTCGACGTCGACGCCCGAGGGAGCACCGAGGGTCATCTTGATGAAATCGATGGCGTTGGCAGGCTTCTCGGGCTCCTCGTACAGGCCGACGAGCACTGTGCGGCGGCGAGCGCATACGGGCGGCTTGTTAGGAAGGAGCAGGCACAGCGCTGGCGGCGGGCACAGTCGCGCCGCTAGCAGCAGCCACTCCATATGCTACGTCGAGCGCGCACCCTTGGTGAGCGCATCGATGACACCAGCCTTGTTCAGGTACTGCCGGAACTCCTCCTTCTTCGCATCTGGTGCCTACAGGCACGGATGCAAAAGACAGCGCTAAAGACATGCCGGAGTGAGTGCAGGCCGCAATCATGGGACGCGGCGAGCGATAGGCGGCGAGCGATAGGCGACGAGCGACATAAAACGTCGGCCAGCAGAGCAGTGCTCCGAGAGTCGCGCAGCGGCAACACGCCAGAAGCGCGGCGCACCTGCAGCTGAGCGAGGGCGGCGTCCGCCATGGCTGTACTGGCTAAAGCAACGCTTGTCGCCTAGAAATGTCCCACGCGCGTGTGTGAATGTTAACACTGTATCTCAGTACTTTCACAGCTAGTGGATTTCTGAGAGTGCGTGAGTGAGTGAGTATCTGTGAGTATTCCGACCTGAACCCCTCTCTCTACATGTACTTTCACACACGCAATCACGTCAAACTTGACTCCTTCGCTTTGCGCGAGGGCTGGCGAGCGAGCAAACCTTTGCCGACGCCTCGTCTCGAGGCGTCCACGCATCGGGCGGCCCGGAGAAGCACCTCAGGGAGGCCGGGCTGACGTGCTAGTCCATATGCCAGAGACGGAGCCGGAGCTTTGGGAGGGCGGCGGCCGTCGCTACCGCATGGAGAAGGTGGTCGGCAACGGAGCCTTCGGGGTGGTTTGGCGCGCAGTGGAGGAAGGGACGTCGGAGCGCGTCGCGATCAAAAAGGTGCGCGCGAGCCACCGTCCCCGCTGCGCGTCCCTTGCGTGCCGGCAAGGTCGAGCACCGCGCGCCGCCCGCAGCCCTTGTGCCCGTGGTTGCCTCACACCGTTCCCACGTGGCGGTTGCAGGTGGTCCTCGACCGGCGGTACCACAACCGCGAGCTGGAGATGATGAAGGGGCTCGAGCACGAGTGCGTGATCAAGCTGCACCACCACTTTGAGAAGCCGGGCAAAAAGCGCGACGAGTCGTACCTGCACCTAGTGATGGACTACATGCCGGAGACGATCCGCTCGCTCTCGCTTCAGTACCAAAAGGAGCGAACGCGCTTCCCCATCGACCACGTGCGCCTGTACATGTACCAGTGCCTCAAGGCGCTCGAGTACGTGCACAGCAAGCGCATCTGCCACCGCGACCTCAAGCCAGACAACCTGCTCGTCGATCCGAGTCGGCAGCGACTCAAGGTTCACTTCGACTCTGGGCGTCGAATGAGCCCCCTTGCATTGCATGTGCCAATGCTCACCACGGCGACGCGTCCCTCGTTCACAGGTCATCGACTTTGGGTGCGCCAAGGTGCTCGTCAAAGGGCAGCCAAACGTGTCGTACATCTGCTCCCGCTACTATCGTGCGCCGGAGCTCATGTTCGGCGCGACCGAGTACACAACGGCTGTCGACATGTGGTCGGTCGGCACCATCCTCGTCGAGCTCCTCTTGGGCCATCTGCCCTTCCAAGGGCAAGACTCGACCCAGCAGCATCTGGTCGAGATCATGAAACTGCTCGGCACTCCGACGGAGAAGGAGCTGCGATCGATGCGTGCGAACTGCTCGGCGGAGGACCTGCCGAAACTCAAGGCGTACCCATGGGACAAAGTTTTCCCACAGGGCACGCCCCCCCGCGCCATGGACCTCGCGTACAAGCTGCTCGCATACGACCCTTCGCTGCGCCTGACCGCCACGCAGGCGCTGCAGCATCCTTTCCTTCAGGGCGTTGAGTACATCCTCGACAGCAACGGGGGGCCGCCGCGCGAAGGGGAGGCGTCGCGTGCTTGGCAGCAGCAGGTTCGTCACTTGCAGACCCACTTTCGCCAGATTGCCTCCCTCCTCAGGTTGGATTGCCTCCCTCATCAGGTGGCTCAGCAGCTGCAGGCCCACTTTAGCCACTATGCGGCCGCCCGCAACGGCGCGGTCCTCGGCTTGCTTCCACAGCTCGAAGGGACTCTCAAGCCTCTTCTGCTGACGTCCGCGGCCGCCGAGGGCGGGATCGATCGCGTGATGCCCGCGGTGCTGGCCGAGGTGAAGGCGGTGCTCGAGCGATGCGAGCGCGCGGAGCTTGACGCCTTCGCCGAGCTGCAGCGCAAGGTGATGTGCGCCTCCAACGGGAGCGCCGACGTGGGCGCCCACGACCGCGCGGGCGCCGCGCAGGCGGCGGCCGAGGCGCAGGCGGCCGTTACGGAGTCGGCGGCGACAATAGAGCGAATGCAGCGGCAGGCGGCGGAGGCAAGGGAGGAGGCGGCGGCGATGCGGGAGCAGGTGCGCGCCACATTCCGACCGGCTCGACCTACCCGCCCCCCCCCCAATCCTCCCCCCCCGCCATCGTCCATCCCCC
>Ga0210243_101361_pt1 | contig 18099 bp, 11 predicted proteins | sample ChrtobMeP5a_32mM_FD_155461 | JGI IMG/M metagenome (GOLD analysis project Ga0210243, IMG submission 155461) | Chrysochromulina tobin associated microbial communities from unialgal haptophyte culture, Seattle, Washington, United States - P5a_32mM | ecosystem: Host-associated > Algae > Haptophytes >...
ATCCGACCTCGGCGACGCGGCTGGCCACAGCCACGGCGGCCGAAGTGGGCCCACCGCCTGTACTTGCCCCGCCCGCCGCCCCGCCCCCTGCCGCCGCATCTTCTCCTCTGCCCCCCGATCCGGACGCCCAACGCGCGTCACGGCAGCGATGGGCAGCGGCGCTCGCCCACCTTCGTCCGCGTCTGAGCGGCGGCGCTTCCGCCCCCGACAGTGCAGGCGCCTTCTCCTTCTCGCTCCCACCGTCGCGTCAGCCCTCGGGCCGAGCATCGTGCCCGCCGTCGCGCCAGCCTAGTGAGGCCGCACGCCAGCCGATGGCGGCCGAGACCGAGGCGGAGGTGCCGCGCGAGATGTGCCCCGTGTGCGACTGCGAGCCGGCCGACTTCATCCCATCGTGCGGCCACGCCACGTGCTCCGACTGCGCCATTCGGATGCTGCGCGCAGCGTGCGACGACCAGAGGTCGGCCCTGGACGCGAGCGGCTTTGCGTGTGTGCAGCGGTGCGAGCGCCGCATCGGCCCCAACGACGTGGAGCCGCTCCTCACAGACCCCGCCAGCAGCCGTCTGAGCGCGATCCGGGGTGGCGCGCCCGATCCTGGTGCGCAGTTTGGCGGGCGGGGGGCTGATGGAGCGCTCGGGCTGAGCTACGAGGAGTATGAGCGCTTCCGCCAGTTTGTGCTTCAGGCGTCCATCCCCGTCGACGAGCGTGTCCACTGCCCCAGGTGCGAGCGGGCCTCGGCGCGGGCCGATGTCACCACCGATGGCGGCGGCGGCGGCACGCGCGGGCTGCGCTGCCCACACTGCCAGCACTGCTGGCGCCCGGACGCGACGGACGCGCAGGGCCCGTCCACGACGGCGACGGACGCGTACATTGGCGCCACCAGCCGGCAGTGCCCCAACTGCGACGTGCCGGTCACCAAGTGGCACGGCCACAGCTGCCACCACATCTCGCCGCAGACCAACGGCTGCCCCAACTGCCACCAGCACTTTTGCTATGTGTGCCTCCACAAGCACGGCCGGCCCGGCGAGCGCGCGTTCCACAGCGAGTGCGCCCACCGCCAAACCTTTTGCCGATTGGACGACATCGGCCTTCACCTCGGCATGGAGCCGTACCCGCACGACGTGCGCTGCGGCTGCCCCATTTGCCCCGACTGTCGGAGGGGCGTGCCGTGCGAGCTGTGCGACGGGGGCTGCGTGGTGTGCCGCGGCCTCGTGCCCCCGGGGCCGACGGAGCTCGCAACGCCGGCGGCCGCGTGCACGGTCGCGGGCTGCGTGGTGCACGACGAGGCCGCGGCGGCCAGGTGCCGGAGGCGCGAGGCGGAGCTGCAGTGGGCGGAGCGGCAGCGGCCGACGCAGGGTGCTGAGGTGTACCATGCCGTCGTCCCGGAGGGCGTCACGACGCTCGAGGCAGGGTACTTTCGTGGGCGGCGGGATCTACGGTCGGTGGCGCTGCCGGCGAGCCTGACGCGCATCGGCGATCGCGCGTTTCAAGGCTTCCACTCGCTCGCACTGGGGGAGCTGCCCGCGTCCCTCACGAGCATCGGCGATGACGCCTTCGCCGGGTGCTCCTCCCTCGCGCTGAGGGAGCTGCCCGCGTCCCTCACGAGCATCGGCGATGACGCCTTCTACGGGTGCTCCTCCCTCGCGCTGAGGGAGCTGCCCGCGTCCCTCACGAGCATCGGCGGTGGCGCCTTCTTTGAGTGCTCCTCCCTCGCGCTGAGGGAGCTGCCCGCGTCCCTCACGAGCATCGGCAATCGCGCCTTCTTCGGGTGCTCTTCCCTCGCGCTGGGGGAGCTGCCCGCGTCCCTCACGAGCATCGGCGAGAGCGCCTTCGATGGGTGCGCCTTCGCTGTCGTCCGGAAGGGTGTCATGATGCTCGAGGAATGGCACTTTTGTAGGCGGCGTGACCTACGGTCGGTGGTGCTGCCCGCGTCCCTCACGAGCATCGGTTGGGGCGCCTTCCACGGGTGCTCTTCCCTCGCGCTGACGGAGCTGCCCGCGTCCCTCACGAGCATCGGCGATGGCGCCTTCGCCGGGTGCTCCTCCCTCGCGCTGGGGAAGCTGCCCGCGTCCCTCACGAGCATCGGCTATCGCGCCTTCTACGGGTGCTCCTCCCTCGCGCTGAGGGAGCTGCCCGCGTCCCTCACGAGCATCGGCGGTGGCGCCTTCTTTGAGTGCTCCTCCCTCGCGCTGAGGGAGCTGCCCGCGTCCCTCACGAGCATCGGCGATCGCGCCTTCAACGGGTGCTCCTCCCTCGCGCTGAGGGAGCTGCCCGCGTCCCTCACGAGCATCGGCGATGGCGCCTTTGACGGGTGCTCCTCCCTCGCGCTGGGAGAGCTGCCCGCGTCCCTCATAAACGTCGGCGATTGCGCCTTCCGCGGGTGCTCTTCCCTCGCGCTGAGGGAGCTGCCCGCGTCCCTCACGAGCATCGGCGATCGCGCCTTCTACGGGTGCTCCTCCCTCGCGCTGAGGGAGCTGCCCGCGTCCCTCACGAGCATCGGCGATGGCGCCTTTGACGGGTGCTCCTCCCTCGCGCTGGGAGAGCTGCCCGCGTCCCTCATAAACGTCGGCGATTGGGCCTTCCGCGGGTGCTCTTCCCTCGCGCTGAGGGAGCTGCCCGCGTCCCTCACGAGCATCGGCGATGGCGCCTTTGACGGGTGCTCCTCCCTCGCGCTGGGAGAGCTGCCCGCGTCCCTCACGAGCATCGGCGATGGCGCCTTTGACGGGTGCTCCTCCCTCGCGCTGGGAGAGCTGCCCGCGTCCCTCACGAGCATCGGCGATTACGCCTTCGCCGGGTGCTCCTCCCTCGCGCTGGGGGAGCTGCCCGCGTCCCTCACGAGCATCGGCCGTGGCGCCTTCAACGGGTGCTCCTCCCTCGCGCTGAGGGAGCTGCCCGCGTCCCTCACGAGCATCGGCGATCGCGCCTTCTTCGAGTGCTCCTCCCTCGCGCTGAGGGAGCTGCCCGCGTCCCTCACGAGCATCGGCCGTGGCGCCTTCAACGGTTGTACCATGGTTGTCCCGGAGGGCGTCACGACGCTCGAGGCAGGGTACTTTCGTGGATGCCGGGACCTACAGTCGGTTGCGCTGCCGGCGAGCCTCACGCGCATCGGCGATCGCGCGTTTGAAGGCTTCCACTCGCTGGCGCTGAGGGAGCTGCCCGCGTCCCTCACGAGCATCGGCGATCACGCCTTCGAAGGGTGCTCCTCCCTGGCGCTGAGGGAGCTGCCCGCGTCCCTCACGAGCATCGGCGATCACGCCTTCGAAGGGTGCTCCTCCCTGGCGCTGAGGGAGCTGCCCGCGTCCCTCACGAGCATCGGCGATTACGCCTTCAACGGGTGCTCCTCCCTCGCGCTGAGGGAGCTGCCCGCGTCCCTCACGAGCATCGGCGGTGGCGCCTTCTTTGAGTGCTCCTCCCTCGCGCTGAGGGTGCTGCTAAGCTCCTTCTTGAGGGCAGGGGGGGGAGGGTTTCGCTGGGCCGGGCGACTGCTACTGCTATCTCTTTTGTTGCGCGCTTGTATTGACGCCTCCGTGTTCTGGCTCTCCATCGCTCTCACTCTCGCTGCTGGCGCTGCTGCCGTTGCTCCGTCCTCTGTGCATTCGATTCTCCGTCACGTGTTAGCAGTGTGACATCATCAGCGTAAACGCATCCAAGGCGTGGCAGTGCGGCAGCGGCAGTGAGGCAGCAGCGGTGTGGCAGTTTGTGGCAGCAGCGGCAAGTGGCAGGTGCGGGGCAAGACCGGGCGGGGATGGTCAATCAATGTGTCGCGCGTGCGTTCGTGCGGGTGCGGGGGTCTGGGGCACGCATCGCGGGGTTGCCGCCAGGGGGGTCGTTCAGAGCGAGCGTCGGGTATAATAGAGGCCAGCCTTGGTAGCTTCGGGTAGGATGGTTTTGAAATGTTTATCATTTTTACGCATCCAACGACGATGCTGTAGAGATCAGGCATACCCCGTGCGTAGCCTAGTCGTGCCTCTCGTCTAGACGGAGCATCAACCTCCTCGCCACCTAACCTGCTAAACCAGCATGTTGATCCACCTACGCTGTACACAATTCATTATAGTTACGATGCACACGGACCGCCACGTCTGTGGGGAGTGGGCCGACCGCGCCGAGCGGGTCTGCCCGCACCCACGCCGCCCCAGTAATATCCCATGGTGTCACGCATCCGAATCATGTCTAGCGCCGTAGTGACTCAAAGTCGGCGGGGCTCTCGCGACTTGTCACGCCGAGCCGGCGCCTTCACACCGCCGCCTGTTCACACCGCCGCCTGTTCGTAGCGCGAACCCGACCGAGGTCCATCCGTGCGCATCGAGCTCGATGTTGGTGGTGACTGCGGCGGTGACGCTAGCGCTGCCGTCGGCTTTGAGGCGAGAGAAGAGCGAGACGTACGAGCGCTCATACACGAGCGCCGTCGGGTGCACCGTCACCTGTGGGGAAGAGGCAGCGCCGTGGTGAGCGCATACATGCAGCTAGACGTACGCGCGCTCAAACACGAGCGCCGTCGGGTGCACCGCCCCTCGCAATCAGCGGCCATCAGGGGCAATCAGCGCCGTCGGGCGCGCGGTCACCTCCGCACCCAGCGCGTCATCGTCCACGCAAAGCGCCGTGCAGACGACGTCCAATCGCTGTCGAAAGGACTGGCCGTTGCCGAGAAGCCGCCCAATGCCGGTGACACACAGGGCGTTCGAGCCCATCGCCTGAGCGCCAGCGCCCTCAAAGAGGCGTGCAAACTGCGCCTCCGTCGTGTGCGCATACATCTCGAGCACGATCACGCCGACATTGTTCACCACGCGCGGCTGCCCGTCGAAGACGACTGAGAAGGCCACGCACAGGGGCGCGTCCGCTCCGCCCTTGCCAAGGGCGAGCATGGCATCCTTGAGCATGGCGAAGTAGGCTGCGAAGCGCCGGTTGCTGCCCTCGGCCGCGCGCACCGTGTACCACTTGAGCAGGTGCTGGTTTGGGCCGCTGGGCACTTCGTGCATTGGCTTCCTCATGAAGCGCAGCGTGTGGGGGAGCGTGCGCACGGCACAGAGCAAGCCGTAGAGGGGGCTCGAGGGTGGGAGCTTACGTGGCGGGGTGCCGAGCATCGACTCGATGCATCGGAGGAACATGGAGCCACCCAAGTAGCGGTGGTCGGCGTCAAGCTCGACGAGCAGCCGATCGGGGTCCCCACGCACTCGCATCGCGTCGTGCTTTCCAGCGAGCACATCGGCAACGGTCTCGATGCCCTTGAAGCGAGGGCTCGCGACCGCGATCCACTCGACCACTTGGTCGGTCCGCCTCGAGTCCAAATTGCGAAAGTATTGCTCGTAATCCTTCAGGCTTGGCATCACGAAGCGGGAAGTCAGCGTGCGCTCGCCCGCGCCGTAGCGCTTCGCATCCTCGAGCTTGGCCTGGTGGAACTCGTCCTCGATGGTCTGTGACTTGACCTGAAGGCCCAGGGCGGCACGCAGCACCACGAACATCGGAGACACGATAGCCTGATGGAGCACCCGTATCCACTGTAGGATCGTGGTCAACACCATTTGTGAGTCCAAAAATACATTCGTTTGAAAGCAATTTGGATTGACTTGTCTTGATTTGCCTCCTGAACTTCCGCCGTGGGCGATCTTTGCCGCGTGACGCCCAAAGTTACGCGGCTCCTGTAAAGCTTATTCATAGAGGAGGGTGCAGGAACATGTACCGGTAGCACCGATCGGCGCAGCTCGTTGACGACACATGGTTCTCGGAGCCAGTGCGCTCTTCCTTCTGCTCGAGTACCTGCAATTCTATCGTGACACGCTTCAAAACCGGCATTATCTCAAATATCCCAACAACGCCGACGTCGATGGCTCCATAGCCTTTCATACCTGGCCACCCGGGGCGAATGCGATGACGATGGCTGGCCAGAGGCGACTTGACCACACCGTTGCGATCATCGCAACGGCGATCGCCGATGGCATCCCAGGACATTTCATCGAGACGGGCGTGTGGCGTGGTGGTATGTCCTTCATGGCCGCGAAGGCGCTCGAGGTGCTTGCGACCATTGAGACGGAGCGTACTGGAGTGGCAACGCCTCCGCGCCTGGTGTACCTGTGCGACAGCTTCGCCGGAATTCCGGAGCAGACATCGTACGGTCGCGGCCGAGACCATGTGCACCCCGCCTCGGGCCTGGATCGCAAAGCGCACGCATTCGGCATCCTGAACGACAACTCGGTGGACAGGGTGCGAGAGGATGCTGCGAGGGTGAATCTCGGGCCGACGCTACGCTGGGTGCCCGGCTATTTCAACGAGTCGTTGCCGCGGTTGGCGCGCGAAGAGCCCTCGCTCACCTTCCTCACGATTCGACTCGACGGCGATGCGTATTGGTCCACCTACGAGGCGCTCACCGTGCTCTACCCGAGGCTCTCGCCAGGTGCGGACCGCTGATGACGTCTGATTGCGTGGATCACATCTGATGGCCACTGATTGCATCTCTACCCGCCGCCCTTGGCAGGCGGGTTCGTCATCATCGACGACTTTACAGATTGGACTACCTGCCGCGAGGCGGTCGACAGGTACCGCGCCGAGCAGCGCATCGCTGATGACCACTGATTGCGTTGATGACATCTGATTGCGCGAGGCGGTCGACAGGTACCGCGCCGAGCAGCGCATCACAGCGCCGGTCGTACTCGTGCCGCACAAGCGAAACGAGGTCGTGCGGGGCGCCTATTGGCGGAAGCCCAGGGAAGGATCCAAATTAGGCAAAGGACAACCCGAGCATTCCAAATTAGGGTCACCCCCGCCGCTGTGCGTCGGGGATGGCGGGCACGGAGCTGTCCGGGTACCTGGCAGCTACAACCCTTCGAACGCGGTGCCAGTCGGACCGCCTGCAAGCGTGTGGAGCTCTCCAGCAACGAACTCGTGGAAGCTCGAGCAGTACGTGCCGCCTGCGCAGATCTACATGTGCACGAAGAGTGAGGCCGAGGAGGCGCTCGAGACGATCGACAAGCCGGCTCCAACGGCCGACGCTCAGGAGAGCGAAGTAGACAGGCGCCGAAGGCAAAAGCTTCAACTGCAGAGCGCAGCGTTGCGTGGAAGCAGCAAGAGCGTGGAGCTGCGCGCCTTGTAGGGTCACCTTCGTGGGATGGCACAGACCGCTGGACAACACAAGCGACCTCGGTTCTCGCACTCTCTCTTTAGAGAGTCATTCGTCGCTGCGGAATTGACCCGTCTTTTCCACATGTTACCTACTCAATTGGACCAGAATCAGTTGGACCGACATCAATGGTATAGGACAGCACATTGTTCACAGTTTCGGTCAATTCACACTCGACGTTTTCCGATGATGTTGCTCGTCATTGAGGTCTGCCTCAGCTCCTGGCGTACAGCGGGAGGCCTTGCCAAGCCCTTCCAGCGCATGGGCAGCACTCCCGTTGATGACGTGGAGTCGAGCTCGCTGGCTGCTCTTCCAACGTACACCGTGGATGGGTTGCCGCGTTTGCGCTTTGCGCGAGAGCTCTTATCCGCGGATACCGACGTGCTCCAGGAGCTGATCTGTGAGGAGGCTAGCTTTTGGAGCTTGCCGCTGTCCAAGACGCTGCTGCCGCGCCATGCTTTCCTGCGCGCCCGAGGGCTTCCACACGGATCCCACTTGCTGCGTGACCATCGACACGGGCTGCAGCAGCTCTTGCTTCGCCCGCAGTCAGACGCGCAGTTCGCCACCGCCGTCGCCAATCTTTCGAGTCCTGGGGTCCGGCCCTCAGAGCTGTGCCTCGACTTTGCCTCCTTTGCCAGCCGATTCCGAAAGGGTGGCTTCGACGCGGCACGTGCGGGCGATACGGCCGTGCTCGAGGCCCTGCTTGCGCACGGCTGGTGTGCTCGCACCGCTAGGGACAAGCGCGGTGCCTCGGCGCTCCACTACGCAGCTGGGCACGGCCATGTCGAGTGCTGCGCGCTGCTCTGTGCGGCGGGCCTCGAGGTGGACGATCGAGCTCAAGACGGCGCGACGCCTCTGCACTGGGCGGTTGCGGGAATGACCTCAAGGGGCAACCCTCGAGATCGTGCTCACGACGGCGCTCCCCGTGCTGACGACCGACAAGGGCGGGACAGCGCGGGTCCAAATGGTTTCGGGACCGGCGGCCACTTAGGGATGGCCAAATGGCTCGTGGGCCGTGGAGCGGATGTGGGCGCGCAGACCGTCGATGGGAACAGTATCCTGCACTGGTGCGCGTGGGCAGGGACGCTCGAAGTTCTGACGTGGCTCACCGACCATATTAGGCAGCTGCAGCGGTCAGGTCTCGCCATGCACGGCGGCGGAACAAGTACCACCAGCGACGGGTCCTGCTCGCTCAGCGGGGCGTCCCCTTCCAAATTAGACAAGAGGATGTCCGATTCTCTGAGTGTGCACGCGCTCAATCGCAACGGCTGCAGTGCGGCACACTGGGCTGCATCTGGCGGCGGGCTCGAGGTCTGCCAATGGCTCGCTGAAGAGCTCGAGCTCGACTTCTCGTTGCCTAATTTGGAAGGGAACACCCCGCTCACCAAGGCCATTGAGCATGGACGAGAGGAGATTGTGCGTGGATCGCCACTGATCGCCCATGAGTGCCACAGCTAATTGCCACTGATGGCCACAGATGGCCACCGATTGCCACTGATTGCCACTGATTGCCACTGATCGCCCATGAGTGCCACAGCTGACGGCCACTGTTGGCCACTGATGGCCACCGATTTCCACTGATTGCCAATGATGCCAATGATTGCCACTAATTGCCACTGATTGCCACAGCTGATGGCCTCTGGCGGCCACTGATGAGTGCAGCTGAGTGCGGCTGAGTGCGCTGGCTCCTGATGACCTCTGATGACCTCTAATTGCCATCCTCATCAGGTGCGCTGGCTCCTGGTGAGCGGCAGTTGCGAGCCTACGCTCGCTGAGGCGGCTGGCTATGCGGCGCGGCTTGCCGCCCGGCATGCGGCCGAGGACACCACAGATCGCATCTCCGAGATGATGCAGAGCTATTTGCTCGCACAGCATTATCTGACGCAGCAGCAGCAGCAGGAGGCAACGCCAATGCCGGGTGCGGACGACGCACCGCCAGATCTTGCGGAGATGACACCACCTGCCGATAACAAGGCGCGTGAGGGCACGCGCGCGCCCGATACGGCTCCGAGGCACGCGCGCGCGCCCGATACGGCGCCCAGCGAGACGCTCGTGCGCCTCATTGACGAGGCTCTGAGGCACGAGCGCGCACGCAGTGTGGTGGCCGAGGAGCGAGCTGCGAGGCTCGAGGCCCAGCTGGCGCACGTGAGCAGGCAGCTCTTCGAGGCACAGGCCAAGGCCATTGAGCTCCTGGAGCGCAGCACCAGTAGTAAGTAGAAGAATCCAAATGTAAAGTCTAGCATCAAGCATGTGGTCGGGTGTTCGTCGAGGCGGGTCAGTTTCTGCATGTAGTCTGCGAAGAAGACGTGTGATTTGCGTTCACGCTTGTGTCGGCGTCAAGTCAAATCCATGCATAAACAACAGACAACCCCTTTAGACTTGAAACACGACTTGACTTCACATGAAGGGTCGCGCGCTGTCGCGGGCTCGCAGAAGGGACGCAATACGAATCATGAAACCGCATGGGATGTCATGGAGCTTGCCGACGCTGCTGCATGTCGTGTGCATGCTCCTATCATGGAGGCTAACTACCGAACAATATGCACAGAACCTGACATGCTGCACTTCACAGAATTCGGAGTCTGGGCGCATCGGACGGTGCGACCATCTGGCACAGCACAATGGCTGCCGAACCGATTGGATCCGAAATCGCTGCCCTGTAGCGTGTGGAAATTGCAGCGTTTGCGACCCAACCAGGCGCGAGATTTACCAAAAGTTATACCTGCGGACGGCCCGCATGCGGGCCAAGGCTGCGCCGAGCGAGGTAGCGTACACCGAGAACATGAGCGTGCCATTGGATGAGGCCCGGAAGATGGCGATTCGCACGGGCAAGGAGCTGTCACGGCGCGCGCGCCGCCTGCTAGCCGAAGAAGTGATACGCGGGCTCTCGTTCTCGCACTACGTGGTCGATCCAGCGTTCGACATGCCGCTCACGCAGCCCATCTTCGACTTCGTTCGCTTTCGCCGCGGCCGCGCCGATCAGATCCGATGGCCTCGGTAATGGGAGGCCTGATTGCGTCCTATCAGATCCAATCGCTAATGGGAGGCCTGATTGTGTCCGATCAGATCCGAGATGGTGACGGGAGGCCTGATTGCGTCTGAGTGCCTCTGGAGGCGTAGACGTGCCGTTGAGTGCACCCTGATGACGTCTGATTGTCTCCCTCATCAGGCACGGCATCTCGTTGGGGGGCGTGGACGTGATGCGCAAGCTGGCTCAGCTGGTTGATGACATCCTCGAGCGTGGCATACGAGGGAGCTTTGTGGAAGCGGGCGCGTGGAAGGGCGCCAACGGCATCCTGGTGCGCAAATTGTTCGACGCCGCTAGCGACGTGGCCGACCAAATGCGCAAGGTCTACTCCCTCGACACATTTGCCTGGTTCCCGAACAAGACGAACAGCACGTACTATGCGGATCGCGGCATCGTCGAGGGCTTCTACGCGTCCGGCCGCTGGCATCCTAACTTTTATGCCGACCTGCGCAAGGTGAAGCAGATCCACACCCAGTTCGGGATCAATCTCCAATACGGCGGCCTGAAGCTACTCGATGGAGACTTGGAGCAGCTCGCACCCGAGCTTGCCATCTCGCTACAGAGCGACGCCGAGAAGATTGCGCTGCTCGTCGTAGACACGAACCACTACAAGGGTACCTGGGAGACGCTGAAGGCACTCTACGCCCATGTGGCACTCGGCGGCTATGTCCTTCTCGGCGACTACGGCTCGCCTCCGTCCCGGCGCGCGGCCGACGACTTCCGCGGCTGCATGGGCATCGAGTCGGAGCTGGTCTTCTTCTTGCCGCACGGCTCTCCGCACGGAAGGCACGGCAAGGCATACTGGAAGAAGACGGAGGAGCTGCCGCCTTCGAAGCGCTTGAACGCGCGGTGCGAAGCTATGCCTTCGTTGACGGTTGGGTTCGGTGCGAGCCAAGACGTGTCCTTCGTTGTCGCGCACGAGACCAAATTAGGCGAGGGTAAGGACTTCCCGCCCGTCATGCGGCTGGCACCCCTTACAGTCTCCGCGCGCCCAACAGCGCGCGAAGCCTTCAGCCGCGCAGCCAGATCGTGGAGCAGCGCCAAGGGTTCGTCATGTTTCGTCGACGTGCTGCTGTACGGCCTCATCCGATCGGACGCGATGCTCGAGTACACGACGCCGACGCTCCGCTCGCATGGGCTCGAGCCGTTGGAGGGCCACGGCTGCCTGCACGTGCATGCCTACTGCCTCGAGGCGCGTTGCAACATGTCCACTGCGAGCACGTTGCTACGACGCCTCGGAGCTGCGTCGTTGAACGTAACCGCCGCACTGCCACCCCCCGCACTGCTTGGGAAGCGCATCGAACTCGAGTGGAACGCGCGGGACCCGTCGTTGGATGCGATAGCGCGGATGATCGCGAGGGATGCTCGCAAGCGACGCAGCGAAACCATCCATCGGTGGCGCTGTGGCGTGCACAGCCTGTCGCAGGCCTGGGCCGCTGCGCGACTGCACACGCCCGCCAAATACGGCGAGGCGCCCTCTGGCCTGGTGCTGGTCTGCCGGATCGATGCCGCCTTTGTGGCGAGACCAGCACCGATAGGGCACCTTCCTAATATGGATCTGATCGATCACCTGTGGGCATCAGATGCGTGGGAGGCGCACGAGCGTCACACGGTTTTCGTGCCCGAGTTTCAGCACTATGGCGGTCTCAACGACCGTTTCGTCTTCGGCTCGGCAGCGGCTGTGGCCATGCTGATCTCCGCTCGCGAGGAGCAATCTCGACTGGGGGAGACTTTTGCGGAGCAAGCCATGTGCTCCGCCGTATTGGAACACAACCTGTCGGTGCGCACCACGACGATCAGTTTCGTACGCGTGCGCGACGACAACTCCATCCCACCCGTTGATAGTGAGACGGTCCTGTCCAACGCCTCAGCGCTCGGCACAACGCCCGATACAAGGTGGTGGAACGGGCACAGCAACGGCATGTGCCTCAGCTGCGTGGGCCTCGCAGGCCGCTGCTTAGGAAGCGAAGAAGCGGCGGCTTACGGCCTCAACCCATACCACTCCTTCTGCCCCGGCCAACTGTGCCAGCTTCTCACGTCCATGAACAGCCGCCTAGGGGCTCTCGTTGACAGAGCTCAGCTGGCCGGTCTTCACACGTTGGCCCGTTCACGGCCGGCCATGTTCGCAGCCTTCAATCGGCGAATCGCGCGCGGCACCAAGCGGACCGAGTCCATGTTAGGCAAGTCCAGCCCTCGGAGCCGCCGAGGGAAGATGAGGCAGCCCGAGAGGTCGACGCAGCCTAGCGACGCTCAAGTCGCGGACGCCAAGAAAGCACAGGCAGAGCTGGACGCCCTAGTGCACGCGGATCTCGAGCTCATAAACCAAGCCGAGCGGGAGAGCCGCCGTCGGTCTGTTCTGAGACCCATCTTCTGAACAGTCACACACACAGTGTCTGACTCTGAGAGAACTCAGGCGGGAGAGCGGAGGCGGTAGGGGCAAGAGCGTGTCGCACTGAGTCCACACTGTACTCACAGTGGCGGGGCCATGTTGCGCCCGCCCGCGCCCGCCCGCCCGCAAGGCGCCTGACCGCCTGCCTATCTTTAGATTCCGAGTTGGCTACTGTACCGTGGCGGGGGAGTGCGACGAAACTGACGAACAGCCATTCACAGTCACTTCTCCGCTCAGAAGGGGTCCAATCGCGCTGCAGGGTCGCTGGGGTTGGCCGGCCGCTCCCATGGCGGAGTGGGTCAAGGTCCAGGATGGCATCTTCAGTTACTACTGGAACGAATCCACAGGCGAGACCGCTTGGAAGCTGCCGGAAGCAGCAGCGGCGGCGCCCGCTTCACCTGCAGCGGCAGGAGCAAAGCCAGCTATAGCCTCCTTGCACCCATGGACACCTGCAGCTTCGACTGCTGCTGCTACCGCGCCGAGCCTTGGCGTAGCTGCACGAACATCAGGTGCGTCCTCATCGAGCGTGCCCGCTGTTGCCGCGGCTAGCTCTAAGCAGGCGATCTCACCAGCGTCGCCTCCGAACGGCGGCGGTGGCAGTGCGTTGCTACCAGCTCGACTCGGCGGCGACGCCGAGTCCGGAAGCGATGGCGCGCGGTGGCGACGGCGGCGCACGTACAAGCCGCTGGTACGCACACCGCTGGACGATTCGGACGACTCGTACTACTCGAGCGACCTCGGCGATCCCGATTCATCCCGATACACGACGCCCCGAAGCCGGCTGCGTGGGGCGCCGCCCGCAGTTGGCTCCTCACCAGCGGGCCCGAGCGCACCAGCCTTCGGCTCAGTCGAGCTGCAGCGCACCGAGCTCGCCTTTCATCAGGCCGTGCGGCGCCGCCAACCGCTCGATTTCGAGCAGGAGCACCGGCAGCAGCAGCGTCAGCAGCAGGTCAGCCAGCTGCAGCAACAGGGCGCTGCAGCCGCGAACACTGAGCGGGAGATGGCCATGCTGCACGCCGAGATACGACGAGATACGCAGAGGGCACAGCCGCCGCCGCGGCCGCCGCCGCCGCGGCCGCCGCCGCCGCCGCAACAGAAGCAGCCGCCGCCGCAGCCGCAGCCGCCGCAGCCGCCGTCGCAGCCGGCTTCGAAGGCCTTCGAAGATTCGGTTGACCTACCATATAAGGCAACCCTGCCTAGTAATGCGACCAACGCCGAGATTTCGGTGCTGATGCCTCAGTCAAAGGCATGGTACCAGAAGGCCGACGGCACGCGTTCTGTCTGCACCATCGCCAAGGTGCATTACGACGACCAGCCGCCCTACTACACGATCAACCTTGATGGGCAGGAGCGATCGACAGTGCGTACCAAGCTGACACCCTTTGCTGGCAAGGAGGAGGACCATCGGGGCGGGCCTGCCTTGCCAGCCCCTCCCGCCGCCGCGGCCGTCGCTGACGTTGACAGCGAGGAGTCAGCGAGGAGTGTCGCCACCGTCGACATCGCACAGGGGCCAGGGCGGCAGTCTGAGGTAGCGGCGGGCGCGGCGCCCGCTCCGAGTGCGCCGCCGGAGGACGAGAAGGAGCGCAAGGCGAGAGAGCGCGCGGAGAGGCTTGCGGCCCACAATGAGAACATGCGGAAGCAGCGCGAGCAGCAGCAGCAGCAGCAGCAGAAGCAGAAGCAGCAGCTGGAGCAGAAGAAAGCGGCGCCGGCGGCACGGGCAGCAAAGGCGGCGGCGCCGCCGCAGGGGGCCAAGGCAACGGCGCAACGCTCTGACGAGGACGAGGACGAGGACGAGGACGAGGAGAGCGAGGACGACGAGGACACTATGCCAGCTGCCTTGGGGATGGCAGCTGGCAGGTTGCGAGCGGCGCAAGGCCGGCGCAACCCTGTGGGAAACCCTATCGATGCCGCGCCGGTGGCACCACCCAAGCCGGCGCCACCACCCAAGCCGCCGCTGCGGCCGTCCGCGGCCGCGGGCGCAGCAGTAGCCGTCCCTGCAGCCGTCCCTGCAGCCGTCGCACCGGGGCCGGCTAGGGCGCTTACGCCGGACGTGACGCCCAAGACGATCATGCGGCGCAAGGCTGCTCTTGAAGCGGAGGCGAGGGTCGAGGCGGCCACGCAGGCGGCATGGACAGCAGACAAGGCGCGGGTGGAAGAGACGAGGCAAGCGCGCAGGAGGTCCTCCGTGCGAGAGGGCGACGAAATCCAGTGCGGTTTCGTCAGCTCCCCCGAGGCCGACGGTTTCGTCAACGGTTTCGTGAGCTCGTACCCCTCCTCACCCGAGAATGCCGGCGGTTCGGCTCGGAGCACTCGGCGGGAGGCGCGCCTCGGTACCGATCGCGCCAAGCTTCATGTGGACTTGTCGCCCGAGCGGGAAGGCAATTTAGAGGAGCAGCTCGCAAAGATCAAGGCGCAGGTGGCGCAGGAGCAGGACACGTCCCGCTTGCGCCAGCTGGATGCCAAGGTCGCGGAGCTCGACCGGCAGTACCAGAGGCGCAGGGAGCAGCAGTCGGCCCCGGTGCAGGGTTCGTCAGCCCCGGGTTCGTCGGCCCTAGGGGCCTCGCCCACGACGGCGCTGCTCCACCCTGACGGCATCGACCCGATCGCAAAGTCCGCAGTGCCCGCGGCGGCGAAGGCCCTCGAAAAGGTTCGGAGGCATTCGAGTAGCCATCTGCCGCTCGACGCGCCCTCGCCAGATGCGCCCTCGCCGCCACCACCGACGCCGCCGGCACCCTCTGCTGCGCCCTCGCCGCCACTGCCGACGGCCGCCCCGCCTCCACCCCGTGCGTTGTATCGACCCAAGGGAGCCGCCATGACAGAGCCGGCGGCGCTAGCCCCTCCGACGCCAAAGGTCATCACAGAGTCAAAGGTCTTCACAGAGTCTTGGGAGGCATCGGCACCGCCCGCGCCGACGGCTGCCCCGCCTCCACCCCGAACGGTGTATCGGCCCAAGGCAGCGGCCATGCTCTCTCAGGGCGCCATGTCGGGCGCACTGCCCCCGCCACCGCCGCCCGGGGCACCGACGCCCAAGGCCTCGTCGCGTCCGTCGGGACGGAGCAGCCGCCGGAGCGCCGCCCGGAACGGCGCCCAGAGTAGCCAGCGAACTTCACAGCGAGCTTCACAGCGAGCCCCAGCGGCCGTTGCCGAGGATGAGAAGGCTCGCAAGGCGAGGGAGCGAGCGGAGAAGCTAGCGAGGCATAATGCCGCTCGAGCCGCTGCCGCGCCGATCACGGAGCTGGGCTTGCCGCCGCCGGCCCCGTCATCGAAGACGACACTCCAAAAGGAGGCGGAGAAGAAAGGCGCCGCGTCGGGCGCGTCAGCCAAGGGCAAGGCGGTGGCCGAGAAGAAGAAGGAAAAGACCGTCACCGGTTGGTTTGGGAGATGATACTTCCGAGTACCTTCCGAGCCGCGACCAGCCCAGTCCCCTGGAGCTGGACCGAGACTATTCGAGACTATTCTATCCCGCGAGTTACTGAACGCAACGGCGCACAGGTGCGTCTTGCCGCTTAGCCGTTCGAGCTTTACTGCTTTAGGCCGGCACGCACGCGCGGGGGCTTGCCCAGGTTTCAGAGCGGGCCCCCCGCGCGGTTTGTCTAGTGTAGTGTAGAAAAGTTTGCTTTTGGTGACCGGACCATACCTATACACGCACGCACCCTAGGGCCTGACGAACATAACCCGAACGAGATGGGTGTGTACTACGGTACAGTACAGTCTGCAGTGGTGCACACTAACTAGACCCCCCTTAGTAAGAACCCACACCTCGAACCCCGCTTTTCCGACGGGGGGTGGGTTGGGAGGTTTCGTTTTCTTTGCTGTGTGGCGGTGTTGGACGTCGCGGCCGCCCCCGTAGAGGGGGGTGGTCCCACTCTCCCCCTGTGGGGAAGGGTGGTGACGTTATTGGTTGTTTGCTTTGTTTTGCTTTGTTTTGAGAGTTGCGAGCCTGATTATAGTCAAGGCGACTCTCTGAGGGGGTATTGATGGACTATCAAGTCAAATCAAAGGTGGTAAGGTGTCAATCAGAATTCCTCAAAATTCATCAAAAGGAAAAGACTTCGCGAAGTTTTTGTCGATTCACGAAGACTTCGTCGGCTCGAGAACAGGCCACCTGGGCTGAGCTCGGGCGTGCGCTGGCTGAGGCTGCTGAGGTGAAAAGCGGAGTGGCGAGTGTCATAGGGAATCTGCTGGCTTTCGGGCAGGCGCTTCGCGCATAGTCAGCGATTGTTAGTGGCAAGTCAAGGTGGCTGTGCAGGGCTCCGGATTCGTTTGTTGTTCCTGATTTGTCGTGCGCGCGCAGCGTGGGGAAGCCTCCATGTTGCGTCTTCAAGAGGGTGCTCGAGAGAATCTTTGAAGGAGATGCTCGTCTGTCTGGTCATTCGTGATGGTGACCGCCATTCTGCGAATGTTGGGTTGTAGAAGGGGTGGACTCGCGGCGATCTGAGAAAGGTCTCTTGGACCATAAAAAACCCAAAAAGGGTTTCTTGTCTAGTGTGCTGCTGCTGTTCAACACAACGCGCACAACCTCCGGACCCCCAAGCACGAGGGCCTCTATCGCTATGGACGGAGGTGTGGCCGACACAACCTGCTATTACACAGGCCGTTAATCGGCGGCATGGGGGGAGGCGCAGCCTCCCCCTCTAGAGTAAACCGATAGTACCGATCGGACCGCTGCTCGCAGCGGCAGCCGCCGCGGCGGCGCGCACGCGCGCGCGCCGCGGTGGCGTCTCCCCCCGTAGTAACAGCGTCACCTGTCTCACATGCCCCTCGCGCGGCGCCTCGAGTGGGGGTACATACCGCACCCGCGGCACCCCTTGCGCCCGTGCTGCAAGCACGGCGGAGCGCCGGGCGCGCGCGAAGGCCCGTCGCCGATCCTCGTCCTGCTGTCGCCGCGCCCGAAACTCCTGGAGCGCAGTATACTCCGCCGCGGACGCTGCACGGCGCGCTGCGCGCAGGGGGAGATCCATGGCGACAACGTTACGCCGCCGCGCGCGGGCGGCATCGCGGGCGCGCGAGACCGTAGCCGCGGCATCGGGGCGCGAGGCAAGAAGGGCCATAGCGTGTACGTGCGCCCGTTCCCAGAGCGCGTGCTGGATAGCATCGTCCGCCGCGGCATCCGCTTGCCGTCGACGCTTGCGCCTGCCCAGGAGCACGAGGCGCTCGGCGGTCGTGAGACGAGGGGCGGCGGTAGCCCGCGCGGCATTGGCCGCCTGGAGCAACTAAACCACTCTGTAGGCTCCCGAACGATGCCCAGCACGTGGGCGAGGGCGGCGGATTCCGCCTCTTCCGCAGTAAAGCTCACGGGAGAAGAGCCGATGTACGAGCTGTACGCGGCCGGGCGCCGGCCCTGGTCGAGAGCGCGGCGCGTGATCGTGGACTCGGCATGATCCCTGGAGACCGGCTCGCAGCGGTCGAGGGCCTTGCCGAGAGCGATGCACGCCGGAACGAGAAGCTTGCGTCGCCTCGTCGCGACGCTGCACAGCTCGCAATCCCAGACGACGTGCGCGACAGTCTGCCTGCCCTTGCCACAAGGGCAGCCCATCTCGGTGAGCACCGCGCCGAGAGAGTGCGGGCCGG
>Ga0210243_101363_pt1 | contig 18090 bp, 20 predicted proteins | sample ChrtobMeP5a_32mM_FD_155461 | JGI IMG/M metagenome (GOLD analysis project Ga0210243, IMG submission 155461) | Chrysochromulina tobin associated microbial communities from unialgal haptophyte culture, Seattle, Washington, United States - P5a_32mM | ecosystem: Host-associated > Algae > Haptophytes >...
TGCGAGTCGGTAAACCGGGTCCGGGACGTTCCGGTCGCATGCACGTAGAGTTACGTCAAGCGCCGTCCCGGTGAAAGGGCGCGCGGGGTTTCCGCGCGCGAGTCGAAGAGTGTTTGTCCAGTGGTGACATCTAAGAACCTCTTACGGACTTCGACCCGCTCTAGAGAGGTCAGGTCTACACGCCGGACCCTCTCAGCGGCATGCAAGGGGTCCTGGAGCCAGGGGCTCCCGTTCCCAACTGCGACCATCTCTCTCTGACAAAAGAATGATTCAGCACCGGCTTGCATACAAGTTACAACCCTCAACCGCAGTTCCGCTCTCTGACGACGCCAGACTTTAACTCGACTCCGAGGCTCTCCAAGAGCCACATCCACGTCTTCTAAGGTTCACACGCTCGTCACGGCGGGCGCCATCGTCGACACCGACCTGAGCGCGCCCAACACGGCGCCGCTCGCACGGGTGACCTTTTGGCCAAAGTCGGTTGAGTTGTCGATGACGACCACCGAGCGATGCACACGCTTCCAAATTAGGAAGATCCTCGCATCGAGCTCCCGGGCCTCCTTGATTACTCCTTGATTACCCCCTGATCTCGCATCGAGCTCCCGGGCCTCCTCCGCCGTCTCCGTTCGCACCCCGTCAGTCGGCGTCGTGTTGAGCGTCGAGTAGAAGGGCTCTGCGCCCTCTGCGGCCGTCTTCAGATGAAGCACGAGATCGTACCTGATGGGGGGGGCAATCAGTGATCATCAGATGCACCCTCTGCGGCCGTCATCAGATGAAGCACGGTATCTGAAGCACGAGATCGTACCTCGCCAGGGGGGCAATCAGTGATCATCAGACGAAGCACGAGATCGTACCTCGCCAGGGGGGCAATCAGTGATCATCAGACGAAGCACGAGATCGTACCTCGCCGCGATCTCCGTCTCCGTGAGCGCGTTGTCGCGAAGTACCTGATGAGGGAGGCACTCAGACCTCATCAGCGGCCATCATGAGGCACTCAGAGGCCATCGACAAGTACTTGGCGCCATTGCTTTGGAGGAAGGCAGTCAAGTCAAGTCAAGTCAAGTACTTGGCGCCATTGCTTGGTAGGATAGGCAAGGCAAGGCAAGGCAAGGCAAGGCAAGGCAAGTACTTGGCGCCATTGCTTTGTCGGAAGGTAGGCAGGCAGGTCGAGCAGGCCGCGCTCCATGATCAGGACGGTCGGCTGCCCCGTGCTCGCCGCGATCCGAAGGAAAGATTCCTCCATCTGCAGCTGCAGCTCGAGCACGCCCTTCTCGTACCTGATGAGCGAGGCAATCAGTGATCATCAGAGGCCATCCATCTGAATCGAGGCTCACCTACGGGAAACATCACAGGGTCAATTCCGAACCTCGAAGGGGAAATTCGTTAAAGGGCAATCAGCGGCAATCAAGCTCATCAAAGGGTAATGAACGTACTCGAGCAGCTTGGAGCCTCCGGCGACGCCCGGGTAGATGCAGCCGCCCGTCTTCAGGATGGTCGGTACCTCCGGCACGAGGAGCACCTGATGAGGGAGGCAATCAGTCACCATCAGTCGCAATTCGCCGAAGCTCCTTTCGCGCACTTGCCAGCCCTCGGCGCGAAGTGCGGACGCAATCAGTGGTCATCAGTGGTCATCAGTGGTCATCAGCGCCCATCACGCACTTGCCAGCCCTCGGCGCGAAGTGCGGACGCGAGCGGCCCCAGCGTTGAGGACTTGCCCCCACACGGACCACCCGTGAAGACCACTGTGAAGCAGCGCGCGGCGGCGCGGCGGCTGGCGAAGGACGAGTGGCCTAATATGGACGTGGGCTGCCGGCTCGACCTCGTGTGCGCGCCGTGATGAGCGCCGTCGGGTCGCCAGTCGAGCGCGGCCGCGGCCGCGGGCGCGGCGGCGTCTCGGGTTTCGTCAAACAGACGCACGCTCGGGTTTCGTTTGACGGCGGCTCGGGTTTCGTCAACCGGCGGCTCGGGTTTCGTCAGGCGGCTCGGCGGCTCCGACGAGCGGGAGCGACTCGCATAGGTGGCGAAGAGGCGAGCCGACACGTACGAGCGGAAGGACCACCAAGCTTTCATCGGGCGCGCCGTCTTGGGCGCCGTCAGGTCCGAAGGCATGGCGGCCGCCTTGACGACGGGTGACAAGGGAGGGCGCTTGGCGGCGTGAGTCTCGCTGACCTTTTGCCGGATCTGCGCCCGCTCGCTCCGGCCGCGCACGATCGCCTGCAGCATCGTCGCCGCCTTGTGCTCCTCATCCTCCGCCTCGGTCCATGCTTCGTCGGAGAGCTGGGGCGACGAGACGGCCAGTGCTGGCGTGAGACTCCTCTCGCCTCCACCAAAGAGCTCCACAGCGGCGTCCAGCAGCTTCGGCAGCTGCTGCGGCAGCGGCTGCTGCTGCTCTTCGCTGCTCTTCTTCTGCTGCTCCTGCTTCTTCATGGCCGTCTCCTCGTACTGCTTGAGAGCATCTCTGCTTGACACTCGGTACGTCTCGGTACGTCTGCTCCCCTCTGGCTCATACGCCATGCGCCTGCTCAACACGGGGGACTCTCCTCCGTGACTGTCGGTGGTTGGTGTGCGCGGCCGCGAGCCCATTTTCCCCCCTGCGGAGAGAAATGGCCGCGGCAAAAAGCGGCAAGGCGGTGGCCACCGCAAGTTTTTTTGAGCCCCGGCGTGAAGAGACAGACTGAAGAGGGATTTTTCACGACGTTCACACCGACTTCGTCTTCCACCGGCTTACCGATTCCTGATCAAACATGGGGTGCTCGTCCCAGAAGGCACACTGGGTTGCATGCGCATCCACCTCGAGCGTGAGGTTGAGCCCGCCGCCCGACACGACGCTTGCACCCATGACGCTACCCGCCGCCGGCGCTGCCGTGTCGAGGCGCAGCGAGATCGGTGCGTCGATCGTATAGGCACGCCAGGCGGCGGCGCCCGGGACGGCGCCGGGCGCTCCCGTGCGTACAAAGTTCACCAGGAGGGTGGCCATAGCGACCGTGAGTGCCTCGTCATCCGCATTACCTGATGAGGGGTGCAATCAGAGGTGGCCACATGGCGACCGTTAGTGCTTCGTCATCCGCATGACCTGATGAGGGCCGTAATCAGCATGCGCGTCTTGCCTTTTGGGACGGGAGGACCACCTGCCGCGACGGCCTCAAGCGCGCCAAACCAAAAAGGGATGTCGTTGCTGTGATGGCTCCAAGCAGACCCCCCCACCCCGCGAGCAAACCGGTAAACGTACGCCTGGGGCATGCCCGACACGGCGCTCGGCATGGTGCCCGACACGGCGCTTGGTTCGGCGCTCGGTTCGGCGCTCGGCACGGCGCCTGCCACGCCGTCTCGGGCGGCGGCGATTCGCCGCGCCGCTCGCCGCGCGCCGCAGAACATGCTCTGGTCCGTCTCGGCCTGATGAGGGAGGCAATCATGGGTCATCAGCAGCAGTCATTCAACAGCAGCAGCCATCAGCAGTCATCAGCAGTCATCAGCAGTCATCAGCAGAGACGCACCCACTCGGCGGCTACGTAGGGGGCTATCAGAGGCAATCAGAGGTAATCAGAGGCAATCTGAGGCAATCTGAGGCAATCTGAGGCAATCTGAGGCAATCAGACGCAATCAGACGTAATCAGACGCAATCAGACGCACCCACTCGGCGGCCACGTAGGGGGCCGAGGCGCCCGACTCGGCGCCCGCCGCCAGGCGCGGCTGCGCGATCGCGGCGTAGCTGTCGTAGACCGTGGCGGCGTCGGCGGCCGTTAAGTTGTACTCGAGCGCGAGCCACGTGCGCGCCTGATGAGGGGGGCAATCAGAGGCGCTCAGAGGCACTCAGAGGCACTCAGAGGCACTCAGAGGCACTCAGAGGCACTCAGAGGCACCAGAGGCACTCAGAGGCACTCAGAGGCACTCAGAGGCACTCAGAGGCACTCAGAGGCACTCAGATGCTACGCACGCGCTCGATTGGTTGATGAGGGGCGCAATCGATTGGTGATCAGAGGCCATCGGAGGCAATCAGCGCGCCTGCTGGGCGCTCGATTGGTGCGGCAGCCCGCCGCCCGCGTCGAACCCGTCGCCTTCGTCCAAGGTGGAGCCGAGCATCATCGGGACGGCGCTCGGCACGGCGCCCGGGACGGCGAAGAGGGCGCGGGGATCGTCGGTCAGCTCGACGCCGTCGATGGTAGGCTGGAGGCATGCGTGGCTGGAGCAGACGGCCTCTACCGCCTGCGTCGCCGCGCCGAGCAACGCGCCCACGGCGGCGCCCTCCAGGCAGGCGATCGGCGAGGAGGCCGCCGGCAGTGTTTCGTCATTCTTGGCGCACAATCTGCGCACGATCTCGGAGAAGAGCGCCTCCTGTTTCGTCATTCGTGCGGCGATCCAATCGGAGAAGGCGCCCGACCACATCACCGCCCGGTCGAAGAGGAGGGATGACCTGATGAGGGACGAAATCGAGCACGCGGGCGTGATGAAGGACGCCATCAGCATGCAGTCAGGGCGGATTCCAATCATACCTTGACGAAATCGAGCACGCGGGCGTGATGAAGGACGCCATCAGCATGCAGTCAGAGCGGATTCCAATCCTACCTTGACGAAACCACGTGCACAGAGACGAGCCCGGCGCCCGCGGACTGGCCGGCGATCGTGATGGTGGCGGGATCGCCGCCAAAGGCGGCGGCGTGCTGGCGCAGGAAGCGCAGCCCTTCGCGCTGGTCCTGCAGGCCGTAGTTGCCCGTCGACGCGTCGCCGCCCCGGCCACGGAGGGCGTCCCCGCCGAGGAAGCCGAGGACGCCCAGCCGGTATTGCACGACCGCCACGACCACCCGCCCGCCGTACGAGGCGACTAGGCGCGACGCGTTCGTGCGCGGGTCCTCGGCGCCGCCGTTGGAGAAGCTGCCGCCGTGGAAGTAGACGAGGACGGGGTCTAGCGCGACGCGGTCCTGCTCCGGCGGCGCGTAGATGGCCATCGAGAGACAGTCCTCCGAGGTGTTGGATACGGGCGGCCAGAAGCCATTGTCGGGCTGCGGGCAGCCAGGGCCGAAGGCGGTCGCGTCGAGCACGCCCTGCCACGGAAGCTTGGGCACCGGCGGGCTCCAGCGATGAGAGCCGAGCGGCGGCTCCGCAAAGGGCACGCGCAGCCACTCGCGTGCGAGCGGCTTTAGGGCGCCTCTCAGGGTGCCAAGACTGGTAGTGGCGAGGGCCGTTTTAGGTACGGATGCCAACGTTGAGGAGAGGAGGAGGCAAGAGAGGAGATTGGCTGGCATTTAGTCGGGGGGGGGGCGACCGACGGCTCGGCGAAGCCGAGTCCTCTGTGAACGCACACCTTTCGAGTGTGAACATATGGGATACGTATCTTTCATGGTCAGTGTGCGTTCTCTCCTTTAACACAACAACCGTCACGAGGAGCAGACCGAGCAGACGCGATGACGCGGACGTAGCTACCTAGGCCACACCTTGCCCCAGCTTCTCTGGACCTCTGCTCAGTCTGTCAATGCAGTCTGTGCGTGCTGCGTCAGCACAGTGGCTGCGCGACGGCAGCCTGGCACCGCAGAGGACACAAAGCCGAGAGGCAGCGCAGCCAGACAGCGCGGCCACAAACACAGCCCCGGCAGAGGACGAGTGAACATGCAATCAACATGCAATCAACATGCCATCAGCATGCCATCAGCCACAAACACAGCCCCGGCAGAGGACGAGTGAACACGCTCAACGGCATATTTAACATCGTCGATCGCACGCACAGAAGACATGGAGCTTTCGGTAGCATTACCTGTTCCTCTCGCATCGGGTGCTAGCTCACGCTGGATGCTCACGCAGCCATGTGGCTGCTTTCTCTTTGGCAGCGTCGTCGCAATCCTCGATCGAGGCGCTCGCCACCATCGAGTAGTAGCGGCGCGCCATCTTCTCGTCCTTCGGGAAGCCACAGAGGCCATCAGCGTATGCGCGTCCCATATGGTAGCACGCACTTTTGCTGCCGTGCTCAGCGGCCTGGCTCATCAGCGTATTGGCACGCACAAGGCACTTTGGCACACCATGACCAACCAAGTAGAAAAGGCCAAGGCAGCCAGTCCCACCTGCAATCCCAGCCTCGTGGCTCTTCTCGAACCACTCGAAAGCCTTGGCATCGTCCTTTGCGAGGCCCTTCTGACCAAGCTTGTACCATGCTCCCAGTATGCACATCGCCCCGCCATCACCAGCCCCGGCCTTCCGCAGCATCTCCGCCACCTTCTCCTCCTCCTCCAGCTTCAGCTTCCACGCGTCCACCTTGTCGCCCGTGAGAGCGCCCGAGGTGACCATCGCGCGGATCATGTTCTTGACCTGCAGCGCCGGCAGCAGCTTCGTGCCCATCTCCAAGTTCGTCACCGGGCTCTTGTGCTGCTGCTTGAGCCACTCCTCGATGGCCGAGCGCTCGTACACCTTGCCGTCCTCGGCAGTAACGGGGTCGACCGGGAGCGAGAAGGTGATGGGGCAGAGGAACTCGTTCATGGCCTCGTTGACCGCGCTCTTGTGTCGGCGAAACTCCTGCACCGTCTCATCCTCGGCCTCAGAAGCCGCGCGGCCGCGCTTGGGCGGCATCGCGAAGCTGTGCGCGCCGTCGTGGCGCGAATTCACAGCGCCCCACTGCGCCCCACCGTCGGCTTCCCAGGACGTCCACAGGACACTCTAGCACGATTATCCACACTCTCGACGCGTGCTAGGGACCTACAGTCGTATCCACTGCGACCATCTCTCTCGACAAAAGAATGATCCAGCACGGCTTTTGCAAACCGCAGTTCCGCAGATTAATCTGCTTAGACGCATCGCCACGGGCGACTGGGCCACTCGCCAGACTTATTTAACTCCCCATTCCTCGCCGAGCCCCACCCAGTTGCTTGGAAACCCCCTCCTACGCGCTCTACACGCCCTACGGCCTCGGGCCAGGCCCAGGGTCGAGGGTGACGTACGCGGTTCGCGCCGCTATAGCCAGGATGCCAGGTAAACCCACGCCGCACGCGCATCCGCGCGCCCGCGCGGCACAAATCTCTGGCTCTAGTCGTACGTGACACCTCGTCTGTTCCAAAACCTGCAGCCCCACATTTGTCTCCAACGTCCAAGAAGCGTACCAAACTTGGCTTAAACTTGGCGCGTCGTCGTCGAGGTCGTACTCGACTCTAACCCAGCATCCTTACCAAAATTGCTCTACATGGCCCGGATGGCCTCTAACGCGGCCGTTGCGGCTTCAATGCGCTCCGAGAGCTCATTGTTCCACGGGTCGTACCTGATGAGGGAGGCAATCAGGCAGGCCATCAGTGGCCATCAAGAGGCCATCAGACGCCAACAGAGGTGTAGCACGTACAGGTGGGCTCTCCGAAAGAAGAGCCAACAGCACGCAATCATTACGCAATCAGCATGACATCATCATGCCATCAGGACGTACAGGTGGGCTCTCCGAAAGAAGAGCAGCGCGCTGCCCGCCGACCCTCCCTTGAGCTCGCGATCTCCCGCGATCCTGAGCACCTCCGAGATTCCTGCGCACGTGGGCACGTGCATGCCATCAGCATGCCATCAGCATGCCATCAGCAATCAACAGCAATCAGCGGCAATGCGCGATGCATAGCACCGACGAGATCCCTGCGCACGTGGGCGCCATTCATCAGCAATCAGCGATCATCAGCGGCCGTCAACGTTCATCAGCTCCAATCAGCGTCCATCAGTCGCACTCAGTCGCACTCAGTCGCACTCAGTCGCACTCAGTCGCACTCAGTCGCAATCACCCGCGCAGGTCGGCGGCATGCCCATAGTCCGCAGCAATTGGATCGTCGGCCCCTCCGAAAGACGAAGCGCCCCCCCCGGCCCCGCCCCCCCCTGCCAGGCCTCGCCCGGCGCTGGGGGGCCGTACGTGGCTCGAGGCTCATACACCTTGCCAATGAGGGGCAATTAGGGCAATGAGTACAATTAGGGGCAATTAGGGGCAATCAGGGGCAATGAGTACAATTAGGGGCAATTAAGGGCAATTAGGGGCAATGAGTACAATTAGGGGCAATTAGGGCCCGTATGTGGCTCGAGGCTCATACACCTTGCCAATCTCTTGCTGCGATGAATCACTCAGGGGGCAATCAGGTGGTCATCAGGAGTCATCAGTGCACCTTGCCAATCTCTTGCTGCGCTGGCAGCCCGTGCACGTCGCCCGCGATGACGACGGCGGCACAGCGCGCGACCCAGGGGCGCGCGACGGCGATCTCGACCCCCTTGTTCTCGTAATGGACGAAGATTGGGTACCTGATGAGGGACGCAATCAGACAGGCCCTCAGTGGCCATCAGAGGCAATTAGAGGCCATCAGAGGCAATTAGAGGCCATCAGAGGCCATCAGAGGCAATTAGAGGTCATCAGAGGCAATTAGAGGCCATCAGAGGCAATTAGAGGCCATCAGAGGTCAACAGGCGCGTACGTAATCCGGCCCACGTGCACGAAGAAGTGCGGCTGCGTGCCGCTCTCGGCGCAGTAGTTCCAAATCCACTCCTCGTTCTCGATGAGCGTGAGCAGGCACAGGGGCAGGCTGGGCAGGCCGGGCGCGCGCTCGGACTCGTCCATCGCGAGCTGCACCGCGTGGCAATGAGGGTTAATGAGGGGCAATTAGGGGCAGTGAGTCAATTAGGTGCGTGAATTGGTGGCCATCAGCCGCACTCAGTCGCACTCCATCGCACCCACCTGCGAGCAAAGCCAGAGGGTCTGCAGGGCCATGAGCTTGACTGTTGCCCAGTGGCGCATACCGAGGGTCGCCCGCGCCGTCTCGAGCGCCGTCTCGAGCGTCGTGAAGATGGCCGCGTCCGAGCCCGTCGGCAGCCCCTGATGAGGGAGGCAATCAGGGGGCACTCAGAGCCTTCATCAGAGTCATCAGAGCCCTCATCAGGGGCTCATCAGGGGCTCATCAGTGGCGCTCAGAGCCCATTTCAAAACAAAAGCACGGAGCTCCAAATGAAACCGATGCAATCACCGAGGCAATCAGAGGCAATCAGAGGCAATCACCGAGGCGTTGTTCTCGAGTGAGCAGCCGATGAGGGTGGCAATCAGAGGCAATCAGAGGCAATCACCGAGGCGTTGTTCTCGAGTGAGCAGCCGATGAGGGTGGCAATCAGAGGCAATCAGAGGCAATCACCGAGGCGTTGTTCTCGAGAGAGCAGCCGAGCCGCAGCTCGAGATACATGACGAGATTCTCAACGTCCTCCTCGACCCCCTCGCTCGAAGGGAAGACATCTGCAATTAGCATGCAATCAGCATGCACTCAGCATGCACTCAGCATGCACTCAGCATGCACTCAGCATGCAATCAGACTCCCTCGCTCGAAGGGAAGACATCTGCCGTGGACCACACGCGCTTGCAATTAGCATGCAATCAGTATGCACTCAGCATGAAATCAGCGCACCTGCCGTGGACCACACGCGCTTGCAGTGCGCGCATCTCCATGTGCCCTCCACGGGCCCTGCTGCCGCCGCCGCCGCCGCCCAAGTGCCGTGATCTCCTTCCCCCCCTTCGGCTGCAGCTGCCGCCGCCGCCAATGCCGCTGCAGCCGGCACCACTGCTGCCACGGCTGCGCCCTCGTCGCAAGTGCCCAACTCGGCGTCGCGACGTGCATAGTGCACCCGCTTCGCGCCGTGGCGGTGGGCCTCGAGGGAGAAGACTTCCGATCCGCTACACTCCTCGCGCAGCAAACCGTCCGATGAGCGCGCGTGGCAGCCGGGGCAAGGTACCTACAACTCCCAATCGAGTGCCAATCAGCATGCAATCAGCATGCAATCAGCATGCAATCCGCAGGTACAACTCCCAATCGAGGCACTCAATAGGCAATCAATCACCATCCTCGAGGCACCCAGCATGCACTCAGCATGCAATCAGCCTGCACTCAGCACGCACTCAGCATGCACTCAGCATGCAATCAATCACCATCCTCGAGGCACTCAGCAGGCACCAAGCACGGCACTCAGCATGGCACTCAGCACACCTGCGTGTTCCAATCCGGCGCCTCGCAGCGAGCGCATCGGCATACAAACTGCTTCTTATGCTGCAGGATCCTGATGAGGGGGGCAATCAGATAGGTTGTGATCAGCATGCAATCAGGCTTCTTATGCTGCAGGATGTCGAGCCACTCAGCATGCAGCCCGTCAATTAGAGGCAATTAGAGGCAATTAGAGGCAATTAGAGGCAATTAGAGGCAATTCACGACCCAATCAGCTCAGCATGCACTCAGCATGCACTCAGCATGCACTCAGCATGCAAAGAGACGCAATCAGCATGCACTCAGCGCACCTGCGGCGCATCCGTCGGCCGACGACACAGTCATGATAGCTCGTCGAGAGGCGCTCGCCTGATGAGGGAGGCAATCAGAGGTCATCAGAGGTCATCAGTAGTCATGATAGCTCGTCGAGAGACGCTCGCCTTCCTTGATGGCGCGCAGCGCGACGGCGACGCCGCGCCCAGCATGCATGTCGCTCGGGCGCGGCGCGTAGATGACGTTCGACTCGCACGAGTGTTCCATCAGTCGAAGGGTCGGAAAGAGGGCGTTGCCGCCTCCGAAGCCGTAGGCGTTCAGTTTGAAGGCCATCAAGACTGTGGCCAGATCGTGGGCTGAGTGCGCCGCCGCCCACTTGTGCGCCTTTCGGATCGCGTCCACCTGCTCGAGGACCACCTGCGTCCCGGCATCCGACACATCGTACTCGATCGTCGACATCGCGTCGAGCACGGCCTCGCGCACCAACGCCGGCGAGTCACAGTACGTGCGCAAGATGGACTCATTGCGTGAGGCCTGCGCCACGCTATTCTTTTCGGACGGCGTTGGCTCTCGATCGGCCGTTCCAGCTCTGTACTCGGCCGCCAGTATGGGCTCCTCTGAGATGATGACCTCACCCGGCGCCATGGGCCGAGCGGCGACGAGGCATCGGCCGAGGTACGGCACTGTGACGACGCGGAAGGTGGAGGAATGGGGCGTGCCGTCGCAGCCCGAGGGTGCTCGCAGTGGTGCACCAGAGGAGCTGAACGTGGTGCACGGTTCGACCGCCACGGTGGCCGTCGGCCCGCAGCACCATCGCATCTTAGGTAAAACGTGCAGGGCGTCGGTGTGAACGTTAACACGATGGTGTGAAGAAAAAGTATAAACAGAACACACACAGTCACAGACGATCAAGACCGGCACAGGTCCGACTCACGGACCACACACGCAACCGTCTCCGTAAGTCCGTATTGAAGGTTGTTGTGCAAACGCCTATCTGAGCACACCTCTCCTCATTCACAAGTGGAAGGGCAAAAGAGCGACATGGCCCCAGCGCCGTACGAGCGCCTCAGAGCAGCTGGGGGAAAGGAGACGTGTTTGGGAGTTCGTCGGCTGCTCAATCAACTCAGGGACAGTCTTTCTGCGAAAAAATCCCTTGGGCAGATAAATACATGTGAATATGGATCTATACGGATGAATACCGAGCGAGTACGACCGAGCATAGCCAGTGAAAAACACAGTGGCCGGCTGTGCCCGCGTCGACGCATTTGCATGCAAATTAAACTTCGCACGTCCAGAAGCGCAATAAAGCAGAGCCCTGTGTGCTACGCGATCAACCCTGGCCGAGATTTCCCGCATGCCGAACAAGCTCTTCTGCCCCATTACCTTCTCGCTGCCTGTCGACCCCGTCATCGCGGAGGACGGCAAGGTGTACGAGCGCTCGGCCATCGAGGAGTGGCTCAAGAAGCAGCGCAAGAGCCCGGTGACGAACTTGGAGATGGGCACGAAGCTGCTGCCGGCGCTGCAGGTCAAGAACATGATCCGCGCGATGGTCTCCAAAGGCGCTCTCACGGGTGACAAGGTGGACGCGTGGAGGCAGAAGATGAAGGAGAAGGAGGAGTTGGAGGAGATGCGGTGCTTGGCCGAGGCTGGTAATGGCGGGGCGATGTCCAACCTGGGGCTTTGGTACAAGTATGGTGAGAAGGGCCTCGCAAAGGATGAGGCCAAGGCTTTCGAGTGGTTCGAGAAGAGCCACGAGGCTGGGAATGTATGTGGGAGTGGATACCTAGGAAGGTGCTACTTGCTGGGGTACGGCGTGCCGACGTGCCAGGCACTTGATCAGGTATGGCAATCGCGTGGTGCTACGCTGCTGAGCGAGGCCGCCGGGCGCGGCAGCAAACGTGCGTGCTTCAATCTGGGATTCGCATACGCCGAGGGCCGCTATGGCTTCCCGAAGGACGAGAAGATGGCGCGCCGCTACTATTCGATGGTGGTGAGAGCCACGATTGACGATTGCGCCGCAATCAACAAAGAGGCAGCAGCCACATGGCTGCGTGAGTAAGTAAGTAAGCCATCTTGGCTTCGTGAGCATCCACCAGCTTCAATCGGTGTTGGTTTCGTTTGAGTGCTATTTGAGATCTGCGGACGTGTTGTAAGTAATCGAATGTTGAGTGAAAAGAAGAGCGAGTGAGTGGCTGAGCTAGTTGCCCGCTAGAGTGCGGGCAGGCGGCGCCGATGGTTCTGGGCGCGCATCACCCACACGTCTAGACGTCACGTCACATCATGGTTCATGCTCGTGGCTCCTCGCTCGGCTGTCGGTGTCTGATCACGACAAGGTGTATTGTAATTCGAGTGTCACCTAAGATCCTAAGATCCTAAGTGTCAACTGTGGAGGTTGCGCGCGCAAAATACGTGCGTCCAGAGAAGTCGTTCTGGATTCTTGAGAAAACCCTTTAAAAGCCTTTTGGAGCCACGCAGACCGCATTACGAAGAGAAAAGTACAGCCCCCAGCTCGACTGCAGGCAGGGTCCAGGGAGTAGGGTGCAGGCAGGGGGAGAGGGGTCGCTGCAGGCGGTTAGCCCCAGGAAACACTTGATAAACGCGACACGCACCGACGACCCACGACTTCACCAGCTACGGCCTCACCTGTCGCACTCTTCCTATAACACACTCCTCCCCCCAAACCTCTTCGCGCACGATCCTTCTCGCCGCCCCCGCCGGGGTCTCATCGGGGCCGGCTTCACCGCTTGCAACTCACCGTCGTCGGGCGCTACGCGTCTGCGGCGCGCCTTCCCGTTCGACTCCCGAACACACCCACGTCTACATCACAGGGGCTTTCACCCGCGCCTTCCCACTCGACTCCCGAATGCGCCCACACGTTCACATTCACACACCCTCGTCTGCACCACAGGGGCTTTCAACCGCGCCTTCCTGTTCGATACCCGAATGCGCCCTCACGCTACCTGCGCGGCATCACCCTCAAGAGGCTGAACCTCTTTGACTGGGTCAACTGCTCCCGCGCCTTCTCCGCCCCCTTGTTCTTCTTCTGCCGTCTCGTCGGCGGTGGCCGCAACGTCGCCCGCAACCATGTCCATGGCGCCCACAACCGCCATGGCCAAGTCCGTGCTGTCCCCGCCAAAGCCAAACATGGTCTGCGCGATTGATACCGGGATCAAAAGGAGCGCGATGAACATGAGGTAGAGTGTCTCCAACGTTCCCTCTTCGCCTTTGAGGAACATTTTCATCGGTGGGCAGACTAGATTGTCCCACCCCATTAAGATCATGGGAATGAACGCGCAATATACCATGATGTCCGCCGCGCGCACGGCGAGCATCAGAGAGCCCTCGAGGTCAGAATCGGCCACCAAACCAGCTACGAAGACGAGGAGACTCGCCAGAAACTCGCACCCATAGACGGTGATCGCTTGTCCGGCTTTCAGATAATCCGAGGCCGTGTTGGCAGCGCACCATAGGAGGCTCAAAAACTGCGTGCAGAGGAGAGCAATCACGAGCCCCATGCCACCATCCGAGGTCATCTTCCACGGATGGGCCTCGAGGAAGCCCGAGAGTCCGCCCGCGAGGAGCTGCAGCCCCAGCTGCACCGACAGGTAGTGGACGCCTCGACCGCCCTTGGCTTCGTCCACCCACATGGGCCCGCGCTCCAAGGCATCGCCCGGCCGTTCGTGAGTCTCACAGCAGTTGAGCCCCATGATCGAGATCTTCTTCTTCGAGTACTCAGCATCAATGATGTGTTCTCTGTCACCCGAACCGTAGCCGAACAGGTACATGATGCGTGTTGGCCAAAAGAAGGCGAATTCGAGGGCCCGCTCGGTGCGCGCGGGCTCCTGCTTGTCCTCATCGGGCACGCCGAACTCGCCCTTGACGCGATGGCGCGCCTTGAAACCGACCTTCATCATCAAGCCAAACAGGGGATCGTCGCAGTCCTTGGGCGTCTCGGGCGGATCTGCGTCAGTCCAGATCATGGACATGTGCAGCCGCCGCAACTTCTCGAGCCGCCAGACCTGATGTACGAACCAGAGCATGGTGAAGATGAAGACAACCCAAGCGAGGATGTAGTGCCATTGTTCCTCTTCACTGAAGGCATACTCGACACCAATCTGTGCGCCAATGACAGCGGTCGAGACGTTGATGAGGGCCGCCGCGAAGGTGACGCCGAGAATGTTTTGCACGTTGGGCACTCGGAGCATCGCCGGCAACTTCCGGAATTTAGGGGGCTTGGGCGGCGGCTTGGGCTTCGACGATGCGGCCGGCGGTAATGCCGTCGGCGCCGACTTAGCCGCGCGCTCTCGTAGGAGTGCTCGTGTTCCGAGAGGCGCCTTTGTCGGTGGTGGCATGAACACGATGGGAGGAGCCTTCCCCATCGTCGACAGCGATGGTATGGGCACGGGAGGAGCCTCCACCGCCGCTGCTGCTTCCCATACATGCCGCTTCGGGACAGGCATACGCGACGAGATGAATTTCGTCGTCGTTACTTCGGTGATGGTTCGGACGGTGGTGGTCGTCGAAATGGCCACGTCCTCAGCCTCCTGCGGAGGCGAAGAAATTGGCGTAGAAGAAAGACTCCACACCTCGTCACCTTTTGGCATGCCCGTTGGCAACGGAGATGGCACGGGCTCTGGGCGCAACGGAGGCGAGGGAGGTGGCGAGACTGCATATGACTCGACCCTCGTTTGATCGGAGAGCGGCTTGGCGCTGGGAGCGACGCGAGAGCGTCTGAATAGGGTTACGGCGCGGCCAACACGGCCGAGGTGGCCGAAGAGCGAGAGGCGCTGGAAGGGGATACGAGACGAGATGAATGTCGTCGTCGTCGTCATCGGCGGCGATGCGGGCGGCAATGCCGGCGGCGTTCGTGTCGTCGTGGGAGGAGCTTTGGCGTTGGCGTGAAGAACCTCAGTGTGCTCTGAATGCTCTGCGCTCGCCGTCGTCCACGGGAGGAGCTCCGGTGAGGGCATAGGCGACGACGAGAAGGCGATGACAGCTGTGGAGATACCAATCTCGGTTTGCTCCTTCCTCGTTTGATTCGACAGCGGCTCGGCGCTGGGGGCGACGCGAGAGCGTCTGAATAGGGTGACGGCGCGGCCAGCACGGCCGAGGTGGCCGAAGAGCGAGAGGCGCTGGAAGAGGGTGCTGCTGCCCTTGTAGCTTTTGACGAAGTCTAAAAACTCCTCGAAGCTCATCTGACCGCTCATATCCAAGTCTGCGGCACTCACCATCTCCTTGACCTGTGATCTTGTCAGGCCCAGCTTGAGCATCTTGACCATTCTCGTAACTTCACTCGTTGATACGAAGCCGCTTCCGTCCTGATCAAACTGGTCGAAGATTCTGCGCGACTTGGCCATGAGCAGCGCCTTCGCCTTCCTCTCCTGCGGCGTTGCCGCCGCCTCCGCCGCCGCATCCTGCACCAGCTGAGCTGCGTGGTAGGCATAGTACTTGCGGTTGGCATACATGTACCACCAGAAGAGGATCGCGTAGTGGCAGGCCGTGATGAAACAAATGACAGCTCCCACAGAGATGACCGTATCAACCAACGCGCCTCCGAGCATCAGGCTGACGTTCTCTTCCTCTTCCCCTTCTTCATCCTCATAAGAGACCGTCTCTGCGGCGATGTCGGGGGCGCTCGTCACCTCGAGGTTGAGGAACTCGCTCGTCGCGTTCGCGTCCGCGAAGACGGCGCTCAAGGCCTCCTCGACGGCGGCACTCATGGACGAACCCGTGGTGACGATGGTGATCTCGACCCAAGCAGCCCCGATGGCGCCCTCAGAGGAGTCGGCGTCGCTGGCGAGCGCTTCAGAGAGGGCCCTGCCCACGAGCTGTTCCAGGGTGGACGTGGCATAGGCATTGGCAACCGTGGTGACCGCGCTGGGGTCCACGCCCGACTCGGCGGCGACCGAGGTCGAGATGTCGGCCAGCCGGGCGTTCGTGAAGGCCTCGATTGGCTCCGCAGCAACGAAGCCGATCACCACCTGGTACGTCGGCGGTGGCGGCGGTGGCGCACGTCGACGCCTGCTGAAGCCCAACCGACCCGTCGTGAAGCCGCCGCCGCCGCCATCGTCACCATCGGGATTAGGCGGCCCAAGCTTCGTGTAGTATGCGAGTCGCTGTGCCCCTCGCATTGCATTGCCCGCTCCTGACGGGCCGCCGCCTCCGGCGGCGGACGCGGCGGCGGACGCGCCAACGGACGCCCCCACTGCGGACTGGATGGTGCCGGCGGACGCGGCCATGAGCGCACCGAGGGCTGCCATGCCTGGGTTTGTGACATTGACAAAGTCCTCGAGGCGCAAGCCGCCGAGGGCCGCATTGGGTCGTGGTGGGGGAGGAGCGGGTGCCGGGATGACCTGCCGCTGAGCGCCTTTGAGCCATGCATTGTCACATTGCGTGAGCGACTGGCCGGCGGCGTTGGTGATGGCGTTCTGGTGGGTGCCGGTGCTATTGGCCGCGGACATGGCCAGCATCGCGAGCAGCGCTGCGAACCGACCCTGGTCTGTGGTGGTGACCACTGTCGTGACTTGGACGAACGTGACACTCGCTGCGGATTGGTTTGACCCAACCTCGCCATTCACAGCGGCGATGCATTGCCAACTCAGTCGCCGCCTCGGCGCAGTCCATGGCAGATCACGGCTGAGTGCGCTGTCCGTTGACCACGGCAGATCACGGAGGCTGTGCTGCCCTTCGAGCACCGTAGCCTCCACCGTGGTGCCGCCGTTTGGCGTGATGCCGACATCCGCCGTCGTCACGGGCTCGAAAAAGGAAGGCACGAGATTCGGGTGGCGGTTCGCATGGTACGAGGGGATGCGCCGGTTGACAGCAAGCACCAGATGCAGCAGGCTTCTCGAGAGGCTGTCGAGGCTCGGGAGCTCGATGCGGCTGCCAAATGTGATGCTCGGGAGTTGGTCGAGGCCAAGACCCAAATATGGAAGAGACGTGCTCGGGAGTTGGTCGAGGCCTAGACGGCGGCCTGCCGTTGTGGCGTTGGTGGTGGCGGCAGGCGGGGCGGCCGGGGCGGTCGGGGCGGTCGGCGGAGGGGACGTGGGGCCAGGCGGGGTGGGAGGCGAGGGCGGCGGCGACGAGGGGGGCGGCGCGGTAGGCGAAGGCGGCGGCGGCGAAGGGGGCGAGGGCATCACTTGGAAGATTCCCTGGACGAGCTCCTTGGCGAGAAGGCCCACGGCGGCGCGAATGCGCTCCTGTGCTTGTGCCAGCGCAACGCTGTCGAAGGTCACGCCTTCGGGTGCTGCAAACTCTTGCAAGATCGTGGCGATGAAGACCTGCGCGGCTCCAGGTGGTGCGGGAGAAGGCGGCGGTGGCGCGGGCGACGGTGGCGGTTCTGGGGGAGGGGGAGAAGGAGACGTTGACGGTGGGGGACATGGAGGCGGCGGGTTGGGCGGCGGTTTGGGCGGGGGCGGATCTGGCGGTGGGCTTGGTGGTGGCGCAGGTGGCGGCGGTGAGGGACGTGGCGGGCTGAAGCCCGCACGCGGCAGCGGCGGCAGCGGTGGGGGCGGCGCCGAGGGCGGCGGATACATGAAAAGTATCGTTGGCGGCGTGACGATGGATGTGACAGTCGCAACGTACGAAGCGGTGGTGAGGAAGCCGCTTGCGAGCGCCGGGGTGGTCAGCCGTGGCACGAGGGCATTCCACACCGCCAGCGCGGCCACTTGCGAGCTGATGCCGATTGTGAAGGTGAGCTGGACGGAGCCGCTGCCGGTCTGGAGCGAGCGAAGGCGGCCACTGCCGGTGGGCAGTTCGATTGGCAATACGACGGTGCCGAGAGGTGCGTCGGCGCCGGCGGCGACGGCGGAGCGCAACGCCACGCGGATGGCAGGCGTGAAGTCGGCGGCGCTTCCTGCGACGGCGA
>Ga0210243_101368_pt1 | contig 18018 bp, 14 predicted proteins | sample ChrtobMeP5a_32mM_FD_155461 | JGI IMG/M metagenome (GOLD analysis project Ga0210243, IMG submission 155461) | Chrysochromulina tobin associated microbial communities from unialgal haptophyte culture, Seattle, Washington, United States - P5a_32mM | ecosystem: Host-associated > Algae > Haptophytes >...
CCCTGATAAGGGCACCGCACGATACAGGCATGTTCCACCGCTCTATTCGCTCAACGGCGCAAGCCGCCTTAAGCGTGGGGTATGCGAGCGGGGAGAGGGTGTGGGTTCTTTAGGCATTGAGCTCCGTTGCCGACCATAACGTACTTAGTCTTAGACCGGTCGGACGAGATTCCGGCGGATTCTTCGACGGGTAGGTCGAGAGTGCTCATAGGGTGGGGGTAGGGTAAATAAGTGATGGCATCTCGGTGTAATAACATCGTGCCTCCGTATCCAGGGTAAAAGCCACTTTATTGCCGAACGTACCAGTACAGCTAGCCGCTCCCGACATCCGGGATGTGGATTACACGGCGCGCACTTGATCCCTGAGGATCTGTCTCGTGAGCATGGTGATTCTTGGGAGGAGTTGATTTAACGAGCGGAGGTTGGGCGTGATCCAAACAGTGATATGGAGCGTGCGGATGGCGAGCGTGCGCGAGGAGAGGGCGGGTGAATGCCATTTGGAGCGACGTGACCTCGCCAGAGGGCGCGCGCCTCAAGCGTGCTGGCGAGATCCCACGGCGTGGTGGGCCTTGACGCCTCCCTTGGCGATGGCGATGGCGTAGACGCCAAAGTCTTCGGACCATATTCAGACATGATTTGACGCCACATGCCTCGGGGAGCCACGTCAGAACGCTCTTGATGGAGCCTCGACGCGACGATATGGGCCGCCGCCGGAGTAACATAATACATCTTCGAAGGCCGGAGCGGCTTGAATGCCACATTCCTCTGCCCGACCATCCCTGCAGCCGAAGCCGGCTTGATGTGCACGCCTGCCCACTTCTGGCTCGGCCTCGGAGCGAGAGGGATCGGTGAGCCAAAGTGCATTCGGGAGACCAGCAGCGGCCTCGTGCGATACGCAATTGCAATCTTAGGCGGTCGCCGACGCATGAGCGCCGCGAGCTCCTCCGGCGTGAGGGCCGCGAGCTCTTCAACTGTGAGCCCATGCCATCCTAACGGCCCATCACCCATATGTCGGCCCTCGCCCCAGATCCCCAGTGACTCCGGCGGCCCGCGTCGAGCAGCTTCAAGCAGCGCGTCGGCGGCGGCGCGCTCGGCGGCTATCACCGCCTCGAGCTCCTTCATCCTGGCTTCGAGTCGCCTCAGCTCCTCCTCCTCCTCGGGGGTGAGCTGCCCGAGTGCCTGCCGCCGCTTGAGGTCCGCAATGCGCTCGGCAATCTCTGCTGCCTCCCTCTCGGCGTCTGAGAGCTCACCGCCTTTGCCAGCGGCGGCGGCGGCGGCGGCGGCGCGCTCGGCGGCTATCACCGCGTCTAGCTCCTTCTTCCTGGCTTCGAGTCGCCTCAGCTCCTCCTCCTCCTCGGGGGTGAGCTGCCCGAGTGCCTGCCGCCGCTTGAGGTCCGCAATGCGCTCGGCAATCTCTGCTGCCTCCCTCTCGGCGTCTGAGAGCTCACCGCCTTTGCCGGCGGCGGCGGCGGCGGCGGCTCTTCGTATGAGCGCGGCGCGGTCATCAGCCTGGATGAGCGCTGCAGCCTGCTCACGCTCCTTATCCTCGCGCGCTGCGATCTGTCGCCTTCGCTGCGCTTGGATCCCAATCGCCCCATTCCGTCGCTCCACCGCGCGGCGCTTCGCTTCTGCGAGGTGGCTCCGAGATTCCATCTTGGCCTCATCGAGCGCCGCGAGCCGCGCGCCCTCGGCCAGCTCCACCGCGAGCGCCGCGTCAAACTTGATCGACTGGAGTGAGCGTAGGTTGCCATTTTGGTCCACGCAGCTCGTCAAGAGGCGGCGCAAGAACGCGGCATACACCGCCGCGTCAATGCTCGGCGTCCAGACGTCAGCGAGCTCGAAGAGCGCGGAGAAGAAGACCTCCTGGGGCATGCCGTCGCTGCCATTGCTATCGCCAAGGTCGTCCACCCAGTCCTTCTCTACCATCGCCTTTGCCATGGTGTAATCAAAGTCGTCAAGTAAGATCTTGTGGAAGCGTAGCATGATGGCGTGGTACCCATCTTTCTGGAGCGCGGGCTCTGCTGCCTCCGTGCAGAACCCGTTGGCTTTCGCCGCGACCAGCCATGCATGCAGGGCCGCGCGCACGCCCTCGTCAGACTTGAGGGAGCGACGCCTCTTCAAACGGTCCTCTTTCGAAAGGCTCTCGCTCCCCTGCTCCCAGTACGCCACGGAATTGAGCTCGGCCTCGTCGTCGACTTGCACGATGATGCGCCCTGAGGACACGTGTGCGGCCAGCGCTTCCTGCGTCTTCTTGATTCGCCGGTTTTCGACCATTCTCGATATCTGGTTTCGAGCCGCTACCCCAACCTTGAGCTTCTGCAGATAACCAGCGTGCTGCTGAAAGCCCTTGCGCTGCGCAGCATCGATGCCCACGCTGAGCACAGTTGACATCGCCTCACGAGATACATCGTCGCTTCCCACCGTGAGGACCATGATGTCCAAGGCTTCTTGCAAGGGCCTACGGCATATTATTATATTATTATGTTCTGTTAGAATGCAATTCACATTCACACATCCACATGACCTCCCCAGGCGCCACGGACGACACAATGTACGGCGAGGGCCGCGCGTCCCCCGCAGCTTCCTCACGCACCATGTCGTTATAAACATCTCCACCGCCATTCACAAGCCGCCGAGGACGCCCACACCATCAAAGATTGCAAACCAACCACGAGCTCAATGCCCAAGGGTCAATGCCGCGAGCGCGCATGTTCCGAGTCTCGTATGGGGTCAAGTAAGGTGTGTGTATTCTGAGCGGGCAGGAACAGTGCCGTACATCCTGGTCCGACAGCTAACACTGTGCCCGATAGCTGCCCGATCGAGAACAGCGGAAAAGGCGCGTGCTGGAGTTTATACACACGCCCGTCGCGTTCACTTTGCAACTCTACGCATGCAAACAGGTGTCGAGTTCACGAAATAATTTGCCGTTTCACAAAAAACCGGCTTTACTCGGATTTTGCTTGCAAAGATAACACGTGTGTGTGCACCTCCGCGACTGCGTCAGGGAGCGTGTCGCGTGTGGCCTACCCGCCGTTGGGGCCGTGAGCGCGGTCGAGCCACACGTGAGCGCTGAGCGGGACACCGTTCGTTGTTGCTCACGTTCGTGGGCGCGCCTCACAAACCGCCCGATTCGTCCGCGGGGTACGATTCATCCGGCCCGCCTTCTTTTCTATACGTTCTAGTACAGGATCAACTCAAAAGGAGAACTCAAGGATCAACTACAAGTCCTATTTTAGACGGCGCGCGTCAAGCCTCAAGCGTCAAGCGCGTGACCGCGTGAGGGGCGTGTCAAGCGCGCGAGGGAGATGTGTAGCGACGTGCGGTTTTTCGTTCTCATCGGGAAGGCGCGTGGAGTTCACACGCCCTGGCGTTAATGTACCTTTGCAGCGTTCGCATGCAAAAGAGCTGTGATTTTTACCGTTTTACGAAATAAAAACGGTTTTGCGAGCTTTTGTCGCTTTTGCACACTGAAAGCGTGTGCGGATCCGACAGCCTTGCGGAGGAAGGCATCCAAGCTCCTCACAATGACCGAGGAAGTGCGCGCACTGCCCATGACATTCACTGTGCCGGAGTATGCACAGCTCGGCGACATGCTCAATATCATGACGCAAGTCGGCGGCTTCGAGGTGCCCGTGCCAGAGAACGCGAAGCCCGGCAAGGAACTCGAAGTCTTTGTGCCAGTGCAGGCGGACGTCTGGAAGCCACATGAGGGCACCACATTGGTGTGCGCCTTCGTGCAAGTTCGTCGCGACGGCATCGAGGTACCCCAACCGCCGGCCCCTGCAAAGAAAAAGAAGTTGATCGATGGGGTCTCGCCAAGGCGTTTGGGCACCCTGTTTGGAGGTGACAATTTTAAGAGCCCGACAAGATCTCCCCGGAGCGCTCCCTCAGGCGATAAGTCCAACCCGTCGCCCCACACAGCAGAGCTCACAGCAGAGCTCACAGCAGAGCCAGATCCAGAGGACACTGATGCCTCTGTCATCGACTTGGCTATGGCCAATGCCATTGTTGAGGCTGCCCTGCTCGACGCCAAAGCCGTAGAGCAGGCCGAACGCCTGCAGCGCCGCTGCACGTTCACCTTCGGTCCCGGCTCTCTGGGGGTGACGTTCAAGGACGCGGCCGGCTCCATCATCGTCAAAGAGGTGACCGCGGGCTCGCAGGCGGCACAGCAGGGCGCAGTGGTCGGCAGCCAGCTCATCAGCGTCGCAGGCAAGCCAATCAAGGGCGTGGCTTTCTTGGCGCTGATGGCCCTCATCAAGGAAGAGATGAAGAGCGCGTCGGAGACGCCGATGACCATGGAGCTCGAGTCCGCAGAGTATGCCGAGCGCGCGGAGATCAATGACCTCGGCAGGTCACTCGCGGCGGCGGCCGTTAACGAGGCGATCTCCAAAGACGAGGCGCGACGAAACGCCGAGACGGAGAAGAACAGCAGCAGCAAAAAAGACGGGGGGCTGCCAGTCTGGCTTGGTGGGGGGTTGCCGGGGGGGTCCCCCCTGGGCTTCATCTTGCAGCCGATCTTGAAGCCGTTTGAGATGGGATGCCTTGGGCGCAGCTCGAAGCTCCCCAAGCTTGATCTGTCGGAGAGCATCCCTACGAGAGATCCCAATGATACTCCTAAAGACAGCGCGCCTCCCTCAGGCGAGAAGCCTGCGTAGGAGCCCCACAGGAGCCCCACACAGGAGCCCGTCGCTCCGTTCTGGGACGTGGCCCAAGGGTGGTCACAGTTGTGAGGGTGTACATGTGGCGTCAGGGATGTATCAGGGATGGTGGGCGCGGGGGCGTGTGCCGGGCGGGTACGACGGAACCGGGCTATACCACTGGGGCGGGCGCGGAACGGTCGAGCCCGCGTGTGTAGGCAATACACATGTACCGTATACCGTGTCGCATGGCGCATGTACGTGTGCTACATGTACGCGCGCTCATCCGGTCCGACCGGCCGGTCCGCGGTGACGTCGGCTAATGCACTGTGAACGCCTCTCTTGTGTCTTGATGAGTTCGGTGTGTGTGTGTCGACGTTTCGAACCCTACATGTATGCCTGTGAAAGTGAATGTGTCAGATTTAGCACTGAGGAAACGGTCGGTGGTCGGTGCTCACCGACACGCCTTTTGCAATGGGTAGGAGGTAAGCACTAGTCGCGCACCGACAGGGCGGGGCGTGTTCTCGTCTTCTGGAAGGGGTAGTCAAGTTTGCCCCTTACACACAGGCGCTAAATTTTGGACTGTAAATCACTACATATTTTAGGCCCTATGACATATGACCGAATACTACGTTGACACACTTTGCCACAATGACAAAAACAACTGTCTCGCTCATGGTCTCGCTCCCTCTTATCCGCCCGCTCTCTCGACTGCATGGCCTGGATCCATACAAGCGAACTCGAGCCTGAAGTGAAGATATCCTTGTTCCTTGACAAGTACAGAATTAACCTAGCTGGATTGTAGCCTCACACCGCCCTGCGGAGCACACGAGAGCCATCAACGAGCATAAGCTGAGTCGTCAACAAGTTATCTGCGTGGAGTCGGTCGAGGCTCACACGCTCACAAGGCGTGAAGCATGACACTGTGTATACTATGTGTATACAGCACTGTTGATTGCTCGGTCGACTGCTGCTCATCACTGAGTGCTTGGCCCACTGCTTCCAGCTAGCTTCCAGCGGTTGGCCACCGCCGCCTTTCACACATATAAATGTGAATAAATATAAATGATTTGCTCGGAGGCATGTTTTCTTCGGTGATCTGCACCAAAAAAGTGTAAATCATGAAGTACGGAACGTATGGATCTGAAGATTTGACTGCATGTGACCTAAAGTCTCCTGTATAACTCTACGCTCACGCTGCCCCCGCTGTTTCCAGTTTAGTCACAAGGAGTGTAAATCACAGAGTTCTCGATATGAGATGCCAGGTAGACGCCCGCGCCATCATGTTGATCATGAGCGCCCGACAAAGGGCCTCTTCATCTCTCCTGAAGCATCACGACCGCCTCTGAGACCGCCGAGCACAGTCAGCGCAATCGGTGCCCAGATCGCAGTTTCCACGGCCTCGTGCGCCGTCGCTTGCGCTGCTCTCGATGTTCGCACGCTGGCGGCCGGGTGATCTCACATGCGTCGGCATCTCGGCCCCTTTATCGGACCCTGATCCTGTTCTTCTTCAGTATTACAGTCACGCGACGGCAGCACAGACTTTGCTTCATCTGTAAAACAAAGCCACACTCAACGCGGCGGTGCGTCGTGCTTACGTCGTGCTACGCACATCTATGCGTGTAGCGATAGTGTAGCGGTAGCCGCACGAAGCGGCGTCCTCGATGTGCACCGTCGCGTCGTTAAGCATGCAGACGGGTTGCGCAATGGGGTTGCGTCGAATGTCGCACAAAAAACCTTGCTCATGCACATGCAACAAGGCCACTCAAGACTCAACGCAGCGGTCGCATCATGGCATGGGGCAGTGAGCGCAGGACGCGGCGTCCTTGATGTGCACGTGCATCGCGCGTCGTCGTCGAGCATGCTGATGTGTCATCAAGCAGCATAATCTGTGTGCTAATGCGCAGGTGCGTGGCGACTGATCTTGCGTCAGTGCCGTCGCTCTGGGCCACACTCAAGCGTCGCTCCGCAGGCGTAGCGCCCGTCCGAGACGCAGCTACGCGTGGTCTCGCATCAGCAGGAAGCGGCGGGATGAGATCCAAGTGAGGCTCGCAAGGTCACTTCCTCCGCAAGACCCAGCATGAGCATTGTTGTCGACACCTTGGACTCAAGTGCATCTTTGACGACGCAATGCAAGTGCAGATCGATGAGGCCGCTTCCTGCGGCCGCTCCTACATGCGTCTAGCACGAGCGCTCCGTCGGTGCATAGCTGCTCAGCGTCACAGATCTCGACGTGAGGCACGCAGGATCAACTTCCTTGCAAGACTAAGCATATGAGCACCTATACGTGCACTTCATGATGCACTCGACGACGCCATGCACGTGCACAACGACGCCGCCACTTCGTGCGGTCACTGCTACACGCCAAGATGCGTACAGCATGGGCACTGCGTCTGTGTATAGCTGCTGAGCGTCACAGTCTGTGTATAGCTGCTGAGCAATCAGGTCAGCGCTCTCGCAAGCACATGAGCAAGGTTGGTGCGGTGCGATCTTTGACAAAAGACAGGTCGCGCGGAAGCGCCGTTCGGATCGGCCGGGCTTTGTTCACGCTGAGCAACTATACACAGACGCAGCTCTCGTGCTAGATGCATCTACGCGTGTAGCAGCGGCCACAGGAGGCGGCCTGATCGATCTGCACTTGCATTGCGTCGTCGACCATGCAGACGAGATGGGTTGGGTTGCAGGTTGAAAGAAACAGTGCTCATGACCTTGTGTGCATCACGTCGATCTGTCACGCTGAGCAGCTATACATAGACACAGCGTTCATGCTAGCCGCCTCTACGCGTGTAGCAGCGGCCGCAAGGAGCGACGCGATGTCGATCCGATCTTCAGGGGGGAACTCTGCAACTCTCGAGGTCAGTACCATTGTTGATTGTTCCGCTCCTGATCTACCTTTTTTGGACTAGATCCTGAAGCGGTCCTTAATAAATACCCCTTTTGTGCACGTGTATGTGATGAGATCTGCCCACCCCCACGAAACCCCCACGCTTACCATGGAAGCTTTCCTCAGCGTTTGTTGCCTCTTCCTCTAGCTCTTCCTTCGCCTTTGCTGCAGGCCTTTGCTGCAGCTGCTGCGGCGCGACCACCCTGGTTATCCTGCCAGTAGCCGGCAGGCAGGCCAGCCTTGCTGCGGTCGCCGCTATGGCCACCCTTGCGGATGTATGTCCTAACCATAAGACAGAGAGAGAGGGGCGACAGCCAAGGTGCTGGGTCGCACCGCTTAACGACGCGTGTGCGTGGGGTTTCGTGAACAAAGTTGGAAGCGCTGTTTGCGAGCGTGGGTTTGCTAATCCAGAAAGGATGATTGCGGATCCGGGCCTACGTTTTGTTGATGGCCCGTCGTGTTCACGTTCACACTCGACTCACGCGCGGCGAACACTCGATCGCGTAGCAGCGATGAGCCGCAAAGACCGCGATGTCGCCAAGGCCAAGGAAACCGGCGCGTTCGCCACGGCGCAATGTCTCGTTGCATATCTTGGCTACTCACCCATCAAGCCGACGCAAATGCCTCCAGACCTCGCTGTCGTGCTGTGGCTTCCGGAGCCCGCGGCGCAGCCCAAGAGGACAGAGTGGTCACACCCTGGCGTGGGTCCGAGCGTGGGCCTAATCCTTCCGGCCGTGCAGCGTGTGCTCATGACCACGGACGCGAGCGTATCGCCTCCTGGCGCCATCTTCATCCTCGACTGCACGCCGCTCATCCCAGCAAATGAGAGCGCGCAGTCGGTCCTCGACAAGGAGGCGACGGCCGGGCAGCTCGGCAAGCAGCTCGGCAAGCCAGTGGGCCGGCTGCTGGAGAAGTTGCTCACCGGCCACCATGGGACCGTGACTCTCGTCGGCATCGACGGCGGCGCGGCGCTCGCGCTGGGCTTGCTGCAGGTGCCGCCGGCCGAGCACGGCCTTCGAGAGGGTGTCGTCGAGCGGGTCGTGCTGCTGAAGCCGAAGCTGAGCGTTGCCGTGGTGAACGCACGACTGGCCAAGTCGGCGCAGAAAGTTGGAGTGGCCCTCGACGTCTTCTACGAAAACCGCACAGCGCTCGAGCGTCGTGACGCCGTTGTGCGCCATGCGTTCCCAAGAGGAGCCTCACGCGTGCTCGAGACGCTCTCCTCGCGGCCCGAGCTCGCGGCAGCCGGAGGGGCGCTGTACTCGGCGCTGCTCTCCGACGGCGTACGCAGCGGCCCCGCAGCCGCTGAGATCGACGGCGCGCTGCTCGACCCGGGCGCGACCGACGCGCTCGGCCAGACCATCTTTTGGGGCGAAGTGACCTTTGAGATGAGCCGGAACACGAAGCAGACCGAGGCAGTCGTGAGCGATCTTGATCCCCAGATGCTCGCGGAGGCGGCGTCGGCGGCGGAGGCGGCGGTTGCGGTAGCGCTCGTCCCGATGCCGGTGCCCGCCGCCGCGACCTCACCAGAGTCCTCGGGCACGGGCACGGGCTCCGTCCCCTTTCCCTCGACTGCTGCTCGAGCGAACGGGTCTGCGAATGGGTGTGTGAATGGATCCGTGACTGGGTCCGAGTCGCCTGTCCAAATGGTGGGCACCCTCATCCTGCGCGGCAATCGCTGTGTGCTTGTGCGCTCGCTCGCGTCGCCGCCGCTGTGGAAGGGGATGGCCTTCCCAACAGTCGCGCTTCGTCCGGGCGAGACCGACATGGAGGGCGCCTACCGCGCAGCCGCCGAGAATTGCGACATCGCGGATGAGTGGAGGCACTCGGAGCTTGAGAGTCTGCCCGCCGTTCCGCCTGCCGCTCTGCACCTGGGCGATGAATGGCCTATTACGCGCCACGCTCTGATCTACGCTCTGTACGCCGCCCGGCCGCCGCCGCCCGGACCATTGGAGGACGCCGACTTGACCGACGAAGACGACACGTATGATTGGTACACGTGGCCACGCGCGGTGCACGCACTGCGTCACGATGCACACGCTCTCGCGACCTTGCGGACGCTCGCCTGCGCTCTCGCTGCCGCAGTGCATGCGGGCCGTCTCGTGCCAAAATGGGGCGGATATTTTGGGCAGGAGTGGCTTGGCACGCCTTCGCCTGCCTCGCTCGCGCTGCCGCTGCCGCCGCGTCACGCCACCGGCGCGACGCCAGCCGAGCCGCCGACGGAGACGCACCATGGTCTCCACCGAGGGAGCGGGAGCGCTCATGCGTCGCCGTCAGCTGCTGCAGGGGCGCATGACGGCGAGAGCGAGGTGAGGCAACGCCTCTTTTCTCTTGAGACCAAGTTCGATCAGCTGCTGGCGCTTCTGGCGGCGAATGTGCTAGGCGCCGCCCCAGCTGCCAACGGCCTTAGTAGCGCGGACCCTTCCATGCCCTTGAATGGCCCGCCGAGTAACGGCCATGGCATGGCTCCTCCCGTCTCCCTGGCGGGCTTCGGGCTCGGGCAAGATCCACGCATCTTAGGCACGATTCGCACCGAGCCGCTGGTGCCTCCAGCGGGAGCCGACGCGGGAGCTGCCAAGGTGCGAGCTTCCAAGGTGCCCTCTTCGTTGCTGGCGGTGCAGCAGGCGGCGAACGCGCTGGCGCCCAGGGGCCTCGACGGCAAGGTGCCGTTGCTACCGGTCACGGTCCTCTCAGGGTTCCTCGGTGCTGGCAAGACGACCCTCCTGAACCATTTGCTGCGCAATAGCGCCGGCTACCGCATCGCCATCATCGTCAACGACATGGCGACGATCAACATTGACGCCGAGCTCGTGCGGCGCGCGAACGTGCTCCAAATGGAGGAGAAGATGATCGAGCTGTCCAATGGATGCATCTGCTGCACGCTGCGCGAGGATCTCCTCGCCTCGATCGCCGCCCTCGCGGCCGAGCAGCGCTTCGATCACTGCATCGTCGAGTCGTCGGGCATCTCGGAGCCGATGCCCGTGGCCGAGACCTTCAGCTTCAAGGACGATGCGTCCGGCTTGAGCTTGGGCGACGTGGCGAGCCTCCACAACCTCGTGACCGTGGTCGACGCAGCCGCGATCTTCGAGCAGCTGACCACCATGGACACGCTCGCGGAGCGCGGCTGGCAGGCGGGCACCGGCGACGTGCGCACGGTCTCGCAGCTGCTGTGTGAGCAGCTCGAGTTCGCCGACGTGATCACGCTCAATAAGGTGGATCTCCTCAGCGAGGTCGAGATGGCCGCTGTCGAGAGGTTCGTCAAGAAGATCAACCCCGGGGCGGAAGTCCTCCGCACCATGAACAGCCGCCTCGAGCCGTCGGTACTGCTCGACAAGGCGCGCTTCTCGTTGCGGGTCGCCGAGACGCATCCCAACTGGTTGGCCGAAGCGCGGGAACACGAGCACTTGCCCGAGACCGTCGAGTATGGGATCTCCTCCTTCATCTACCGCGCCAAGCGCCCGTTCCACCCGCAGCGCCTGCATGGCGCCTTTTGCAGCCGCCCGCGTCCAGGCGCGCTCGCCAACCTGCTCCGGCTCAAGGGCATCGCGTGGATCGCCACGCGCCACAGCCAGCAAGCTCACGCCGCGCTCGCGGGTACGCAGTTCAGCCTGGATCCAGGCCCGCCTTGGTGGGACGCGATCCCGCGCGAGCTGTGGCCGGAGACACTCGAGGAAGACATCAAGCCGCTCTGGCACGAGGAGCACGGCGACCGGCAGACAGAGCTCGTCGTCATCGGACGGCACTTGGATCATCGTGCAGCCGAGGCCGCGATCCACGCGTGCCTGCTGACCGACGCGGAGATGGTCGGCGGCGCGGAGGGGTGGCTCACGTTGGCGGACCCGTTTGCGGAGAAGTGGGACAGGGACCTGGAGATGGCGTCGCCGGGCGGTGCGGAGGGGCACGACCACGACCACGACCACGGCCACACGCACTGAGGCCGTCACTGAGGCCGCATTTGTGGACCCACATACGTAGCACAGGAGCGTGCGGCGCGCAGCAGAGCTTGGATCCGAGCATTACGCTCTCTCTGAGATGTGTTGGAAATTATGAACGCAGTGTGTTGGAAATTATCACGGTGCACTTTGACGTCCGGTCACGACGGCGCTTTGACCTTTGTGTAGTGTCTAGTGAGGACTGAGGTGTGAGCGCGGGGGGGACCGCGACGAAACGGTCGAAACTTCTGACTCGACTGACTGACTTGTGACTGGGCTTTTGTTGAGAGAGGGTCAGTTGAATCGACACACAAGGCACGGCACCGACCCGACTCCCGAGCCACCCACACGAGACACGAGTGTACCACAGTCCACACGAAACACTGCCACGCAGTGATGCTTGGAGAGCGGTCGCGTCGCTCGGGGGACTAACACACCGGCGAGGATTTTCAAGGATCCGGCCCCACCCCCGTCCCGGCCACGCTACATCTATCGGCCCCCCGCCGATAGTACAATGTACATAGTTCACGCTTTTGTTCTTAAGTCAAGTCAAGTCAAGTCAAGTCAAGTCAAGTCAAGTCAAGTTTCAAGTCAAGTCAAGTCAAGTTGACTTGACTTGATTTGACTTGATTCGACTTGACTTGACTTGACTTGACTTGTTCTTCGGTGGTTTCGGTTCGGAAGAGAGAATCTGTGTTTATCTCGGCTGTGTGGATCTCCCTGAATGTCATTCAGAGCCCTCTTCGGTGCCTTCGACAGCCCTCTCCCACCAGCGTTGCCGTATGTAGACCCTCCATGGCCAGAGGTGGCCCAGGCTGGCCAACTTCGCTCGGCACTACTGGACCCCGGGCAGTTATCGTATCGACGGTTTCACAACCGATATTGCAGCCATACGTACGAGTTGAACGACCTTTCCGAGATTTTCAGTTCGCATGCCCTGGAATGGAACATCCTTGGCCGCGATGCTCCATGGTGGTCGGTGATCTCGGTGAACAAGTGGAAGGGGAAGCGGCAAATTACAGAGGCGGGAAAGCGCGAGTTTTACGACGGTGGTGACGCACACGTGGCGGAGGTACACAAGGCTCACCCTCAGCTGCAGGGCATCGTGCTCGACTTTGGTTGCGGGCTCGGGCGGCTTGGCATGGCGTTCGCACGGCTGCCCAACGTCAGCCACGTCTTTTGCATCGACCAGTCGGTGCACCATCTGTCCATCGCCCGTGACGAGTGGAGCCGACGACGCGGTCAGACGACGGCTCGCCTTCATTTCGTGCACTCGACCCCAGACTTGCTGGCCGCCATGCGCGGCCGGCAGGTCGACTTTGTCCACAGTGTGATCGTGCTTCAGCACATGGTGCCTCCGCTGCAGCAGGTGTATCTCGAGCAGCTCTGTGACGTTCTCGCACCCGGTGGGTCTGGCTGGATCCAGATCCCCACAGCAGTTGGCCACTCTATGAGATCGGGCATCATGACTCATGGGCACTGTGATCTGGAGGCCTCGATTCGGCTCGGTGGGGCGCAGATGCATGCAACGCCCCTCAGGTTTCTGAAGCCGATGCTCGCTGCCCGGGGCTGTACCGTCCTAGTTGAGGACGTAGGCGGCAAGTACCTGGGCCAACCAGACTCGGATACGCGCTGGAAAAGTGCCGTCCTGCATCTGCGCAAGACTCACGCATCCCGCAGCAGGATGCCTGCCGAGTAAGGCGCTTATCACCGAAGCGTGGTCGTGTGGCGGCGCAACCCGTCGCATGCCGTCGTGACTCAAGTTGGTCTCTGTGCCATGCTCTGTGCCATGCTCTATGCGTGACGTGCGACGCGTGGCCGCGTCGGCGGCATTGTGGATAAGGTTAAGGATATGGGAGGGGCCGCTGTCATTGTGTCTAACGCACCGCCCCGCCCCTCGTCTGGTTGGATCCCCTCGAGCCATCTCTGCAATCTCCGCGGCAGAGCTTGGATCCGAGCATCACGCTCTCTCTGAGATGCGCAGTATACGGGGTGCGTGAACAGTGTGTTGGATCGTATCACGTTGCGCTGATTGTTTCTGCTCACGACGGCGCATTGTGTTCACGCTTTTTGTTTACGGCTCAATCGCGATCCGGTACTGTACCGGTACCGGTAAAAAGACACCGGGGGGAGCCGGGACACACACGGGACACACGGGACACGCGGACGCACAAAGGCACACAGACCAATCTCACAACCAACCAAACCCACCAACAACAAACACCCCGCACGTCAGCGCGACGACCGAAGCCGCGGCCGACTCAACAGCCGCAAGCCCGAAGCCAACCGCTCCCCGCGGCCGACTCAGAAGAGGCCGCCCCCAGCAAACCCGACCCTGTGCCTCCGCCCGCTCCCAGAGCGCCTCCCCGCGCCTGCTCAAAGGCGGTCGGCGAAATGAAGGCGCGTGCGACCGGTACAGGAACGCGATCACAGCGCCGCGATCGATCGCCGCGGAGTCATCACGATGATGATGATTGCGCTCCTCGCTCTCGCCTTTGCGCCAACACCGCGCACGCAAGCAAAAGCACTGCGGCCGCAGCTTAGGCCACTCATGATTTCAGCCGCTGAAACAACCTCAAACGGCGATAGCGCGCGAGATTCGCCAGATGCGCCACTGGCCGTCCAAAACTTCGAGGCTTTTAAGCTTCCGACTGTGTCGCGGCCATTCGTCGTTCGACTCGTTGCCTGCCTGTGCTTATTTGGCGTGGCCAGCCCCCACCTAGCGTCTCGCGTCGCCTACGTGGCCATCGGTGTCTCTCTTGGCTTTGGAAGTACGAAGTTCATTCGAGTGGCTACCTCGCCCGATGCCAGGGATAGCTTGGCTGCGTTCGCCGCTCAGCTCCAGGTTCGCGCGCGGCTACGCGCGTTACTTTTGCGCATTGATCCATCACTCGCTGACGATGAGGGCAATCCCATCACACTGAGGGAGTTGGGTGGGCCGTTTTTTCGTGGCAAGAAGAAGCAGGGCCGTGGCATTGGACGGCCGCCTTGGGCGCAGGCTATGAATCCGACAGAGCGCCCGACCGTGTCTGTCCTCGAGGAGCAGGGGCGGCTGGCACGCGAGGACGCCGAGCGGGAGATGGCTGAGCGCAGGGTGCGCTCGGGCGGCACGAGAACGGCGTCGAGCAGCGCGTCTGCCGAGGCGGAGTCGGAGGCTGAGAAGGAGCGGGCCATCATCGAGAAGAAAGCGCGCGAGAGGTAACGGCTAGCCGAACAGGCGCGGATAGCGGAGGCCGAGAATCTCGCGTGGGCCGTGCGCGAGGCGGCGTGGGCGCGCGAGCGCGAGCGCGCACTCGAGGCGGCCGAAGCGCAGCAGCCGTTTTCACCGCCGCCCGCGCCGCCGTCGCAGTGGATGCCTGAGGAGCAGTCCAGAACGGAAGGCTGACCCACTTAAGTGATCGCCGTAAGGCATGGATGACAGCTCACAAACCCCTCCGCCCTGCTGGCACTCGGATACTACCACACGTGTGCGCGTACCTCCCGGCCGACATGCTCCTCAAGTGTTGGGGACAGAACGGCTACGGCCAGCTCGGTGACGGCACGACGACCACACGCACCACCCCGGCTACGATCAACGTCAGCGACGCTGTTGGGCTGCTGGGGTTCGGAGGAGGCCACTCGTGCGCGAACCTCCCGGCCGGCACGCTCGTCAAGTGCTGTGGGGTTTCAAGGGCTATGCGGCCAGACCGGAGACGGAAACAAAACCTTTCGCAACACCCCGACCACCATCGACGTCGGCGGCGCCGTCGGGCTGGTGGCTCTCGGAAACTCCCACACGTGCGCATCTGACGGCCGGCACGATCCTCAAGTGCTGCGGCTACAGGGGAGGCGACTGTGGCTCAGGTAGCCGCTTGCAGGAGTTGCATCCCGCTCTGGAACCCCGAGATGCAATCTAGGCGTCGAGATTCGAGATCCTCTTGCATCCCGCTCTCGAATCTCGCCCGAGAGTTGCATCTCGCGCTCGAGATTGAATCTCGCCCGAGAGTTGCATCTCGCTCTCGAATCTCGCCCGGGCCCGGAACATCGTTCTGACAGATTGGGTTCCCGTACGCAGTCGGGTCGCGGGACGGTATCGAGGCAGCGCCACAACGAGCGCGTGATGCCGCCCCACCTCGATGCTCCTTTCCGAGCGCCGCGCGGTGCGATTTGCGACAACGGAATCTTTTACTCACCGTCGGTCTCCATGGACCTACGCTCGCGGCACGGCGGTACGGTTGGTCGGTTCCCGGAGGTTCGGACGCCGAGACGAGAAAGACTATATTAGCGCTTTCGAAACGCATTACCAGTCAATAGTATCGCGGTTCACATATTGACACGACCGAGATCTCACCGAGCATAGGGTGGCCTCATTGTAGAGTCACCCAGGTTCCGTGTCTGTGTTGTGTGTACGGTATCGGTAAGTATCCGGAGGCAGACTAGGCCGGACACCACTGGGACTTGATACTTCTCCCTTTTAGGGAAAGTACGAGCCTTGCGTTGGTTGGACGAGAGTCCTCAGCGCACAGTGGTGCCCGGCCTCAGTGGTGGCCGTCCTTCTCGTGTACGCCTCAGTCCAGCAGAGACGAGGTGTAGCTACACGAGTGTGTAGCCTCAGTCCGGCAGTGGCCAGTGACGAGGCGTAGCTACATGATCAATCCAATACTTATCCCAGGTTCTCCTATGGTAGCGGTTCAAGGTACCTTTCCTCCGCAGACGGCTTCGAGTATGTCAGCCGCCCGCATCGTTGAGCAATCCGATGCAAACGACAAAGCCGATCCACGCTTGGGAAGCCAGGCAGCATCGGCAATGTCGTCGCGCGATGTGAGACATCGCTCGCGCCCTCCAATCAACATCTCCGGCACCACGCTTGCAGCTCAATCGCCAAGCTGCGACGTGCGCGTTGCACCTACAACTCCACTGCGCATAACATCGATGATCGATACTACAACGATGATCAACACCGTCTCTAAAGACGATCAATGCTTAGCAACATCGGCAATGTCGTCGCGCGATGTGAATCATCACAAGCGCCCTGCAAACACACCTTGCAACGCAAGCACTGTCGACAATTCCAGTGCCAGCACCGACGCATCTTCCGGTGCCCGCTGTGCATGGCTCGCCCCCTGCTCGCCATCTCCTACTTCAATCAGCCACGTTGCGCAAGCGGCGGCCAAAAGCTGCGTGCCAAGCAGCCTTCAAGCTAAAATCGGGCCAACTTCGCCAACAACAGAGTCTTTCTTATTTTGCTCGGCTCATCACCGTGACGGCCCCGGCGACTCACAGCTCAGCTCGATCGAAGGCTCGGCGCTCGACGGCTTAGACAGCTCTCCGCTCGACCCCGCGACGCTCGACGGCAATAGAGGATGGCCGCTCAAGTCGGCGCTTGACGCGCCCCTTGGCTCGACGCTTGACGGCCTCGGTAGGTCCCTGCTCGGCTCGGCGTTTGATGGCCCAAGCAGCTCGCCGCTTATGCCAGCGCACAACGGCCTTAATAGCGTACCGCTCGGCTCGAAGCTTGACAGCTCCAGCAGCAACACGTTGCTTGGATCGGCGCTTGACGTCGTGAGCACTTCGACTCTCAGCTCGACGCTTGGCTTAGCCCCCGACGGTTCACCGCTTGGCTCGGCGCTCAATGGCCTCGGCGGCTCGATGCTCAGCTCAGCGCTCGACGGCCTCGAATGCTCAGTTCCTGATGGCCTTGGCGGCCCAGCGATCAGCTTCGTGCTCGAAGACTCGGCGCACGCGTCGGCGCCTGATGTTGCGCTCGACGGCTTGACGCTCGGCTCGGCGCTCGGCGGCATCGACCGCAGTTCGCCACTCGAAGACAACGGCAAGTTGGCTCTCAATACCTGTCTTGTGTCTTCTGCTCCTGGCTCTTCTCCAGGTGGTTCGAGCACCTGCACCTCTTCGTATTGCGCCCGTGAGCCTCAACTCAACGAGGAGCCCGCAGAATTTGGACACCGCGATTTACCTTTTCAACCGATCAGTTCTACCCTTATCACAGATTTCAAAACAAGCTGGCAACAGGCAGTTTGCAATCTTGCATATCTGTGCGGATGCACCACTCCTACTGGAGTTCATCTAGACGCTCTGTATGCGCGACTTCTCATGGCCATCGGTTTTGAGGCGCTGCACGCCATTGCCGAAGCAGATTTTGAATTCTTCGACGCCTCATTGTGTATGTTGCGCAGTCTGCCGAATACGGAAGTACGCGATCACATCCTATGGTTCCGTCCACTTGCACCGACTAAGCGAGCAAGCTCCTGTCGACTCATGTGCCCCAACACGGATGACATCCTCAGGCACTCACAGCGTCTTGCCAGCCTCTGTCATCAGTCCGAGCACTTACATTTTGCAACAGTCGAGCTTTGGCAGCAGATGAATGCAAGCACTTGCATATGCGCTGATGAGCGAACACGCTGCACCAGCATACCTATGTTCAATCCGCAACAGGAAACCCTCTGTGATAATGTGGGTGCCCTTGCAGACGTCTACTCATGGCTGCTTGCCGAACCTGTTGTGGACTGGCATGATCAATGCGACTGCGAAAGTCTATGCTATGCACTGTTCATGAGAAATTCTCTCACAA
>Ga0210243_101372_pt1 | contig 17991 bp, 11 predicted proteins | sample ChrtobMeP5a_32mM_FD_155461 | JGI IMG/M metagenome (GOLD analysis project Ga0210243, IMG submission 155461) | Chrysochromulina tobin associated microbial communities from unialgal haptophyte culture, Seattle, Washington, United States - P5a_32mM | ecosystem: Host-associated > Algae > Haptophytes >...
CCCATGAGAGCCTCACACGGCGTCCATACGGGACTGAGGGAGCGCGCCCATCACGTTCTGCATTTGGATGCCTACGACCGCATCCTGCTTCTGGGTCACGACCTGCTGGTTGACCACCTGCTGCATCATCGTATCTGCTTTGCCGTCGCCATCCGTGTCGATCGCGACGCTCTGGACGGTCTGCACGTTGGTCACCGTCTGCGTGATCGTGTACCCGATGACGACGGGCACCGGCGGCAGCCACAGGCACATCTCGGCATCACCACTGTACTTGCGCGTGCGGATGTGCCACGTTCCGTAGAAGCCGACGACGCCGAGCGGCGCGCCCCATCGAAGCAGCTCTGCCGAACGCTCGGGCAGCGCCGCATGCAGCTCGCTCGCGATGAGACGCAGCTCGACAGCGTGGCCGGAGTTCTCGCGCGGGTCGCCGGTGCCGAGCACGTACTGCTTCGTGAGGCACAGTCGAGCCATCTTGAACTCGCCTGACACGTTGAACGTGCCCACGGTGTCGAAGCCGTTGCCGACGGCCGTGCCGCTGACTCCATCCGGCTGCAGCACGATCTCGTGCGCCGTGTCTCGTGGCTGCAGCCCGACCTCCTCCTCCTCCGCGATGAGAAGACCCGCGCGAAGCGAGATGTGCGCATGCCACGCGAGGACCGTCAGCCGCACAAGGCGGGCCCTCACCTCTGTAGGAAGGCGCAGGTGTGCTTGGCGCGTGGAGTCTTCCGATGGCTTAAGCCCCGTGTCGAGCCCTGCGCTCACTTCCAGCCACGCCACGCCGTTGTCCGAGACTTCGACGCGCAGCGTCTCCACAAGCTGATCGGCCACGTGTGGCCACGTTCCCGAGTCGCCACGTGTCGTGACGACGATGCCGATGAGGCGCACCACATTGCCTGCATCGATGACCATCCATTCGCCGACGCAGTTCTGGCCGGCGCTCCAACCCTGCGGTGAGTCGAGCATCGAGCGGGCATGGCCTTGACCTATTGCATCGCCTTCCCAGACCGAGGAGTACTGCCGCGCCTCCTCTGGCGGGTTGAGGACGCGCTCGATGCTTGGCAACTGACTCGGCTGATGGCCGCCCGTGAGCTGAAGCACGACCTCGTGCGCCGCGAACCGTGCGTCGGGCATCGGCTGATCCGCACCGCTCTTGTCGTCGAGGACACGCCACGGATCGGCCGCGCTATTCCGTCCTTCGAGCACCCACCGGATGGGGTCGCGCTCCGGGCAGTCGTTGGCCGTCACCAGCATGTACTTGCCGAGCACGGCCGCCCCCTTGGCCAAGCGGCATTCGAGCGCCTCCCTGTGAAAATCGAGCCACTTGGTCGTCGGGGTGCCGTCGAGCGCCTTCGCAGGTTCCTCGCCGGGTGGGTTGCGTCCGCCCGGGTTGGTCGCGTCCGTGAGGGGCAGCGACGTGCCGTGCACATCGAAGACGACGAGCTGCGCAATCTGCAGACAGTTGCAGCACGGGTCGCGCATCTGCGTCGTGCGGAATCGTATGAATTCGACAGCATTCCATTCTGTGGAAATCGTGCGAGTTCCACTGAGCATGCAGGCCAGGTGCTGTGCGGGGAGGGCATGGCACGTGCCATACTGCCAGTACACCCCCACCTAGCCGAGAGTCGAGCGGCACACGAAGCACATGAGATCAGGGAAGCGATGGGCGAGTGGCAGGCAGGTTCGAGTCGCAGTGTGAGCCTACGTAGTTGCCGGAAGGCGTGGAACCGACAGGCACGCCGAGTGGCTGGGTCATCGCGATCTTGTCCTCAGCAAGCTTGAGCACGCCTATCGCACGCATGTCGAGTTGTCGCCACCTCTGGGGCTCATTCTCACGGGGCATCGCCTTGGCGCGCGCCGCTCCCAAGAAGAGATCCCCGTGCTTGGCAGACCGCTTGCTGATCCTGTATCCCCACGCGAGCAAGGAGACGACAGCGATCACTATGGGGGCTGCGATCCATTCCGCATTCGCAATCACCTCTGCCATGAAATAAGGCCTGGAGGGTGGCGGCGGCGGAGGCGCTGCAGGAGGCACTGGTGGCAGTGAAGGCGGTGAAGGCGGTGAAGGCGGAGAGGGTGGTGCCGATGGAGGCGAGGGGGGAGATGGAGGAGCGGGGGGTGGGGGTGGCGGCGATGGAGGCGGCGGATAGTGAATGTGGGGAGTGTGTGTATGAGGACTGTGATAATGCGGGCTGTGCCCGTGGGGGCTGTGCCCGTGCCCGCCGCCGGTGCCCTGCAACCGGCGACCAGTTGAGGGAGTGGGCGTGTGGCCGTCTTCGGCACCCGCCACCACTCCGAAGAGCGTCAGCGTGACTGCGATCGCCATCATTCAACACATTAGAAGCTCGCGCCGCGGGATCCAAAATGGTTCCTAAACAGGAAAAGTTGATCACCTTTGGGGAATTAAAGTTACAGTCCATCAACACCCAAGAAGTCCCCTCCCCCCCCGGCCCCCACTCCCTCACCATGACTACCATAACCCTTCCGAAGTTCAGACAGAACGTCTCCTGCTGCTTCCAAAGCACGCTCCTAACGCCACAGCGTGGCCCCGCACACATGCGGCCGCGCGTCCCACTTCCCGGCATCCGCCGTGCATTGTGCATTCCCATGAGAGCCTCACACGGCGTCCATACGGGACTGAGGGAGCGCGCCCATCACGTTCTGCATTTGGATGCCTACGACCGCATCCTGCTTCTGGGTCACGACCTGCTGGTTGACCACCTGCTGCATCATCGTATCTGCTTTGCCGTCGCCATCCGTGTCGATCGCGACGCTCTGGACGGTCTGCACGTTGGTCACCGTCTGCGTGATCGTGTACCCGATGACGACGGGCACCGGCGGCAGCCACAGGCACATCTCGGCATCACCACTGTACTTGCGCGTGCGGATGTGCCACGTTCCGTAGAAGCCGACGACGCCGAGCGGCGCGCCCCATCGAAGCAGCTCTGCCGAACGCTCGGGCAGCGCCGCATGCAGCTCGCTCGCGATGAGACGCAGCTCGACAGCGTGGCCGGAGTTCTCGCGCGGGTCGCCGGTGCCGAGCACGTACTGCTTCGTGAGGCACAGTCGAGCCATCTTGAACTCGCCTGACACGTTGAACGTGCCCACGGTGTCGAAGCCGTTGCCGACGGCCGTGCCGCTGACTCCATCCGGCTGCAGCACGATCTCGTGCGCCGTGTCTCGTGGCTGCAGCCCGACCTCCTCCTCCTCCGCGATGAGAAGACCCGCGCGAAGCGAGATGTGCGCATGCCACGCGAGGACCGTCAGCCGCACAAGGCGGGCCCTCACCTCTGTAGGAAGGCGCAGGTGTGCTTGGCGCGTGGAGTCTTCCGATGGCTTAAGCCCCGTGTCGAGCCCTGCGCTCACTTCCAGCCACGCCACGCCGTTGTCCGAGACTTCGACGCGCAGCGTCTCCACAAGCTGATCGGCCACGTGTGGCCACGTTCCCGAGTCGCCACGTGTCGTGACGACGATGCCGATGAGGCGCACCACATTGCCTGCATCGATGACCATCCATTCGCCGACGCAGTTCTGGCCGGCGCTCCAACCCTGCGGTGAGTCGAGCATCGAGCGGGCATGGCCTTGACCTATTGCATCGCCTTCCCAGACCGAGGAGTACTGCCGCGCCTCCTCTGGCGGGTTGAGGACGCGCTCGATGCTTGGCAACTGACTCGGCTGATGGCCGCCCGTGAGCTGAAGCACGACCTCGTGCGCCGCGAACCGTGCGTCGGGCATCGGCTGATCCGCACCGCTCTTGTCGTCGAGGACACGCCACGGATCGGCCGCGCTATTCCGTCCTTCGAGCACCCACCGGATGGGGTCGCGCTCCGGGCAGTCGTTGGCCGTCACCAGCATGTACTTGCCGAGCACGGCCGCCCCCTTGGCCAAGCGGCATTCGAGCGCCTCCCTGTGAAAATCGAGCCACTTGGTCGTCGGGGTGCCGTCGAGCGCCTTCGCAGGTTCCTCGCCGGGTGGGTTGCGTCCGCCCGGGTTGGTCGCGTCCGTGAGGGGCAGCGACGTGCCGTGCACATCGAAGACGACGAGCTGCGCAATCTGCAGACAGTTGCAGCACGGGTCGCGCATCTGCGTCGTGCGGAATCGTATGAATTCGACAGCATTCCATTCTGTGGAAATCGTGCGAGTTCCACTGAGCATGCAGGCCAGGTGCTGTGCGGGGAGGGCATGGCACGTGCCATACTGCCAGTACACCCCCACCTAGCCGAGAGTCGAGCGGCACACGAAGCACATGAGATCAGGGAAGCGATGGGCGAGTGGCAGGCAGGTTCGAGTCGCAGTGTGAGCCTACGTAGTTGCCGGAAGGCGTGGAACCGACAGGCACGCCGAGTGGCTGGGTCATCGCGATCTTGTCCTCAGCAAGCTTGAGCACGCCTATCGCACGCATGTCGAGTTGTCGCCACCTCTGGGGCTCATTCTCACGGGGCATCGCCTTGGCGCGCGCCGCTCCCAAGAAGAGATCCCCGTGCTTGGCAGACCGCTTGCTGATCCTGTATCCCCACGCGAGCAAGGAGACGACAGCGATCACTATGGGGGCTGCGATCCATTCCGCATTCGCAATCACCTCTGCCATGAAATAAGGCCTGGAGGGTGGCGGCGGCGGAGGCGCTGCAGGAGGCACTGGTGGCAGTGAAGGCGGTGAAGGCGGTGAAGGCGGAGAGGGTGGTGCCGATGGAGGCGAGGGGGGAGATGGAGGAGCGGGGGGTGGGGGTGGCGGCGATGGAGGCGGCGGATAGTGAATGTGGGGAGTGTGTGTATGAGGACTGTGATAATGCGGGCTGTGCCCGTGGGGGCTGTGCCCGTGCCCGCCGCCGGTGCCCTGCAACCGGCGACCAGTTGAGGGAGTGGGCGTGTGGCCGTCTTCGGCACCCGCCACCACTCCGAAGAGCGCCAGCGTGACTGCGATCGCCACCATCATTCGAGCTCGCGCCGCATGTATCCGACACCCTTGGGCGGAAGTTTGAAAAGCCAACGGCGTCGCATTCCATTCACATGAAGCTCATCATAGTCTCTGCACAGTACAATGTACCGGTACACCGCGGTTTCGGTCGTCGCGCAGTCGTGCGGGTGTGCTGGTGGGTTCGAAGGTTGTGAGTCTGACTTTTTACCGGTACGCAGGCGTCGAGCTTCGTAGGACGCCAAGGCAAGCGCCCGCGGAGTGGCCGTCAGCGGCCCCGACGACATGGCGCACAGCCTAGACGCCCATATGTGGCTAGTGTACGTCGTTGGCTGGTACGCATCATCGTGCGCCATCATCTTCACCAACAAGTTCTTGCTCACGGATCGTGAGTTCAAGTTCCCATTCACCTTGGCCGCGATCACCAACGCAGTTGTTTTCTTGATCAGCTGGCTGTCGACACGACCGTCATGCTGGCGGCCCGAGCCGCTGCCCTGGCACACAACGCTGTACGTCGTTGCTCCGATCGGGCTGCTTACTGCGCTTGACATTGGCGTCTCCAACTGGGCGCTTGTGCATCTGTCGGTGGCGCTGCACACAATCGTGCGCGGCACAGTGCCCGCCTTCGTCCTGGGCTTTTCTCTGCTGCTGAGGCTGCAGGAGCCCTCGTGGCTGATCGTGGGCTCCATTTTCACCGTGTGCGTCGGCATCGGCTTCGCCGCGTACGGCGACGTCGACTGCGACGCCCTCGGGCTAGGTCTTGCGTTGCTCTCCTGCGTCTTCTCTGGCCTGCGCTGGGCGATGACGCAGGTGCTGGTCAAAGCGAGGCCGATCGATGCGCCGAACCTCCCGGATGCGCTCGGTTGGCGCCAACGCTCCCCTGTCGCCTCCATCTACCACGTGACGCCCGCATGTGCGATTTGCTCGGCCTCAGCCGCGTGGGTGCTCGAGAGCCACGCGCTGCTCGAGAGCGGCGACAAGGTGCTCGCTTTCGCCCGTGGCGAGCTGCTCGTGTACAATGCATGCATCGGCGCGCTCGTCTTCGGGCTCCTCTTCTGTGAGTTCGGCCTCGTGCGACTCACCTCCTCCCTCTCCCTCTCGGTCCTCGGCGTCGCTAAGGAACTCGTGACCATCGTCGCGGCGGCGTACACACGAGGCGACTCGATCACACCGACCAACCTGTCTGGCTTCCTCCTTTGCGCCGCTGGCATACTCGCGTACCAGACGTCCACCCGCACCGCCGACAAGGCGCACAGCCTCGCCGACGGCGACGGTGGAGGTGGTGGCGGCGATGGCGACGGCGACGGCGGAGGCGATGGGACGACCTACATGCCGCCATCTCCGTGTGCTGTGGGGAGTACCAAAAGTGGGGGTGGACACGGCGGGCACGGAGAGCGCCGTGGGCTGCGCTCTCAGCATGCGCACGAGTTGGGCTGCTTACCGTCGAGCGCCGTGCTGAGCGCCGTGCTAAGCGACGCGAGTAGAAGGGGCAGCCACGGCGGCGAGGGCGCCGACAGCGAGAATCACTCCCTGCTGCCTTGATACCTGAGAGATAAAGAGACAGGTTTGCTTCTGAAATGCGCGCAACTCCCCTACACGGAGCATCGTCAAACTCTCGGAGATCTGCGAGAGATTTATTGACATGCGCGTTGTCGGGTTGCTCTTCATCCTCGCGTCGGCCACACGCGCCGACGTTGAGAGCTCCTGGTGTACGCAGCGGCAGCAGCCGCTGCAGCCACTGCTGCAGCGTAGCACGTCCTTGTCGCGGCGGCACAGTCCAGCTGGCTCGGGTGGCTCGGTCGTACTGGCCGCCAGAAAGCTGTGCACGACTCCTGGGCTGCTGGCGGCGGCTGGTGGTCACAACACGTCGCTGATGCAGCGCCACATCCGGGGCTTCGTCTTTGGCGGCATGGACGGCATCCTGACGACTTTTGCCCTCCTCGCAGCCGCTGAAGGCTCGCAGCACTCGTCGTCTTCGCTCACGCTCGTAATCGGACTGTCGACCGTGCTCGCGGACGCCCTGTCGATGGCGGCGGGCGAGTACCTGTCAGCCAAGGCCGAGGATGACATCTCCGGTGCCAGCGCAGACGAGCCGCCGCCGCTCGAGAAAGCGATTGCGATGTTCGTCGCGTTCACCAGCTTCGGCTGCATGCCTCTCATGGCGTACATCGTCTCAGCATTGATCGCGCATCACTCGGGGATCGCGGCGGACCCTCGCGCCTCGTTCTTGCTTTCGACGGGCATCTCGGGACTCTCGCTCTTCGCGCTTGGCGCCATCAAGAGCCGCTTCGGTGACACAGGGGATTGGCTCAAGTCTGGCCTCGAGGTGACCGGCGTGGGCGGGTGCGCGGCGACGGTGGCATTCTTCACCGCGAAATTGATCGACCAGCACTTGGGATGAACTGATGAGAAGAGACATTACAGGGCGCCCCGGTCACATACACATTCTCACGACATACGGTTGCGGTATCGCACCGCAACCGCAGGAGCAGCGCGCGGGCGCGGGGGCCGCTAAAACCGCTAAACGGGACGGCGCTTCGGTTAGAGACGCGCTCTAACGCACGTTGGTCTGAGCGAGGGAAGTCTATTTCAATGATCGCGCCCGGTCACCCGTCCTAATTGAATGAGATCAGGTTCCATTAGTACAACTTTCTGTCTGTCTCTGAGAGTCAATGGGCGGTGTCAGGGGCAATATTGTGCCACACCGGGTGCGCACCACCACGATAGGTGGGCCCCTGCGGAAGGCCAAACAGACCCACCAAACCGGGACGCATGATGACATCGCCACTTGCGGCGTCGACCACCGACCCGCATTTGCCACAGCAATGTCCCGGCTTCATGATCCAAGCAAACGTCTGCTGCGCGTCTCGCCATTCATGCTCGCCACCTTGCATGCAGCCCCCCGCGAGCAGCCGGTCCAGCTCAGCCTGCCAGGCAGCGAGAATCACGGTGGCTCTCGGGAGCGCCACTATCGGCTGGATACGCCATTGCACCACGCCCTGTGCGTCCTGGCATGTAAAGCATTTCTCACATGAGCGCCCAGTCCCTCGTGCGCCGTCGTACTCCACCCAACTGTGCTCTTCGCCATCAGCCAAGCAGGCACTGCCTTCTCCCCGGAGATCGACCTCGGTAATGCGCTGCAGCATTTCGAGCGCCGTAGCTTCCGCGTGGTCCTCTTCTTCTCCCTCTCGACCTTCAGGCATCGGCTCCTTGGTCTCGATGCCGCCCTGCCTGCCCCAAGACCGTGCTGCTCACCGTGCTGTCGGAACATGAGAACAAAAAGGGTTCACAGTTAGCATAAACAGTGGGTTCAACAAAAGAGCGCGAGATTTTGAACTTAGGGAAGGGTTTCAACACTCAGGTAGTCACCCTATCGCGTGATGCGCGAGATTTTGACCTTGCTGGGGGAGGGAAGCAACTTAGTTTCCCCATCGAGAGCGGGTAATAATAAAAGGTTAAAACGTCGGGTCGTCGCTTCGGTCCGTTCTCGCTTGCCATGTGCTCGCTGGCGCCTGGCCGGCGCAGTAACTTCGAGGAGTAAGTCACAAATCAGCGCAAGAAACTAACCCCGCAAATCGTGACGCGCCACCCGAGACCCGTGTGGCGCGCAGACCGCAGTCCCAAAACGGGAGATCGGAGAACGGGTCCGAGCTCCGACATCGCCGAACTGCGCGTCTATGTCGGTCGTGTTCCGCCTGTCCGGCCGCGAACCAGGAGCCAGGAGCCAGGTGCGTCCCACTCCCCCAGACCTCCAGCCTCCCCACACCCCTGGACCAGGCTGGAGCCCCTGACCCTTTTGAGCCTCCAGCCACGCCTCTGGTCCCTGGTGCTGGTCCCGCCTGGACGCTGGAGCCTGGGCGATCCCAGCTACACAACCCAGGACCAACGCGTATAGTACAGTTACTTCGCGAGCACGAGATGCACTCGCGGATGCCAGTCGTATATCCATATATCCTGCCGCACCTCTATCCGTTGCGCACACTCTCTCACACAGCCTCTCACCTTCGATTCTCTGGCTCCGTGTGTTCTCCGGGGGGACGTTCAACGTCCCCCCACACCTTTTGCATGCCCTCCACGTAGCGTCACGCATCTCGTGCCTCTCCCCTTGCGTGTGCACTCAGCCACGCGTCGCCCCACTGCGGACCATCAGCCCTCTCGACCACTTGCCACTACAGATCTCGCCGAGCTTCAGATCTCATCTCGCCGAGCTTCAGATCTCATCTCGCCGAGCCTCAGATCTCATCTCGCCGAGCCTCAGATCTCGCCGAGCAACTCACGCTTGCGCTGCAGGAGGGCATCAAGCTTCGCCTCCGCCTCCTCGGCGCCCACGAGCACGTTGGCGACCACCTCGTGCGCGATCGTCTGCTGAGTCGTCTTCGCGGCAGAGTCATCAGCGGCGACGGCGGCACGCAGCCGTCCAAAGAGGGCGGCACGGTCGCCGGACGTGTCGAGGCTGCGCTTCTCGAGGGCATCTCGCAGCTCTGCGAGGGAGAAGCGGCTCATACCTCCCTTGTCGAGCGACAAGAGGTCGAGGTCGACTTGCACGACGCCCGCCGCCACGTCGCCCAGGTTGACCTCGGAATCGCCGAGATCGGTCGTCTTCGTGGCGACGAAGTTCTCTTTGAAATCGACGACATCGTACCGGGTCGTCACACGGCGCTCCCAGCGCTGGTCGCGCACGATGATCGCCTGCTGCTCCGCAATCTGCCGATCGAGATCCTCGACAAGTCGCTTGAGCGCCGCCGCGCCGTCGCCTGCGCCCCGGCCGCGCATCTCGACACGCGAGCAGCTCTCGCCGAAGCGGAGCGATTGGATGGACTCGACGGCGTTCCGTGGCTCGAGGGAGGCGCACACGAGCACTGTGGTGCGCGCGCCGCCATTGAGGGCGTCCTTGAGGAGCAGCGTGAGCTTCGAGTCCGCAAAGGGCACGTGGCACGGCTTGCCCTGGGCACGCAGCTCGTCGCGGGAGATGAGCTTCTCGATGCACCGCTGGAGCGCGAAGAGCCCCACGTTGATGTTCAAGGACTCCTGGAGCCGCTGCCGGTGCTGATAGTACTCGGCCCACGTGATGCGGCTGATCTCCTCTCCGCCCGACGAGATCACGAGCGACCTGAAATCGTCCGCCGCACCCGATTTGGACAACTTCTCGGAGCCGCCGAGATCAGCGAGGAAGAGTCGCGAGATGCGCTCGACGCCGTCGCACGTCTGCGTCAGGGACAGGATGAAGAGGGCGTGTGCGCGGCTCGAGCGCTCGTTCATCGCGGTCGCCGCCTTACGCTTGCACGAGTCGCCCTGCGCGATGAGCCCAAGGGCGCCCTCCACCGAATCGATCGGCACGTCGGCGCGTCCGCTGAGCACCCACCGGTGCGCATGAAAGTGGTTGTCGGCGCCGCCGTCGGACGCGCCGATCTGGGCACCCTCGCGCAACAGGTCGGTCACCTCGTTGCCAAAGACCTCGACGTACGCCACGCTGACTGTCGCGTCGATGCCGAGGGTGCGTCGGTGCTCGACCGCACCGATGAGCTCCTCGCACACACGCGGCACGAGCCCGCGGCGCGAGGCCGCACGCCCGAGGCGCGGGTCGGCCGTGCCATCGCCGAACATCGTGTGCGTCTTGCCGGCTCCAGTCTGCCCGTACACGAGCACGCAGGCTGAGTGGCCGTTGAGGAAATCGGCGACGGCACCGCGCCCGCAGAGCTCGTAGACGCTCTCCTGGCTCTGCTGCACGTCGAAGACGCGCTCAAAGGCAAACGGGCGCAGGCCGCAGCCGGGCGCCATTGTGAGCACCTCCGCCCGCTCCTCCGAGACGGAGATGATCGCCGCGCGCGTGTCGCTACTGGTAGCATCGGGACCATCCGCGCTTGATTCGTCTCCTTTGCCCTTGGCGGCGCCGCCGCTGTTTCCGGCGACGCCCTCGGCCTCATTCTCCTTGCCGCCGGCCACGAGCGCGTACGGCGCGCGCTTCTCCCTCGCCTCCTTTGCAGCCGCCTCCTTGGACGCCGCTAGGGCTAGAGCGTCCTGGCGATGGCGCTCCTTCTCCGCCGCGCGCGCGGCCCGGGCAGCCTCGATGGTCGCAAGGCGAGACGCCTCACGAGCGGCCTCGCGCGCCGCCTTGGCACGGGCCTCCGCCTCGCCCAGCACGTGCTGCATATGCTCTTGCGTCGCCCGAAAGATCTCAGGCAGACGGCCGTTGAGCTTTCGGTTGTGGGACAGCATGCACGCGCGGTCGGCCGCCTCGCAAGAGTCAAAGACGACGAAGGCTTCGACCAAAGCGCGCGCGCTCGCACCCTCGGGGGGGCCGAGCAGGTACACGGGCCGGTGCGACGCGGGCGGGCGCGGCGTCTGGTCACCGGCCAGCTGTCCAAAGAAGGCGAGGATCTGCTCCTCGCTGGTGCCAGCCGGCATGGAGGTGAGCTGGACGATGCCAGTCATGCACACCTGTGGGGAGAGGGGAGGCTCGGCGCCGTGGTGAGCACTTGCATGCACAGGGCCCGGCCGGCATGGAGGTGAGCTGGACGATGCCAGTCATGCTCACCGGGGCCTCGGCAATGAAGGTGGAGTTCCAGAGGCTAGCCTGAGCCCCCGCCTCCATTGGCGCCTGCGCAGTTGACGCCTCGGAATCCCCACGATCGAACAGGGCAGCCTCGACACGGTTGGCCGGGGCCGCCGCCTGGGCCGCCACCGCCGCGCCCGCCACCACCTCATCCGCCTCGTTGTGCCCGCCCTGACGACGTCCTGGCGTCGCCCTGCCGAGGCCCATATGAGGCTTGCGGCGCGCGCGCTCGGCCATCCAGGGCGCTTCGGCCTCCATGATCCTGTTGTGAGCCTCGGCGGCGGCGGCTTGCTTCGCCTCGAGCGCGGCGAGGGCACTCTCCGAGGGACGTTCACCCACCGCCACCACGCAGTCCTCCATGACGCATGCCTCCCCGCTCGCCGCGCTGCCGGCCGTGCCGCCGCGCGCCTTGGCCTTGGCGGCGGCCTCCTGCTGCATGACGATGCGCATGGCCTTGGCCTGCGAGCAGCCGTGCTTGGCGCGCACCATCGACACGCGCTGGTGCAGCGGGATGACTACCACGTCGCCCTCGTTGTTCGCGTCAGTGCCACCCGCGGTCGCGACCGCCGGGCGGAAGCGCGCGCACACGCTCACGCTGAACGTCTCAGCGTCCTTCAGCTTCTTGGCCGCGGCGGCGGCCTCCCGTGCGCGCTCGAGCCGCCAGAGCGCCTCCGCCTCGTCGGTGGACCCCTCCTCAGCATCCAGTTCCGCCTCGAGCGGCGGAGTGGCGAGCGCGCCATCGGCGGGCAGCTCCTTGTGCTTCCACAGGTCGCGCTTGCGCCACAGCATCGCAAAGTGTGCCTTCCACCCGTTCGAGTTCGGGCACAGGCCCGCAGGCACGTAAAGCTTGCACTCGTCACGCAGCCGCTCGCACAGCCACTGCCAATAGGGCTCACCATCGCCCACGAGCAGCGCGTTCCTCCACGCCTTGCAGACGCAAGGCGCGGAGCCGCGCGCCGTCCAGTCCGCGTGCAGCAGCACGACGTTCAGCGTGTCCAGAAAGTTGGAAGATGTTGCGGGCGAGTCGGGAACGCGAGCGGGCGAGGCCATGAAAAGGTGTCCGCTTTGAAAGACGCGGCAGTTAGCCTCGGCGTTCATATTCGGAACAGTACCTTGTGTGTCGATTCAACTGACCCTTTCGCATATTTGCAGCGTTCATTCACAACACACCAACACGTTCACAACACACCAACAGAGGGAGACAGTTGGGGGAGTGCTTGAAAGACGCGGAAACTCGTCTTCCCACAGAACACGGGTTGCGAAGTGCTTGCAACGTGATTGGGGCACTTCCTCTTCACGAGGTTTCAAATTGTGTGGACACTTTGTCCACGCCATGTTTAGGGGCCAAACTCATATCCACGGAGTTTCGGCGCAGAGCCCGCTCCATTAGAATGTCGACCAATAAGGTTGGGTTCGCGCTGGCGGCCTCCGCCCTGCTGGTCGTGAACCGGTTGTGCGTCAATGCCACACATCTGCCATCCTTCGTGTGCCTAACACAGCTCGCGTCGACGGCGGTGTTTGTCCTCGTCCTCTCTGCGGCCTCTGTAGTGCGGACCCATCACATCAGCGCGAGCACAGCTATCAGCTATATGCCATGGGTCTTTGCCTTCGTGGCTACCATGTACAGCAGCATGATGGCGCTACAAACGACCAACGTGGACACCGTCATCGGCTTTCGATGCCTGTCGCCACTCTTCATCTCCATCTTGGAATGGGCCTTTATGGACCGTGAGCTGCCAAGCATGCGGTCGTGGGTCGCCATTATCGTCATGCTTTCGTCCGCCCTCTTGAATGCATACTTTGTGAACGCAGTCTCGGGGCTGAACAGCATGCATTCATATATTTGGGTGTCGGCGAACGTGCTGTGCGATGTCGTTTCATCGTTGATCGGCCGAGATCTGGTCGAGAACAACGTGAAGCTCCAAGTTTGGGACCATGTGCTCTATACCAACCTCCTCTCCCTACCTCCAATGCTCGCGGCAGGCCTGGCAGGTAGGGAGCATGTCGTCGCGCAGAGCATGCACTACGACCTGACGGCTGTTGGGCTCGTCGCACTGAGCTGCTTCCTCGCTGTGGGCGTCTCATACTTCTCTTGGCGGGCTCGGGAAGAGTTGAGCGCCTCCGCATTCTCCATGCTCTCGGCGGGCACCAAGATCGGTGCGACCGCGGCGAGTCGTGTGATATGGCATCAGGAGACGAGCATCGCTGGCTCTGTTTCGGTGGTCGTCTGCATCATCGCGTCCCTCTTCTTTGTCTCACCTCCACATCGCAGTCCGGAAAAGGGCACGGCCACCGACGAGAGCGCACCCATCACAAGACGCAGCTTCCTGATCCTCACGCGACGTGACCTATCGGTAGCCATGGTTGTATCCATCATCTCCTTGGGCCTCGCCACATTGACTGGCAAGAGCCAGCTGATGCCCGATCCCAATGCACAAAGACTCATGGCACCCGCAGCTGGCTTGGACGGCGCCCATGGTCACGATGCGTGGGCCACTGCACTAATTGACGAATTTCGAGCGCGCAAGCATGCGGCTATCCAGACGGGCGCCGCTTCGCGATTTCCCCTCGCTTCAGATACTCTCGAGGCGGCAGAGCTCATTGCGATGGCCGATACGATGCTCTCTGGCAAGCTCACCATGGGATCGCGCGTCGACCGCTTCGAAAGGCAGCTCGAAGAGTACTTGCACGTGCCGTGCGCCGTCATGGTCAATTCTGGTTCATCGGCCAACCTGATCGCAGTGGCTGGCGCGATAGAGCTCTCGGGCATGGGCAAGCTCGGGCGAGGAGTGGATGGCTTGCGCCGGGGCGATGAAGTGCTCGTACCTGCACTCGCATGGAGCACGACCCTGGCACCCCTCGTGCAGCTTGGCGCCCGACCAGTGCTGGTCGATGTGTTGCCCGACACCCTCAACATGGATGTGAGTGCTGCGGCAGCCAAGATTACGAGTGAGTTTGGCGCATTGTACCGAGCGCCCTTTGGAGCATGAGTACGGTACCTCCCCCCGCCACGTGGCCTCGTGCTCACCACAGGTGCGTCGCCTGTGAATGCGTGCTTTCTTGTGCAGGCAAGACGCGGGCCATCATGCTGGTGCACGCCTTGGGTAACAGCGTCGAGATGCAGGCGCTCATGAATCTGGCCGACAAGCATCGGTTAGTCGTCATCGAAGATGTACGTTCTTCTTTGCCATCATGCTGCACACAGCCATGTAGCATAGCCCTTCATTGGCTCTTCAGATGCAACTCATTACCCCTTCATTACCCCTTCATTAGCCCTTCATTGGCCCTTCAGGTGCAACTCAGTTGCTTACTGTAGCGCGTCCCCTCGCGCGTTACCCCTTGCAGACGTGCGAATCACTCGGCTCGCGCCATGGCGGCAAGCTACTCGGCACGCACGGCCACTTTGGCACGTACTCGTTCTACTACTCGCACCACATCACCTCTGTTGAGGGTGGGGCGGTTGTCTCAAGCATCCGAGACGATGGCACGGTGTGCCAGACGCTTCGGGCGCTGAGAGCTCACGGGTGGACGCGCGAGTTCAGCGCCGAGCGCAAGGCTGCCGTGCAGGCCGCGCACGCAGATGTGGACCCTCGCTTCCTCTTCGTCCACTGGGGATTCAACGTTCGCCCTATGGAGACGCAGGCAGCCATGGCGAGCATCCAGCTGAAGCGCCTCGAAGGACTCAACATGCATCGGCGTGACAACTTCCATCATATGCGGGATGCCTTGTCGTCGCATCGTCACATTGTGACGCTTCCAAAGGCGTCGCCTGGCTGTGATGCGGCCTGGTTTGGGCTCGTGCTGCTGCTTGCTGCCCCGTACGCTCACCAGCAGGCGGCCTTCTTCCAACACCTTGCAGCCCATGGCGTCGAGACGCGACCAGTGATCTCAGGGAACTTTGCGCGGCAGCCTGTCTGCAAGTCACCATCGGAGACGTGGTCAGCCGCGTGCGGCGTGGGCACAAGCACGTTCCCGGCTGCTGAGGCCATCCATACCCGCGGCTTATACATTGGTCTGCCCTCGGACAAAGAGCTCTCGAACGGCGAGATCAAGACGCTCAGAGATGCCATCGTGAGCTTCCCCTTCTCGGCAAGGCACACGACACTCGTCACTGGTTCCAACGGCCTTGTTGGTCGGGCTCTCCAGGCTGAGGTTGCCTTGTTGCCAGCGGAGAGGCGTGCCGCCTTTATCTTCTCCAACCGCTCGCATGCCGACCTCAGCAGTCTAGCGGCTACCACGGCTCTCCTCTCGAATGTCCAGCCGACCAGAATCATTCACCTCGCAGATGAGATCGCGACCATGGCGCAGATGAGCAAAGACCCGGCCAGGTACTTCAAGGCCAACAAGCTCATTACCGAAAACCTCCTCCATGCTGCCGCCTCGCTGACAAAGAGTGGTCTACTCGGTGGTCAGAAGCTGGGCGGGGACAAGAGAGAGCCCATGTTAAGAGTACTCTCTCTCCTTAGCACGGCCATGCTGCCACCAGGCGTGGGCCTTGCTACTGCAATCAACGAGACTGCGTTGATGCAGCTGGCGCCGCGAAACATGATGGCATTCGCATCATCGGTGGGACAGCACAGAGCCGCTGCGGACAGGCCCGAATTGCAGGGCTACTCTGGTTCCAAATGGCATCGGATGCTGCTGTCTAAGAAGCTGAGCGAGACGACGCCGGGGTTGCAGGCGGTGACCCTTGTCCCATCAAACGTGTTTGGGCCGGACGCCAACTGCAGCGCATCTGGGCCACTGCTCAATGCGTTGATTGCGAAGGCCATCGGAGCGGCGCAGGGTATTACCTCGCAGATGGTGGTAGCAGGCTCTGGTAATCCTTTGAGGCAGGTGTTGTACTCCCACGACCTTGCCCGGGTGCTGCTCTGGGCGATTGAGAACTTTGACGACGTGAGCACGCCTCTCTTTGTCTCGAGCGATGAGAGAACGGTGAGCAGTCTTGCAAAGCTCGCGGCGAAGACGGCAGGGTTCCTCGGTCAACTGGTCTTTGATAAAAACTACCCCGATGGCCCGCTACGCCGTGCAGTCTCGTCAGCCAAGCTCAAGTCGCTGATGAAGGACCGCCTCTCATGGACGCCCCTCAACCATGCAATTGCCGAGACCATCCGCTCCTGTACGAAGACTGGTGTGTCTCTCACGTAGATGGCGAAAGTTATGACTCGAGCGCGGGTTGCCGGTCGAGCGAAGCTTCGACGCATGTTTTAGGCGATCATGACGGCGCTCCATGTGGCGCGGTTCATATCGCAAGGGTCGTGGGCGCCCCATCCCTGGCTCAAGCGGGCTCGCCGAGCGAAACCTTGATGCCTTTCTAGGGCAATCACAACAACGCTCAGTGTGGCGCGGTGTATCACAAGAGGCTCGTGGCGAGCTCCGGGGTTGACCTGGGTCGATTTCTGAGTGGGGGCTGCTCCCTGCTCGTCTGGGTTGTTGATGAATACCATGTGAAGGATCACGTCACCTTCGGGTTACTGAATACCATACTGACACAACCGTGTTCGTGCCATGGTTCGTGTTTGAATAGAGGTGGGTGTCTGGCAGTCTGGTACATTCTGGGACCGATCAAGGATCATTGTATCAATGTTCGATCAATGTCATCGATGTGATCGTGCACCCGCGGTGGCTGACTTGCCCGTTTCGCTGGACCGAGGTTGCAGGTTACTCATTCGGCGCAATTTCGAACGTCTGGGATCGGCAGGTCGTGCCTTAGGAAAGTTTGCTTTTGGTGACCGGGCCATACCTATACACGCACGCACCCTCTAGGGTCAGCATGCCTTCCCCGAACGCGATGGGCGTATAACTAGACCCCCTTAGTAAGAACCCACACCTCGAACCCCGCTTTCCCGACGGGGGTAGGGTTGGGAGGTTTCGTTTTTTGTTGTTGTGGCAGGTGTTGGACGTCGTGGCCACCCCCTTTAGGGGGGGTGGTCCCACTCAGCTCCCCCTGTGGGGGAGGGTGGTGACGTTAGGTTATTTTTGTGTTCTGGTGTAGAAAAGTTTTTCTTTTGTCTCACCGGACCGTACCTAACGAGGCGGGCGACCATCGGGCGGCTAGAACCCCCCCTTGGCAGGGGGCGGTTCGTTTGGCACCCCTCTACGTGCCACCCCCACAAGTATAACGGCCTATACGGCCCGGGGTTCATCAGTGTGATGACACCCGGTGACCCCTTACCCCCCCCCTCCCGACACATCCAACCCGGGTGCGGGGGGGTTTCCTATACAAATTGGGGGGGGGGTTCCTATACAATACGTATCCTAATGTATCCTGCATATATCCTGCATGTATCCTGCATGTATCCTGTATGTATTCTGAAGGATACATGTATCCCGAATGTATCCTGGTGTATCTCAAATGTATTTACATACTCTGTTACATTCCAAGAGAATACATGTATCTTGACATTTTGCATGTATTTCACACGTATCCCAAACGAGTCCAAGATACATTTTGGGATACACATCAGATACATCAAGATACATGTATCTTGGGCGCTTCCTTGGTGTCACACTGGATACATGTCAGGAT
>Ga0210243_101386_pt1 | contig 17834 bp, 10 predicted proteins | sample ChrtobMeP5a_32mM_FD_155461 | JGI IMG/M metagenome (GOLD analysis project Ga0210243, IMG submission 155461) | Chrysochromulina tobin associated microbial communities from unialgal haptophyte culture, Seattle, Washington, United States - P5a_32mM | ecosystem: Host-associated > Algae > Haptophytes >...
CCCAGATCTACGGCGCGAGCTTCCCGGCCGACGCCCTTTGGGCGTAGAGAGAGCACCGCAATGTGTGGGGTCCCCTGTCCTTTGCCTGACTGTGTGGGCGCTGTGGAGGTCACTCAGGTGTGCGCGGTGCGAGCGAGCGCGGGGTAGAAATGTGAGGCAGGACGTGTGAATTCTGAGAGCCCTGCCGTGTGATTTGCGCCTGCAAGGTCTCGAAAGTGGGAAAGTGATCCTCAACAGTAAAATTCAAGTTGATCCCACTTGACTCTTGAGACTCGGCCACTTGAAGATCTGAGGTCAGGTCGGACCGCTGAGAACATGACGCTTATTTTGCACAGGAGGTGTTTCGAGACTCCCTGGAGTTAAAACGTGTGGGCGGCGGAGCGGAGAGCTTCGGCGGGATTAAGGTATGAAGATCTTAAAGGTCAGCTCAGAACACGGAGAGGAACGCCATCTCAGGGGCCATCTCGTATCGCAGGGGCCATCAACAAGGACCGTCAGGGACTGGCAGTGAATGAATAGAGAGTGTTGTGAATGAAAATACTTTTTTTGCCATGGTCAAGGGGCAGCGCGATACGCTGCTCGTGTCGGGACTCGAGCGCATCGATGACGAGGAGGAAGCCCAACTACAGGTGGACGAACTTCGCAACGCCTTCCAGCAGCATGGCGAAGTGGAGGAACTTGAGGTGCTTCGGGATGGTCAGCCAAATGGAAAGATAGCGGGTGGCTCACGTGGCTTCGCAATCGTGAAGATGCGCAGCACCATATCTGCGAGTCGTGCGAAGGCGGCGCTCGACGGCACGCGGGCCGGTCGGCCCGGCTGCACCATCGGACCGATCAAGGTCCGCTTCGCGATCGACCGCGCGACACTAGTCATCCACAACCTCGGGCCAAAAGTGAAGACGCCGGAATTGCGCGAGGCATTTGCGCAGTTTGGAAACGTGATCGAATGCCGCGTCGAGCACGATCCGCCCGAGCTCGGTGGTCGTTCCAAGGGCTTCGGCTTCGTCGAGTTTGCTAAGCGGGCCATCGCCGCGCGGGTGCACCAGCTGTGTAACCAAAACCTCTTCCTGCTCTCGTCGTCACCGGTGCCGTTGCGCGTCGATTTTGCCGTGGACGAGCGAGCGGAGGTGCAGGCGATCCATGAGCCCGTCTCAGAGGATAAGAACATCGAGCCGCCGCCCCATTTCTGCGCGCCTGGCACGCTGGAGTTTGACTTTGCGCTGCGCTGGCGCGAGCTGCAGCTTGCTCACCAGGCCGAAGAGGAGCGACTCGCGGAGGCTCACCGGCAGGAGCGCGAGGTGCTCCGGCAGGAGCAGGTGCAGATCTATCGCCACACGCTGCAGAAGCTCAGGGCCGTCGACGAAGCCCTCGCGACGGGCGCGAGCGGCGCGAGCGGCGAGGGCATGCCGGGCATGAGCTACGACCATGACCATGCCGAGGGGCGAGCTGCTTCACACGTGGCGAGCTCGAGCTCCGAGCGGCCGCACGCCAAGCGCGTGCGTAGGTGAGGGCACGCAGCGCGCGCCGCAAGCCACAATGGAGGCGGACAAGGGTCGCCTCTCGGACTCCAAGGCGATGATGGTACAGTAGAGAGATCTCGGTGTGATCTCGGTGTCCATGTGGCATGCCTCCAGATTGCTGTCCCGGCTCCAGACCGGTCGCAGTGGGAGCGTCTGTGCGCGGGCTGCGGTCGGCGGTCGAGTGCGCCGGGTATACAGTGAGCCCGCTGGAGCTCGGAGGCGCACCATTTGTTGCATGTACACATCGTCGAGCTACTTACAAGTCTTAGACCGTGGGGTGTGACACGCACACACATTCACGTGGCCGGTGTGCACACATCACATTTTCGGAGTTGGTTTGTTGTTGGTTCACAGCTAAAGAGCGTACGCGACGGCCCGTTTTCATGAGATTGGTAGACGCGAAGACACTCGGCACCGCCCCTCGGACGATCGTCGTCAGGACTGCGCATCTGCAACGGCAGCACCTGCTTGCCGCAGCGGGCCCTATCAGCACGCACGCTCTCGCGCAGTGGCTCCTGATGCCTAGTTCTCCCGGCGCTCTTCACTCGGCCTTTGGCTCGCTGCCATCATTCTTGAACAGCCGCTTGGCCACGACTGGCGTGAGCGCGACGGTCGGCGGGAAGCGGATAGGTGAAGCAGCCTTGTGGATGGCATATGCGAGGCCGATGGTGCCCGCCTCCTTGGGCACCACCACCTCGAGCCCCACCTTCTCCAGCAGGGCTGCCACGTCGACTCCATTGTCAACGGCTAGGTAGCAGAGCGCAAAGGAGACAATCGCAAACGAGGTAGAGGTGAGAAGGTAGGCTCCGCCATAACGCTTGAGTAGCTCCCCTGCCGTTACCTTGCCGTCGCCACTGCCACCCTTTTTCAGAGCCGAGAAGAGCCCCGCCTCCAAGCCGTACTTTTCGACGACCTCGTCGGGTGTCTGCTGCTTCTGCGCGCATGTCGGCGAGCCGAGCCGCTGGACGGGCTGCCGCGCCGGCGTCAAAGCCAGGTGCGTCTGCGGCGCGAGCGTCCAGCTGATGGCGAAGAGAGCAGAGCAGAAGGCGAACATCGCAAGGATGGACGAAGCGCGAGATCGCGAAGACGCCCAATTACGTCAATGAACGAGGTGCAATACTTTACGCCTTGCCAAGCGGCGCGCGGCGGACGCGCCGCGAGCACACGATTGATAATGACGAACTGTAATTACGATGGAGATACCGCCGCCGCCGCCCCCGCCGCTGCCCAATGCATCAACATCCGCTACAGCGCTAAAGGTCCAGTGGAAGGACCCGCGTTTCGAGCCGGCCATCGCCAAGGTGCGCGCGGCTTGTGGCCTGAGCGAGAACGATTATGAGGACGATCCTATGATTGGCATGCTGCTGGATCGGTATAGTTGGGATCAGGCCAAGGTGGTCGAGCTCTACAAAAGGTCGCTCGAACGCCGTGTGGCGCTGGGCGTCAGCAAAATCAAGGAAGACATCGTGCGCGGCGGCCTCGGCCTCGACGACCTGCCACATGCACGCGCCGTCAAGGGCGTCGTGCGCGTTAACGGTACCTCGTCGCTAGAGAAGGCACAGGCGGTGGCGTCGTCGTCCGACAATGACGTCGAGATCGACGGCAAGAAGGTAAAGTACGGCGACGTCATCGGCTGCTATGAGCTGCGCTACGGCCACGGCAAGGTGGGCATGTCCGCCACCGCGCCTGCCGCCGACGAGCCGCCGCCCGTGACGCCTGCCGACTTCACCAAGTACATGGTGTATGTGACTCAGTGGCGGTGGCTGCAGTGTGAGAACTACATCCGGCGGCACGGTGAGCTCGGCTTCTGGTCGATGATCCACGACATCTCGTGCCCGCAGGGCTACATCTCGCTGTGGAATCGGATGCGCAGCTTACTCGGCCAGTACATGCCGCCCGTCGAGGAGGCTTGCGCGGGGCTGTTCCCGCCCATGGTGCAGAAGATCCTCATCATAAACGTGCCGCGCATCTTCAGCCCGGCGTGGTCGGTCATCTCGACCTTCCTGCCGCAGCACCACAAGGACCGCATCGTGCTGCTCACGACCTCTTATACCTCTGCCGAGGAGGTGGGCAAGTACGTGCCGCCACAGCATCTGCCCCCACACCTCAAAGCAGGTCGGCCCGACGGCGCCGACAGCGAGGAGGAGTAAGCGAGGAGGAGTCAGCGAGGCGGGTGGCGCGGGTCCGTGCGTCTCGAGTGCCAGCGTGCGTGCGCTGCGACACTGTCGGCAGCCCAGTCGAAGAGACATGAGCCCAGTCGAAGAGAGTGCTCCTCCCACACGGCATGCCACACGGTCGGTACGGTGATCGGCGTTGGGGCGGTATCCCTTGAGAGACCTCCGGCAGGCTGCGGTGCACGGCGCGGCTCGGCTGGCGCCCGACGTCACGCGGTCACGGTATACGGCGCGCGCGCGCACGTGGTTCACAGCCCAGTCCAAATGACTTATCAGCACATCTAGCTGCCTGAGTCATCAGTTAAAAAGTAGCGTTCGCCGGGCTTTGCTGAAAAAAAACCCCTGCCGGATGCGCGCTCGGCTTCCCCTTTTTGGAGTCGGCACTTGAACTACGAGCACCCGAAAGAAGGCTTGAAGCGCCCGGCCCTGTCCATCGCCATGGCCGACGCCAGCGCTCCAGTCACTGATGCTTCCGCAGATGCTGCTACAGCCGAGCTTGACCGTCTTCATGCGTTCCAGAAGCAAAAGGCCGGCGAGTCGGGGATCGCCACCTTCCTTGAGGCGTTAGGCCTGCATATGTGCCATGGGCTGCTCGAGGCGCTGCTTCGTAAGGTGCACGACCTGCCCGCGCTCAAGGATCTGAGCGAGGATGCTCTCGCACTTGCCGTCGCACCGCTCAACCTCAAGCCCAAGGGCATCAAGTTCAAGAAGCTGTGGTCGGCGCTCGAGCAGCTGCGCGCCGAGAACAGCACCATCTTTGTTCCGACGATGGTTGCAGAGCCCGAAATGCAGAAGAATGGCATGATGGAGAGGCCGCTCGTCCAGCCGCTTGACTATCACACCTCGGTGACCCACGAGTCTGCATCGATGGATGCAATGCCGGCGCCACCCCGCCCCGGCCTCGGCTACAACATGAAGTACCTTGGACCGGCGGCTGCCTTTCCGTCGCTGTTCAACCCGGGCACGAGCACCGCCACAAAGGATAAGGTGGCGAAGATCAAAGAAGGCATCAAGCTCAAGAAAGAAGGCAAGGCCTTCCCCCCGCCCCTGCTCCCAACCGACCAGCCAATCGAGGGCGTGTGGCGCTCCGAGCTCGCTAAGGAGCTGCTCGACCTCGCCAACATGTTCGGCCACGCAAACGAGGGCTCCAAGAGGCCTGAAGTGGCGGCGGCTAAAGCGCGCGCGGCCGCGGCTGACTGCGCAAAGAGCGCCGCTGCGGATGCGGCTGAGGAAGCGCCAAAGGCTTTCCGTGGGGTTGGCGCGCCACTCACGAACGCGCTTCGAAACATGGGCCAGTACATGCACATGTTCGAGAGCGACGAGGTGGCGGACGTTAAGTTCACGAAGCATGAGTCCGAGGCGAAAGCTCAGAGCTCTCGAAAGAGCCGTACCAAAAGGGGCAAGAAGGGCAAGGCTAAGTCGCAGCGAACAGAACGTGACAAGGAGAACGCGGCGCCGCAGCACAAAGAGAGTGCCGTGAGCAAAATGATCGAAAAAAACAAGGCGCGCCTCCTCAACTTCATGCATAAGGAAAACAAGGCGTGCGCGGGCGAACGCCGCACCAAGAACATCGACGACGTCCCGTGCGCGGGCGAGCATCACTTTGTCGATCACGACTCAATCAAATGCGCGGGCGAGCGCCATGTCAAGAATGCCGACGAGAAGGTCTGTGCTGGTGTTCGCCGCGTCAAGGACGATGATGAGCGGCTCTGCGCGGGTGTGCGCCATGTCAAGGACGATGACGAGCGGCTCTGCGCGGGTGTGCGCCATGTCAAGGACGCCGACGAGAAGGTCTGTGCGGGTGTTCGCCACGTCAAGGACGATGACGAGCGGATCTGCGCGGGTGTGCGCCATGTCAAGGACGCCGACGAGAAGGTCTGTGCGGGTGTTCGCCACGTCAAGGACGATGACGAGCGGATCTGCGCGGGTGTGCGCCATGTCAAAGATGCCGACGAGAAGAAGTGCGCGGGCGTGCGTCATATTATCGATGACGATGAGCACTTGTGCGCTGGCGTTCGTCGTGTCGTAAACGCTGATGAGAAGGTGTGCGCGGGCGTTCGTCACGTCAAGGATTCCGACGAGAAGAAATGCAGGGGCTCTGCTCGCAAAAAGGGGAACGTCTCTGAGAGGAAGACGATTGGAATCAAGAAGAAGAAGAAGGATAAAGACGTCGTACCTTGTGCTGGAACAAATCGAGTCAAAGACGACGACGAGAAGGTATGCGCGGGCGTGCGTCACGTCAAAGATGCCGACGAGAAAGTATGTGCAGGCGTGCGCCACGTCAAGGACGACGACGAGAAAGTTTGCGCTGGCGTGCGTCACGTCAAAGATGCCGACGAGAAGGTATGCGCGGGCGTGCGTCACGTCAAGGACGACGACGAGAAGGTCTGCGCGGGCGTTCGTCACGTCAAGGCTGCCGACGAGAAGGTTTGCGCGGGCGTTCGCCATGTCATCGATGACGATGAGCACCTGTGCGCTGGCGTGCGACACGTGAAAGCAGCCGACGAGAAGGTCTGTGCGGGCGTGCGCCATGTCATCGATGACGATGAGCACCTGTGCGCTGGCGTGCGTCACGTGAAGGCAGCCGACGAGAAGGTATGCGCGGGCGTGCGTCACGTCAAGGACGACGACGAGAAGGTATGCGCGGGCGTGCGTCATGTCAAGGACGACGACGAGAAAGTTTGCGCGGGCATGCGTCACGTCAAAGATGCCGACGAGAAAGTATGTGCAGGCGTGCGCCACGTCAAGGACGACGACGAGAAGGTCTGCGCCGGTGTGCGTCACGTCAAGGCTGCCGACGAGAAGGTGTGTGCAGGTGTGCGTCACGTCAAGGACGACGACGAGAAGGTCTGCGCGGGCGTTCGTCACGTCAAGGATGCCGACGAGAAGGTTTGCGCGGGCGTTCGCCATGTCATCGATGACGATGAGCACCTGTGCGCTGGCGTGCGTCACGTGAAGGCTGCCGACGAGAAGGTCTGTGCGGGCGTGCGCCATGTCATCGATGACGATGAGCACCTGTGCGCTGGCGTGCGTCACGTGAAGGCAGCCGACGAGAAGGTATGCGCGGGCGTGCGTCACGTCAAGGACGACGACGAGAAGGTCTGCGCCGGTGTGCGTCACGTGAAGGCTGCCGACGAGAAGGTGTGTGCAGGTGTGCGTCACGTCAAGGACGACGACGAGAAGGTCTGCGCGGGCGTGCGCCATGTCATCGATGATGATGAGCACCTGTGCGCTGGCGTTCGCCATGTCAAGGCTGCCGACGAGAAAGTGTGCGCGGGCGTTCGTCATGTCAAGGATGCTGATCACATCCCCTGCGCGGGCGAGCGCCGCGTCAAGGACGTTGAGAACAAGCCTCTTCCTACGACCCCGTCGAAACTTCTCGAACAGCTCTGGGGCGCAGCTCAAAACGCCGCATCTGACTTCGGTGCTCAAATCGAGAAGGTCATGAAACCTGCCGATCCTGTGAGGGAGGTCGAGAAGGCGGTTAAGGCGGCAGCAAAGCCGCTGCCGCCTCCTTTGAAGAAGCTGGCCTCGAATCGTGCAACTACGAAAGAGAATGGCGTACCGATGAGCTCCAAGCGCGCTAGCGGAGCTCCCATCAGCAAGCGCGCCAGCGATGCTCCCATTTCGAAACGCGTCAATGACGCTCCTATTTCCAAGCGCCTCAATGATGCTCCGCTCTCGAAACGCGCCAATGATGCTCCCATCTCGAAACGCGCCAATGATGCTCCCATCTCGAAACGCGGCCTTTCCGTTCGTGCCAATGGGCGCTGAAGCAGAGACAGGACGAACGGGATTGGTGACGTTCTGCTCAGTGTCACTGTGGCAGCTTGAGCCGCTGCATTCTGAAGTGAATTGTGGCTGAGCTCGCTGCCAGAGGTGCATGCAAGGGAATGAAGCTCTAAGGTGGAGCTGGGACGCTCAACACGTGCACATCTCATCGATGGTGCCGACCAGGCTTCCTTTGAGTTGAGTAGCTTCTCTCGGGCAACTCCTCAGGATGACTGGGCTCTGGGGTGAGCGGTGTGGGACGGGAGGAGAGCCGGCCAGGCAGCTTATCGTTCTTGGATCTTGGATGATTGTTGAACCGACGTGTCCGGGATGTGGACGCTGGATGAGTGCGCCGCGATCGCGGCCGCGCGCGCGGTCGTCCGACAACCCGTATTTTCTCGCATCACACGCAAGTCAGTATACAGTAAGTGCGCTATAGTGTCGCGAGCGTGGTCAAATCTCTAATCTGAAACCAATCGAAGACGGTCAGTCGGAGTACACGCGGATATGCATACGTGGCTGACCGCGACGGAGCACGACGCCCGGTCGACGTGGCTGACCGCCCGGGATACGGATTAGTGGATCGGGCGGCCCACCGGCATCGCGCCGCAGTCGCACGACACGCCTCTACGCACCCCGGCTACAAACACACACGTACGCGCAACACACGCGTACGCGCCGCCGTTGCATGCCATGCTCTCGCATAGGACTCTCCGGCGCACTGCCTATGCACATCACCGCCACAGCCCACACGCATGCACATCAAGGCACCATCGCGAGCGCAGCTCCAACAGCACATGCCGCTGTGAAGCTGCCGCTGTGAACCCGCTGTGAAGCACTCACGATGCGCCGGGCGCCTCCGCCTCGGACGCTGCGTCCACGTCGGAGGAGGGAAAGTTCCCGCCCTCGGCGACTCGCATGAGCACGTCCGGCCTACCTGCCGCATCACGCACCACCATCATCTCATCATCGAGATACGAGATGAGCACCGAGCGCTTGTACTCCACGGGCGCCTGGAAGGGAAGCTTGAGGCTCATGTACTCGGACTGTGCCTCGGTGTACATCTCGACCAGGCGCACAGCCGACTCGGCCTCCAGCTTCGAGGCGAGCTTCACCGTATTCTCGAACGAGAGCACGCGCACCTTGACCTCTGCCGTGGCACGTGGCTGCTCGGGCCGGATGGTGAGGTACGTGTCGCCCACGTCGACCAGGTCCGCACCGCTCGGCGACTTGGGCGCCGACTTGGCGCCTTTCATCAGCAGTGTGAGGGCCTTCAGGCCGGGCGAGGCGCCCGACGCGTACAGGAACTTCCACTTCCCGTTGAGCAGAGGCGAGGTCGCCGGTGACTGCGTCGGATTCTGCGCCTCGAGCGCGAGCAGGATCTCGCCAACAACGGCCCTGTCGGGTTTCGCGCCCTTCAGGCCGTCGGCGATCTCGGACTTGAGCGCCTCCTTGGCGATGCTGCCCTCCTCAAAGAGAGCGTCGTCATAATCATCACCACCGACCAGCGCCTGCTCGACAGCGGCAGGCTCAGCCTTCACATCCATGGAAGAAGCATCGGCAGCGGCCGGCGGTTCCACCGGAAAAGGCTCGTCGCCCATCTGCCATGCACAAGACGACTCTGAGCGAGTGGGACAGGGCTTCTAGACGCAGATTCCCGCTGGGCTTTTCCCAGTATCTGGGCGGCGTGCATTTTTGCAGCACACCTGCATGTACGGCACCGCAGGCCGGCAGGCCGGCACAACCGGCGCGGTCGATCGGAGCGGAAGCAGCGTGTAGGCGGCCGAGACGGCGAGGATCGCGAGGGTGAGAAGCGTCCGCATTTGTAACTAAAGAGATCGTCCTCCCATGCTGATACCTCGGAAGAGGCGAGGAAACCACAAGGAAACTTACGGACACAAAAGAGCTCTCAAAGGACGAGTTCAACCATAGTGTACTGAACTGAACAAACGAGACTTGGGTTCAACCATCGTGTGGAGTTTGCTGCCCTGCGCCACGGAGCGTCTGTCTAGACTCTCACGCAGCCGCAGCCGCCTCAGCCGGCAGCTTCGCCTTCTGAACGCTGCTGCCGCCCACCTTACTCTCGCCGAGCTTGCTCTCAGGCCGGGCAGCGGCCTCGTCCACCCCGTCCGCCCCGGTAGGCAACTTGGACTTTATGGCCGTCGCTGCGCTCGCCGCTTTGGCGAACTTGACCAGCGATGCTGCGTCACGTGGCCCATTGTAGTCGGCGCTGCCCAAAGCGACCTCATCTTCATTGGAGCCGCTGACCAACTTGAGCCACTTGAGGGCGGGGTAGGCGCGCACGCCTAGCTGCGCGGCCAGCTCCGGGCTGCTCTGCCCATCGATGGCAAGAACGGGCACTCCGTCCGCCTTGAGCGTGCTGGCAGCCTCCTTGAGCGCCGGGATCATCGTCTTGCAGTGGCCACACCACGGCGCGTGAAAAGCGACCAATGCACCCTTGCCACCCTCGAGCACCTCCTGCAGCTTCTCGGCGCCTGCCACGACCACATCCGACTCATCATACTCGCTTGGCATGTCAGTGACGGACAAGGGTCGTACCTCCGCCTTCATGCCGATTTCGATGAACATCTTGGCAGCTTCGTTGCAAGACTCTTCGGAGCCTGCGACCAGTACGGCCTTGCCGTGCTTCTCCAATTTTCCAATGAGTGGCTGCACCTTATCCTCAGTGGCGCCGAGCTTGTCTGTCAGCACGGAAATCAGCTGATCGATGGATGTTGAGTCGCTGTCAAACACTTCAACCACGTGATAGTAATCAGCCCGCTGAGCGGCCCCCGCTTGCTGACCCGAGGCGGCGACGCTAAGAGCAGCTAGGACAAGAATGGGAACCATCGCGCTCGTGAACGCTCGCACGAGCTTGTCCTCTGCTCATCACGCGAGATTTTTCATGCTCGTTCTCGTCGTGACGAGAGATTTTTCATGCACGTGCTCGTTGTGACGACGATTCTGCCGTCGCTGCTTTTGTCGCCTGCTATTCGATGGCAACTTTCGCATAGACCGGCCTCTTTATTGCAGATGCAAATCGCGGCTGTCGAGGAGTCGGCGGAAGTGATCGACGTTGAGGGAGCAGCAGGGCCGAAGTACTCCGACGAGGAGCAGATCATTCGTCAGTACGCTGAGTCGTGGTCCCGCGTTGACCAGGAGAAGTTGGCTGGCATGCCGGATGCCTTTGATACGAGCCAGGAGTCCACAGCAGTCAAAAAACAGCTCATTGGCTCGTGGAAGCTCGTGGCTGCAAGCGATGCCGACTGCATCCGCAGCGTGGGCTTGAGCGGCCGTGCGCTCACGCGCTTTCAGTCGGTCATCGGCCACTTTCAAACGTTCGCCAAGCCAGATCCGATGGATATCTTCACCGGAAAGAGCTCTTTCTTCATGACGACGTCCGAGGTGATCGCCGATGCCAAGATCGGCGTGACATCGACAGTCACAATGAAGGGAGGTTTCTACGTGGGTCCTTTGGCCGACACTGAGCTGGGCGTCACGGAGACGTATTCTTGTGTCGAAGTCGATGGTGCGGCTCAGCCCGGAGCCGGCATGTCCAACCGCTGGGACTTCAAGTTCTTGAGCGACACCTTGCGCGTCTGCCGCGCTGTGGACGGCTCGCTACGAGTGTACGAAAAGCTCGAGGCGGATGTGGCGCTGGCGGAGCTGGCGAGCCTGCGCACGGAAGAGATAGAGATCGATCCGGAGGCGTTCATGGAAGACGAGGTGGAGGTGGAGGATGAACCGGAAGACGACCCGAATGACGACCGACCGATCTGGCAGAAGCGGCTCGACGAAGAAGCACGGAAAGAAGGACGCTACGGCGGGCGCACCAAGGATGGCACTCCCATCAACAACTTCGGTCCGCCACCGAGCAACAACTAGCCCAACCCAGTCGGCCTCAATATTCACTCTTGTACGTCTTTCGAGTTGTGATCATGCATGGGATCTCTACGCACTGCGGTGTGTGCGCGCGTGCGTGCGCGGGATACATTGACCCCTCCCGACGCCGACGGTCGCACGGTCCGTGCGGACTAGACACGCGAAATGGTGGCTGGTGCTGGGGGCTGGTCGGGTGTGGCGGTGCGAATGTGCTTTCAGTGAGAGTTCATTGAGCGTAAAGGAAAATAGTACTTGCTTGTACGCGGTTAAGTACGCGGTGTATGCAACTAACCGGTGGGAACAGCAGGCGAGGTAAGTCTCACGGTCCCGCACGGCCGGAGCGCGCGGACGGCCGCCGGACCAGCGCACACCGCGGGCGCGCGGGCCGCTCCCGTCCGCGTTCGCGCCGACCGGCCTAAGACCGGCCTTCGAGCAGGCGCGGGGAGGCGCTCTGGGAGCGGGTGGCGGCAGGGTCGGGTTCGCAGGGGGCGGCCTCTTCTGATTCGGCCGCGGGGAGCGGTCGGCTCCGGGGCTGCGGCTGTTGAGTCGGCCGCGGATTCGGTCGTCGCGCTGTCGTGCGGGTGCGTTGGTCTATTGGGGGGTTGGGATGGTTGTGAGGTTCGTCTGTGTGATCCGTGTGCCCGTGTGCGCCCGTGTGTCCCATGTGTATCCCGGCTCCCCCCGGCGTCTTTTTACCTGAAAGTCCAAGAAAGTTAGAAGTTGTGTAACGCAAGCGAAACGGCAGTTCTTGACCGTGCGCTTGAGGATTCCTTACGTCCACGTCGTGTCTGAGTGCTTGGACGAGGGTCAGCTCGCGACTCAACGTGTATCGATGATCGAGTCGCCGGCGAGCTCGTTCCGAACTCCTCGAACACCACGGGAAGCCACGGGCGCTACGGATATGGCCTCAGCCTCGCCGGATAATGAAGGAAAATGCCAGAGCGCTCTGGCATTTTCCTTTCCCGTTGATGAGGTGACCTCTAGCGCGCCTCGCACACCTGTGGGCGTCGATCAGAAGGCCATCACCCGCGCGCAGCTTGCGCTGCGTGGGCTCACGGATGCTGCGACACATTGCGTCATGGAGGCGCGGGCAGTCAAAAGTCAAACTCGTGATCAATGGCAAAGTCGCGAGCACTGGCATGAACCAATCGATGTCGATCGAGAGCTCATTGGCAGGGCGCAAGCCGCCGCCGCCGCCGCCGTGACCTCCGCGCAAGCTTCGCTCGACTTGTTTGCCGGAGGGGTGCGGCGCGAGCCGATTGAGACGTCGGACGCCGAGAGTGGCGTCGACATGGCTCTCTTGAGGCGTACTTACACGAACTTGCAAAAAGCTCAAAGGAACATCAACGAGCTGACCTCAACGCGTGATTCGGAGGACGCAGCAGAGAGCCTCGCCATCATCCCAGAGCCAGCCGATGCCCAGAGCGAGGATCGACTCTATCTGCCCCGAGCTATGATAGGACAAGCAGCCCAGCCCTTGACCCCAGAGGCGGAGCGAACCTGGCCGCTCAGTCCTTGGGCCACCCGATCCATTGAGGCCCTCTCGAGCGAGTTGCCAGACGATGGTGCCGAGCTGGCCGACGACGCTCTCACTGCGACGATGGCGGACGTGTGTGCGGAGCTCACAGAACTGAGTCACTCGCTTCAGCAGATGCTCGTCCACTCCTCGGCCGAGGCCGCTCGAATCGATAAGCTCAGCGCGACGCGGACGCAGCCGAATGCGATTTGGAGCCGTATGCAGCGGAGGCTCCACTCGCTGAGGCTTGCGTGGTTCCGGCCCGAGATTCCATGGCGAAGAGTCCGACGACAGAGCGCTGCCATAGGGCGTCTCGTTGCAGAAGTGCTCCTCGTCGCGGTGGTCTTGCGCCAGCTTGCGCGCTTGCTTTCACAGCTTGCCTCGTGGGTGGCTGAAACGGTCCCGTGGCTCGGGCGTGTGTACCTCTGCCCCTCCCCGCTGCCGTGGTCGACCTTGAGCGGCACAGCGACGGCTCGACATGATCCGCTCCATGTCGTGTACGCAGTGCTTGTGATCGGTGCAGTTGGGACGCTTGCGTCTGGGAGGACCTCGCTCCGTCTACCAGGGGGGCTGCTGCTCGCGGCGTGCGGAGCGTTGGCGCTCGCAATGGTTGTGGCTCCGATACCCCCGGTACTCAAGATCTGAGTCACCGCGACGATCTACTTCCCCGCGAAGTACTGGGAACTGTGCACGCTCACATACTCCAGGCTGTGACGACGGACTGCTATACTTATGCTATACTGTCACGGTTGCGTTACGCGCATGCCGCCCGAAGCGCGTTGTACCGCCTTGCCCCTGCGCAGACAGGAGAGCCCTGGTCGCCAAAGCCGCCGCGATTTGGATTTCAACCATCATATTACCGTTAAATCAGCGAGCTCGGCACCGCTACTGATCCGGCGGTGCAAGGCATCGAATGGCTGCTCGCACGCCACCTCCGCCTTCCGTCACACGGCCTCGCACGGCCTCAGCACACGGGGTGCGGTTCACGTCACTCCTTCAACTTTCATAATACAACGATACCGCCGCGTTCGACCCCGGGTCCGCGGCACTGCGGCTCTGCGGGGGGCTCGAGCGGGGGGCGGCGGCTCCCGCTGGCGCGTGGCGGTCAGACGGTTCACTTTGTCAGGTATAGGGCACACCTGTGGGCTCGAGCGAGCACATCAACTAGCACGTCCGCGCCGCGCGCGAGAGCGCTGAACGGAGAACGGAAACTATACGCAGCGTGGGAGCGTGGACGGGTGGACGGCTCGGAAAACCATTGCGCTTTGCGGAACATAACCCCGTTTTTAACCCGGCGCCGTCCTAACGATATCCCGCGCGCGAGCGAAAGATAAACCGCAACGAACCCGCCGTATCAACTCACTTAAACGCGAGACTACACCTTTCTCAAAGTATAATTAACTCTCACATCACCCACTTGTCACGCTGGCCCAAGACCGAAGCCCCACCTGATTCCTCTCACCACACCGTTTGTGGAGAGCACAGACCTCTCGGCGAGGGTGGGAGGCTGCTGGGGCTGCTCGTCGAGGGCGACCTGCTGCGCCGCCCGCGCCTACCCACGCGCGCTCGTGCCGCCCTCCTCTTGCCATATGCTTCGTGTGAGCTCTCATGCCCCACCCTCAGATGTGAATGTTGAACGAGAGGCCGAGGTTGGCGGGGCCGACGCCCTGCGTGAAGCCGTTGGGGCCGAGCAGATTGGCGCCCTCATCGGGCACCATCGAAACCTGTAGGTTGGTGCGCCCCTGCTGGTACGAGGCCGAGAGGTTGATGTTTGTGTCCGGCGGACGGTAAGCGCCGCCGAGGTTCCACTTGCCGCCCTGGCCGCCCATGTACTGCGCCTGGAGTGCCTGCATCTGCTGCTGCTGCATCTGCAAGTAGGAGAGCGCCGTCTGCATCTGGCTGGCAGTTGCGAGCTTGGCCTGCTGCGCCTTCTTCTGCTCGACCAGAATGGCCTGCATCGCACCCACGAGGCTCGCGCGCTCGAGCTTGAAGCTCCAGCCCGTCTTGCCCGGCACACTCGCGCTCGCCTCGCGCACGAACGCTCCCTCTGCTGCCGCAAGGGACTCGGAGGCGTCTCCGTCGCCGACCATGCCCCTCTTGAACTGCTCCATCGCGGCGTCCTTGAGTAGGCAGATCTGCTGGACGAAAACCGGCTCGAGGCTTGTCACCAGCGTCGCGCGCAGCTCCTCGGCGCGGCTGCTGTACACGGCCGACACCTCGGCGTCGCCCTTTGGCGCCTCCGCCTCGAACTTGTCACAAGCGTCGGCCACGATCTCGTCGGCCTTGGCGCCAAAGGTCGGCACCGCCTCGCCGCCCGCCACGCTCTTCCGCAGTGCCGCGACTTCGCTCATGGCGTCCGCCAGCACCGATGAGTAGAGCTGATTGCACGAGTACGTGGCCTGCAGCAGCGCGTCTGACGGCTCCTCGCCGCCGCGCAGGGTGAGCAGCGCCGACGTGGCAGCGCGCCCGACACGCGTCGATGCGCCGTGCGCGATCGCCGAGCGCGCGTGCGCGCCCGTCGCAGCTGCGAGCACGCAAACCACCGTCACGCGTCGCATTAGTGAGAGCTCTTGAGACACAGGGAGATAAGATGACGATCGTGGTTTTCACACAATGCTCTTCTTCACACTACAAGTGACTGTGCACATTTTTCCAACTCGGCTGAGCACGCAGGCCGCAGCAAAGCGGGTATACCTCTGGTGCCTTCAATTTGATCGCCTCCTGCCCAACGCTGCGCATAGATGAGCGTGGCACCGACGAACAAGGTCGCCCGATCTCGTCGAAATGTCCACGGAGCATCTTGGTGAACTCATTCAGCTCAAGTTCGCCGGAGCCGTCGGGGTCAAAGGAGTCGAAGAGCTCGTCAAGGTACTTCTCAGGCACATCGAACTGCAGCGCGACGAGGCCCCTCTTGAACTCGTTGCGGCTGATGCGCCCGTCCAGTCGTTCCGTATCGAACCCCTTGAACACGTCCATCACGCGCAGGGCCGAGCGCTGCATCGCCTCGCTGATCTGGGCGGGGATCGGCCGGGATTCGTCAAGGTCGATCGCCCCGAGGATCTTTAGGCGGTTTACGGGATCCATGGGATCCGGGGATGCGCCTGTCATGGCGCCATTGGGCTTGCGGGCCTTGCCGTCTCCCGCCTTTGGCTTGGCATCAACCGCCTTCTTATCTTTCTCCTTGCCCTCCTTCGCCGTTGCCGCTGGCCGGGCTGGCGTGCCAGCTGTAGCCTTGCGTGTCAAAGTCAACCCGTCCGGTCCAAGAGCCAAGTGTTTCTTGCCCATAATTAGCTGCTCGAGGGACTTACCCAATGCTTTTGAATGGGAGCGGCTGCGGACAGCTTGTTCATAGTACTCATACTGGATTTGGTCGTCATCCTCCACCTTTATGAAGCTGTCAAGCCTGAGGTCCTCCAGGTCAAATGCTGCAACTTCCTCTTTGCTGAACTCCTGCTTCGTACGGAGGGCCGCTTCGAGTTGCTGGCTGAAGATTTCATTGCCCGTCTTCGGCTTCTGAGGACCTACTTTCCTCCACCTTGAGCCAAGTGTGCGCTCGGGCCCAGTCAATAGAACAAGTGGATGTGCTGCTCGTGCTGGTTGTGTTGCCGATTCTGAAGGTCGTGCTGGTTGCGACGGCGGTCGAGTTGGACGTCCGTAGACTATCCTCTCAGGAGTACGTGTAGTATCCAAATCCACATGATACGTGTTTGGTGGGCTGGGCGGCAAATGCGGTGCGAACCGCCAATGCTGCACTGGCTGAGGAGACTGCACAGCGTCGTTGATCCTCTTCTTCAGCGGAGTTGGAGGAGTGCCAGTGACTCTCTTGGGCGCAACTCCTTCGCGAGGTGATTGGGCGGCGTGGCTACGAACACTTTGTGGTCGATGGGGAGTGGATGGAGGCGATGGTGCGGCGTGACCACGAGCACTCTGTGGTCGATTAGGAGTGGAAGGTGTGGCGTGGCTGAAAGCACTCTGTGGGTGATTGGGCTTGGAAGGTGGTTGAGCGACGTGGCTGCGAGCACTCTGTGGGCGTTTCGGCGTGAAAGTTGGCTCCCAGGCGATGGCACTTTGCGCCATTCGAAGTTCTTCAATAGAAAAAGCGTCACAGGGTGCCGCAGTCGCACTCTGTGGGCGGCGTGGCAACTCCGTAGAGAGGAGGCGTAGGTCAGCACTGCTCAGGTCTGGTGAATCAAGTGACCAGGAACTTAGTTTCCCCCAAAGAAGATTATAGTATCCGTCCAGTCCTGGGTCGTCCTGACGTGCGAGTGCTGCTGGCTTGCGCGTGGCCTGCTTAGTCCCTGCACGGATTCGTCCGATGGCAACTGCTTGCCGGGTGCTGCCATCAATCTTGTCCAGCAGCGACGATCTTTTTCTCGATCCTCCGATCTCTTCGACCCTAGCCCTAGCCTGCCTTGCACGTGCACACGCTTGCATGGCAGTGGCTGCGCGCTCCTTGTCCATGATCGCCATGCGATCTGTTGAAAACGGGGGGCTTTCCGCGACACACCGCACAACTGCATCGACGCGGCGCGGCGGCCGAAAGCGTGTCGAGAACAGGAGGTGACGCGTGAAAGCTGAAACGGAAGACAGCCACCGAATGATTAAGGACTCAAGTAGGTTTCAAGAAGAAACCGCAAAGCGAAACTAAGGTCTAAGCAACACTCACCGTTCCGTGTCTTGGCTCCCCCCGATGATTGTAGGTCTATCGTTTGCGAACCGACCACTCTGGCACATCAGGGTGACATCTGAACGCTGGGCCGCCTCGTCCTCCACGAAACATGTCCGGCGTCGTCATCGGCCGTCGCTTGCGAGGCCGCGCTTCGCTTCACGCTGGATCGCCTGCTGCTGCTGCTGCTGCTGCTGCTTCAGCTGCACGAGGAGCGCTTTGTAGCCCTCCAGCCGCACATCACGCGTCACCGTCGCCGGAGGCATCTGCGGCCGGCGCACGATGCCAGCAGCCTTAGCGACCGA